>Ga0126307_10001511_pt1 | contig 15351 bp, 16 predicted proteins | sample Plot28_FD_89955 | JGI IMG/M metagenome (GOLD analysis project Ga0126307, IMG submission 89955) | Serpentine soil microbial communities from UC McLaughlin Reserve, CA, USA - Plot28 | ecosystem: Environmental > Terrestrial > Soil > Grasslands | place: USA: UC McLaughlin Reserve, Lake County... | reverse complement strand
CGGGCGAGCTGTACGTGATCGACACCGCCACAGGGCGCACGACCCGCATCAGCGAGAACATGCTCGGTGGGCTGAGCATCGACGACCTCGTCGCGCCCGAGGAGATCACGTACGAAAGCTTCGACGGCCGACAGATCCCGGCCTGGCTCTACCGCTCACCGCACGGCGGCGGTGAGCTCCCGGTCGTGCTGTCGATCCACGGCGGCCCGGAGTCGCAGGAGCGCCCCGGGTACGCGCCGCTCTACCAGTACCTCCTCAGCCGGGGGATCGCCGTGCTGGCGACCAACATCCGCGGCAGCACCGGCTACGGGAAGACGTACCAGAAGCTGATCCACCGCGACTGGGGCGGTGCCGACCTGGAGGACTGGCGCCACGCCGCCGAGTGGCTTCGCCTGCAGGACTGGGTCGACTCCGACCGGATCGCGGTCTACGGCGGCTCGTACGGCGGATTCGCCACGCTGACCTGCGTCACGCGACTGCCCGACTACTGGGCCGCCGCGGTCGACATCGTCGGGCCGAGCAACCTCGTCACCTTCGCAAGGGCCGTGCCGCCGACGTGGAGGCGCTACATGACCGAGTGGGTCGGGGATCCTGAGACCGAGCAGGACTTCCTGCTCGAGCGTTCGCCGATCACATACGTGGAGAACGTCCGCGCACCGCTGCTCGTCCTGCAGGGGGCGCAGGATCCGCGCGTCGTCAAGCCCGAGTCGGATCAGATGGTGGAGCGGTTGCGGGAGCTCGACCGCGACGTCGAGTACGTCGTGTTCGACGACGAGGGCCACGGCTTCACGAAGCGCTCGAATCAGCTCCGTGCTGCCCGCCTGACCGCCGGCTGGCTCGAGCGGCACCTCGTCGGCTCGAACTCGTAGCCGCCGGAAGCACGTTCTACTCGATCGGGTCTTGCGTCCCGGCGCGCCGCCTGGAACGATGCAGGGAGAGCGTCGGAAGGGGTTCTGCGGTGGTCGTCGCCTGCGCCTGGTGCGAGCGAATTTCGAGCGATGGAGAGGTGTGGTTCCGGCCACCGCTCTGGCGTTGGCTGCTGCACGGGCGCGAGACCGAGACGGGCGTCAGCCACGGAATCTGCCCCTCATGCTTCTCGCAGCTTGCGCCCGAGACGGCGTATCCCGCGCGCGCCTAGCGATCCCTTCCTGAGGTCCGCGACGCTTGACAGCAAACGGGAAAGCCCGCTATGCGGGCGGCGGGCACCCTGTTTGGTGGACCGCCCGCGGGGCCGGTCGAATCTCCGGTTGTGTTTGCCATCGCGCTCCATCAGCACTTCCTGCACACGCCGGGAACAACCGCTGAGCCTGCCCAGGCGTTCTGCGCGAATCCTGATCTCTTCGGCACCGGCGGCGACCTGAACGCCGTCTTCGCGCACTTCCACTACACCGTCCACTCCGGTGCCCCCGGTGCCGCGACGCTGGGCGGTAACGCTGATCAGGCGTTCCTGAATCCGAACAATCCGGTGAGCGTTACGGCTACCGGCTGCTGACGACCCAACTCGTCATGGCGCTCGACCGGCGCACCTCTGGCGGTACCGCGGCGAGTGCGGGCCGCACGCGCTTTGGAGAAGCGTTTGGGCCTTAGGGGACAAAACACGTAGTCCGGAGTGAGACGAAGTGAACGAAAGCACTCCCCCGTCCTACTCCGGCGCGAGTGGAACCCGAACTTGCGCCGTTTCGACGACGAGCCTCCTGACGCGCGCTTGGCGTCCGCTTCGGGAGCAACCTGAGCGACTCCTGCTAGGCGGTGCCCAGCTCGGAGCCGCTCATTCCGGAAAGGGAGGTTCAGATGGGCAAGCGACCGGCAACCGCAGCGGCGGTGGCGACAGGCCTGCTGGCGGGCGTCCTGCTCGGCGCGGCACCGGCGGGCGCAGCCGTGGACCTCTGCGTCGCCGCCAACGGGGCGATGCGAGCGCAGAAGGGAACGGCGGACTGCGAGGCGAGCGGCACCGGCTCGACGGCGATCGCCAAGGACGCGGGTAGCTTCGCGTCGGCGACCGGGGGCGACCACAACAGGGCTCGGGCATCCGGCGACGGGGCCACAGCGTTTGCGGGCCAGCTCGTGGGGGGCTGCCGGGTGGTGGCGACCACAACACGGCCATCGCAAGCGGGGACAACAGCGTCGCGATTGCCATCGCGGGCGACAACAACACCGCCATCGCCAGCGGCGACGGCAGCCTGGCGCAGGCGGCGGGCGGCAACAACAACACCGCCACAGCGAGCGGCGGCGGCAGCGTTGCGACTGCGGCGTCCGGCGACAACAACACCGCTACCGCCAGCGGTGCCGGCAGCAACGCGGTGGCAGGCTTCGGCGGCAGCACCGACGCCGCGATGGCCAGCGGCGACGGCAGCGCCGCGTTTGCGGGCGGCGGCGACAACAACACCGCCACCGCCACGTCCACAGGCTGCTTCGCGGACGCGTCAAGCGGGAGCAACCTGAGCGCCTCCTGCTAGGCGGGAGCCGACCTCAGGGTTGAGGGAGTGGCCCTTCCGACGCCCAGGTCGGGAGGGCACCGCCTCGCGATTTTGCGGAGACCGTCTGCCGCTCCCGTCGGGCACGTACCTGCCGCCCGCCGTCACCATTGGCCAGAAGAGCCACTAGCCTAGCGCCGGACGTGAACCACGACGGCGTCGGCTGCGACACGTAGGAGCTAGGCCGGCGAACAGCGCACGTCGCACCAAGCCACGTTTGGGGTCCTCGACGTTAAGAGCGTTTGGGGGCCTAGCAGGGGCCGCCACGCTTCGGCTCCAAACGGTCGCGAAGTGTAAAAGGCCCGCATTAGCGGGCCTTTTCGATGGTCGGGGCGCCGAGATTCGAACTCGGGACCTCTAGTCCCCCAGACTAGCGCGCTAACCAGGCTGCGCCACGCCCCGCGGCGGCCATCGTAGCCCACCTGCGGCGGCGGCCACCGTGTTTCGGGAGCTATGCCAGCGCGAACTATCCCGTCATGGTCGAACCGGGACTTGACTTGCACGAGTGGGGGACTCGCTGGGCCGAGCTCGAGGACATGGTCGCCGACGACGCCGGCGGCGCGGTGCGCGAGATGGTCCGCCTGGTCGAGGGGATGCTCGTCGAGCGCGACTACAACCTCGAGGAGCCCGTGACCGTCGAGGGCGAGGAGCCGGAGGTCGTTCGCCTCTTCCTGTCGGCGCGAGAGGCCGCGCGCATGGTCGACGCAGGTACCGCCGAAGACGAGGACGTCTCGAACGCGCTCGACGATCTCCGCTCCGTCCACGAGTACCTGGTCACGGACCGCGCGGAACCCTAGCTCCAAAACGCCGGGGCGGCGCGCTGCCGGCCGTAACGAGCGGCCGCATCGCCCGCCGGGTCGCGCCGCACGCGCCCCGGCCTAACGGGATTCGGCGGGGAGCGCCGATCGGTTCGGTCCGTCGACGTAAGCAATCGCGAGCCCGCGACACCAAGGGTTCGATGGCGACGTTCGCGCCCGAACGACGGAGCAACCGAAGGGCCGGCGAGGTCGGCGCTGCTAGCGTCGGCGCGATGGAGCAGACGGCTGCCGCCCGTCAGGCCGAGCGACCGCCGCTCGACGCCGAATCGAGCCGGTGGCTCGCCGACCTCCGATCCGGCGGGCGCACCTACGACGAGGCCGTTGAACGGCTGCATTCGCTCCTCCTGGGCGCCGCCCGCCACGAGGTGCGGCGCCGCCGACAGAGCCTTCCGTCGCTTCGCGGCGAGGAACTCGAGGACATCGCGCTCCAAGCGGCGGACGACGCGCTCGTCTCGGTGCTCCGCCGTCTGGACACGTACCGCGGCTTGAGCCGCTTCACGACCTGGGCCTACAAGTTCGCGCTGCTCGAAGCCGCCGTCGCGCTCCGCCGTCGCGCGTGGCAGGGCCGCGAGGTCACGCTCGAGCCCGAGGGTTGGGAGGCATTCGCCGGCGCGCGCGGCCCCGTCGAGGACAGCGAACAGGCCGAGCTGCTCACCGCCGTGCGGGTGGGCATCGACGAAGCCCTCACGTCGCATCAACGGAAGGTGTTACTCGCGCTCGCGGTCGACGGCGTGCCGATCGACGTGCTCGCGGATCGTCTCGGATCGACCCGTGGGGCGCTCTACAAGACGCTGCACGACGCAAGGCGCAAGCTTCGTGCGCATCTCACGGAGCAGGGTCTCGCCCTGGAAGGAGGCGCATCGTGATGGAAGACATCCTCCATCGCATCCTCGGGCCGGCCGAACCGGAGATCGGGTGCGTCGAGTGCTTCGAGGAGCTGGATCGCTACGTCGAAGCGGAGATCGCCGGCGGTGACGCCGATGCAGCGGTGCCTGGCCTGCGGGCCCACCTCGACGGCTGCCCCGCGTGCCGCGAGGAGCACGAGAGCCTGCTGGAGCTCGTCCGCGGCGGCGCCTAGGCGCCGCTTGCGGGCCGACAGCGGCGGCTAGGCGCCGCTTGCGGCGCCGACTTCAGCACGCCGAGCTCCGCCCGGCGTGCGTCTGAAATGACCGGTCGGAACTCCCTATGCGCCGTGACGTCGATATAGGCGGTCGATCAGCTCGGGCATCTGCTCGAGCTTCTCGGTGACGACGCGGAGGCGGTACTCGCGGAAGTGCTCGGGCTCGACGCCGAGGGCCGACGCGAGCCGCTCGACCACGTCGTTCGACGGGACCGGCCGGTTTCCGTGGACGAGGTGGTTCAGGTAGCCGGCGGAGAGGTCGGTCTTGTCAGCGAGGCCGCGGTACGTGATCCCGTTGTCGGCCATCAGCCGCTCGACCGTCGGGCCGAAGGGGTCGCTGCTGAAGCGGCGCCGACGGGCCACTAGACCGGAGCTCCAACGAGGTCGTCGATCGGCACGCGCTGCTCCTCGCCGGTCGCGCGATCGCGCACGTCGACGGCCCCGTCGTCGAGGGTCTTGCGCCCGACCGTTACGCGGATCGGGCAGCCGATGAGGTCGGCGTCCGCGAACTTCTCGCCCGCGCGCGCGTCACGGTCGTCGAGCAGCACCTCGCGCCCGGCCTCCTCGAGTGCCTCGGCGGCGCGCTCGGCCTGCTCCTCCACGCCGGGCAGCGCGACGACGTGGACGTCGTAGGGAGCGACGGCCGCGGGCCAGACGATCCCGTTCTGGTCGTGATGCTGCTCGATGACGGCCGCGATCGTGCGGCCCGGCCCGATGCCGTAGCTGCCCATGACGAGCGTGCGCTCGGTCCCGTCCTCGTCGAGGTACCTGGCGCCGAGGCGCTCGGAGTGGAACGTCCCGAGCTTGAAGATGTGGCCGACCTCGATCGCTGCCTGCACGATCAGCTTCCCGCCGCACAACGGGCACGCGTCGCCGGCGCGCGCCTGGCGGATGTCGGCGAAGGCGGGCTCGTAGTCGCGGCCGGCCTCGACGCCGCGCAGGTGCCATCCGTCACGGTTGGCGCCCGCGACGAACTGGCCGGTCCGGAGCGTCTCGTCCGCGATCACCTCGACGTCGACGCCGACGGGCCCGATCGATCCGCCGCCCGCTCCGAATACCGCTCGAATCTCGTCCTCGGTCGCGGGGCGGAACGACGCCTCGAACAGCGTGGTCAGCTTCTCGTCGCTGAGCCGGTCGTCGCCCCGTAGCAGGGCGAGCACGAGGCGGTCACCGGTGACGACCGGCATTGCCTTGGCCGTCGCAGCCGGGTCGATGCGCAGAAACACGGCGAGCGCCTCGATCGTGGTGACGCCGGGTGTCTCCACCTCGACGGGCTTCGGCAGCTGCTCGGGGAACTCGGGTGCGCGCGGAGTACCGCGTCCGGCCTCGATGTCGGCGAAGTAGTCGCCGTTCTCGCACCGCATGAGCTCGTTCTCGCCGGACCCGGTCGGAGCGAGGAAGCCGAGCGACTCCTTCCCGCCCATGATCCCCGACTCGGCCTCGACCAGGTACGCCTCGACGCCGCAGCGCTCGAAGATCCGCGCGTAGGCGTCCGCATGCCGCTCGAAGCTGACGTCCAGGCCGGCCGCGTCGCGGTCGAACGAGTACGAGTCCTTCATGATGAACTCGCGGACGCGGAGGAGACCGCCCCGGGGGCGCGGCTCGTCGCGCTCTTTCGTCGAGAAGTGGTACCAGACCTGCGGCAGCTGCTTGTACGACTGCAGCTCGCGCGCGTGGAACGTCATCGTCTCCTCGTGCGTGACCGGGAGGACGAAGCGACGGCCGCTGGAGTCCTCGAGCTTGAAGAGGTTCGGCAGCGTGATGCGGCCGGTCTGCTCCCACAGCTCGGCCGGCGTCAGGACCGGGCAGAGCATCTCCTGGCCGCCGATCGCGTTCATCTCCTCGCGGATGATCTGGACGACCTTCTGGTGCACCCGCCAGCCAAGCGGGAGGTAGGTCCAGAGGCCGGCGCCGACCTGGCGGATGAATCCCCCGCGGACGAGCAGCTTGTGGCTGACCGCCTCCGCGTCGGCCGGCGCCTCGCGCAGTGTCGGGAGGAAGAGACGCGACGCCCGCTGGATCACGATTCCAAGGGAATGAGAGACGCTTCAGCCATGGCCAGCGCCGCGGGCTTGGCCATCTTGAGCCGCTTGGGACGGTGCATGCCGGCCTCGATCCAGCGGTCGATCTCGTGGAAGAGCTCGTCGACGAGGATGTCGGAGGACACCTTCTTCAGCACCCGGCCGTGGGCGTAGACGAAGCCGACGTCGCGACCGCCGGCGATACCGAAGTCGGCGTCGCCGGCCTCCCCCGGCCCGTTGACGGCGCAGCCCATCACGGCGACCTCGAATGCCTGCTCGTACCCGGCGAGCCGGTCCTCGACCCGGGCGGCGAGCTTCTCGACGCCGACGTTGTCCCGGCCGCACGACGGGCACGCGATGAGCACCGGCCCGCGCTCGCGTAGGCCGAGCGCCTTCAGGATCTCCCAGGCGACCTCGACCTCTTTTACGGGGTCAGCCGTCAGCGAGACGCGCAGTGTGTCACCGATGCCGTCGGCGAGGAGCGCGCCGATTCCGATCGCGCTCTTGATCGAGCCGGCGAACGGCGTTCCGGCCTCCGTCACGCCCAGATGGAGGGGGTACGGGACGCGTGCCGCGAGCATGCGGTACGCGCGGATCATCGTCGGGACGTGGGTCGACTTGACCGAGATCTTGAAGTCGCGGTAGTCGAGCCGCTCGAGTAGCTCGACCTCCTCCAGCGCGGCGGCGACGAGCGCCTCGGCCTGGTCGCGCTGTGCGAGCTGCTCGAGATGATCGGGGAGCGACCCGGAATTCGCCCCGATCCGCATGGGGACTCCCGCGTCGCGTGCGGCCTCGACCACCGCGGCGACACGGTCCGGGCCACCGATGTTGCCGGGGTTGATGCGCACGGCCGCGACGCCCGCGTCGATCGCCTTCAGCGCCAGGCTGGCGTTGAAGTGGATGTCCGCGATCACGGGCAGCGGCGACAGCTTGACGATCGTCCGCAGCGCAGCCGCGTCCTCGTTCTTCGGCACCGCCACGCGGACGATCTCGCAGCCCGCCGAAGCGAGGGCTGCGATCTGCGCGGTGGTCGCCTCGACGTTGTGCGTCGGGGTCAGGGTCATCGACTGGACAGCCACGGGCGCGCCTCCGCCGACGTCGACGTTGCCAACCCTGACTCGGTAGGCGCTCCCCACGCGGCCAGTGTATCGGCGGCTTTCGACCGCCTCCGTGGACCTAACGGCCACGGCCGAGGGACTGTCCCGCGGACACGGCCGAGATGCCCACGGCCGAGGGACTCTCCCGGGCCACGGCCGAAACTCGTAGGAGCGTTCGCAAAACCCGGTCGTGTCGACCCGGTCAATGCAGACGGTGCGCGGGCTAAGCCCGCACACCTGATGTTCGACGCCGCCGAGCGGCGTCTTAGCCGCCGCGGATGCGCGAGATGTCGTTCGAGAGCCCGACGGCGAAGAGGAACAGCACGAACGCGATGCCGATGACGGACGCGCGCTCGTACGCGCCCCGTCCGATCGCGCGTCCGCGGATCGCCTCGAGCAGGGAAAAGAAGATGTGCCCGCCGTCGAGCGGCAACAGCGGCAGCAGGTTGAGAAGGGCCAGCGAGAGGCTGATGAGGGCGAGCACCTGCAGGTAGTACCGGAAGCCGATTTCCAGCGCCTGGCTCGAGCCCTGGACGACACCGACCGGCGTCGACACGGCCTTGCGGTCACGGCCCGAGACGACGTCGTAGAGCGCAACCGCGATCGCACGGGTGACGCGGCCGGTATCGCTCACCGCGAGCCAGACCGACTTCGCCGGGTTGTACGAGTCGTAGCGTGCGGCGAGCGCGAATCCGAGCCGGTACGCGCCGTCGTCCAGTCGAGCACGCGTTGGCGCTAGCCGGAGCGGGTTCGGGCCGCGCAGCACGAGCAGCCCCACCGGCTTGCCCCTGCTCGCCCGGATCAGGCCAGGGATCTCGCCCGCGTCCACCGCGCGGCCGTCCACGCCGATGATCTCGTCGCCCGGGCGGAGTCCGGCACGGGCCGCCGGCGACCCCGGAATCACCTGCTCGACGAAGCGGTCGGCGCCGGTCGGCACCCCGATCATGAAGAGCACCACGAGCAGCGCCAGCGCTGCGAGGACGTTCGCAGCCGGCCCCGCGAAGATGACAGCGACCTTGCGCCACGTCTGCTGCCGCCAGTACGCGTCGGCGCTCAGCGCGTCGTCGAGCTCACGCAGGCCTTTCTCGGCTGCGACCTGTACGCCGGGCTCGCTGGAGGCCCTCACGGCGGCGGCGAGCGCCTCGAGGTCGGGGATCGCCCCGTCGTAGTCGGCCGTGGCCAACGTGCGCTTCAACCGTTCCACGGGCGCGGACAGCTCGGGCGCCAGCGCGAGCGCGCGCGCGAAGTAGCTGTCGACGTCCGAGGGCGCCGGACGGTGCATCCCGGGGATCTTCACGTAGCCGCCGAGCGGGATCGCGCCGACGCCGTACTCGATCCCGTTGCGCGCAACCTTCGCGACTGCGGGCGGGAAGCCGACGTAGAAGCGGCGCGGCCGCATTCCGACGGCCCGCGCGACGAAGAAGTGGCCGGCCTCGTGGATCAGGACGAGCAGAGCGAGGCCGAAGATCGCAACGCCGACGTTCATCGCACTCGAATTCTCATGCCGCAACCTGCAATACGGCCTCGGCCCCGCGCCGGCTTTCCGCATCCACCTCGACGAGGTCGTCGAGATCGCGCACCGGCCCGCCGCCGACGCGCTCGAGCACCCGCTCGACGACCTCGGCGATGCCGAGGAACGGCAGGCGACGGTCGAGGAACGCCGCCACGGCGACCTCGTTGGCCGCGTTGAAGGCGCATGGGTACGCCCCTCCCCGCGCCCCGGCCGAGCGCGCCAGCGCCAGCAGCGAGAACGTCTCGACGTCGGGCTCGTCGAACGTCAACGTCAGGCCGCGCAGCTCGAGCGGGGGCACCGGCGTCGGCGCTCGATCCGGATACGTCAGCGCGTAGGCGATCGGGATGCGCATGTCGGGGTAGCCGACGTGGGCGAGCGCCGCCCCGTCGCGTAGTCGCACGAGCGCGTGCACGATCGACTCCGGGTGGACCGCGACCTCGATCTGCTCGTACGGGAGCCCGAAGAGGTAGTGGGCCTCGATCAGCTCGAGACCCTTGTTCGCGAGCGTCGCCGAGTCGACGGTGATCTTCGGCCCCATGCTCCACGTGGGATGCGCGAGCGCGTCCGCCGGCGTGACGTTCTCGAGCTCGAGACGGGTGCGGCCGCGGAACGGTCCGCCGGACGCGGTCAGCACGACCGAGTGAATCGTCTCCGGCGCGCGGCCCTCGAGGCACTGGAACGCCGCCGAGTGCTCGCTGTCGACGGGCAGCAGCCGCCCGCGGCCGCGCGCACGCGCCGCGAGCGCGACCTCCCCGGCCGCGACGAGGCTCTCCTTGTTGGCCAGGGCGAGATCGACGCCGCTTTCCAGCGCCCAGAGCGTCGCGGGGACGCCAGCGAAGCCCATGACGGCATTGAGGACGACGTCGGGCTCGGCCGCCTCCAGGAGCTTCGTCAGGTCGCCGCCGACCTGCGTGTGAGGGGCGAGCCCGTCCACAGGCCTCGTGGCCGAGGCGGCGGCGACGAGCTCGAGGCCCGGCGTCGCGTCGATCACTTCGCGCGCCTGCCGTCCGATCGACCCCGTTGCCCCCAGCAGCGCGACCCGCTTCTTCATCGACTCATTCTGACGGTTCAAGGCGTCGCCGGCGACGCCGACATCCAGGGCGCCGGGCTCGGCCCGGCGTGCGTCTGCGCTGCCGACCGACACGCCGGGTTTCGCTTCGGACGCTCTACGCATAGCCGAACGCGAGGATCGCGAAGAGCGACGCAGGCGCGGCGAACAGGAGCGCGTCGATGCGGTCGAGCATGCCCCCGTGGCCGGCGAGGAAGCGGCCGGTGTCCTTCACCTGCATGTCGCGTTTCAGCGCCGACTCGAAGAGGTCGCCGAGCGTGCCGGCAAGCGCGATCGCACCGCCGAGCGCGACCGCCTCGGCGATCGTGAGGAACGTCTCCCGGTCTTCGTAGAGCGCGAAGAACGCGACGGCGACCGACGCCGCGCTCCCGGCGACGAGCCCCTCCCACGTCTTACCGGGCGACGTCACGGGCGCGAGCTTGTGCCGCCCGACGAGGCGACCCACGAAGAACGCGAACGTCTCCGACGCCCACACGGCAAGCAGCACCGTGAACACGGCGAGCGCGCCGTGGTCCGGGATGTCGCGGAGCAGCAGCACGCTTCCGAGCCCGAGCCCCACCCACGCGGCACCGAGGAACGTCGAGCCGATCGCCACCGTGGCCGGCGGTCGCGTCTCTGCGAACAGGTGCATGACAACGGTGACGGCGAGCGTCAGAAGCAGCCCGCCGAGGAGCCACGTCGCCCCGCCGGCCGTCGCGCCGGCGAGCATCGCGACCGCGCCGACGTAGGCAGCGAGCACGAGCGGGCGCAGCGGGCGGATCAGCCGTGCGTACTCGTGCAGCGCCACGAGGGCGACGAGGGTCGCCAGCCCGAATAGCCACCACCCGCCGGCCCACACGACGACGAGCACGACCGGCAGGCCGACCGCCGCGACGAGCACGCGCGAGATCAGCGCCGGCACGAGCTAGCGACCGCCGAAGCGCCGGCGTCGCTGCGCGTACTCGTCGAGCGCCTCACGGAGGTCGTCGACGCCGAAGTCCGGCCAGAGCGTCTCGACGAAGAGGAGCTCCGCGTACGCGACTTGCCACAGCAGGAAGTTCGAGATCCGCCGCTCGCCGGACGTCCGAATCACCAGGTCGGGATCCGCCATCTCCGGCGCATAGAGGTGCGCGGCGAGCGCGTCGGCGTCGATCCGGTCGGGATCGAAACCGTTCGCCGCCAGCCGGCGCGCTGCCTCCACGAGCTCGTCTCGCCCGCCGTAGTCGAACGCGATCCAGAGCTGGAGGCGATCGTTCTGCGCCGTCTCGGCCTCGAGCCGACCCATCTGCTCCCGCAGCGCCGCCGTCGCACGGTCGCGACGGCCGATGAAGTGGGTGCGGACGCCCTGGCGCGCGAGATCGGGAAGCTCGCGATCGATCGTCTCCGAGAAGATCTCCATCAGGTCGTCCACCTCCTCCGGGGGGCGCGACCAGTTCTCCGTCGAGAACGCGTAGACGGCCAGTGACTCGACGCCGAGGTCGATCGCCGCCTCGACCGTCCGCCGCAGCGCCTGGGTGCCGGCGCGGTGCCCCTCCGCGGTCGGAAGCCCCCGCTGCTCCGCCCAGCGCGCGTTCCCGTCCAGGATGATCGCGACACTCCGCGCGACGGTCCCGGCGCGATCCTCGATCCCAGCGCGACCGAGGCTGCTTTCTTCGCTACCGCTCACTGATCCGGCAACGGAGTCTGCCCGACGATGGTCGACGGTACGCCCACTTGCGGGCCCGCGGCCGGGCGGTAGTGCGGCGTGAGCGCACTAACGCCCGGCGGGAGTGATGTGCGCGGAAACGGCGAAGCCGCAGCCGCGCACACATGACTGCGCTTCGGCTCTGCACCATCCCCGCGTCGCGTGATCCATCTAGCGCGCACGGGAAACCGCGATTTCCCGTGCGCGACCTCGTGACGCGTCGACCTCGTTAGCCGCGAGAGCACCGCTCTCGCGGCTAGACCTCAAGGATCTCCGCTTCCTTGTGCTTGAGAACGTCGTCGATCGTCGTGACGTGGTCGTCGGTGAGCTTCTGGGCGCGGTCCTCCGCGCGGTGCTCCTCGTCCGCGCCGATCTCGCCCTTGTCCACGAGCTCCTTGAGGTGGTGCATCAGGTCGCGGCGGACGTTGCGCACGGCGACCCGGCCCTCCTCGGCCAGGTGGCGCACGACGCGGACGAGCTCCTTGCGCCGCTCCTCCGTCAGCTGGGGAATCGGGAGGCGGATCAGCTTGCCGTCGTTCGAAGGCGTCAGGCCGAGGTCCGACTCCTGGATCGAGCGCTCGATCGAGCGGAGCGAGTTCGGGTCGAACGGCTGGATCGTGAGCAGGCGCGGCTCGGGGGCGCCGATCGTCGCAAGCTGCTTGAGCGGGGTCTTCTGGCCGTAGTAGTCGACCTGGATCCGGTCGAGCAGCGCGGGTGACGCCCGCCCCGTGCGCACGCTGTTGAACTCGTGCCGCACCGCCTCGACGGACTTGTCCATCCGGCGCGCCGCATCCTGGATCAGATCGTCGACCATCGGCTCACTCCTTCTCGCTTCGGATGATCGTCCCTACCCGCTCGCCCGCGATCACGCGGCCGATATTGCCTTCCGCCAGCGAGAAGACGTAGATCGGCAGCCTGTTGTCCATGCAGAGCGAGAGCGCGGTCGTGTCCATGACCTGCAGGCCGCGCTCGATCGCCTCGAGGTGCGTGAGCTCGGGTAGGAACTCGGCGCCCGGCTCCTCGTTCGGGTCGGCGCTGTAGACGCCCTCGACCTCGTTCTTCGTCATGAGGATCGCCTCGGCGCCGACCTCGAGCGCGCGCAGCGCAGCCGCGGTGTCCGTCGTGAAGAACGGGTTGCCGGTGCCCGCCGCGAAGATGACGACCCGGTCCTTCTCGAGGTGGCGGATGGCGCGGCGGCGGATGTACGGCTCGGCGACCTCGGCGACGGTCAGCGCCGACAGCACCCGTGTCGGCGCCCCGGAGCGCTCGAGCTGGTCCTGGAGCGCGAGCGAGTTGAGGACGGTCGCGAGCATGCCGGCGTAATCGGCGGTCGCCCGGTCCATCCCTTCGGCCGCCGCCGCCATGCCGCGGTAGATGTTCCCGGCGCCGACGACGATGCCGATCTCGACGCCCTGCTCCCGCACTGCGGCGACCTCGGCGGCGATCCGCTGGATCGTCCCGAGATCGAGCCCGTACGGGCGCTCGCCCATCAGGGCCTCGCCCGAGAGCTTCAGCAGCACGCGCCGGAAGGCGGGCGTGCCGACCCGTTCGGGCGCCCGAGCGTCCTCCGCGCGAACGCTCACGGCAACGTCACTCGCCGAGCGCGTAGCGGACGAACTGGACCACGTCGACGCCTTCGCCCTCGAGCGCCTGGCCGACCGTGAGGCCGGAGTCGTGGATCCACGGCTGCTCCAGGAGGACGCCGCCCGGATACGCGGCGAAGAAGCGCTTGTTCAGCATGCCCTCGACGATCTTGTCGCGGGCCTGCTCGGGCTTGCCCTCGAGCTCGTCGGAGCGGAGCAGCAGCTCGCGCTCGGCCTCGACGAGGTCGGGCCGGACATCCTCGCGGCGAACCCACGACGGCGCCGCGGCGGCGATGTGCATCGCCAGCCGGCGGGCCGCCTCCTCGGAGCCGCCACGAATCGTGACCAGCACGCCGATCTTGTTCGCCGGCGGGTGCGCGTAGCCCCCGATCGTCTCGCCCTCGCCACGCTCGAGCCGCTCCGCACCCGCAACGACGATGTTCTCGCCCAGCTTCGACACGAGCGCGGTGCGCTCGTCCTCGAGCTCCTCCGCGGCCTGCGGCCCCCGCGCGTCGACGGCCTCGAACAGCTGCTTCGCGAACTCGAGGAACTCGGGATTGTCGGCGACGAAGTCGGTCTCGCACGCGAGCGCGACGATCGTCCCGTGGTCGTCGGCGACCCGGTAGCCGACCTTGCCTTCCGTCGTCTCGCGCCCGGCGCGCTTCGCGGCCTGTGCCATGCCCCGCTCCCGGAGCAGGACTCGCGCCGCCTCGACGTCGCCGCCGGTCTCCTCGAGCGCGCGCTTGCAGTCCATCATCCCCGCGCCGGTCTGGTCGCGGAGCTCCTTCACCAGGTTGGCGGGAATCGTGGTCATGCGGACCCCCCTCGCAGCTCGAGCGGCGTTGGCGTGCCGGCCACGACTCGCTGACTCCGGCGAACCCAGACGCGTAGCGTTGTCACTCGGCCGGCACCTCCTTGGCTGTGGGCTCGCCAGTGGCTTCGGCCTCTTCGGTCTCCGGCGCGCTCTCGCGCTGGCCGAGCGGCTCGTGCTCGAGCGGCGCGTCGAGCTGCACACCCGGCTGGTCGGCGATCTCGGGCTCATCGGCAGCCTCCGCTGCCTCCTCGGCGGGCGGCTCCTCGGCCGCGGCGTCGAACGTCTGCTCGGTGACCCTTTGCTTGCCGGCCTCGATGCCGTCGGCGACGACGCGCGTCACGAGCGAGCACGACCGGATCGCGTCGTCGTTGCCCGGGATCACGTAGTCGGCCTCGTCGGGGTCGCAGTTCGTGTCGACGAGCCCGACGACGGGGATGCCGAGACGGCGCGCCTCGCGAATCGCGATCTGCTCCTTGCGCAGGTCGATCACGAACACGGCGTCGGGCTGGCGGCGGATGTCCGCCACGCCGCCGAGGTTCGCGTCGAGCTTCTCCAGCTCGCCGAGCATCGACATTCGCTCCTTCGGTGGGAGCAGCTCGAGCTGGCCCTCGTCGCGGAGCCGGCGCAGCTCGTGGAGGCGGTCGATGCGCTCGGAGATCGTCCGCCAGTTCGTGAGCAGGCCGCCGAGCCAGCGGTGGTTGACGTACGGCATGCCGACGCGCTTCGCCTGCTCCTCGACGGAGTCCTGCGCCTGCTTCTTCGTCCCGACGAACAGCATCGTGCCGTTGCGGGCGGCGACGTTGCGGGCGAAGTCGTGCGCCTCCTCGAGGTCGTCGAGCGTCTGGCGGAGGTCGATGATGTAGATGCCGCCGCGCTCCATGTGGATGAAGCGGCGCATCTTCGGATTCCAGCGGCGCGTCTGGTGGCCGAAGTGGACGCCGGCCTCCAGCAGCTCCCGCATCGTGACGACGGCCACGGTGAAGCTCCCTTCGTTCGGTTACGGACTGCGCCGACGGGGCTCGGGTGGAACCGGGCTCGCCGAGGAACCGTCTGTTACTCGGCCAGGACCGGCACCGCCACCCGGACTGTCCGCCGGGTCGGGTGCAGAAGCGGCAGCATGGTACCCATCGGCGGCAAGCGTCGGCTCTCCACGCGTCGGGTCGCGTGACGACAGCCGCG
>Ga0126307_10001510_pt1 | contig 15357 bp, 16 predicted proteins | sample Plot28_FD_89955 | JGI IMG/M metagenome (GOLD analysis project Ga0126307, IMG submission 89955) | Serpentine soil microbial communities from UC McLaughlin Reserve, CA, USA - Plot28 | ecosystem: Environmental > Terrestrial > Soil > Grasslands | place: USA: UC McLaughlin Reserve, Lake County... | reverse complement strand
GGCCTACGTGGAGCCGCACGACCGCCTGCGCGCGCTCGTCGTCGGCGACCCGCGCGACGACCTGCCGGGGGCGCGCGACGAGGCGGCCGCCGTCGCCGCCCTGCTGCGCTCGGCGGGCGCGGAGGTCCGCGAGTGCACGGGCGCGCTGAGCCGCGCCGAGGTCCTGCGGGAGCTCGAGGCGCTCGACCCCGACGTCCTGCACTACGCCGGCCACGCCGCCTTCGACACGCTGCGGCAGTCGTCCGGCGGGCTGGTCATGGCCGACGGCATCGTCACGGCGGCCGACCTCACCGCGCTGCGCCACATGCCGCGCGTCGTCGTCGCCAACGCGTGCAACTCGGCGCGCACCGGCTCGCAGGTCGACCAGCACCTCGGCGACGGCTCCGCGGCCACGCACGACTTCGCGGGCGGCCTGCTCCAGGGCGGCGCGCGCTCGTTCGTGGGCAGCCAGTGGCCGGTCGACGACGCGGCCGCCTGCACGTTCGCCGAGGCGCTGCACCGCGAGCTGGCCGCCGCGCGCGAGCCGGCGACCAACGTCGGACAGGCGATCCGGACGGCGCGCCGCGCGGTCATCGAGCGCCACGGCCGCGGCGAGCCGGCCTGGGCCGGGTACGTCCACTACGGCCGGCCGTGGGAGGTCGCGCTCTAGCAACCGGGCCGGGCGGGCAGGACGCGGACATGGACATGACAGGGAAGGTCGCCGTCGTGGCCGGCGCGTCGGCCGGCATCGGGCGCGCGACGGTCCGCGAGCTGGCGCGGTGCGGCGCCGACGTGGGGCTGATCGCCCGCGGCGAGGAGCGCCTGGCGGCGGCGCGCGCCGAGGTCGAGGGGCTCGGGCGGCGCGCGTGCGTCGCGCCGGCCGACATCGCCGACGCCGACGCTGTCGAGCGCGCGGCCGAGCGCATTGAGGCCGAGCTCGGGCCGATCGACGTGTGGGTCAACGCGGCGATGACCGCCGTGCTCGCCGAGGTGACCGAGACGACGGCCGAGGAGTTCCTCCGCGTCACCCAGGTGACCTACCTGGGCAGCGTCCACGGCGTCCAGGCCGCGCTGCGGCGGATGGTCCCGCGCGACCGCGGCGTGATCGTGCAGGCCGGCTCGGCGCTGTCGCGGCGCGGCATCCCGCTCCAGGCGACGTACTGCGGCGCCAAGCACGCGATCAAGGGGTTCCTCGACTCGCTGCGCGCCGAGCTGCTGCATCGCCGGTCGAACGTCAAGGTCACCCTCGTGCAGCTGCCCGGGCACAACACGCCGCAGTTCGGCTGGGTGCGCACGCGGCTGCGCCACCATCCGCAGCCCGTCCCGCCGATCTACCAGCCCGAGGTGGCCGCGCGCGCGATCGTCTGGGCGGCGGCGCATCCGCGCCGCGAGCTGTGGGTCGGCCTGCCGACCGTCTACACGATCGTGGGCGAGAGGCTCGTGTCCGGCCTCATGGACCGCTACCTCGCGCGGACCAACATCAAGGCCCAGCAGGTCCCGGACCGCCCGATCGACCCGGCGCGGCGCGAGGACAACCTGTTCGCGCCGCCGCCGGGCGACCCGGGCGCGCACGGGATCTTCGACGCCAAGGCGAAGGAGCGGAGCCGGCAGGTGTGGCTGGCGACGCACAAGCGCGCGCTCGCCGCCGGCGTTGCGGCCACGGCCGCCGCGGTCGCCGCTCAGCCGACGCTGGCCTCCCACAGCCCGCGGCTGCGGGTGCCGACGCGCAGGAGCCGGTCGGGCTCGTAGAAGAGGAGGTCCTCGGCGAGCGCGTTCGGCAGGCCGGTGCCGAACACGGCCCAGCTGCCGCCGGCGTCGCGCGTCTCGAAGACGCCGACGTCGCACGCGACCCAGAGGCGGTCCTGGTCGGCGGGATCGCCGACGATGGCGTTGACGGGGATCTGCGGGAGGTTCGCCGTGACGTCGACCCACGTCGCGCCCTGGTCGTCGGAGCGGAACACCGCTCCCGGGCTCGAGAACGTCACCCAGTAGCGCTGCGGCACGTCGGGGTCGACGACGATGTCCGAGATCCAGCCGTCGCGCGGGCGGGTGAGCGCCACCGGGTCACCCCAGCCGCCGCCGTCGCGGTCGATCCGGAAGACGTCGCCGGCGATCGTGCCCACGAGCACCTGCTCGGGCGCCGGGATGGCGAGCGCCGAGGCGACCGACGGCCGCGGCGAGAGCTCCGGCGGCGGCAGCGGCACCTGCTTCCAGTTGCGTCCTCCGCGGGTGGAGATGAAGACGATGTCGCCCGCCTTGACGACCACGTCGCCGTTGACCTCGACGGGCGGATAGAAGAGCTTCAGCCGCCGGTCGTCGTCGGGCGGGCTGACGTCCTCCCAGGAGTCCGCGTCGCCGCGGCTGTCCGAGCGCTCCATGTACATGTAGTAGTAGGAGTGGAAGCACGTGTCCGGGTGGGCCGTGTTCGTGCCGCAGTCGCCGCCGTCGCCCAGCCCCACCTGCGTCCAGCCGCCGTCGCTCTCGCGCCGGATCGTCCCGTTGTCCTGGAGGCCGGCGAGGATCCATCCGGCCTCGTCCGGCCGCTGGGTGAGGTACTCGACCTCGCTCACCACCAGCCCGGCGTTCAGCGACTCCCACGACCCGCCGGCGTTGCGGCTGCGGAACACGCCGCCGTCGTTGCCGGCGTAGACGGTGTCCGGGTCGCCGGGGTCGACGGCCATCGTGTGCTGGTCCGGATGGATCGAGTCGCCCTGCCCCTGGCGGCTGGAGATGTCGGTCCAATCCCACCCGTCGCCGGAGCGCTCGCCCTTGACCAGCGAGATCGCGCCGAGGTAGACGGCGTCGCCGCCCGGCGGCGCGGTCACGTGCCAGTCGTAGGACGCCTGGCTGACGTCGAGGACGTCGTCGAGGTAGCGCGGCACGGGGAAGTGGGGGAGGGTGACCTTCTCGTAGCCCCCGTCACGGCTCGCGCGGCGCCACAGCCGGGCGCGCCCGCCGGTGGCGGCGAACACGAACGCCTGGCCGGGGTCGTCCGGGACGTGCGCGACGCCCATGCGCTCGCGGTCGGCGTCGAGCGCCGGCAGCCCCTGGATGGCGACGCGGGCCGGCGCCCCGCCGCCGCGCGCCGCGAACAGCCCGTCGGGCGCCGCGAGCAGCAGCTCCGCCTCGTCGCCGTCGTAGGCCAGCGAGACGTCCCACGTCTTGCCGCGGTGCAGGAGCGACCAGCTGCTGCCGCCGTCGCGGGACTCGGCCGCGCCGCCGGTGGTGGCGACGATCAGCCGCTGGGAGTCCTGTGGGTCGACGATCAGGCGGTAGAAGCCGAAGCCGCCGAACACGTCGCCGGCGATCGGCGACCAGCTCGTCCCGCCGTCGCGCGAGACGAGGATGCCCTGGCCCAGCAGCGAGTACTCGGAGTTGCCCTCACCGGTGCCCGCGTAGACCGTCGACGGGTCGGAGGGATCGAAGGCGAGCGCGCCGATGGACAGCGTCGGCTGGTCGTCCGTGCGCGGCGCCCACGCGGTGCCGCCGTCGGTCGTCTCCCACACGCCGCCGGCCGCCGAGCCGACGAGGAGGTGGTCGGCGTCGCCCGGGTCGACGGCGACGGCGGTCACGCGCCCGGCCATGGTCGCGCTGGCGCCCGGGCCGCTGCCGTAGGTCTGCCCGTTCGGGATCGCCGCCGGCCCGAGGGAGCGCCACTCGACGGCGGCGGGCGGCTGCTCGGAGAGCAGCGCGCGCTTCTGGCTCGCGCCGCGGAGGTAGGGCACGCCGCCGGGCGCGCCGTCGAGCTCCAGCTCTCCCGGCTCCGGCGGCAGGCCGCGCCGCTCGCGGAAGTCCTGCTGGCGCAGGAAGACCTTGGCCTGGGGCGCCGGCCCCTCCTCGGCGGCGGTGGCCCCGCCGCCCCGGGTGGCCGGCTCGCGCGGGAGCTTCATCCGTCGCGCTCGTCGTCGTCGCCGTCCGGCGGCTCGGGCTCCTCCTCGTCGAGGTCGAGCTCGCGCGGCTCCTCCAGCCCGCGCGAGGCCTCGAACTGGCGCCGGCGCTCCTCGGCGTGGCTGTCGGGCTCGCGCTCCTCGTCGGGGCGCTTCATCGCGTCGCCGGCGAGAGCCGGCGGCCGGCCAGCAGGCCGAGCACGGCGCCGACCGCGACGAGCGGGATATCGATCAGCACGTACGCCCAGCTGATCTCCGCCTCGCCCGTGGCGATGGTGACGGCGGTGCCGAGGACCACGGCCAGAAGCGTCGCGACCGGCAGGCGCCACGACGGCCGCAGCGCGCCCAGCAGCGCTCCGAGCAACAGGCCGAGGCCGACGGGGACGAGCTCCTCCACTGACCGCGATTCAAGCGGCGCCGCGCGGCGCGGTCGAACTTCGCCGCGCGGGCGCGTCGCAACGATGACATCGGTGACGCTCCGGTGGCGGGCCACTGCGACCGGTAGATTGCGCCTCGTGAAGCTTCGACTGACACTCGCCACCATCGCCCTGCTCGCCGTCGTGCTGCCCGTCGCCGCGCAAGCCGCCGGCAAGCGCAAGATCACCGTGATGACGCGCAACGTCTTCCTCGGCGCCGACCTCGCGCCGGCGATCGGCGCGTCATCGATCCCGCAGGCCATCGACGGCGCGGGCGTGATCTGGAACGAGCTCCAGAGCACCCGCTTCCGGGACCGCGCCGTGCCGCTGGCGCGCGAGCTCAAGCGCTCCAAGGCCGACCTCATCGGGCTCCAGGAGGTCGCGCTGTGGCGCAAGCAGGTCCCGTCCGACGGCGGCGCGCCGCCGATCAGCCCCGTGGCGGGCGCCACGGCGGCGACCGACGTCGACACCGACTTCCTGAAGATCCTCAAGCGCGAGCTGCGCGACGCCGGCGCCAGGTACAAGGTGGCCGCCGTGCAGCGGGAGTTCGAGGCCGAGCTGCCCGTCGACGTCGACGGGTCGGACGCGACGGGCACGGGCCCGCTCGCGGCCTTCGGCGCCGACTTCGACGCGCGCCTGACGATGCGCGACGTCATCCTCAAGCGCAAGCGGTCGGGGCTCAGGCTCAAGAAGGTCCGCAAGGCGCACTTCGACACCCGCTACGAGCCGAACGTGGGCGGCGTCGTCATCCCGGTCGACCGCGGCTGGGTGTCCGTCGAGGCGAAGGCCGGTCACCGGCGGTTCCGGTTCGTCGACACGCACCTCGAGGCGTTCGGCGACCCGTCGATCCGCACGGCGCAGGCCGACGAGCTCATCGACGGGCCGCTGGACACCGGCCGGCAGGTGATCCTGGTCGGCGACCTCAACTCCGGCACGACGCGGCACAACGAGCCCGAGCGGCCCGGCGACGACGGCGCGTTCCTGGCCCTCGCCGGCTTCGGGATGAAGGACCGCGGCGCGATCCAGAGCTGCTGCTACGACAGCCTGTTCGACCCCGCCGCGATCTTCGACCACACGGTCGACCACGTGCTCACCAAGCCGGGCCTGAAGCTCCGGAGCGCGGAGGTGACGGGCGACGACGCCTCGGAGCGCACGTCGTCGGGCCTGTGGCCGTCAGACCACGGCGGGGTGATCAGCCGCCTGAAGCTGCGCCGCTGATGTTCACCAGCCAGCTCACGCCGAAGCGGTCCTGGCACATGCCGAAGTAGTCGCCCCACGGCGCCTTGTCGAGCGGCTGGACCACGGTCCCGCCGTCGGCGAGCTTGTCGTAGTAGCCGCGCAGCTCGCCCTCGTCCTCGCCGCTGAGGGAGATGTTGCCGTTCGACCCCTCGCGGAAGTCCATGTGGCTCGGCGTGTCGGCGCCCATCAGGACGATGTCGTTCGGGGCCTCGAGCTGGGAGTGCATGACCAGGTCGGCCTCGCTCGGGTCCTGGGAGGCGTCGAAGTCGGCGAACGTGCTCACGTTCAGCTGGCCGCCGAACACCGACTTGTAGAACTCCATGGCCTCCCGCGCGTTGTCGCGGAAGTTGAGGTAGGGGTTGAGTCGCGTGGGCATGGCGCCAGGCTACACCTGCGCCTGATACGCGCGGAACGCCCGCGTGGCGAGCATCGTGCACAGCAGCGCGAAGACCACGAGCAGGCCGCTGTAGCCGGCGACGGTGCCCCAGTCCGGGCTCGCCTCGACGGCCTCGCGGCCGGCCACGACGGCCCAGTTGACGGGGTTGTAGTCGGCGACCGTGCCGACCCAGCTGGGGATCAGCTGCTCCTGCATGAACGCGGTCGAGAGGAACGTGAGCGGCAGCTGGAGGAAGCTCACCGCGCCGATGAGGCTCTCCTCCCGCCGGGCCACGAGGGCGAGCGCGTTGGAGAGCGCCGCGAACGCCGTGCCCAGCAGCAGGGCGACCACGACGAGCGCCACCACGCCGAGCACGCCGCCGTCGAAGGAGACGCCGATCGCGAGCGCCATGGCGACGATGACGATCGACTGGACGAGCGCCTGCACGGCGTTCTGCCCGAGCCGGCCGACGATCAGCGACCAGCGCCGCGCGGGGGTGACCAGCAGACGGTCGGTCACGCCGCGCTCGAGGTCCTCGATCGTCGACATGCCGTTCCAGCCGCTCGAGAAGAACGTTGTCATCACGAGCACGCCCGGGACGAGGTACTGCTTGTAGTCGCCGCCGGTGAAGCCGGGGATGTCGACGACGCGCTTGAACAGCTCGCCGAACAGCAGCAGCCAGATGACGGGCTGCACGAGCACGATGCCGATGAACCACGGCTGGCGCCAGAGGCGGAGCAGGTCGCGGATCGTCAGCGCCCAGGTGTCGGAGATGGCGGTCATGGCGTTGTCCTCCTAGTTCTCGGCCTGCGCGAACGACCGTCCGGCGTAGCGCAGGTAGACGTCGTCGAGAGACGGGCGCGCGACGGTCACCGTCGCGACCGGGACGCGATGGGCGTCCAGCGCGGCGAGCACGGCGGGCACGGCGCGGGCGCCGTCCTCCACGCGCGCGTGCACCGCGCGGCCCTCGATCAGCACCTCGTGCAGGCCCGGGACGCCGTCGAGCGCGGTGTGCACGTTCCCGTTGGCCTCGCCGCCCTCGAGCTCGACGTGCACGGCGTCGCCGCGCAGGCTCGCCTTGAGCTCCGCGGGCGAGCCCTCGGCCACCACGCGGCCGCGGTCGATGATCGCGAGCTGCGACGCGAGCCGGTCGGCCTCCTCCATGTAGTGCGTGGTGAGCAGGATCGTGAGCCCCTCGTCGCTGCGCAGGCGGCCGATCTCGTGCCACATCGCGGCGCGCACGTCGGGGTCCAGCCCGGTCGTGGGCTCGTCGAGGAAGAGCACGCGCGGCCGGTGGACGAGGCCCATGGCGATGTCCAGGCGCCGCTGCATGCCACCCGAGTACGTGCGCGCCACGCGGCGCGCGGCCTCGGCGAGCCCGAGCTGCTCCATCAGCTCGTCGACGCGGCGGTCGAGCTCGGCGCCGCGCATGCCCTGGAGGTGGCCCTGGAGCTTGACGTTCTCGCGGCCCGTCAGGTCGCGGTCCACGCCCGAGCGCTGCGCCACGACGCCGATCGCGCGCCGCACCTTCCCCGGGTCGTGGAGCACGTCGTGGCCGGCGACCGTCGCGCTGCCGCCGTCAGGGCGGGTCAGCGTCGTCAGCACCTTCACGGTGGTCGACTTGCCGGCGCCGTTGGGGCCGAGCAGCCCGAAGATCGTGCCGGGCGCGACCGCGAAGCCGAGGCCGTCGAGCGCGCGCACGTCGCCGTACGACTTGACGAGGTCCCTTGCCTCGATCATCAAAACCTCCTAAGATCAACTAGCACGACAGATATCTTATCTATCGAGAGATCAGAGTGTCAAGGGAAAGCGCCGCGGGGCGCGCCCCACGGGGGCGGAGCAAGCGAGACCTGATCGCCGAGGTCATCAGCCTGGCGCGGATGCACCAGGCGGCCAACGACGCGTTCGACGAGGTCGCGTACACCAAGCTCGGCATCAACCGCACCGACGGCCGCTGTCTCGACATCATCGAGAACAACGGGCCGATCACCGCCGGTCGGCTGGCGCAGCTCAGCGGCCTCACGACCGCCGCGGTGACCTCCGTCCTCGACCGCCTGGAGCGCGCGGGTTACGCGCGCCGCGTGCGCGACGCCGGCGACCGCCGCCAGGTGATCGTCGAGCTCACGCCGCTCATGGCCGAGCGCGGCGCCCGGATCTGGGGCCCGCTGAGCAAGGACGCGTTCGCCGAGATGGGCCGGCTCTCCACGGAGCAGCTCGAGCTGGTCGCCGAGTGGTTCCGCCGCGGGAGGACGCTCAACGAGCGCCACATCGAGCGCGTGGGCGACCTCGACTTCGGCTGAGCGGGGCTCAGGTCGAGACGGCGACCGCGCGCGACCCGTCGTGGATCTTGCGGTGCGGGTCCTCCCTGTTGGCCCGGCGCACGGCCTCGACGTCGCCGTGGTAGTCGCCGCGGCCGGTCGGGTCGGTGATCGCCAGCGACATGAGCTCGAACAGAGCGAGGCCGACGTGCGGGAGCCACTGCCGCGTGCCCTGCTTGAACTGGCCGGTGACGAACGGCGTCGCCGCCAGCGCCGCGGCGCCGAGGGCGTCGATCGCCAGGTGCGCCTTGAACGGGATCAGCTTCACCATGCCGAGCGGGTAGTCGGTCAGCGTGCTGTAGCCGGCGTGGACCGCCGCGGCGGTCCTGACCTGCTTCGCCGACCGCGTACCCTCGATCCCGGCGAGGCGAGGGAACGCCGTGAGCAGGAGCGCGCCGGCGTTGTAGTCGACGACGCCGTGCAGCGTCGCGTCGACGGGCTTCCGTCGTCTCATGGATTGAGCACCACCTTCACGCACTCGTCCTGCTTGTGCTTGAACGTCTCGTAGCCGTCCGGCGCCATGCCCAGCTCCAGCCGGTGGGTGACCACGAAGCTCGGGTCGATCTCGCCCTTGCGGATGCGCTCGTAGAGCGGTCGCGTGTAGCGCTGGACGTGGCACTGCCCGGCCTTGAGCGTCAGGCCCTTGTTCATGAACGCCCCGGAGGGGAACTTGTCGATCAGGCCGCCGTAGACGCCGATGACCGAGACGATGCCGCCGGGGCGGCAGGCGAGGATCGCGTCGCGCAGCGCGTGGCCGCGGTCGCTCTCGCTGCGCGTCGCCTGCTTGACGCGTTCGACGGTGTGCAGCGCGCCGTGGCCGTGCGCCGCCTCCATGCCCACCGCGTCGATCACCGCGTCCGGCCCGCGGCCGCCGGTCAGATCCTTGAGCTGCTCGACGATGTCCGGGTCCTCGTTGAAGTTGATGGCGTCCGTCGCGCCGGCCTTGTTGAGCGCCATCTGGAGCCGGTAGTCGTAGCCGTCGATGGCGATCACGCGCTCGGCCCCGAGCAGCACGGCGCTGGCGATCGCGAACTGGCCGACGGGTCCGGCGCCGAAGACGGCGATGACCTCGCCGCCGCCGATGTCGCAGAACTCGGCGCCCATGTAGCCGGTCGGGAAGATGTCCGACAGGAACAGCACCTGCTCGTCCGTGAGGTCGTCCTCGACCTTGATCGGGCCGACGTCGGCGAACGGCACCCGCGCGTACTCGGCCTGCCCGCCGGCATAGCCGCCGGTCAGGTGCGAGTAGCCGAAGATGCCGCACGTCGGGTGCCCGAACGTCTTCTCGGCGAGCCCGGCGTTCGGGTTGGAGTTCTCGCACACCGAGTAGAGCTCGTGCTCGCAGGACCAGCAGTTGCCGCAGGCGATCGGGAACGGCACGACGACGCGGTCGCCGACCTGGAGGTTCGACACGCCGCGGCCGGTCTCGACGACCTCGCCCATGAACTCGTGGCCGAGGATGTCGCCCCGCTTAACGGTCGGGATGTAGCCGTCGTAGAGGTGCAGGTCCGACCCGCAGATCGCGGTCGACGTGATGCGGACGATGGCATCGCGGTCGTTGAGGATCTTCGGGTCGGGCACGTTCTCGACCTGGACCGTGTTGCGGCCCGACCAGACGGTGGCGCGCATCAGACGCCCACCTTCTCGAGCTCGGACTCGCTCAGCGGCTGCGCGGGGCGCTGCTTGAGCTTGCGCTCGAAGCGCTCGCCCTCCGGCGCGCCGTCCGAGCGCGGGACCTCACCGGTCTCCACACGCTGCTTGAAGCGTCGGAGATCGTCCTTGACCTTTGCGAGAGCGGGCTGGCCGCCGGTGAGCTTGGCCGCGAGGCCGGAGATGCCGCCGCTGCGCTCGAGGTCGACGTGGATCTCCGTGCCCCGGTCCCCGGGGGCGTCCTTGAAGCTGACGGCGGCGTCCTGCTCCTCGATGTACTCGGGCCGGTACGCCTCGTCCCGCCACAGGCGCGCGACCTCCTCGCGGGAGCGATGGACGGTGATGGCGGCTTTCGATCGCATACGCCGAGGCTCACCTGCCCCCGGAGCACGCAAACCTCGCGTCCGGCGGTGCGATAGTCGGGCCATGACCGAGCTGCCGCTGCCGCCGCACTTCGACGCCGCCCGCGTCGGCGAGGTGTGGCGCGTCCCCTACGAGGACCGCGCGCGCGAGGCCGCCGCCTGGGCGTCCGAGCACGCGCTGACGCCCGCTGCCGGGGACCCGTTCCGGCTGTGCCTGCTCGCCGTCGACGTCCAGAACACGTTCTGCGTGCCGGGCTTCGAGCTCTTCGTCGGTGGCCGCTCCGGCACGGGCGCCGTCGACGACAACCGCCGCCTGTGCGAGTTCGTCTACCGCAACCTCGGCGCGATCACGCAGGTCATTGCGAGCCTCGACACCCACCACGCGATGCAGGTGTTCCACGCCGTCTGGCTCGTCGACGCCGAAGGTGGCCACCCTGCGCCGTACACGCTCGTGTCCGCGGCAGACGTCGAGGCCGGCCGCTGGCGGGCGAACCCGGCGGTCGCGGAAGCGCTCGGCATCGACGCGGAGTACGCGCAGCGCCACCTCGCCCACTACACGCGCCGGCTGGGCGGCAGGTACGACCTCACGATCTGGCCGTACCACGCGATGCTCGGCGGCATCGGCTACGCCCTGGCCTCGGCCGTCGAGGAGGCGGTCTTCTTCCACGGGATCGCGCGCCACAGCGCGCCGGACTTCCGCGTCAAGGGCGCGGAGCCGCTCACCGAGCACTACTCGATGCTCGGGCCCGAGGTGACCGAAGGCCCGGACGGCGACCGGCTCGGCGAGCGCAACGCGGAGCTCGTGCGCAAGCTGCTGACGTTCGACGCCGTCGTCGTCGCCGGCCAGGCCAAGAGCCACTGCGTGGCCTGGACGATCGACGACCTGCTCAGCGACGACGAGGCCCGCGAGCGGCTCGCCTCGCGGACCTACCTGCTCGAGGACTGCACGTCGCCGGTCGTCGCGCCCGGCGCGGTGGACTACACCGACGAGGCGGCGGCCGCGTTCGAGCGCTACGCGGCCGCCGGCATGCACGTGGTCCGGTCGACGGACCCGATCAGCGCGTGGCCCGGCCTCTAGGCCGGCGCGATGTTGTGGTTGGCCTGGAAGACGTTCTCCGGGTCGTAGCGGCGCTTGACCTCGCGCAGCCGCGCCAGGTTCGGGCCGTAGGCGTCGCGGATGGCGTCGTCCGCCTGGTCGTCGCCGAGGTAGTTCAGCCAGCGGCGCCGCCCCAGGTGCGGCCGCAGCGCGGCGAACGTGTCGCGCGTCCAGCCGATGTTCGCCTCGGTCGCCGCCGCGTCCGTCCACAGCGACGGGATGAGCAGGTTCCAGCCGGGCCGGCGGTGCGGGACGGCGGTCTCCGTGGCGCCCACGCGCGTCACCGCGCCGTGGAAGTGCTCGAACAGCATCGACGTCATCGGCGACGGGACCGCGGCGAAGCGCTCGACCGCGGTGTCGATCAGCTCGTCGCCCAGGTCGTCGGCGAAGGCCGAGAGCCAGTAGTTCAGCGCGCCGTCGGGGAACCCGGCGTCGAGCATCGTGTTCATCGCGGGGTACGGCATCCGGCCGACCTCGACGACGAGCGGCGAGCCGAACGCCTTGAACGGCGCCAGCTCGCGCTCCGCGGCCTCCTCGTCGCCGGCGTGGAAGACCACCAGCGCGGTGAGCTTGGCGCCCGAGCCGTCGGGCGCCGGGACGAGCCCCGCGAACACGGAGAGGTCGTCCGACGCGCCGGCGACCGCCTGGCGGTAGAAGCGCAGCAGGTCGCCGGCGGCTTCGATCGGGTGGGCGATCAGCCCGCCGGTGACCATCGCCACCGGGTGCACGCGGTAGGTGAGCGCGGTGGCCACGCCGAAGTTGCCGCCGCCGCCGCGCAGCGCCCAGAGCAGGTCCGGATGCGTGTCGGCATCGACCTGCAGCACCTCGCCGGCGGCGGTGACGATCTCGGCGCCGACGAGGTTGTCGGCGGCCAGGCCGTGCTTGGCCATCAGCCAGCCGAGGCCGCCCCCCAGCGTGTAGCCGGCGACGCCGGTCGTGGAGACGAGGCCGCCGGTCACGGCGAGGCCGTGGTCGGCCGTCGCGTCGTTGAGCTCGCCCCAGCGCGCGCCGCCCTGCGCGGTCGCGGTCCGGCGCTCCGGGTCGACGGCGGTCGAGCGCATCTCGGCGAGGTCGATCATCACGCCGCCCTCCGCGACGGCGCGTCCCGCGACGTTGTGGCCGCCGCCGCGCACGGAGACCTCGAGTCCGGAACGGCGGGCGAGCGCGAGCGCGCCGACGACGTCGTCGGTCGTCCGGCAGCGGACGATCAGGGCCGGCCGGCGATCGACCAGGCCGTTGTAGAGGGAGCGGGCGGCGTCATAGCCGGGGTCGCCGGGGAGGAGCAGCGACCCGGACATGCGCGCGCCGAAGCCGTGGACGAGGCCCTCGTCCAGCGTGGTGATGCTCATGGGGCATGGATCCTTTGGGGAGAAGGGGAGTGACCGAAGACAGTACGACCGGTCGTGCTACTTTGTCAAGGATGGTGCCCACCGACCGCACTCGCAGGCCGCGCAGCGACGGCGAGCGCAGCCGCACCGCGATCCTCGAGGAGGCCGCCCGCCGCGCGACCGTCGAAGGCCTCGGCGGGCTCTCGCTCGGCCGCCTCGCCGGCGCCGTGGGCATGAGCAAGAGCGGCCTGTTCGCGCACTTCGGCTCCAAGGAGGAGCTCCAGCTGGCCACCGTCGATCGCGCCGAGGCGCGCTTCGCGGCCGAGGTCCTCGTGCCCGCCGCGGAGGCCCCGACCGCGATCGGGCGCCTCGAGGCGCTGGTGGACCGCTACCTCGCCTACGTCCGGGTCGAGACGTTCCCGGGCGGCTGCTTCTTCGCGTCGGTGCTCGCCGAGGTCGACATGCAGCCCGGACCGCTGCGCGACCGCCTCGTCGCCTTCCTCGAGGACTGGCTCGGCCGGCTCGAGCAGGCGGTGCGCGAGGCGCAGGCCGACGGCGCGATCGCCGCGGAGGAGGACCCGGGCCAGCTCACGTTCGAGATCGAGGCGGCGCTCTTCCTGGCCAACGCCCAGTTCGTGATCTCGCGGTCGCCCGAGCCGATCGCCCGCGCTCGCGGCGCGATCGAGCGCCGGCTCGCCGCGGCGGCGGCCTAAGGGTCCCGCAAGCGGCGGTAGAGCGCCGCCGTCTGCTCGGCGATCGCCGGCCAGGCGAAGTGGCGCACGGCGCGCTCGCGGCCGGCGCGGCCCATGGCGCGGGCGCGGTCAGGGTCGCGCACGAGCGCGTTGAGGCCGTCGGCCAGGCCGCGGGCGAAGCCGTCCGGATCGCGCGGCTCGAGCGAGCCGTGCTCGATGTCGAGCGGCACGAGGATCCCCGTCACGCCATCGTCGACGACCTCCACGATGCCGCCGGTCGCCGACGCCACGACCGCGGTCCCGCACGCCATCGCCTCGAGGTTGACGATCCCCAGCGGCTCGTAGATCGAGGGGCACGCGAACACCGTGGCGTGGCTCAGGAGCTGGATGACGTCGCGCTTGGGCAGCATCTCCTCGATCCAGACGAGGCCGCCGCGCTCGGCCTGGACCCGCTCGACGAGGCCGCGCACCTCGTCGCCGATCTCCGGCGTGTCCGGCGCGCCGGCGCACAGCACGAGCTGCGCCGCCGGGTCGAGCGCGAGCGCGGCACGCACGAGAAAGGGCACGCCCTTCTGGCGCGTGATCCGGCCGACGAAGACGACCAGCGGCCGGCCGGCGTCCAGCCCGTGGCGCTCGAGCACGTCCGTCCCGGGGTCGGGGCGGTACTCGCCGGCGTCGATGCCGTTGTAGATCACCTCGACGCGGGCGGGATCGAGCGCGGGGTAGGCGGCGAGCGCGTCGCGGCGCATGCCCTCCGAGACGGCGATGACCGCGTCCGCGCCCTCGAGCGCGACGCGCTCGCAGAAGCTCGACAGGGCGTAGCCGCCGCCGAGCTGCTCCGCCTTCCAGGGACGCAGCGGCTCGAGGCTGTGCACGGTGGCGACGTGGGGGACGTCGTAGGTGAGCTTCGCCAGGTGGCCGGCGAGGTTGGCGTACCAGGTGTGGCTGTGGAGGACGTCCGCGTCCTCCGCCGCCGCGGTCATCGTGAGGTCGATCGACATGGCCCGCAGCGCCGCGAGGTGCGGCGCGTCGCCGGCGAGCGCGTCCCACGCCGCGTGGCCGATCACGCCGTCGCGGTCGGGGCCCCACGCGTGGACGGTGACGTCCTCGATCCGGGCGAGCTCGCGGGCGAGGTACTCGACGTGCACGCCCGCGCCCCCGTAGACCTCCGGCGGGTACTCGCGCGTGAGCAGCGCGACCTTCAAGCCACCGTCCCGCCCTTGCCGACGACGACGACGCCGCCGTCGGAGACCGTGAAGCGCTTGCGGTCGGCGTCGAGGTCGACGCCGATCTGAGCGCCCGCCTCGACGCGGACGTTCTTGTCGAGGATCGCGTTGCGGACGACCGCGTGGCGGGCCACGTCGACGCCGGGCATGAGGATCGACCCGTCGACCTCGGCGTAGGAGTGCAGGTGCACGCCGGGGGAGAGGACGGACCGGCGCACGGTCGCGCCGGAGATGACGACGCCCGAGCAGACCATCGAGTCCAGCGCCGTGCCCGTGCGCCCCTCCTCCTCGAAGACGAACTTCGCCGGCGGCAGCGGCTCCGGCCAGGTGAGGATCGGCCACTCCTGGTTGTAGAGGTTGAAGACGGGGTGGACGGAGATGAGGTCCATGTGCGCGTCATAGAAGGCGTCGAGCGTGCCGACGTCACGCCAGTAGCCGCGGTCGCGCTCGGTGGCGCCGGGCACCTCGTTGGCCGAGAAGTCGTAGACGTGCGCCGAGCCGCTCTCGACGAGCATCGGGACGATGTTGCCTCCCATGTCGTGGCTCGACGCCGCGGCCTCCGCGTCGGCGCACACGGCGTCGACGAGCGCCTCGGTCGTGAAGATGTAGTTGCCCATCGAGGCGAAGACCTGGTCCGGCGCGTCGGGCAGCCCGACGGCGTCCATCGGCTTCTCGCGGAACGCGCTGATCGTGTGGCCGCCGCCGGCCGTCTCGACCACGCCGAACTGGTCGGCCTGCTCGATCGGCGCGCGCAGGGCGGCGACCGTGACCGCCGCGCCGGTCTCGAT
>Ga0126307_10001509_pt1 | contig 15358 bp, 15 predicted proteins | sample Plot28_FD_89955 | JGI IMG/M metagenome (GOLD analysis project Ga0126307, IMG submission 89955) | Serpentine soil microbial communities from UC McLaughlin Reserve, CA, USA - Plot28 | ecosystem: Environmental > Terrestrial > Soil > Grasslands | place: USA: UC McLaughlin Reserve, Lake County... | reverse complement strand
GTCGCCATCGCCGGAGACCTGACAGCCGCAGCGGCCGATCGCGTAGCCCAGGGCGAGGGCCGGCGCGGCGACGTCGAGGAGCGCGAGCCCCAGGTAGCCGCGCCACCACGCCCAGAGGAAGACGCCGATGGCTCCGCCGATCGCGCCCCCGTACCAGACCAACCCTGAGCCCGAAAAGATGTTGCCGAGCAGGTCGCCCTGCACGTCGTCGTAGTTCTCGATGATGAAATCCAGCCGGGAGCCGACAAGACCGCCGATCAGCGCAGCGAAGCCCATCTCGTACGCCCAGTCGACCGGCTTGCCCAGCTCGTCGAAGCGGCGCCAGATGAGCGCGCCTGCGGCGATGAAGGCGAGCGCGAAGCAGATCCCGAAGGTCTGGAGGGTCAGCGGTCCGAGGTGGATCTCAGGCAGCACAGGTGGCAGCGTAGTTGAGCCCCGCCACTGGAAGATGGACTAAGTTCGGCCCGGCATGGGGACGCTGCTGCTGATCATGCTCGCGCTCTACGGGCCGCTCGCCGGCCAGCGGGAGGCGAACCCGGCGGCGCAGGCGACGACGCCGGAGGTTGAGGGCGAGGCCCCGCCCGCGCACAACCGCAGCTGGATCGGCGAGGACGGCGTCCATCCGGACGCGACCGGCTACATGGCGCGCGCCCGGGCGATCGCGAAGCAGGTCAAGCGCTGCCGGCGATCGCTGGTCGAGTAGCCCCGGCGGGAGTCGAACCCGCGCTACGAGGTTGAAAACCTCGCGTGCTAACCGTTACACCACGGGGCCGCGTAGCTGATCTTAGGTTGCGATGGAGAGCAACCGTTCGAGCAGCGCCTTCTGCGCGTGCAGGCGGTTCTCCGCTTGATCCCAGACGGCTGAGCGTTCCCCGTAGAGGACATCGGCGCTGATCTCCTCACCCGGATGGGCGGGCAGGCAGTGCAGGGCGATGGCGCGGTCGGACGCGGCGGCGAGCAGCCCCTCGTCGAGCTGGTACGGCGCAAGGTCGGCGCGGCGCCGATCGGCGGTCTCCTCATCGCCCATGCTCACCCAGACGTCGGTGTAGACCGCGTCGGCCCCGGCGACGGCGGCCCTGGTGTCGTCGATCAGCTCGGCCAGCCCCTCCTCGATCCGGTAGCCCTCGGGGCTGGAGATGACCACCTCCACGCCGGCGATCCGCCCGAGGATTGCGAGCGACCGGGCCACGTTGTTGCCGTCGCCCACGTAGGCGAGCCGCAGGCCGTCAAGCTCGCCAAAGCGCTCCTTCAGCGTCAGCAGGTCGGCCAACGCTTGGCAGGGGTGATGGTCGGGGGTCAGCGCGTTCACCACCGGAACGCTGGAGCCGCTCGCGAGCTCGCGCACCCGCTCGTCGGATCCCGACCGGATGACGATCCCATGCAGGTAGCCCGACAGGATCCGCGCGGTGTCGGCGATCGACTCCCCGCGACTCAGCTGCAGCTCGTCCGCCCGCAGGATGATCGGAGTGGCGCCCAGCTCCGCGACGCCGACCTCGAAGGAGACGCGTGTGCGGGTCGACGGTTTCTCGAAGATCAGTGCGATCGAGAGGCCCGGCAAGGCGTCGCTACCCTCGCCCGCGTCCCGCCCGCGCTTGAGCTCCTCGGCGCGCTCGAGCAGCGCCAGCAGGTCACTCCGATCGAGCTCCTCCCCGGTCAGGAAGTTGCTCGCCGGCAGATGTGCGGTCGATGAAGGCATCGGGCATCCGATACTAGGGCCGTGCCGCTCACCGCAATGACATGGAACTTGTTCCACGGGCGTGACTGGCCCCCGGAGCCCGAGCTGCAAATGCGCGCTCACAAGGGCAACTTCCGACGCGGCCCTCGCCTGGGCAACGAGTACGAGCAGACCAACTGGGACCTGTTCGACGAGTTCGCCTCGCTGATCGACTCAGTCGACTGGGACGTCGCGCTCTTCCAGGAGTTTCCACCGAGCTGGAAGGGGCGGATGGCAAGGGCATGCGGAGCCGAGCCCCACCGCGCCCTCAGCGGCCGGAACTGGCTACAGCCGATTACCTCGTTGATCGGGCGCTGGCGCCCCGACCTGCTGGGGGCCTGGGAGGGTGGATCGAACACCACATACGTGCGCCGCGACGCCGGTGGAGTCGCGGAGCGCCGCCGAGTGGTCCTCACCCGCAGGCCCGAGCTACGGGTCATGGCGCTCACCCGGCTCGAGGCGGGGTCCTGCATCGCGAACCTCCACGTCAGCACCAGGCCGTCTTCGGCCGAGCTGGAGCTGCTCGACGGGGCGGAGCGTGCCGTCGCCTTCGCCGGCTCTGCGCCCCTGATCTTCGGCGGGGACTTCAACGTCCGGCCGAAGGCGAGCGCCGTGTTCGACCAGCTCGAGGAGCGCTTCGGGCTGGGGCGGCGCACGGCCCCGGACCGGCTCAGTCACCTGCTCGTGCGGGGCCTCGAGGTGGTGGAGCCTCCCGCCGCCTTGCCACCCGAGGCCCGCGACCGCGTCGACCCTGAGACCGGCAAGAAGATCCGCCTCGCCGATCACAACCCCGTGATTGGAAAGTTCGGGTCTGTGGGATAGTGCGACGATGGCGAGCGGGCCCACAGAGACGGAGAAGAGCTCCCGCGCCGAGCAGAGCGTTCAGGCGTTCCGCGACGCCCTCGAGAAGAGCATCACGATCTCGCGGGAGCGGCTGCAGGAGGTCGTCGACGACGCCGTCAGGCGCGGCCGGATGACCCGCGGCGACGCCGAGGAGATGGTGGGACGGCTCGCCACCAGAGGGCGAGAGCAGGCCGAGGACCTGCTCTCCCAGCTCGATCGCGTGCTCACCCAGGCAAGAGATGTGCCCGATCGCGCCAGGCAGGAGGTCGGCGGACGCGCCAAGGTCGCACACAAGCGCGCCGTCAAGGCCGCTGACAAGCCGCTGGCGCGTGTCGACAGGGTCCGCCGGACCGCACGGGTTCCCGGTTTCCCGATCACCGCCTACGACCAGCTGACGGTCCCTCAGATCGATCGGCGCCTACAGGACCTCACCCGCGCGCAGTTGCGCAAGGTGCGCGAGTACGAGCGGCGGAACAAGGAGCGCAAGGGCCTCCTGCGGGCGCTCGACCGCAAGCTGCAGGACTAAGGAAGCGCTACTTGAGTGCCTTGCGGCGCTCGTCGAGCTCCTTCGCGATCTCGTCGAGGGACTCCATCGAGCCCTGCGCCCGGACGGCGAGCTTGCCGAGCTCCTTGCGAACGTCGTCGGTCGCCTTGTCCAGGGTCTCGCGCCAGCTCGAGACCTGATCCTGAGCCCTTCCGACCGGGTCGCCGGAGACATCGCGCAGGCGCGACACCGCCGAGTCGATGCTGGAGCGCACGTCGCCGGTCGCCTTCTCGCCGGCCGTGCGCAGATCGTCGATCGCCTTCTGGACCTGATCCTTGACGCCACCGCTTTCGCTTGATTCCACTTGGACCTCCGTGCTCGCGTTTTTCTCCCGTAAATTCGGCGCAAGCCTATACGGCGGGGGTCAGCTCCATCGCGAGGCGGCCGAAGTCGAGCGATCCCCCCGTGGCCTCGGCGAGCAGGCGGTCGGCGTCGAGCCGCTGCCCGTCTCCCCAGAGGCCGCGCAACCACGCTCCCGCGTCCGGATCGGTGAACCATGCGCCGCCGAATCGATCCCGGAGGCTCTCGCGCCAGTCGACCTCGAGCGCCCAGGCCCGCAGGTAGCAGGCGGCGTAGAAGCTCGGATCGACGTCCGACAGCCACGTCTCCCGCGGCCAAGGAACGCCGATCCGCTCGCCGAGCAACTCCGAGTAGCGGTCGGGCATCGCACTCAGCTCGGCGTCCGGCGCATGCAGCTCGACCTCATAGGCGAGCTTCGCCGAGTAGCGGCGCAGCATGACCAGCCGCGCCGCCCGCGCATGCTCGATGGCGGCCTCACCGCCCTCCGCCTCGAGGATCGTCTGCAACCACTCTGGGCTGGCCGTCAACCCCTCCATCAGGAAGGCGAACGACTCGGTCACCGAGTTGTCTCCCAGATGCCGGAACTCGAAGGCGAGATCCGCTTCCGTGCAGCCGTAGTGCTCGGCATGGCCGGCCTCGTGAAAGAGCGCGGCGTAATCCTCCCTGCCGCCGATCGGCGGCAGCACGAGGTACACCTCTTGTGGGACGCGCGGTGTAGAGCAGAAGGCCCGCGGGCTCTTCGTCTCGCGCGACTCAGTGTCGAGGGTGACATTCGACTGCGCGTCGAGGTCGATCCCCAATCTCGACAGGGTCCGGCGCAGCGCCGGCACCATCCCGTCGCTCGGGAACAGCTCGTCGAGGTGGGATGCGCGGAAGAAGCGGGCCAGATCCGAGCGGCGCAGCTCGGCGAGCGGGCGACCCACGGTCCGCTCCAGCTCGGGATCGACGGTCTCCGCGTAGCGCTCCTCTGTGGCTTCGGCGAACAGCTCGAGCTCCTTGGCGAGCGCCCTCAGATCCAGCGCCCGCACATCCGAATACGCATCGAGGTAGGACGGCCAGCCGAGCTCGACGCAGGCTGAGTGGGCGCGCTCCAGCTGCTCGAGATGGAGTGGATTGACCCGCTCCCCCAGGACCGTGTTCCGCGCCGCCTCGATCTCGGCTCGGCGACTGGCGTCCTCCTCGTTGGCCTGGACGACCGGCGTCATTCGGTACGGGATCGTCTCGCCGGCCACCTCCACCTCCAGCGTGGCCTCGAGCTCAGCCACCCGAGTCTCGAGCTCCCTGGTGATCGACCCGAGATGGCCGTCGAGAGCGAACTGATGGAGGTAGCGCAGCCGCGCCCCGTGCTCTTCATCTGCCGAGCTCCTGGCCTCACCGACGCGATCGACCGCCTCGCGCGCGAAGAGCGATTCGTATCGCTCGTAGATCGGCTCGATCTCCAGATCGGGCTTGTGACCGGCCCCCTGTAGGTAGTACTCGCGGTCGATCTCCTCGAGGAAGCGCTCGGCGTCGCGCCGGTATTGATCGAGGTCCCAGGCCACCGGCTGCAACGATAGGCCGACGGTGGCCGACGGGACGATCACTCAGGAGCGGCCCGCCCGCGGCGAGCTGCTCACGCTCGACGTCGAGTCGCTCGCCTATGGCGGCAAGGGCATCGCGCGCCGGAACGGCTACGTGGTCTTCGTCTCCGGGGCGCTGCCTGGAGACCGCGTCACCGCCGAGGTCACCCGAGCCAAGAAGGGCTACGCGGAGGCGCAGACCAAGGAGATCGTCCGGGAGTCGCCGGACCGGGTCCCGCCCCGCTGCGACCACGGCGGCGAGCCCTGCCCCGGAGCCCCCTGGCAGGGACTCGATTACGAGGAGCAGCTGCGCCACAAGCAGACCCAGGTCGAGGACGCGCTCGTTCGGCTTGGCGGTCTTGAGGGCTTTGAGCTCGAGCCGATCGAGCCGGCGGTCGAGCGCTGGCGCTACCGCAACAAGCTCGAGTACTCCTTCGGCGAGCGGGACGGCGAGCTCGTCCTCGGCTTCCACGCCCGCGGCCGCTGGGACCTGATCGTGGACGCCGAGGACTGCCAGCTCGCCTCCGAGCGCAACAACGCGCGGCGCAACGAGCTCCGCGACTGGGCGCGGTCCGTGGGCCTGCCGGCCTACGACAAGCGTCGACACGAGGGCGTGTTCCGCAATCTCGTCATCCGCGAGGGCCGCCGCACCGATCAGCTGCAGAGCCGCCTGGTCACCTCAGCCGCCGAGATCCCCAGACCGCCGGTGGACCTCCACACGATCGTCGAGGGACCAGGGAGCAACACCGACGGACCCACCGGCGCGATCGGCGCCGAGTACCTGGAGGAGGAGCTCCGCGGCCTGCGCTTCCGGATCTCACACCGGGCCTTCTTTCAGACCAACACGGAGATGGCGGAGCGTCTCTACGGATTCGCCGGCGATCTGGCCGGCCTGACCGGCGCCGAGCGTGTCTTCGACCTCTTCTGCGGGATCGGCACCCTCGGGCTCACCCTGGCGTCCCAGGCCGGCGAGGTCTGGGGCGTCGAGGTCGTTCCCGACGCAATCGTGGACGCCGAGGAAAACGCTCGGCTCAACGAGATCGAGAACGCCCGCTTCCGGGCTGGTGACGCTCGCAAGGAGATCCGCCCGCTGCTCGAGGAGGTGGGGAAGCCGGACGTCGTGGTCGTCGATCCGCCGCGGGCCGGCCTCTCGAAGAAGATCGTCCGCCGCCTGATCGAGTGCGAGGCGCCGCGGATCGTCTACGTCTCCTGCAACCCGACCACGCTGGCCCCCAACGCGGCCCAGCTCACGGAGGCCGGATATAGGCTGCGCCGCGTGAAGCCGGTCGACATGTTCCCCCAGACCCCGCACATCGAGTGCGTGGCGCTGCTGGAGAAGGGCGCGTGAGCCGCGCCTTCGGGGTAACCGCGGGGCTCGACCCGGAGATCGCCAGCCCACTGGCCGGCCGCTGCCAGGAGCTGGGCTATCACTCGATGTGGTCGAACGACCACCCCGGCGCCAAGGGCCTCGAGACCCTCGCCGTATACGCCAAGGGAGCGGACCGCATCGACCTGGGCGTCGCCGTGATCGCGCTCGACCGGCAGTCACCCGGGGAGATCGCCGCCGACATTGAGAACTTCGGCATCGACAAGGACCGCCTCTGGCTCGGCATCGGCGCCGGCTTCACCGAGAAGCCACTGACGACGATGCGCGAGGCTCTCCCCGGGCTGCGCGAGGCTCTGCCGGGGGTTCGCCTCGTCCTTGCGGCGATGGGCCCGAAGATGTGCGCCTTCGCCGGAGCTGAGTGGGACGGCGTCTTCTTCAACTGGATGACGCCGGATTTCGCGGCCAAGGCGCGTGGCTGGGTGGAGGATGGCGCCAGCGAGGCCGGTCGCGAGCCACCGACGATCTTCGGCTACGTCCGCACCGCCCTCGGCGCCAACGCCGAGGGTCGGCTGTCGAAGGACGAGTCCTTCTACCGAGACCTGCACAAGGGATACCGGGACCACTTCGACCGGCAGGGCGCCCCCGAGGGAACCGTCGGCGTCGCCGGCGAGAACGAGAGCGTCGTCCAGGCGGGGCTCGCCCGCTACCGCGCCATGGATGTCCCGGTGGTCAGAGCCCTGGCCAGCGCCACGATCGAGGACATGAGCGCGCTGGCGGAGGCTGCGGCTCCCGGAGACTAGGCAGGGCTCGGACGGGGCGCCCGGAAAGACGCCCCGCCCGTGGGAATCGGCCCTAGGGAGAACTACTCCCGATGGTCGCCGGCGGCTACCGTCGCCACGCGCGCCGGGGCCCGGCGCGTGCGACCGGCGACCAGCGGGACCACGGTGATCGCGATTCCGATCATCGCGATGGCCAGCGAGGTCAGGATCGCCGGGTGGAATCCGTCGAGCAACGCCGCGGCACTCCCGGCGGGCGAGCTGGATGCGGAGGTGCCGGCGTCGATCACCGCCGTGGCGATGGCGAGTCCAATCGCGCCACCGACCTGGAATGAGGTGTAGACCAGTCCGGAGGCCAGGCCCTGCTCCTCCGGTGCCACGCCACCAGTCGCGGCCATGTTCAGCGGGCCGAAGGTGAGCATGAAGCCGATCCCGGCCAGGATGAACGTCGGCAGCATCCCGGTCAGGTAATCGGTGTTCGCACCGATGTTGAGGAAGAGCACGTACGAGGCTGCCAGGCTGGTGAGGCCGACGGCAACCGGAATGGTGGTTCCCACTCTGTTGACCACGCGCCCGATGTTCGGCGACCCCGCCGCCACGATGAGCCCGGTCGGCAGGAAGGCCAGGGCCATCTCGACCGCCGACCAGTCCCTCAGGTCCTGCATGTACAGGGTCCCCACGAACTGGAACCCGAACCAGCTGCCGAGCAGCGCCATGGCACCGAAGTTGGCGCGGCGGAGCTGGCCGGAACGCAGAATGCCGAGGCGAACCAGCGGATTCGGGCTGTGCTGCTCAATCAGGACGAACGCGCTGAGCAGCGCCCCAACTCCTACGAATGAGAGCAAGGTGCGCGGCGAGCCCCAGCCGACGTCCGGAGCCTCGACCACCGTGTAGACGAGGGCGAGCATCGCCGCCGCCAGGGTCGCCGTGCCCGCGAAGTCGAGCTTCCGGAGCGAGAACCCCGCTCCCTCATCGCGATCGAGGTAGCGCGGCAGCAGGAAGAGGATGCCCGCGGCGATCGGCACGGGCATGAAGAACGTCCAGCGCCAGCCGAGCTCGGTCAGCAGCCCGCCGAAGATCAGGCCGGCCGACCAGCCGCTCGCACCCGTCGCCGTGTAGACGCTGAGGGCCTTGTTCCGCGCTGGCCCCTCGGCGAACTTGGTCGTGATGATGGAGAGCCCGGCCGGGGCAGTGAAGGCCGCCGACGCGCCCTTGATGAACCTGGTGGCGATCAGCGTGTTGCCGTCGTTGGCGATGCCGCCAATGAACGACGCGACCACGAAGACGGCGAGACCGGCCAGCAGAACCTTGCGCCGGCCAATCAGGTCCGCGGCGCGGCCGCCGAGGAGCAGCAGCCCTCCATAGCCGAGGACGTAGCCGCTCACGATCCACTGCAGCGAGCTGGTCTCTAGGCCGAGCTCATGCCCGATGTTGGGCAGCGCGACCGCGACCATCGAGACATCCATCCCGTCCAGGAAGAGGACGCCGCAGAGGAGCAGCAGGAGTCCCCAGAGGCGGGAATCGAATCGAGTTGCCGGTGAAGTCTGTGTTGCTTGCTCCATCTGTTCCTCCCAAACGGGTTGGAGTCGGACTGTGTGAGGCGGCTAGTATATGCATACGCATGCATTGTGTCAACAAGATATGCGCAAGCAACTTTTGCTATAATGCCGCTCGGCAGTAGGGGGAGAAGGAGTGAGGCGCGATGCCCACACAAGCAACCGCGAGAGATCAGCTTCTAGATCGGTGGAATGAGCTCGAGTCAGAGCACGCCCGCGTCCGGGAAGCGCTCGAGCACCGACTCCAGCGAGAGCACCGCCTCTCCCTCACCGAATACGAGGTTCTTCGCCGCCTCTCCGACTCACCCGAGGGGCATCGCCGCATCCAGGAGCTGGCCGAGGAGATCCACCTGAGCCAGAGCGCTCTCTCCCGCCTGGTCCAGCGCCTCGAGGATGACGGGTTCGTCTGCCGGAACGTCTGCGACCACGACCGTCGCGGCGTGTTCGCCTGCGTCACCGACGAGGGCCGTAAGGCCCAGGCCGAGGCTCGTCCCACCCACGTCTCCGTGCTGGCGGAGACGCTCGGCGACACCGCCTAGCCACCGCTCAGCGATACTCCGGCTGTGCGCTGGGCGAGGAGAGCCACCGTGACTTTGGCCATCCTGGCCCTCGGAGCGGTCCCATTCGCATCCGCTGCCCAGGCCGGGCCCACCGCTCCGCTCGGCCACTCCGGCCGCTGGATCACCGACGCCAAGGGACGCGTGGCGATCCTGCACGGCGTCAACATGGTCACCAAGGTGCCGCCGTATGCGCCTTCGGCGCAGGGCTTCGGGGATGACGACGCCGCCTTCCTGCGGCGCAACGGGTTCAACACCGTTCGGCTGGGGGTGATCTACAAGGGGGTCGAGCCGAGCCCGGGCAGCTATGACGACGGCTACCTCGACCAGATCGCCGCGACCGAGGCGAACCTCGCACGCCACGGCGTCTTCAGCCAGCTCGACTTCCACCAGGACATGTACAACGAGCGCTATCAGGGCGAGGGCTGGCCGGATTGGGCCGTGCAGGACGACGGCCTGCCCAACATGCCCCAGTTCGGCTTCCCGAACAACTACTTCTTGATGCCGGCGCTGATCCGGGCGTTCGACCACTTCTGGGCCAACGACCCAGGTCCCGGCGGAATCGGCCTACAGGACCGCTACGCGGCGGCCTGGGCCCATGTGGCCTCCCGCTTCGCCGGCGCCCGACACACGCTCGGCTTCGACCTCCTCAACGAGCCGTGGCCGGGGTCGCCGTGGTCCACGTGCCTGACCCTCAACGGCTGCCCGGACTTCGACACCGCGGTGATGGGAGCGTTCTACCGGCGGGTCTTCGCCCGGATCAGGGCCGTCGAAAGCCAGAAGCTCATCTGGTACGAGCCCAACGTGCTCTTCAACTTCAGCGCCGACACGAACATCCCGTCGCTCGGAGACCGTGCCGCCGGGTTCAGCTTCCACTTCTATTGCACCCCCGGTCTCGCGGCGCCCCCATACAACCTGGCGAGCTGCGACGAGCAGGACGACCACGTGATGAGCAACGCGGACAAGCGGGCACAGTCCACCGGTGACGCGCTGATGCTGAGCGAGTTCGGCGCCACCGACGACCTGGCGACGATCCGCTCGAACGTCTCGTTGGCCGACCGGCACATGGTCTCGTGGCAGTACTGGCACTACTGCGAGTGCCTGGACCCAACCACGACCGGCTCAGGAACGCAGGCAATCGTCATCGACCCGAATCAACCCCCCTCAGGCGCCAACGTGAAGCAGTCGAAGCTGGACGTGCTGGCCGAGCCCTATCCGCAGGTGGTCGCCGGCACGCCCACCAGCTACCGCTTCGACGAGGCAACCCGGAGGTTCACCCTCGCCTACTCGACCAAGGGACCGACGGGCAAGAACTTCGCTCGTCGTCCCAAGCACAAGCGGAAGCGCTCCAAGCCGAAGCTCCGCCAGACGCAGATCTTCCTGGGCCAGGACCGCTATCGGGACGGCTACAAGGTCTCCGTCAACGGCGGCGGCATCGCGTCGAAGCGGAAGGCGAGCCTGCTCAAGGTGATCGCCTGCCCGGGCCGGCGTAACGTCAGCGTCACGGTCGTGCCGGGTGGAGGACGCAACCACGCCGACTGCCGGGTGACCGGCCGGAGCAAGAAGCACCGGCGCTAGGCGTCGGGCTCGGCCTCTTCGTTCTCTTCGACGGGGACGACCTCGGAGGCGCAGGTCGTGCAGAGAACCAGCCCGCTCGGCGGCCCCTCGGTGAGCGCCGTGGCCTTCTCTGCATCCGTGAGAGTCGCGCCGCAGTTCTGGCAGCGATCCGGCAATTGCTCGATTGTTCGATCCTCGAGCTCCATCGTGGTCAGTGTATTCGCCCTCAGGTAGGAGCTTGGACCTATGTAGGACGGATCGCCGTGGAGCATTCGGCCACGCAGGGCGGCCCAGGTGCTCAACACAACCGCAGGGCCGATGTCACCCGCATGAACCGGGTGCTCACCGCAGGCTTCGCGGTGCTGGCTCTATCGGCGGCGGCCGTCCAGGCGGCCCCGGCCAAGACCCCGCTCCAGGGCGGCGGGCCGTCCCACGGCCCATCCCATTCCCCGGGCACCGCGGTCGAAGGGTCTGCCACCGCTCAAGCGAGCGGCGACGGTGCCACCGCCTCGGCGACCGCGACCTGTCCCTCCGGGACAAAGGCCGCCGGCGGCGGCTTCGACGCGCCGTCGTCGAACGATGCGGTCGCGATCGTCTACGAGTCCGTCAAGGTTCGCCAGCGGGGCTGGCGCGCGTCGGTTCAGCTGCTCGACCCGGGCGACCCGACCAGCGTGACCCTGACCACCTACGTCTACTGCCGGGCCCACTTCCCCGCGACCAAGTCCTCCTCCCAGACAGTCCCGACCGACGGCCAGGTCCAGCTCGGGCCGACGGCCTCCGCGAGCTGTCCGAGCGGGCAGGTCGCGGCGGCTGGTGGCTTCCACATGCCGCCTCCCCTGGTCTCGCCGACGGTCACCGACCTTTTCTTCGACTCGCTCCGCTCGGACGTCTCTGGCTGGGATGCTCGCGTGGTCACCGGCCCCGCGGGAGCGAGCAGCGTGACCAGCGAGGCGTACTGCACCAAGGCCATACCGGCGCCGGTCGAGGCGGCCGGTGCCTCAGCGCCCGTCGGTCTCGATGGAGTCGACGGCACTGCGACGGCAAGCTGCCCGGCGGGCCTGACCCCGGCGGCGGGGGGCTTCGCTCAGCCCGACGGCAGCTTGGTCAGCTTCTTCTTCGTCCACTCATCGCGGCGGGTCGGCGACAGCTGGCAGGTGCAGGGCCTGCACACCGGCGGCGAGCCCGCCATGGCGCTTCACGCGGCTGGCTATTGCGCCTAGCGGCCACCAGGCCGCTGCACTTTGGAGCGAAGGAGCGAAGCCCGTAGCGACTTATGGTGGGCGGCCGCATGTGGCCGCGATGTGATGGCGAAGCCGGATCGAGCGGTGCCTAATAAGGCGGTAGCCGGTCGTACCACTCGCCGAGCACCCTGAACGCCGACCAGAACCGCTGCTTCGCGTCCTCGGTATCCAGTGACTTGTCGATGTCCGGCACGTACAGCGCGTCCATCGTCGGGGTGAGCCGCTGCACCTCGCCCTCGATCGGGTCAATGTGGTCCGAGAGGGGGAGCTCAAGGTCGTTGAGCGTGTCGAGCGCCTCGTCGCCCATGATGACCACGATGCGGGGCTGCACGATTGCGATCTCCTCGGCGACCCTCGCGATGCAGGACTCAGACGCGTGGGTCGGATCGGTGAGCGGGCACTTCACGCAGAGCGTCCCGAAGACGACGATCGGGTCGATCGCCAGCCGCTTGAAGCTCTTCATCAGGGCGTTGCCGGCGCGGCCGTAGAACGCCACGCCCTCCTCGATCTCGGAGGGGGTCGCCGAGCGCTTCAGCATCATGATGTCGGCCTGCGGATGCCCCGAGCCCTGGACCGGCATCACGTTTCCCCGGGGGCAGTCCTCGCAGGCGGCCAGCTCCCTGCCAAGATCGTTCAGTTCCCGGATCGCGCGCTCGAGGTACTTCTCGCGGATCTCGTCGTCGGTTATGGATGACACGGCGCCTTGCCTCTTCTTCGGCCCCGGCTCGGCCCCTTGCGGATGCATCAACTCTTGCTGGCCGTGCGACGCCGCGACCGCTTTTTGCGGCCATCCCGCTCCGCGAGTGAGCGGCCTCCGCGGCCACCGGACGTCTGCAGGAACTTGAGCGCCTGGACGTAGACCAGGTTCTTGTGCTTGCGGACGATGTCGGCCTCCCGCATGGACTCGAGGAACTCCTGGGGGCCTTCGAAATCCCGCAGCCGGATCTTGACGCTGCCTAGCCCCTGGGCAACATGGCTGTCAGACCCAGCGCCGGGGACGATCGAGTACTTGCGGGCGAAGCGCACGGCCTCCTCGTTGAAGGCGGAGAATGCAACCCGCGGGTTGAACACCTCGAGGATGTCGATCTCCTCGACGATTTCCAGCAGGTGCTCGTAGTCGGGGACCGAGTGGAGCCGGTCGAACGGATGTGGGACGTAGACGAGTCCCCCCTGGCGCCGGATCTCGGCGATCGTCTCCGCCATCGTCATGCCGCGCTCGATCCGCTCGCGGATGAACAGCCCGATCACCTCTCCCTCATGGGCGGTCTTTACCTCCTCCGCGAGGATCACCTTGATCCCACCGATCCGCTTCGCGATCTCCTCTGCCTCCAGCGCACCGGTGATCTCGTTGTGGTCCGTGATCGCGATGGCGCCGAGGCCCTGCTCCTTCGCTGTCTGGAGGAGCAGCTCCGCGGGTGTCGCGCAATCCGGCGAGTGGTCGGTGTGCATGTGGAGATCGACATGGATGTGCTCGCGATCGCGCAGCCGCTTGCGGATCTCCGGGTTCCCCTCCGGATCGTGGCGCCTGTCGGAGAGACGCCGGTACACGGCCTCCACGTCGTCGGTCACCTCGATCCACGGCTGCGCCTCACCGCAGTCCTCGGCCGCGAGACGAAGCCGATCGCGAAGGGATGCGTCGCGGCAGAGCCGCTCGAGCTGCGCCGACAACGTGATCACGTCGCCGAGCGGGAAGAGCAGGCCACGCTCTCCTTCCGCAACCAGCTCGCGATAGAGCTCGAGGTCGGAGACGACGGGCACGGCGCCCGCCGCGAACGCCTTCCGCACCAGGCCCGGAGCCGCGCGCACGCCGCCGGACGCGAGACAGGCGATGTCGGCGCCGGCCAGAAACTCCGCAGGCTCGCCATCGCGCGGTCGCACCACCCGAAGCCGCTCCCTGAGCCGGCGGCTGACGCGGGCCAGGGGGTCAGTCGGCCCGTCGAACCAGATCACGCCCTCCCAGTCGAGGTCCTCCGGGAGCCTGCGCAACGCCCGCAGCAGCAGACGGAGTGCCCCCCGCTCCTCCTCGGCGCAATGCACGATCCTGATCCGCCCCTCCGGTGGAGGGTCGAGGGCCGGCTCGGCAACGTCCGCCCCGGGCCGGATCAGCTGGTAATGGCCGGGGAAGAAGCGCTGGAGCAACTCGCCGGTCGCCTCGTTGCCGGCAGTGCGCTCGTCGATCCGCCCGAAGAAGACCTCGACCAGCATCCGCGCCACCTGCGTCGAGAGAACCCGCTCGACCGGCTCGTGAAAGGTGGCGACGTTGAGCGATTGCGAATGCCGAAGCGCCGCAGACCCGGTGCTGGGGGCAAAGGGCTCGTGGACATGCACGAGGTCAAGCGGCACCGCCCCGAGAAGCCTCTCCATTGCGCCGCTGATGTCGAGCGGGAGCGGCGCCGGACGGCGGCGCGGGCCACTGGGCAGAGGAATGCTCTGCCCGATCGCGAGAACCCGCGGGTTCTCACCCTTGAGGATCGCGCCGGGTTTCCTGTCGGCCTCGCGAATCAGCTTCCGCGACTCGCGGATTGCGGCCCGCGAGTCGGACGGCGCGACGATCAGAACCCGATGCCCGCGCTCGGCGAGCTCCTCCGAAGTCCGCCGGACGAACTCGTTGATCTCATGCCGGGACCCCCAGGGATGGGGGCTGACCTGAGCGATGGAAAGAGGCTCGGCGCCCACCGGCGGAGCATAGGCATAAAGAAAAGGGGCCCGAGGGCCCCGTTTCTCAAGCGTCTATCAGGACTTGCGAGCTACTTCGCCTTTGCCTTTGCCTTTGCCTTCTTGCCCTTCTTCGCCTTCTTGCCCTTCCCGGCGGGCAGGCCGCGCTGGCGGGCGTACTTGGCGATGAACTCCTCGGTGTCCTCCCGCGCCAGCGAATCGGGCCGCTGATTGTGGGGCGACTTCATCAGGTAGCTCGAGGGGCCGTCCAGCTGGCCGGAGACGCCGTGGTTCAGGGCCAGCTTCACGATCCGGACGGCGTCGATGACGATGCCGGCGGAGTTGGGCGAGTCCCAGACCTCGAGCTTGAGCTCGAGGTTGAGCGGCACGTCGCCGAAGGACTTGCCCTCGACGCGGATATGCGCCCACTTGCGGTCGGTCAGCCATGGCACGTAGTCGCTGGGACCGACGTGCACGTCCTCGTCCGCCATCGGGTAGGGGATCAGGCTCGTGACCGCGGAGGTCTTCGAGATCTTCTTCGACTCGAGTCGCTCGCGCTCGAGCATGTTCATGAAGTCGGTGTTGCCGCCGAAGTTCAGCTGGTAGGTGCGGTCGATGTTGATGCCGCGGTCCTTCATCTGTCGTCTGGGCACGTGGTGGACGATGGTCGCCCGGACCTGGGACTTTATGTCGTCCCCGATGATCGGCAACCCGGCTTTGGTGAAGCGC
>Ga0126307_10001508_pt1 | contig 15359 bp, 15 predicted proteins | sample Plot28_FD_89955 | JGI IMG/M metagenome (GOLD analysis project Ga0126307, IMG submission 89955) | Serpentine soil microbial communities from UC McLaughlin Reserve, CA, USA - Plot28 | ecosystem: Environmental > Terrestrial > Soil > Grasslands | place: USA: UC McLaughlin Reserve, Lake County... | reverse complement strand
GGGCCCGGCCGCGGCGCGTCGGGCAGGTCGACGAGCGCCCGGCCCCGCTCGTCGGCGAACGTCCGCAGCCGGGGCCCCAGCCGGTCGAGCACTGCCCGCATGCCCGGCAGTCCCGACCAGGCGGACACGTCCGCCGCCGTGGCCGGCCCGAAGGCGGCCAGGTAGCGCAGGACGACGTCTTCGACGGAAGGCGCCGCCTCGAGCGGCCGGCCCAACCACCGCTCGACGTCCACCTGCGTGACCTGCCCCTTCCGTCCCCATACGCCCCGGGGCGGCGGCTGCGCCAGCGGCAGGAGGTTCCGGCACAGGAAGGCGAGGGCGCCGGGTGGCCGGCCCGGGAACCGCTCGGCGAGCAGGGCTTTCAGCTGGGTGCCCGACCGGGGCTCCGCGAGCAGGGGCCGGGCCTCCGCCGCCGTGGCGGCCGTGTCGATCGTGCGGAGGAAGGCACCGTGCTCGCTGTGGGTCAGCAGCTCCTTGTCGAGCGCCGCCTGGGTGAGCGGCCGCAGCCGGAGGGCGTCGTCGGCCGTGACCAGGTGGATCGTCCCCCGCATGACGAGGATGCGCACCATCGTGCGGTCCTCGAGCGCCCGGCCGACCTCGCCGGGGTCGAACCCGTCGAGCCGCGACCACAGCGCCGGGTAGGGGTCGAGCGGGTTCTGCGCCTGCATCCCGACGAGGTGCTCGACAGCGGCCCCCGCCGTCGCCGGTCGGCGGGCCAGCAGCCACTGCCGGGCCAGCAGGGCCCGGTTCAGGCTCCGGTTGTCGAGGACGTCCGTCGTCACGGCCGCCGAGTCTGCCCCGGGTCAGCCACCCGTCCCGTCCACCACGACGGTCACCGGCTGGCCGAGGAACCCGGCCATGTCCGCCGCCTCGGCCTCGAGGGCGGTGAGGACGGCGGCCGGCAGTCCTCGGTCGGAGAACGGCGTGACGAGGATGTCCATGCGGGCCCCCGACCGGCGGGTGCGCCACGTGGCGACGACCCGCCCGTCCACGACCAGCGTGGCCCGGATCACTCCGCCGCCGGGGTGGGCGCGCGTGGCGTGGGCCTCCGCCAGGACCGGCGCCCGCGACCGCCAGCCCAGCAGCAGCTCGTCGTAGCCCGGCAGCAGGCGGACCACGTCCGCCGGGGCCTCCAGGCGCCGCGACCGCAACCGCCACCCCTCGGGCGCGTGGGGGGCGCCGGTCAGGGCGTCGGCGATGGCGGTCCACGCCGCCCGCACGTCCCGCAGGGGGAGGCCGGACCAGGTCGCCAGGTCCTCGGGGACGGCCGGGGCGTGGGCGGCGACGTAGCGCCGGGCCAGCTCGCGGAGCGCCCGCGGGCGGTCGACGCCCATCGCGACCGGGGCGCCCAGCCAGTCGCCGGCGTGGACGTAGGTGGGCTTGCCGCCGCGCTCGGGCCCGAGCACGAGGCGCCCGGCGAACGCCGCGAGGGCGGCCAGGTGGAGGATCCCCTGGCCCTCCGCCGGCACGCCGGCCGAGCGCAGCCGCTCCCCAAGCTCCTCCTTGGTCAGGGGGCCGGCACCGTCGAGGATTCGATCGACGACCGGCGCGGCGGCGTCGGGGTCGGCGATTCCTTCCTGCACGGCCCGGCGCCGCGAGCCCGCCATCCGGGGCGGGCCGAACAGGGGCACGAGCCAGGGCAGGTCCTCGGCCGCCACGAGGTGCAACGTGCCCCGCGGCCCCCAGGCCCGCACGACCGAGCGGTCATCCCGGGCCTCGGTGAGCGCCGCGGCGGTGAGGCCGGCGGCGCGCGCCCGGAGGGCCAGCGGGAAGGCGGTGACGTCCTGGGCCTGGACCGCCAGCAACCGGCCGACGAGGCCCGCGACCCCGCCCGCGCACGCTGGGCGGTGCAGGAGCTGGGACCCGGCCCGCGCCCGCGCGATGGCGAACTCGGCGTCCCCGGCCACGCCCGAGCCCCTCTCCGGTCCCGTCAGTTCATGGACGGGTGCGCCGGGAAGTTCGCCAGCATCGACACCCTGCCGCCCTGGCGGCGCAGGACCGAGCGCCACATGGCCTCGGGGTCGGCGGCGAACACGTCGTCGGCGTGGGCGTCGACGACCAGCCAGGCGCCCTCGTCGAGCTCGCCCTCGAGCTGGCCCGGGCCCCAGCCCGAGTAGCCGGCGAAGAAGCGCACGCCCGCCAGCTCGGGGGCGAGGCGGCCCGGCTCGAGCTGCAGGTCGATCGTCCCGACGTCGCCGACGACCTGCGACCAGCCGGCCAGCGGGTTGCCGGTCGGCCGCCGGGCCAGCGCCAGCACGCCGTTCTGCTCCACCGGGCCGCCCAGGTACAGGACGCCGGGGCGGGCAGCCAGGTCGCCCCAGGCGCCCAGCAGGTCCTCGACCGAGAGGTCGGTGGGCCGGTTGAGCACGACACCGAGCGCCCCCTCGGTGGTGTGGTCGACCATCAGGACGACGGACCGGTCGAAGTTCGGGTCGCCCAGCATCGGCTCGGCGATCAACAGCTTCCCGACGGTGCGACCGTGGCTCCTCATCGCCCCCAGCATGGCGCGCCGGCGCGCCCGCCCGCGCACACACCGGGGGGGCCGACCCACGCTGCGCGCGGTTCGTGAGTGCGAGACTGCGCCCGTGCTCGACGACGGGACCTACGACGCCATCGTGGTGGACGCCGGCGCCGTCGACCCGGCCGCCGACGCGGCTGGCGACACCGCCGGGACCGGCGCCGGCGAACGGGCCGGCGCGGCGCCCGGCGCCGTGAGCATCGAGCTGACGATCGTGGCCGGGCCGGCCAAGGGCGAGATGGTCACCGTCATCGGCCACAACCTGGGCGGCGACCCGCTCGACCTGCTCGGCGTGCCCGCCACGCTGACCGTGACCGACGGCGCACCCGCCCTCCGCCTCGAGCGATGACCGGCGATGTCGGCGGCCACGCGTCCGATCGGGGACGCCCACGAACCGGCCCAGTCGCGGGCGCCGACGGGTGCAAGGCGGGCTGGGTCGTCGTCACCCTGGACGACGCCGGCGGGCCGGACGGCGACCGCCGATACCCACCGCTCACCGTGGTGCCCGCGCTCGACGAATTGGTCGCCGACGTGGCGTCCGGCCGGCTGGCGGCGCTCGCCGTCGACATGCCGATCGGCCTGTCGTCCCGCGCACCGCGAGCATGCGACCAGCAGGCCCGCCGCATGCTCGGCCCCCGGCGGGCGTCGGTCTTCCCCGCGCCGGTGCGGGCCGTGCTGGGCGCCCGGACCTATGCCGAGGCGCTCGCGCGGTCCCGCGCCGCCAGCGGGCGGGGCCTGCCGGCGCAGGCCTGGAACCTCGTCCCCAAGGTCACCGAGCTGGACCGCCTCGTGCGGCCCGAGCTGCAGGACCGGCTGGTGGAGGCGCACCCCGAGCTGGCCTTCGCCCGCCTGGCGGGCTCCCCGGCCGTCCACCCCAAACGCACGCCGGAGGGCCGGGCCGAGCGCCAGATGCTCCTGGCGAGAGAGGGGCTGGGCGACGTGGCCCAGGTCCGGGCGCTGGGCGCCGCCTCGGACGACGTGCTCGACGCCGCCGTGCTTGCCCTCACCGCCCGCCGGCTGCGCGACGGCGTGGCGGTCCGCCTGGGCGATGGCACCCGCGACGCCCGCGGCCTGCGCATGGAGGTCGCCTACTAGGACGACGGCAGGGGGAGGGCGACCGCGTCGTAGGCGGCGCGCACCCGCTCGGCGGTTGCCGCCGCCTCGGCGTCGTCGGCATACCGCGTGCGGGGCCAGAAGAACCCCCGCAGGCCGTCCTTGCGGTTGCGGGGCACCACGTGGACGTGCATGTGGGCGACGCTCTGGCTGACCCGGTTGTTCAGAGCCACGAACGAGCCCGCCGCCCCGAAGCCGCCCTCCATGGCCAGCGCCAGCCGCTGCGCCCGCAGGAACAACGGCCCGACCAGGGACGCCGGCAGGTCCCCGAGCGTCACGTGGTGCTCGCGCGGCACGAGCAGCGTGTGGCCCGGGAACAGCGGGCGCCCGTCGAGGAAGCCCACCGCCACCTCGTCCTCGAGCACCCGGAACGCCGGCTCGTCGCCGGCGACGATGGCGCAGAAGGGGCAGGCGGCGGCCATACGGCCGGGGATCCTACGGGGCGAAGGGGACTGTGTCGGCATGGTGAACAGTCAGAACCACCCTCCCTTCCGGGCGCCCCGACGTTTATCGTCTGGTCCGTGATGCGTTGCCACGGACGCCGGTGGTGGTCATCGGCACCTGTCGCAGGCGAAATCATCGGCCGGTCCGTCCGGCGCGTCACCACCGGTACCCACGGTCCTGCCGCCTCGCTGTCGGTGTCGCCGACCTGATGCCGCCACCAGCAACCCCCGCCGTCACGGCATCCACGTGCGGTCCACCGGGGTGCGGTTCACTGACCGACGGAGACCTGTCCGCCACGCAGACCCGTGGGCGTCCGGCTCCCTGCCGGCCCGTCACACGGTGTGCTGCCCGACCATCCAGGGAGTCCCACCGTGACCGACTTCGTTCAGCGCCCGCTCGCTCCGGACGACACGGCCCCGGCCACAACGGCCGCCCGGTTCCTCGAGTCCCGGCTCCCTGACGGTGGTCGCACCTACGTCCTCGACACGTCGGTCCTGCTGGCCGACCCCTGGGCGCTCCGGCGATTCGCCGAGCACGAGGTGGTCATCCCGCTCGTCGTGATCACCGAGCTGGAGGGCAAGCGCCACCACCCCGAGCTGGGGTGGGCGGCCCGACAGACGCTGCGGATGCTCGAGTCGCTGCGCCTCGAGCACGGCTCGCTGCTGCGGCCCATGCCGGCCAACGAACAGGGCGGCACGCTGCACGTCGAGGTGAACCACACCGAGACGGCCGGCTTCCCCATGGCCCTCAGCCAGGACACGAACGACCACCGCATCCTGGCGGTGGCCCGCAACCTGGCCAACGAGGGACGCGACGTGGTCCTCGTGTCGAAGGACCTGCCGCTGCGGCTCAAAGCGTCGATCGTGGGCCTCGCGGCCGACGAGTACCGCAACGAGCTGGTGGCCGACACCAGCTGGAACGGCGTGGTCGAGATGGACGTCGACGGCGGGGTCATCGACGGGCTGTTCGCCGAGCACGCCGTACCCCTCCCGGACGGGCGCGACCTGCCGGCGAACAGCGGCGTCGTGCTCCACGCCGGCACCCAGTCCGCCCTCGGGCGGGTGCGGGAGGACAAGCAGGTCCACCTGATCCGGCCCGACCGCACGCTGTTCGACGTGCGGGGGCGCTCGGCCGAGCAGCGCATCGCCATAGACCTGCTGGCCGACCACGACGTCGGCATCGTCAGCCTCGGCGGCCCGGCCGGGACCGGCAAGTCGGTGCTCGCCCTCGCGGCGGGCCTCGACGCCGTCCTCGAGCAGCGCACCCACAAGCGGGTCATCGTCTTCCGGCCGATCTTCCCGGTCGGTGGCCAGGACCTGGGCTACCTGCCGGGGTCCGAGGCCGAGAAGATGCTCCCGTGGGGCGCGGCGGTGACCGACGCCCTCGAGGCCATCGCCGGCCGGGAGGTCATCGACGAGGTCATCGACCGCGGGCTGCTCGACGTCCTGCCGCTCACCCACATCCGGGGGCGCAGCCTGACCGACAGCTTCGTCGTGATCGACGAGGCGCAGAACCTGGAACGGTCCGTGCTGCTCACCGCGCTCAGCCGGCTCGGCGAGAACAGCCGGGTCGTGCTCACCCACGACGTCGCCCAGCGCGACAACCTGCGGGTGGGCCGCCACGACGGCATCGTGTCGGTCATCGAGACGCTCAAGGGCCATCCGCTGTTCGGCCACGTGACCCTCACCCGCGCCGAGCGCAGCCGGGTGGCGGCGCTCGTGACCCAGGTCCTCGACGAGGCGCTGCCCGGCTGACCTGCCCGGGAACACATCTGACGCCTGCGTCTGCGCGTTTCGTCGTACCGAAAAGTCTTCGGTGCGGCGAAACGCGAACGCAACGCCCCGAGCAGCGCTTTCCTGACTACTGTTCGGCCATCAACGACCGAGCGGACCGTGGCTGGGGACGCGCGCACGGTAATGCGCGCCCCTCCGGCGGCTCCGCAGCGTTCATGGGAGACAACGATGGTCCGACGCAGCGGTGCGTTTCGGGTGGCCTGCCTGCTGGCAGGCATGAGCCTCTTCGCGGTCGCGTGCAGCGACGACGACGAGGCCAGTAGTGACGAGGAGCAGGAGGGCTCCGAAGAGGAATCGGCCGAGCAGGGCGGTGGCGGCGGCCTGCTCGCCGAGGTGCAGGACCGGGGGACGCTCAACTGCGGCGTCAACGACACGGTCCCCGGCTTCGGCCTCGTCGACGACGAGGGCAACTACGCCGGCTTCGACGTCGAGTACTGCCGTGTGATCGCCGCGGCCGTGCTGGGTGACGCCGACGCCGTCGAGTACACGCCGCTGTCCGCCGAACAGCGCTTCACCGCGCTGGCGTCCGGCGAGATCGACGTGCTCAGCCGGAACACGACCTACACGGCCAGCCGCGACGGCGACGAGGGCGCCCGCTTCCTCCACACGACGTTCTACGACGGCCAGGGGATGATGGTCCGTACCGCCGACGGCTTCGGCTCGATCGAGGACATGGGTGGCACGACCATCTGCGTGCTGCAGGGCACGACGACCGAGCTCAACCTGCAGACGCGGTTCGCCTCGTCCAACCTCGAGTACGAGCCGCTGACCTTCCCGGACGCCGACCAGATCCAGGAGGCGTTCTCGGCCGGGCAGTGCGACGGCTGGACGTCCGACCTGTCCCAGCTGGCCGGCGTGCGCTCGTCGTACGCGGGCGAGGGCGGCCCCGAGTCGCTGACGATCTTCGAGGACGCGTTCTCGAAGGAGCCGCTCGGCCCGGTGGTCCGTGACGGCGACGACGAGTGGGCCGACGCCGTGAACTGGGCGGTCATCTCGACGATCCAGGCCGAGGAGTTCGGCATCACGTCGGACAACGTCAGCGAGGAGACCAGCTCGGACAACCCGGACGTCCTGCGGTTCCTGGGCCAGCCGATCCCCGACCCGGAGGACGAGGCCGCCGACCCGGCCCCGTTCGACGCCGGCCTGGGCCTCGACCCCGAGTTCGCGCTCAACGTGATCGAGCAGGTGGGGAACTACGGCGAGATCTTCGAGCGCACGGTCGGCCCCGACACGCCGCTGGCACTCGAGCGCGGCCTCAACGCCCTGTGGGAGGACGGTGGCCTGCAGTACGCCCCGCCGTACCGCTGAACCCGGGGCCGTCGATCCCGACCTCGCTGACCCGCCCGACCCCCTGACGAGCTGGGACCGCTGACATGGCGACCGCCTCCACCCGACCACCGCTCTGGCGTGACATCCGCGTCGTGCGTGCCGCCGCCCAGGTGGTGGCGGTGGTGGCGGTCGTCGCGTTCCTGGCCTACCTGTGGGACAACCTGCTGGCGAACCAGCGGGTGCTCGGGATCGACACCTCGTACGACTTCCTCGACCAGCAGGCCGGCTTCCGGATCGCGTACAGCGACTTCTCGCCCAGCGACACGGTCCTGGCGGCGATCCTCACCGGCCTGCGCAACACGATCACGGTGGCGGCGTGCGGCATCGTGCTCACGCTCATCATCGGCACGCTGATCGGCATCGCGCGGCTGTCGCCCAACTGGCTGCTCGCCCGGGCGGCCGGGGCCTACGTCGAGGTGCTGCGGAACGTCCCGCCGCTGCTCGTGATCGTGTTCGTGAACTCCGCCGCGCTGACGTCGCTGCCGACCGTCGACAACGCCACCGACATAGGCGGGGTGCTCCTCCTGTCCGTCCGCCAGATCGGCATCATGGTCCCTCGGGGCGACGGCTACGGCGGCCTCTACCTCGTGCTGCTCGCCCTCGCCGTCGTGGGGGCCGTGGCGCTCGGACGCTGGCGCGAGGCCCGGGAGGAGGCCACCGGCCGCCGGGCGCGGCGCTGGGCCTGGGGGCTGGGCCTGTTCGCCCTGGTGGCGATCGTGGGCTGGGTCGCCCTCGATGCGCCGATCGTGCTCGACGGGCCCGAGGTCGTGGGCCGGGGCATCGAGGGCGGCACGGTCATGGCACTGCCGTTCGTCTCGGTGCTGGTCGGGCTCACCCTGTACACGTCCTCGCACGTGGCCGAGATCGTGCGGGGCTCGATCCTGGCGGTGCCGAAGGGCCAGTCCGAGGCGGCCACCGCCATCGGCCTGTCCGGCAGCCAGCGCCTGCGCTACGTGGTGTTGCCGCAGGCCTTCCGCATCGCCATGCCGCCGATCGTCAACCAGTTCCTCAACCTGACCAAGAACACGTCGCTGGGCGTGGCGGTGGCCTACTCCGAGGCGATCTACGTCACCAACACCGTCATCGGCAACGGCGACCCGGCCATCCAGTCGATGCTGCTCGTGATGAGCCTGTACCTGGTCCTCTCGCTGACGATCTCGCTCGTCGCGAACCTGGCCAACCGCCGCCTGCGGCTCGTGGAGCGCTGACGTGACCGCCACCGACGCCCTCGCCGAGCCGCTCGCCCCGGTCCCGGCGCCCGAGCCGCCCTCCGACGACCTGACGCCCTCGCAGTGGATGCGGGCCAACCTGTTCTCCGGGCCGGTCAACACGGTGGTGACGGTCGTCGCCGGTCTGGCGGCGCTGTACCTCATCTACCGGCTGGGCCGGTGGGCGTTCGTGACCTCCGACTGGGAGATCGTCCGCGCCAACCTGCGCCTGTTCATGGTCGGCCGCTTCCCCGACGACGAGTTGTGGCGGCCGTGGCTGTCCGGTTACGTGCTCGCCGCCGCCCTGGGCCTGGCCAGCGGCGCCGTGGTCACGAGCGCGAAGGAGGTGGCCGACGCCCAGGCCGGCGAGGACCCGGCCCAGGCCGCGGAGCCGGAGGAGGACACCGGCCTGTGGGGCCTGGCCCACCGGTTCTGGCCGCTGGCGGCGGCGGGACTGATCGTGCTGTCACTGACCCGGACGATCCTGCCGACGCTGCTCACGATCGTGCTGGTGGCGGTGTTCGTCGGCGCCCGAGTGCTCGGCGCCCGGCTGCCCCGGGGCGTCCGCCGCTGGACCTGGCTCATCGTCGTCGCCGGCCTCGTCGCCTCGCTCGTCATCGTCACCGGCTTCGGCGGCATCGGCTGGGAGGACTGGGGCGGGCTCCACCTCAACGTCGCCGCCTCCGTGGCCGGCATCGCCCTCGCCTTCCCGCTCGGGCTGCTCCTGGCACTGGGACGCCGCTCGAACCTGCCCGGCCTGCGCGTGCTGTCGGTCGGCTACATCGAGCTGTTCCGGGCGGTGCCCCTGGTGGCGCTGCTCTTCGTGAGCCGGTACATGATCGGCTTCCTGTTCCCGACCCAGGTCGAGCCGCCCAGCTACCTGGTCCGGGCGGTGATCGTCATCACGCTGTTCGAGGCCGCCTACATCGCCGAGATCGTGCGCGGTGGCCTCCAGGCGGTCCCGAAGGGCCAGGTCGAGGCCGCCCAGGCCATCGGCCTGTCGCCGACGCGGGTCATGCGCCTGGTGGTCCTGCCCCAGGCGCTGCGTGCCGTGATCCCGGCGATGGTCGGGCAGTTCATCAGCCTGTTCAAGGACACGTCGCTGCTCAGCATCATCAGCTTCTTCGAGATGTTGGCGGTGGCCGAGGTGGCGACCGAGCAGGACCGCTTCCGGGGCCAGGGAGGCCAGGTCGTCACGCTGGTCTTCGTGGGCCTGCTGTTCTGGGCGGGGTGTTCGACCATGGCACGAGAGAGCCGGCGGCTCGAGCGCCGCCTCGGCGTGGGGGAACGATGAGCGACACTCCTGTAGCTGCGGACGACGCCCTGGTCATCCAGGACGACACGCCGGCGGCCGACGCCGGGCCGATGATCGTCTGCGAGGGCGTCGAGAAGTGGTTCGGCAAGTTCCAGGCGCTCAAGGGCATCGACTTGACCGTCGCCGCCCGCGAGGTCGTCGTCGTCATCGGGCCGTCGGGCTCGGGCAAGTCGACGCTGATCCGCTGCTTGAACCACCTCGAGGCCCACGACCGGGGCCGCATCGTCGTCGACGGCACCGAACTGTCCAACGACGTGCGCAACATCGCCGAGGTCCGCCGCGAGGTGGGCATGGTGTTCCAGTCCTTCAACCTGTTCCCCCACCTCACGGTGCTGGAGAACGTCACGCTCGGCCCCCGCAAGGTCCGGCGGTGGCCCAAGGAGAAGGCCGAGTCGGTGGCCCGCGGGGTGCTCGAGCGGGTCCAGATCCCCGAGCAGGCCAGCAAGTACCCGGGCCAGCTCTCCGGCGGCCAGCAGCAGCGGGTGGCCATCGCCCGGGCGCTGGCCATGCAGCCGAAGATCATGCTGTTCGACGAGCCGACCTCCGCCCTCGACCCCGAGATGATCGCCGAGGTGCTCGACGTCATGCGCGAGCTGGCACAGTCGGGCATGACGATGGTGTGCGTGTCCCACGAGATGGGCTTCGTCCGCGAGGTGGCGGACCGCGTCGTGTTCATGGCCGACGGCGAGGTGGTCGAGCTCGGCACGCCCGAGCACTTCTTCACGGCCCCGACCGAGGAACGCACCCGCACCTTCCTCAGCCAGATCCTCTAGCCCGCGGCCGCCGGCCGTCACCTGGTCCTCGACCCCCGACCCCCGGCCCGCGGCCCGGGCGTCCGGCTCCCCGGGGGTGAGGGGCCCGACCACTAGGTTCTCGGCGATGGCGATCGCCGAGCCGATCGGGGCCCCGCCCGCCCACCTGGCACCCAAGCCCAGGCTGCGGGGGCTCTTCCACCTCGTGGCGTTCTACTTGGCGCTGGGCTGGGTGGCGGTGGCCGTGCTGCCCCAGCTGTGGCGCGAGGGCGGGCCGGCGATCGTATGGCTGATCATCGCCGGCGGCGTCGGCTACACCGTCGGCGCCGTGGTCCACGCCCGCCGGCGCCCCGACCCGGTCCCCGCCGTCTTCGGGTACCACGAGATCGTCCACGTGGGCACGATCGTCGGGTTCGCCGCCCACCACGCCGCCGTCACCCTGGCCCTCGTCTGACCCCGGCGGTGCCCCCCGTCCCCGACCCCGCCCCGCCCCGGGCCTGCCCGGGGCCACCAGGCGGAGCCGGGCGCGGGGCGGACGGGCGACTCGGGCCGCTGGTCGCCGGGCCGGACGGGGGCTGCCCGGGGCGCGGCGGGCGGCCGCCCGTCTACGGGCTGGACATCGAGACCGACACGACGATCGACGGGCTCGACCCGGCCGTGGCGCCGATCGTGGCCGCGGCGCTGTCGACGCCGGCGGGCGACGCCGTGCTCACCGGCAGCGAGCGCTCGATCTTCCTGAACCTGGACGCCCGCCTCCACGCCCTGCCCCCGGGCGTGATCGCCACCTGGAACGGGGCGGTGTTCGACCTGCCCTTCATCGCCGACCGGGCGGCGCGCCTGGGCCTCGTCGGCGGGCTCCGCCTGCGGGTCGACCGGACGATCGACCTGCGCCGCAACCCCCTGCCCGGCCACCCGGGGGCCTACCGGGGCCGGTGGTACGGCCACGGGCACCTGGACGCCTACCGGCTCTACCGGTCCGACGTCGGCCCGGTGCTGGGCGTGTCGTGCTCGCTGAAGGCCATCGCCCGCCTCGTGGGCCTGACGCCGGTCGAGGTGGACCGCGCCCGCATCCATGAGCTGTCCGGCGAAGCGCTGGCGGCCTACGTGGCCAGCGACGCCCGCCTCACCCGGGTGCTGGCCGAGCGCCGCTGGCCGGGCGCCGCCCGCTGGGTCGACCCGCCGCCGCCCGTTCCTGTCACACCCTCCGGGTAGCCTCTGGGCCACTGGGTTCGTGGTCCCCCGCCGGCGTGCGCGCCGGGCAGCGATCGCCGTTCGTCCCCCGTACGGCTCCTGCTCCCGAGGCGCGTCCATGCCCGACCCCACGTCCACCCCACACCACCCTCTCCGGCCGCCCGTCCCGCCCGTGTCGCCGCCGAGCGGCACCGACCGGCCTTCCGCCCTGCTCCTGCCGGACGCCGCCCCCGCCCCGGCCCCGCCCTCGGGCAGCCACGCGGCCCCACCGCCCTGCTCCTGCCGAACCGACGACCTGATGCGCCGCCTGGTCGAGGGCATCGACGCCTCCCTGGCCGACGCCCCACCCGGCGAGGCCGTCCTCCTGGCCCTCACCGGCCCACCCCCCACCGCAGGGCCGCCCGAGCACGTCGACCCGACAGGGGGCGGTCGGCCGGCCGGTCACCGCCTCCCTCCTGGCCACGACCGCCTGCCGGGCGACGTGGGGTGGATGCCGCTCGGCGACGCCCACCCGCTGGAGGCCGTGCTCGGCATGGTCGTCCCGCCGGAGTGGCAGGCGCTCGGGCTCGTGTGCTGCGGGCAGGCGCCTTCCGAGCCGACCGACCCGGCGGGCGACCTGCCGGTGCGCGTGACGACGCTGCTGACTCGTGGCGGGAAGGCGACGACAGTCCTGCGAGAACCGGGTGGGGCCCGCCACATCACCGAGGTTCCCGGCGGCGCCCTCGGCGACGCGCTGCGGCGGGCGCTCGAGCTCCCCACGGCGCCACCCCCGGCCTCGTCGGCGGGGCTGTGGGTGGCGTGGTGGCTCGACCGCATCGTCGAGGCGGCGATGGCGTCGCCCCCGTCGGCACGGTGGCCCGTGCCGGGACGACTCCCGGGTTCGCCGGCCGGCTGGGCGGCGGTGGCCGGGCGCCACCCGGCCTGCCCGTTCGCCCCGCCGGGGCGGGGCCCGCGCCCGGCGACGCTGGCCGCCGCCACCCGCGACCTGGCCCGGCGCTGGCCATGGTGCCGGCTGCGCACCGACCCGCGCATGCGCGTGACCTTCGTGGTGGGCGGCGCCGACGGCGACGTCGCCACGCTCCCCGACCTCCCGCCGCAGGACATCGCCGACTGGATGGACGACGGCATGTACGCCCGCTGGCTGCTCGGCTCGTTCCCGGCCGTCGCCGACCTGCTCGACGCCTGCGACCAGCTCCTCCCCGACGCCCTGGCCGACCGTGTCCGCACCACCGTCGCCCTCACCCTCCCGGACGAGGCCACGACCGCCACGGCAGCCACGACCGCCGTGACCGCCGTGACGGCGGCGGCCGCCACGGTTCCGGCGCCGGCCGCCGACGACCCGCGGGACGACGCGCCCGAGGTCGACGCCGGCCCCCAGGCGGACCTGTCGTGACCGCCCGTGTCGTGGCCCTCCCCGGCGTGACCCGCCCGGTCGGGCCCCGCTCAGTCGCCGGGGTCGCCCGCCGTGCCCTCGTCGCCCTCCAGGGCGTCGCCCAACGCCTCGCCGAGCTGCGCCCGGGCCGGCTCGGCCAGCGTCGCCCAGTCGTACACCGAGCCACCGGCGGCGTCGGTGGCGGCGAGGGCGTCCGCCGCCACGAGCGTGCGCAGGCGCTGCGACAGCTCGACGACGCGTGCCGATCGGTCCTCGTGGTCGGGCACGGCCTCCCGCCACTCGATGTCGATGGCGAGCCCGTCGAAGCGGTGGCCCTCGTCGGCGAACTCGTCCAGCGCCCGGACGAAGGCGACGTCGCGGTCGAGGTCGCCGAGCCGGGGCAGGTACCAGGCCACGACGCGCAGGCCCTCGTCGTGGGCCCGGCGGAGCAACTCCCCGAGCAGCTCGGGCGAGGTCGGCCCGACCTCGGGTTGGCCCCGGTCCATGGCGCCCTGCAGGTACAGCGTCCGGACGCCGTGGTCCGCCATCGCCCCGATGTCGTCGGCCCCGATGGCCGGGGAGCGCCCCCGTTCCGCCAGGGCGGGGTCGTAGTCGTAGGCGTCGACCCAGGCCCCGTGACCGCCGTAGGCGACGACGCTGCGGGCGCCCTGGTCGTCCCCGACGGCCAGGCCCATGGCCACGTCGTCGACGTCCTCGCCCGGCCCCGCCTCCTCCGGCGAGCCGAGCGAGCTGACGAGAGCCACGAGCTGCGCCCCGGCGAGCAGCAGGACCGCAGCCACGCCGCCGACGACCACATGACGACGACGCATCGATCACGACGGTACCGAGACGACCATTCCGAATCACGCGCACCCAGCGTGAGGCCACTTCGTTGGGCGAGGGTTCGACACCTGCGCGCTCGGAGCGTCTACGGTGTCCGACGCCATACGCGAACGGGAACTCCACCACCCATGGGCATGGGGTTGGGCGGTGGGGTGGGTAACCGACGCAACCGACGGTCACCCCCGTTACACAACGCGCACTCAGGACGGCCGAAGTGCCCTGCGAGGGCACGTCACATTGCGGATTCATTTCGATCGTGACAGACTCCTTTCGCTACCGCACAGGACAGCACGCGCTGGGGCGTCCCCCGTTGCAGCAGCCGTTCGCGTCGTTGCAGCACACGTACTTAGAGGCTCCGCCGCGCGCTCTGACGGAAGGAGCGCCCGCGCACATGCGTGGTCGTACGGATCATCCCCCCAGTACCGAGGCCTCGGCGCGAAGTCAGACGGCGCGTCGAGCGGTGATCGGTGGCGCGGCCGGCGTGGCACTCCTCGTCGGCCCCGTGGCCCTGGCCAACGTCATCGTCCCGACCGACGACGCCGACGCTTCCAATCGCGTCGAGGCCGCTGCCGGTGAGCGGCAGACCTCATTGATCAACATGCGGTTGCGGACCGACCAGGCCGCCCAGGCCGACGCCGCCCGCATCGGCGCCCTCCAGTCGATCGAGACGACGACGACCACGGCGCCGCCGACGACGACCACCACGGTCCCGCCGACGACCACGACGACCGCCCCGCCCACCACCACGACCACCGCGCCGCCGACCACCGAGGCGCCGCCGCCGCCCGCCGAGGAGCCCGCACCTCCGTCGACCGGTGGCGGGTTCGGCGACCCCGGTGACTACGCCACCTGGGACGCACTCGCCGAGTGCGAGGCCAGTGGCAACTGGGCCATCAACACGGGCAACGGGTACTACGGCGGCCTGCAGTTCTCGCTCAGCTCCTGGCAGGCGGTCGGGGGCTCCGGCTACCCCCACGAGGCCTCACGCGAGACGCAGATCACCATGGGCCAGCGCCTCCAGGCCGCACAGGGCTGGGGTGCGTGGCCGGCATGCAGTGCCGAGCTCGGCCTCATCTGAGCGTCGGCCACACCTGACGGAGCACACGAGGAGGGGCGACGCCACCGGCGTCGCCCCTCCGTCGCGTCCAGGCCGACAGCCGCCGGTCGTCATCCGGCCGGCGGCCGGTCGCTCAGGCGAGGTCGAGCGCGTTGAGGACCTCGTCGACGATGTCGGCCTCGGTCCTCTCGAGGCTGATGGCCACGACGCGCACGGCCGTGAGCGTGGCCAGCCAGGCGCCGAACATCGCCTTCTCGGCGCCCAGGTCGGCGACGACCGGGTCGATCGCCGGGCGGATCCCGCCGGCGGTCGCGGCGGCGAGCGACAGCATGCGGCCGAGAACCTCGATGTTGTCGACCGGGACGGCGCCGTCGAACGCCAGGCGCTCGAGCAGTTCGTCCTGGTCGTAGGCCTCGTCGGTCTC
>Ga0126307_10001507_pt1 | contig 15374 bp, 18 predicted proteins | sample Plot28_FD_89955 | JGI IMG/M metagenome (GOLD analysis project Ga0126307, IMG submission 89955) | Serpentine soil microbial communities from UC McLaughlin Reserve, CA, USA - Plot28 | ecosystem: Environmental > Terrestrial > Soil > Grasslands | place: USA: UC McLaughlin Reserve, Lake County... | reverse complement strand
GTATCAGTCGTCGTGCCAACGGCGCTGCTGATTAGCCACGTCTGGATGGGATAACCGCTGAAAGCATCTAAGCGGGAAGCCCACCTCGAGATGAGGCTTCCCATCCCCTAGAGGGAGTAAGGGTCGTGGGAGACCACCACGTTGATAGGCGGGACGTGTAAGCGCAGCAATGCGTTCAGCGGACCCGTACTAATAACCCGAGGTCTTGATTTGAACACCGTGAAAGCTGCTATGGAGTTTTGAGGGTGCGCACGCTGCGCGTTCTAAAGGAACACCTCACAGTTTCCGGCGGTCATAGCGGCGGGGAAACACCTCTTCCCATTCCGAACAGAGAAGTTAAGCCCGCCAGCGCCGATGGTACTCGGAGGGCAACCTCCCGGGAGAGTAGGACGCCGCCGGTTTTTCCTTCGAAAAGGCCGCCTTGGGGCGGTCTTTTCGTTTGAGGCCGGCCGCTAGGCGGCGCGGAGCTTCTCGCGCCACTCGGCGTCGAGCGCCCGCAGGCGCGCAACGCGCTCGCCGATCGGTGGATGGGTCGAGAACATCGCCGCGAGGCCAACGGGCTCGAACGGGTTGACCGTGTAGAGCGGCTCCGTGACGGGGCTCGCGCTGAACGCGACGAGCTCGTTCACCTGCTCGAGCCGGATGAGCGCGTCGGCAAGGCCGTGGGGCGATTCGCAGATGTCCGCAGCGCGCAGGTCGGCGGCGAACTCCCGCTTCGACGAGAGCAGGATCTGGACGAGGCTCGCCGCGATCGGCGCCAGGACGAAAAGGAGTGCGCGCGAGAGCCAGCCTCCGATGCGGCTCGCCTCGACGAGCCAGCCGGCGAGGACGACCACCGGGGTCTGGACGACGACGTCGCGTTGCCGGATCTTTGCGAGCTCGTGCGCGATCACGCCCTCGAGCTCCGCGGGGGGCAGCGCCGCTGTGAGCCCCTGGCTCAGGCCGACGGCCGAGCTCGACACTCCACGTCCGACCGAGATGGCATGCGGATGGCCGCTCGGGAGGAGATACACCCGCGGGCGTCCGACTCCGGCCCGCGCCGCGAGCCGCTCGACGGTGGTGTGCAGCAAGGTTGCCTCGGCGAGCGTCAGCTCGCGGGCGCCGAGCGAGGCGAGGACGATCCGAGGGCCGTACCAGAACACGGTCGCCGCCATGAGCAGGCAGACGACGAAGAAGACGCTTGCCAGGGCGAGCCCTCCGATCCACCACCCGAGCGCGGTGAACGCGGCCACGAATCCGCCGAGAAGGAGCCAGGCCTTGAGGATGTTGCGCGCCGTGAGGAACACGGCCTAGGGCTCGTCGCCGTCGGCCCCCGTCAGACCTCGGGGAGGCCAGTCAGGCTCCGGCGCATCGCACCGGCTCGAGCAGTGGAGGGAGGCGATGTTCTGGAGCGGGATGAGTATGTGCCCGTTCAGCTCGAGGTGCGGGACGCCTTCGATCCCGCAGTACGCCGTGAGCGTGCCGTCCTGGTATTCGCCGCCGAACAGCTCCACCTCGACCTGCTCGCCCTTGTACTTGTGCGTGTAGTCCTCCACCGCTCGGAGCGTAGCTGGAATCGCCGAGGTTGAAGCGATGGCTGTCTGGGAGCGCCCCCCACCGCCTACGCCGCGCCTCAATCCGAAATTACGTAGTTCTCAGGCGCGTTTCAGAGCGCTCTTAGGTCCTGCCTACAGGGTGCAAGTCACGTTCGAACGCGACCTGCAACCCACTGAAGGAGAGCATGGACAAGCGCAACAGAACACGACGCGGGCTGGCCGCCGGAGCCGTCGTCCTCGGCCTCGTGGCCGGCAGCTACGGCGTCACCGCCGCGGCGAGCGGAAACGGCTCGTCCTCGGACGGCACGAACGACGCAGTCGGCTCCGGCAGCTCCAGATCCTCAGAACCCCTGGGCAGCCCAGCGGAGCGACGAGACCCCGCTGACCGGCGAAAACGCTCGAAGGTCAAGGCGGCCGCTCTCGCGGAGGTCCCGGACGCGACGATCGTTCGCATCGAGACCGATGCGGACGGCCACGCCGCCTACGAGGCCCACGTGGTCAAGGCGGACGGAGCGCCCGCGACCGTCTACGTCGACAAGCAGTTCGACGTGGTCAGGGTCGAGAGCCGCCGAGCACGGGGTGGGGCTCGCCGCGCCGACGGCGGGCCCTGCCTCACCCGAGCCGTGCGATGCGCCCGTCCTCCACGGAGACCGAGGAGAGGCGGGCGTTGGGCTCGACGGGCCCGCTCCGCCTGTGCGTGGTGATGTCGACGCCGAGGGCATGGGCGTGCACTGCTCGGATGGGCCCGCCATGGGAGACCACGAGGATCGCGCCGTCCGGATGCTTGGCCGAGAGTCGCTGGATCACCGCGACGATCCGCTCGCCCATGTCTTCGTATGACTCGCCGTCCTCCCAGCCCGTCCCGCCCTGCTGCCAGCGAACGAAGGCGTCGGGGTAGCGCTCGGCGCACTCGTCGCGCGTGAAGCCGCTCCACGAGCCGACGTCCACTTCGCGGAGCTCGGGCAGCCTGGCGACCTCGAGCCCGCGCGGAATTGCGACAGTCTCGGCGGTCTCCCAGGCTCGCCGGAGATCGCTGGCATAGACCGCCTGGAGATCGACGTCCGCAAGTCGCTCGGCCAGCGCCCGGGCCTGCTCGCGGCCGCGCTCCGTGAGCGGGCGGTCGGCGTGGCCCTGCCAGCGCCGCTCGACGTTCCAGTCGCTCTCCCCATGGCGGGCCAGGTACACGGTCGTCACGGCGGTTATCGTAGGCGCCCGTGCAGCTCAGCCTCGAAGAGCGCGTCTGCGTCGTCACCGGCTCGACCGAAGGGATCGGAAAGGCGGCCGCGCGGATGCTCGCCGAGGAGGGCGCCCGCGTCGTGACGTGCGGCCGTCGCGAGTCCGCGCCGGGCGTGGGGGAGGTCCTACACGTGGCGCTCGACCTCTCCGTGCCGTCGGCCCCGGGCGAGCTGATCAACGCGGCCGAGCAGGCCTTCGGCCGGGTCGACTGCCTCGTGAACAACGTCGGAGTCGCCTACCAGACGAGCTTCGAGGAGCTGACAGATGAGGACTGGGCGTCCATGTGGGAGCTGAACGTCATGAGCTATGTCCGTGCGATCAAGGCCGTCCTCCCGGGGATGCGCGAGAGTGGATCGGGACGGATCGTGAACGTGAGCTCGACGGCCGGAAAACGCCCATCCACAGGGATGCCGAACTACTCGGTGACGAAGGCTGCGGTGCTCTCGCTATCCCGCCTCGTCGCGGACGTCTACGCGAAAGACGGGATTCTCTGCAACGCCGTCGCCCCAGGCCCGACCGCCTCGCCGGCCTGGCTCGCTGCGGGCGGCCTCGCTGACCAGAGCGCGGAGCGAACGGGGAAGAGTCGCGAGGAGATCCTCGAAGGCGTGGGGAAGGGCCGGCCGCTCAGCCGACTCGCCGAACCGGACGAGATCGCGGCGGTGATCGTCTTTCTGTGCTCGGACCAAGCCAGCTATGTGACGGGATCCGCCTGGAGTGCGGACGGCGGAACTGTCCCCATCATCATCTAGCTTTAGCGGTATGCCCGAGCTTGCCGGGAGGATCGCCGACGCGTTCGAAGCGCGGATACGGGAGCAGGAAGAGACCTGGCTCTCGCGGCTCGCCGTGCGCTCTTACGACACGCGGGGGCGGGTCAGCGAGGAGCAGGAATGCGGCCTGCGAACGCCGTTTCAGCGCGACCGTGACCGGATCGTCCACACGAAGTCCTTCCGGCGGCTGAAGCACAAGACCCAAGTCTTCATCGACCCGAAGGGCGACCATTACCGCACGCGGCTCACGCACACGCTGGAGACGGCCGGGATCTCGCGAACGGTGGCGCGGGCGTTGCGCCTGAACGAGGATCTCACCGAGGCGATCGCGCTCGGCCATGACCTCGGCCACCCGCCCTTCGGCCACACCGGCGAGGAGGTGCTCGACGAGGTCGTGTTCGAGCGCTACGGTCGGCAGTTCCGCCACAACGAGCAGTCGCTTCGCGTCGTGGACATCCTCGAGAAGGAGGGTCGCGGCCTGAACCTCACCGAAGAAGTGCGCGACGGCATCCTCAAGCACACGGGGCCCGGCGACCCGGCGACGCTCGAGGGCAAGATTGTCCGGCTCGTTGACCGCGTCGCCTACATCAACCACGACATCGACGACGCGCTGCGCGCCGGCATCCTGTCGCACGGCGACCTTCCGCAAGAGGAGCTCGAGCTCCTGGGCGAGAGCGGCGCGCGCCGAATCGACCGCCTCGTTCACGACATTGTCGAGAGCTCGGCCGACGCCGGCGACATCGTCCAGTCGGGCGAGATCGGCCACGCGATGCTGAATCTGCGCGCATTCATGTTCGAGCGCGTCTATCTCGGTCCCGCGGCGCAGGAGCAGCGAGATACAGCGACTGCGACCGTGCGCCGGATCTTCGCCCACCTCGTCGAGCATCCGGAAGACCTCCCCGAAGGTCTCCCGGGGGACCCCTCCGAGCAGGTCACGGACTACATCGCCGGCATGACCGACCGCTTCGCCCTCGCATGGCATTGATCAAGAAGACGTCGATCGAGGACGTCGTTGCCGGGGCCGACATGGTGGACGTCGTGCAGGGACGGACGCAGCTCCGCAAGTCGGGCGCCCGCTGGGTCGGGCTCTGTCCTTTCCATTCCGAGAAGACGCCGAGCTTCGGCATCAACCCGGTCGAGAAGCTCTTCTACTGCCACGGCTGCCACAAGGGCGGCGACCTCATCACTTTCATCCGCGAGACGGAGGGGCTCGACTTCGCGCAGGCGGTCGAGTGGCTGGCGGACCGGACGGGCACCCAGGTCGAGTACGAAGAGACGTCGCCCGCCCAGGAGGCGAAGCGCAAGCGCCGCGACCGGCTGGAGTCGCTCCTTGAGGATGCGGCCAGCTTCTACAGCCGCTACCTCTGGGATACCGCCGCCGGCGAGCCCGCCCGCGGTTATCTCGCCGAGCGTGGACTTACGGAGGAGGTCTGCCGCGACTTCCGCCTCGGGCTCGCGCCGAGCGGGGACCAGCTCGCGGGGAAGGCTCGCGCCAAGGGCTATGCCCAGGACGAGCTGGTCGCAGCCGGCCTCGTCAACCGCCGTGGCAACGACTACTACGCCGGGCGCCTCGTCTTCCCGCTCTCGAACGCGCGCGGCCGGGTGCTTGGCTTCGGCGCGCGGCGCCTCCACGACGACGACCCGATCAAGGCGAAGTATGTGAACTCGCCCGAGGGAGAGCTCTTCCGCAAGAGCCGAATCGTCTACGGGCTCCACCGGGCGCGCGCAACGATCGCCAAGCAGGACGAGGCAGTCATCGTGGAGGGCTATACCGACGTGCTCGCTCTCCATCAGCGTGGCCGGAGCACCGTCGTCGCCTCGATGGGAACCGCGCTCACGGAGGAGCAGCTGAAGGAGCTCGGGCATCTCACGAAGCGACTCTTCCTATGCTTCGACGCGGACGCCGCCGGGCAGGCGGCCACGCTGCGCGGGATGGATCTCGCTGTCGCGCGCGGCTTCGACGTTCGCGTGGTGCCGCTCCCTGCGGGCGTCGATCCTGCCGATGCGGCGGACGACTTCGACGACCTGATCGCCCGCTCGGTGGGCTACCTCGTTCACCGCGTGGAGGTCGAGACGGCACGAGCGCCCTCGCGCCAGGACGGCTTCGCGCGGGTGCGCGAGGTGCTCTCGGGCCTTCCGGACTCGCCGCAGCGCGCGGACGCGGTTCGCCTCGCGGCCGACAAGCTCGGGCTCTCCCCGGATATGCAAGCAGGGCTGGCGCCTCGTGCGCAGCGGAAGACCGGCGCCGTCTCCGACCGTGCGCTCGAGGGAGGCGACCGACTCGAGAAGAGGCTCCTCGCTGCGGTGGCCGCCGAGCCGGAGCTCGTGGAGCACTATCTTGCGCCGCTGGACGACCGCCACTTCGACGACCCGCTGCATCGGCGTCTGCGTGCTTATCTCTGCGGCGAGGCCGAGGCCGACGACGAGCTCCTGCAAGCCAGGGCCGAGCTGGACGCGACCGCCGAGACCGAGCACCTGGACGCGGACGCCGCGAAGGAGCTCTTCCTCCGCCTCGAGGAGCGGATGGTGCGCCGAGAGCTGGCCAGGCTCGAGGGCGAGGATCTGGCCCGAACCGTTGAGTTGCAGACTCTTCTGACGAAAATCCGCGAGGCTCAGCAAGAGGCCTCGTCCAGCGCCCGCTAAAATTCGCGGGCCGTTCCCCGGTAGCTCAATTGGCAGAGCATCCGGCTGTTAACCGGAGGGTTGTTGGTTCGAGTCCAACCCGGGGAGCTAAGGAAAAGCCCCGTAAAGACGGGGCTTTTGCGATTCAGGGGACCGAGCGCCGAGCTGCGCGGAGCGTAGTAGGTGACCGATCCCGATTCTGCCCCTCGTCGGCGCGGAGGTCGATATGCGTTGGAAGCGGTCGGAAACGCTTTACCAAGCGCAGTTCCTCTGCGACAATAAGAGCCGGTCTGCGGAATAGGCGTTTTGCGGCGCGCCGACGATCCGGGGGTTCGGGATGGGGGAGCCGCAGGAGTCATTCATAGCCAGGGCCCGCGCCAGGCCTGCTGGAGTCGAGCTCGAATGGCTGGTCGCGCACCTCGCTGACGAAGCCGAGTACTGGAAAAACCAGGCGCAGTTGATTGAGCGCACTGACGACGAGTTACGCGTCGAGTTCTATGCCCTCCGCCTGAAATCGGAGATATCGGAGGCAAGGAAACCCCGGACACCCCTCGCCGAAGGCAAGCCGGTCGAGCGACCCAAAGCGGCGGTCGGGCGGGGCGCACAAATGGCGTTATCCACGTGCGCGCTTCTCTGCTTTCTCGCATATACCGTTTATCGCCTCGTCGCGGGCTAACGAGCAGCGGGTTATCAGGTGCCGTGCCCGAACCGTACGAACTTGATCTGAGTGCGACTCGGCCGCAGCGGATCGTCAAGGCTAACTGCTCCTCGCCATGCGGGATCGCGGCAGGACCGCGCCGCGTAGTAGGACTCGGCCACGGCTCCATTCTGGCCGCAGAAGGCTCTAGGGTCGATGCGACTTGAAACCCGGGAATATCAGCGCGATGTCAGCGCACTATGGTCGAGCGGGGTCGAGCGGGGGCGAGCGCCGAATCGAGATTCCTTTTGTTCAAGGGGTCTCGGTAGTAGGGTCGAGCCCAGTCGAGTGCGGGTTTCGCCTGTTAACCGGAGGGTTGTTGGTTCGAGTCCAACCGGGGAGCTTTCGACTCCTGAGCTTCGCCCACAGCCACCCCTCGCGGACGAACTCCCCAAAAGGACTGCTGAAGCTCGCCAGCGCGCAGCTATCTTCGGCTGACCCCCACCTCTGCGGCGAGGGCGGAAACGGAGGGTCGGCCTGTCGCCGATGGCTCCCGAAAGGACGGCATGAAACGACTCGTTCTTGTAGCCACCGGCCTTCTGGCTGCCCTGGCCTTCGCGCCTTCGGCACTGGCAGACACTCCCGACTGCGTAACCCGGGCCGAGTACCGCTCCGTGCATCGGACGACTCCATGCACCGCGTCCACCATGTCTTCGACATCCGGGGGCGGCGCCTGTGGATCGATGGCGAGGGTGACCTCAGGTCACAGAAGCGCCGCTACCGAACATGCCGGGCTCACTCGTCCATCAGCCTCTGGTTCAACGAGGAGCCGGGGGTCAGCTGGTTCCTGGTCCACAAAGAAGCGTCCTGGTCGTAAGGCGGTCGCGAGCGATGTCGCTCCCCCCGTCCCCGGGCCGGTTTCGGACGGCGGTTCGGTTACTTCATGCTGGCTGCAACTGCCGTCTGGCTCGCCCTCGTCGGTGCGATCTTGGTGGAGTACGGATGGGAGGAGTTCCAGGGCATGGTGTACTTCGTCGGCCTTCTCGCCTTCGTCGCGCTGATGGGAGTCCTGGCGTTGTGGAACTGAAGGCGCTCGGCCGGAACGGCTCGGTTTAGCCGAACGGACGGCCGGTGGGGGCTTCGGACCCCCTACTCGGCTCATTCCGGGTCGGCTCGCCGGCTCGTTAGCCCTCGGTGGGCATGACCTGGAAGAGCTCGACGCGGCGGCTTACGTTCTTCAGGGAGACCGCGCCGATCGCGCGGAAGTAGATCGAGTCGCCGCCAGACCAGGCGTCCATGACCTCCTGGGTGACAAGGATCTCGTGGGCGCGAGCGTAGTCGGCTGCGCGGGCTGCAAGGTTGACGACGGATCCGAAGTAGTCGCCGTCCCGTCGCACCATGGGGCCGGCGTTGATTCCGGCTCTCGCCGCGGGGAGGCCGTGGGCCTGCACGCGGCTGAGGACGCTGATCGCCGCGCGGATCGCGGAGTCCGAATCCCCGAAGTGCATCATCACCCCGTCGCCGAGCACCTTTACGAGCCGTCCTCCTGTCTCGCTCGCCGCCGCTTCCACCATCGCGGTGAAGCGTGCGGCCTGGGCCGCAGCCTCGTCGTCGCCGGCCTCCTCCGCGAGGCGCGTGTAACCGCTCAGGTCGATGAAGGCGATCGCCTGCGCTGCCCCTGCGACGACTCGCTGCTCGCCCAACTCGGTCTCCATCAGCTCCACGATGTGCTGGAAGGTGGACTCGTCGACGAAGCGGTCGAAGAGGAGCTCGACAGACCGGCGCCCGAGCTCGCGGTAGCGGCGCCTGGTCGGCGCGGTGATGGACAGCACCTCTGACGGTGTCGCCCCGGCGGCAGCCGCTGGCTCGAGGAGGCTTACGTCAATGAAGTCGCGCTGCGCGTCGATGATGTGCCGGAGGCTCTCCGCCGTGGCCCGGACGACGCGAATCAAGAGATCGTCGTCGGCTCCGGCCGACTTGGCCACTCCGACGAGCTCGAAAAGCTCTGCGTGGTCGGAGCGAACCTGCTGGTCCGGCGGCAGAGAGCAGGTGCCCAGGATCGTGCCCAGGCCGCGGGCAAGCTCGTCCGAGAGCCCGAGCCGCTCGACGAGCTCCGCCTGCGTCTCCGGGAGAAGCGGTATGGGGTTCGGGGCCAGCTCGTCGATGAAGTCGAAGGAGATGCGACCATCGCGGATCGCCTCGCCGACGGCCTCGAATGGGACGCCCGAGGTGGCGAGCGCGAGAACGAGGCGCACGCGCCGCACGTCACTGGGCTGAAAGCTGCCGCCGTTCTGGGGCGTAACGACGCCAAGCCGGGTCAGCTCCTCAACCGTCTCCTCCGAGGTGCCGCCGGCGACCGCGACGTCCGAGACGCTCAGCTCACGCACGCCTCGAATCGTAGTCAAGGGGGTTGTGGAGACCCCGGGGAACTATCCCCAGGGCTCGGAGTACGACTGGTAGAAAGGGCAGGCGCCTAGCGCGCCGACTGTCTCCGCCGGATTGCCGACGTCCTGTGCGAAGTGAAGGTGGCCGGCCCCGTTGGCGGAGCCCGAGAGCCCGACCTGCTGTCCGGCCTGGACGAACTGGCCCGGGACGACGTCGATCTCGGACAGGTGCGCGTAGTAAAACTGGACGCCGGGTGCGTTGAGGTGGAGGCGAAGCCCGGCCATGCGCGGATCACTCGAGTCGAGCGCCCCGATCTGCGGGCCGATCACACCATCCGTCACGGCATACACCGGGGTTCCGACGGGCACGGAGATGTCCACCGCGTTGTCGGAGGCGAGGTTGTTCGGGGCGACGAAGGCGCTGTGCGTCGAGCCAGGGACGAACGGGCAGCCGATGATCTCGCCCTGAGCCGCGAGCGGGTAGGTGTAACCGGCAGCGATGTCGACCTTCGCCGGGACGCCGACGAGGATTTCCGTGCCGGCCGGGAGCCTGCCGGTCTTTGCGCCCAGATGGACGAAGAGCCCGGCGAGCATGCGTTGCTGCCCATCGAGCGACTCCTGCAGCGTGACGACGTAGCCGCCGTCCTTCAGCGGAATCACCTGGTTCGGAAGGCCCTGCGGCTTTCGGCCCTCAACCCTGAGGCCTGATAGCGACGCGTCGCCGAGTCCGTTGACCGGAATGACGAGCTGGCCGGCTGTCACGTGTCCGCCGAGCAGCGAGATTCCAGTGAAAACGAGGTGGTCACGCTCGACGGTGACCGACTGGGCGCGTACGAAGCGGCCGTTCCGCGGAAAGCTCAGCGGGCCTTCGCCGGACACCTGGATGTGCGTCCCGTCCGGGCCCTGCACCTGGACGACGACCGGCAGCGCGTCGGCGCTCGCCCGGGCGGGGAGGAGGAGGGCGAGCAGCACAAAGCCGAGCCCAGCAAGGATGCTGAACCGTTTCACGGTTTCAAGAATAGGCATGGAACGTAGGAATTTGGTCTTGAACTGACTATCGAGCCTTATTCAGGAGCGGCGCGCCGATCTGCGCGGCTACCGCGAAAGCGGCTGCGAGCAGGACGATCGCACCTCCTGGGGCGAGGTTTGCGTAGTAGGACATCGTCAAACCGGCCGCAACAGACAAGAGCCCGATGCCCATGGCAAGCAGCATGGTCGAGCGGATGCTCGTCCCGATCCGTCCCGCGGCGATGACCGGCAGGACCATCAGCGCGGCGATGAGCAGAATGCCGACGATCCGCATCGAGACCGCGACCGTCACGCCTGCCAGCGCTGCGAGTGCGACGTTCAGGAACCCGATCGGGAGGCCGCTGACGCGCGCTCCCTCCTCGTCGAGCGCCACCGCGACGAGCCCGCGATAGAGGAGCGCGATGACGGCGAGCCCCACGGCTCCGAGCACCGCGACGAGCGCGAAGTCCGACCACGTCACCGTCAGGATCGAGCCGAAGAGAAAGGAGAAGAGGTTGGCGTTCAAGGCTCCGGCGGCCGAGACGAGCACGACTCCCGCCGCGATCCCCGTGTAGAAGATGAGAGCGAGTGCCTGGTCGCCGGCGGACCGGTGCCGGCTCCGCAGCCATTCCACGCCCACAGCGGCGAGGGTTGCCGCGACGAGCGCGGCCCCGACCGGCGAGACGCCGAACAGATAGCCGGCCGCCACCCCTGCGAAGGCGGCGTGACCGATCCCGTCCCCGATCAGGCTCATCTGCCGCTGGACGAGGAAGAACCCCACCGCGGGCGCGAGCAGGCCGACGACCGCGCCGGTCGCGAACGCGATCCGCATGAAGTCCGCGTCAAGGATGAACATGAGAAGGGTCGTGCCAGTGGGCCGGAAGCTCGGCGGGCGGGCCGTCGAAGACGATGCCGCCGCGGACCAGGATCACGCGCTTGACGAACCGCTCGACGGCGCCGAACTCGTGAGAGACGTAGAGAATCGTGACGCCGAGAGCCTCGTGCAGCTCGCCGAGAAAGGCGCCGAAGGCCTCCTGCGCGTCGACGTCCACACCGGCGGTCGGCTCGTCGAGAACCAGCAGCTCGGGCTCGCCGGCGAGCGCCTTCGCGATGAAGGCGCGCTGCTGCTGGCCACCGGAGAGCCGCTGGATCGGCGTCGCCGCGTGCTCCACGAGACCGACGCGCGAGATCGCGTCCGCGATCGCGTCGCGGTCAGGTCGGCCGAACGGCTTCAGGAGCCCGCGGCGGGCGACGCGTCCGGCGGTCACCACCTCGCTCACGGTCGCGGGCGCGTCGATCCCGAGTCGGGTGCGCTGGGCGAGGTACCCGATTCGGTAGCGGTCGCGGACGCGATCGGCGAGCTCGCCGAACAGGCGTGCCTCACCGTTGACAGGCTCCTCGAGGCCGAGCGCAACCCGAAGGAGGGTCGTCTTGCCGCCTCCGTTCGGGCCCGCGATGGTGACGAACTCGCCGCGCCGGATCTCGAGGTCGACGCCGCTCAGGACATCGGGCCCACCCGGGTAGGCGAACGAGACGCCGTTGAGCTCGACGGCTAACGGCACCCGAGGCCTTCCTCGAGCGCGCGCAGGTTCGCGCGCATCCGCGTGAAGTAGTCCTCGCCGTTCGCGATCTCCGCGGGGGTGAGGCCTTCGAGCGGGTCGAGGACTGCGACCTTGGCGCCTGTCTCCCGGGCGACGGTCTCCGCGATCCGCGGCGAGACCAGCGTCTCGTAGTAGATCGTCGTCACTCCCCGCCCCTCCACGAGCTCGACGACGCGCGTGAGGTCAGCCGGCTGCGGCTCGGCCTCTGGGCTCAGCCCCGTGATCGGGATCTGCTCGAGCCCGTAGCGCTCCGCGAGGTAGGCGAAGGCCTCGTGACTCGTGACGATCTCGCGGCGCTCGCAGTTCGCCAGGCCCTCGCTGTACTCGGCGTCGAGATCCTGGAGCCGCGCGACGAGCCTCGAGGCGGCGTCCTGGGTGTCGAGCGCCTGGCCGATCCGCTCGATGATTTTCGCGTAGCGCAGAGGGTCGAGCCAGACATGCGGGTCCCCGTTGGGGAGTAGCTCGAGCCCCGCGGTGTCGAGGAGGTGGAGGACGTTCTCCCCACCGCCGCCGGCGTCCTCGAGTTGCGGCTGGAAGCCGCGCCCGAGGAGGAGGACGAGTCTTGCATCCCGCACCGCCGCGGCGTCGATGGGGGAGAGCTCGAGGTCGTGCGGCTCCGCACCCGGAGGCGTCAGGTTCTCGACTGGGACGCTCGGCGCGAGCTCCTCCGCCGCGAACGCGAGCGGATAGAAGCTCGCGACCACCGTGTCCGGCCCGGCTTTCACCGAGGATCCGCATGCGGTCAGCAGGAAAGCCGCTGCCAGGATGAGAATGATTCTCAATCTCACGTCTGCGGTATCGTACTTGCCGATGACCGACGCGCGAAGCACATCGGAAGACCGCCTGGCCCAGGTCGGCCTTCGCGCCACGCGTCAGCGGCTACTTGTCCTCGAGACGCTTGCGGCCGAGCCGCACGATGCGACCGCGCAGGAGATCTATTCGCGCCTTCGCCAAAGCGGCGAGCCGGTTGGCCTCGCCACGGTCTATCGGACGCTGTCGCTCCTCAGCGAGCATGAGGTCGTAGACGAGTTCGCGCACCGGCCGGGAGAGACGTGCTATCGGCTGTGCGGCGAGGGACATCACCACCATCTCGTGTGTGCGCGCTGCCATGGCGTGGCTGAGCTCGAAGGCTGCGAGGTGGACGAATGGCTCGGGGAAGCCGCCCGCGGGCACGGATTTGCACCCACCGGGCACACCCTCGAGGTCACGGGGCTCTGTGCCGCTTGTCAGGCCGCGTGAGCGGTCGAGTCAACCGTGTGAAGCAGGGCGGTCAACCCCGAACGGGGGAGTGAGTCAACTCCCTCGGAGGGGGGACGCCTGGCGGCCTCTCAGGCAAAGTGACGGAGGCGTAAGAAATACCCGGTCGGGCCCCGATGCGGCGGGGGCAGCCCGGAGAGATTTCCACCGAAACGGGGCTGGCGGCGGCCCCGTTTCATTTGGTCCCGAGCGCTAGTCGCCGACGACCTGGACGATCCAGCGGCGCTCGCGGGAGCGGTCGAGCTCCATGAAGAGGACGCGCTGCCAGGTCCCGAGGCAGAGCTCGCCGTCACGGACCGGAATCGACTCGCCCGCCGGCCCGAGCAGCATCGCCATGCAGTGCGAGTGGCCATTCGCGAACTCGACGTCCTCCGGGCAGATGTTCTCGGTTCGCCGGTCCCAGTCGTCATGCGCGTAGTACTTCTCGCTCGGGACGATCCGCCGCAGCATGCGGACGAAGTCCTCGAGGAAGCCCGTCTCGAATTCGTTGACCCGCACGCAGCAGGTCGTGTGGGGGGAGTAGACGCAGGCGATGCCGTCCTTCACGCCGCTCTCGGCGACGCATTCCTTCACTTCGTCTGTGATGTCCCGGATCTCGAGGCCCGCCTTTGTCCTCAGGCTCTGTTCCCGCTGAAAGACCTTCACCTCGAGCTCCCACCTCCGTCAGTCGGCTTTCGGGACGACGGCATCTTATGCCAGGGACGAGTGTGCCCGAAACAGTCCGGCGCTGTCGAGGCGGTACGCTCAGCCGGGCAGGGCCCGTAGCTCAGCGGTCAGAGCAGCGGACTCATAATCCGTCGGTCCCAGGTTCGAATCCTGGCGGGCCCATTCGACCGGTTTCACCCGAGGCGCCGCAATCCCGCACGGGAGGCCGCAACCGCGCACGGCGCCTGACGAAACGGCCTCAAGGCGCCCTCGCCGTCAGATGCCGGCAACTACCCGGAAACTCCCTGGATGCGCAGCGTTGCGCTGAAGGACGCGGACGGATGCTGGTTCCCCGATTGCGAAGGAGCCATCGCCGTCAGTCTACGGATTGGCCATCCGGCGTTCTGCGAGTGAGCTTGATGCTCACGAAGCGGCGCGCGCCTTGCACCCGTGGGCGTGCAGACGATGCGAGGCGGCGGATCCTCGCCCCGCTTGACGGTCGCGTGCTTGAGAAGACGCGGCGCGGATTCGAGCAGATGAACGCTGCCTTGAAACAACGCGTCGAGACTTAATCACGCGAGACGGAGCCGGAACGCCTGCGGAAGGGCGGCTTTCCAAGTGCCAGCGATTGGGCGGGTTGGATATGTACCGTCCGTCTCGTGTGGACGCAGGCCGACCATCTGACGGCGAGGCGCGTCGCCCACGAGGCGGGCGCTCTCCTCCTTCGCCTCCAGGCGGTCGCCAACGGCGCGGGCTCCGACCCCGACGTGCTCCGCGCCGCGGGCGATCGTCAATCGCATGAGCTGATCATCGAGAAGCTCGCGGAGGCTCACCCCGACGATGCTGTCCTCTCCGAAGAGGCGCCGAGCGGCCCGGAACGGCTGGACGCGCCGCGCGTGTGGATCGTTGATCCACTCGACGGAACGCGCGAGTTCGGAGAAGCGGATCGAAGTGACTGGGCGGTTCACGTGGCACTCGTCGCCGAAGGGAGACTCGTTGCGGGTGCCGTCGCTCTTCCCGCGCTCGGGATGACGCTGGCCACGGACCGGCCGCCCGAGCCGGAGGGACACGCTCCCGAGCGCCCCCGCATCGTCGTCAGCCGCACACGGCCCGCACAGACGGCGACCAAGCTCGCGGACAAGCTCGGCGGCAAGCTCGTCCCGATGGGGTCGGCGGGCGCCAAGGCGATGGCCGTCATCCGAAACGAAGCCGACGTGTATGTGCACGACGGAGGTCAGTACGAGTGGGATTCGGCGGCGCCGGTCGCGGTTGCCGCAGCAGCGGGCCTGCACGTCTCACGGCTGGACGGCTCCCCACTCGCCTACAACCAGCCCGATCCCTGGCTCCCCGACTTGCTTATCTGCCGGCCCGAGCTCGCCGGCTCGGTTCGCGCGGCGCTCGACGACTGAACGCGCGGGTAGAGGGGCAAGACGAGAACAGTCGGCCGTGGCGGCCAATACGAAGCTGACCGCCTTCTCCTTCTCTCGGAGCGAGAGTCTCATGTCGACGCGGTCGACTGCACAGGGGCGGCGAGCACTAGAGAGGGACGGGCCGGGACCCTAGTCGAGGAGATCGATCCGGACACTGACGCCGTGAAGAGCCTGCCAGAGACGGATGTAGAGACCGAGTTCCATACGCGCCTGCTCCTGATGAAGGACATGCGGCAACTCGACGATGACGCT
>Ga0126307_10001506_pt1 | contig 15390 bp, 20 predicted proteins | sample Plot28_FD_89955 | JGI IMG/M metagenome (GOLD analysis project Ga0126307, IMG submission 89955) | Serpentine soil microbial communities from UC McLaughlin Reserve, CA, USA - Plot28 | ecosystem: Environmental > Terrestrial > Soil > Grasslands | place: USA: UC McLaughlin Reserve, Lake County... | reverse complement strand
CGGCCGGCGTCGAGAAGGTCGTCGTCTCGACGGGACAGCTGGTGGCGTTCGGACCGGGCGACGCGATCCGTCTGGAGGCGTCCAAGGGTCAGGAGTCACGCTCGCCCGAGCTCGAGGTGCTCCTGCTCGGCGGCCGCCCGATCAAGGAGCCGGTCGCCTGGTACGGCCCGTTCGTGATGAACACGAAGGCCGAACTGCTGCAGGCGTTCGAGGACTACCAGGCGGGTAAGCTCGGCACCATCCCGGCCGCGCACCACACACCGGACCGCATCATCGAGTCCGGCACCGACGAGTAGTGCCGCGCGCTACTCGGCGTCGCGGTGCCGATGGTCGGTCTCGCGGGCGATCCGCGCCGCGGCGCCGGCGATCTTCTGCACGACGGTGAAGCGGATGCCCTCGGAGACGAGCTGGTCGACCTCGGGGTTCTCGTGGTCGGTCGCGATCGCGAACCGTGTCGGGTAGCCGCGGACGGCCTCGTACTCGAGGCGCGTGAGGGCGATCCGCGACCGGCAGGCCGTATCGCTGCACTCGCAGACGTAGACCTCCTCGATCTCGTGCTCGAGCGCCACGGCCCCGCGCGTCTCGGCGATCCACTCGTTGCGATCGCGCGAATGCGATTCGTTGCGGACCTCCTGATCCCGCCAATCGTTCACGATCCCGCGCTCAGGACGAGGCGAGGTCGAGGACCTTGCGGATCCCGTTGTCGATCCGGAGCCTGCCGCCCCAGCCGGCTACGCGCTGCTCGCACGCGATCACGCCGAGCCACCCGGCGCCGTCGACCGATTCAAGCGGATCGATGTCGAGGATCACGTCCCGCGGCCTGGCCCGGGTGACCGCCGCCAGCAGCGTGGTTACCGCCTCGGCGTCGAGCCACCCGCCCAGCGTCAGATGCAGGGCGCTGTTGGACTCCTCGATCAGCACCGAGAAGTCCTCGGGGGGGACCCGCATCGCGACTCCCTTCGTGGAGGAACGATCCTCCGATGAGGGAGCGAGTCTCTGGGCTCCGATGTCGTGCCGCCCGGCGGCGGCTCACGGCCGGGATCTGGGGCCGAGAACCACACGGTACGCGCAACCGCGTCGAGTAGCAATGGGCACCAGGCACGGCGGGAGTCCGGCAGGCACCGCATCGGCTGCGATAGGCTCGAGACTGGAGACTTGGAGACTGCCGTGATGGACGAAGGAGGCCCCGACCGGCTCCGGATCCTCGTCTCGGACGGGCAGGGGCACCGCCTCGACGAGGTCCGAAAGAGCGTGACCGAGCTCGGTCACGAGGTCGTGGGGCAGACGGCCCTCGGCGAGGTTGCAGCGGCGAGCGCCTCCGTTCGCCCCGACGCCGCGATCGTCATCGTCGGAGAGAGCACGGAGCGCGCGCTCGACCTCATCGGGCGGATCGTCACCGAGGCCGCGTGCCCGGTGATCGCGATCCTCGACCTCGAGGACGAGGCCTTCATCCGCCAGGCCGCCAAGCGAGGGATCTTCGCCTACATCACGCTCGGCAGGGACGCGTCGGCGCTGCAGAGCTCGCTCGACGTCGTGCTGTCGCGATTCGCCGAGTACCAGGGCCTCGAGGGCGCGTTCGCCCGCCGCGCGATCACCGAGCGGGCCAAGGGCATCCTGATGGAGCGGCACTCGACCGACGAGAAGCGCGCGTTCGAGATGTTGCGTGACGAGGCCCGGCGCTCAAACCGCAAGATCGTCGACGTCGCCGAGGCGGTCGCGATGAGCGTCAACCTCCTGCCGCGCTCGCAGGCCGACTAGCACCGCCATCCACTCCCGGCGCCGTACCCTGGTGGTCGAGCACGGAGGGAACACGCATGCCAGAACCGAACGACTGGAACGCCGGGATCATCGAGGAGTTCCGCGCGAACGGCGGCAGGGTCGGCGGGTACTTCGACGGCGCCACGCTGCTGATCCTCCACACCAGAGGGATCAAGAGCGGCCTCCCGCGCCTGAAGCCGCTGGTGTACCTGCCCGACGGCGACCGGTTCGTGGTGTTCGGCACCATGGGCGGCGCACCGACCGATCCGATGTGGGTACGCAACGTGCTCGCCGACCCCGAGCCCTCGGTCGAGCTCGGCGATCGCACGATGCCCGTGCGCGCGGTCGAGGTCACCGGCCCCGAGGCCGACGAGCTCTACGCGAGGCAGGTGGAGCGGCGACCCGGGTTCGCCGAGTACCGGAAGAAGACGTCCCGGTGGATCCCGGTCATCGCGCTCGAACCCACGACATGACCCCGTCCGGTCAAGCCGCGCGGTCACCAGGCCGAAACATGTCAGGTGGGTTCCCACGGCGAGACCGCCCGGACGACGATCGTCGACACGCTCGGCCGCCGAAGGGTTCGGCGTGGCGCGCCCATGAGATATCGAGAGGCCCTCGTCGCGCATCTCGTCATGAGCCTCGCCGACCTTCGGCTCAGGAGGCGAGCCCAGGAGCGTGCCCGCCGGCAGGCATCGAGCTCCGTCTAGTCGGGCCACGGCCACTCCCCGCAGCGACCGTGGCCTACACTGCCGGCGTCGTTGGGGCGCGAAGGAGGCAGCCGGTGGGTGAGCGACCGCGCCGGCACGACGAGATCAGGGGTGCGACGGTCGTGCTGACCGGGTGGTCACGGGGCCGCGAGCGCGAGATCGCCGACGCGCTCGACGCGATCTCGGCGGAGCCGGTAGATCTGGACGACGTCGAGCTGCCCTTCGTCGCGCTCCCGAAGGTCACCCTGGAGAAGGCGGAGGCCGCACGGGGGCTCCTGATCGACGCGGGCGGTTCGGTCGACCTGCGTGACGAATGGGTCACGCGCGACGCGCCTCGGCCGGTCGCCCCGCGACCGACGTGTCCGTTCTGCGGCTCGACCAAGACGCAGCCGTACACGCATGCCGGACCCGCGGCCCGCACGTCCATGAAGTGCACCACGTGCGGTCAGCGGTTCCGCGTCTCGAGCCCCTGACGACCGCCTCAGTCCTCGTCGCTGCCGCGGAGACGCTTCGTCCGCGAACGACGTTTCTTGTCCGCCAGCCGGCGTTCGACGGCGCCGCGTGTCGGCCTGGTCGGGCGCCGGCGGGGCGGCGGGGGGGCGAGCGCGCCGGCGAGGATCTTCGTCATGCGTTCGAGCGCGGCCTCGCGGTTGCGGAGCTGCGAACGATGTTCGGACGCCCTCACGGTCAGGACACCCCCGACGAGCCGGCGCGAGAGCCGTTCGAGCACGCGGGCGCGCTGGATCGGTCCGAGCGCGCTCGTCCGCGCGACGTCCAGGCTGAGCTCGACGCGCGAGTCGGCGGTGTTGACGGACTGGCCGCCCGGCCCCGAGGAGCGGCTGAACCGCCACGTGAGCTCGCGCTCGGGGATCACGACGGAGCGGGTCACCCGCAACGGACCGGGCATCGGATCCTTCATACACTCCCCGCGTGAAGATCGGCGTCATCGTGCCGGCGGCGGCGAGCGACTCGGACGGCGGGAGGCCGTCGTGGCCGGCGATCGTGTCGTTCGCGCGTGCCGCCGAGGCGCACGGCCTGGACTCGGTCTGGATGTTCGACCACTTCTTCCACAAGCCGTCGAGCGGACCGATCGACGGACAGCTCGAGGCATGGACGGTCGTGAGCGCCCTCGCCGCCGCGACCGATCGCGTCGAGATCGGCACGCTCGTCCTGTGCTCGAGCTTCCGGCACCCCTCGATGGTGGCCAAGATGGCCGCCACCGCCGACGAGGTGAGCGGCGGTCGCCTGATCCTCGGCCTCGGGACCGGGTGGCACGACGCGGAGTACGACGCGTTCGGGTTCCCGAAGGACCACCGCGTCGACCGGTTCGAGGAGGCGCTCGGGATCGTCGTCCCGATGCTGCGCGGCAAGACGGTGACGTTCGACGGCGACTACTTCACGACGCGCGACGCGGTGCTCGAACCCGCGCCGTCGCGCGACATCCCCGTGCTGGTTGCGGCGTTCGGCCCCCGGATGCTGCGGCTGACCGCTCGCCACGCGGACGCGTGGAACACGGCCTGGCTCGGCGCTCCCGACGAGCTTCTTCGCGGTCGCCTCGAGGCGCTCGACGCGGCGCTCGCGGCGGAGGGCCGAGACCCCGCGACGCTCGAACGCACCGTCGGCATCGAGATCCGGGATCCGTCGCTCGGGGCGGCCGCGCCGGCGGATGGGGAGGAGGGCGAGGATCGGGCGTTCGGCGGGTCGGTCGCCGAGCTCGCGGAGGCTGTGACGGCGTACGAGGAGCTCGGCATCGGCCACCTGATCGCCGTCCTGCAGCCGATGACCGAGGCGTCGCTCGAGCGGCTGGCGCTAGCCGTCGCCCGCCGCTGAGGTCCGCGCCGCGCGTTGGTCCGCGGTCCGGCGCCACAGCAGTCCGAGGCTCGTGAGGGTTCCGGTCAGGCCAAGCACCGAGGCCACGAGGACGACGTTGGCGAAGCTCGTGTCGGCCTCGCCCGCCACCCGAGTCCCGATCGCGATCGCCACGACGCCGATCCCGGCGCCGACCACGAGCGCGAGACCCGCAGCGATGCGCTCGCCCGGCGGGAGCACGATCCCGAGCGCGCCCGTCGCGACGGCGCCGAACCCGACGAGGGCGAGCGCCAGCGTCATCTTCGTCTCGACGTCCATGACGCGATGGTCGTCGGCCGGCCTAGGGACGGCAAGGGCTGCGACCGAAATGCAACGGAACCTCGACGGGCTCGTCACCTCGCGGGGTGGTTCAGCCGCCGCAGGCGCAGGCCCCGCCGCAGGCGCAACCGCCCGCGGCGTGGGACCCGGACCCGGAGGCGGGTGCCTTGCCCGCGATGAAGGAGAACTGCCGTCGGACGCGATCGCTGCCGCACGACGGACACGCGAGCGCGGTATCGACCGTGGCGGTCATCGGGCGCCGGTCCTCGAACCGGTGCTCGCACGCCATGCAGAGGTAGTCGTAGGCGGCCATCGCGCTTCGCCAGGATACCCCGAGGCGAGAACGTGTCGCCGGCCGATACTGATTTCGATATCGGGGGGGCCGCCGGATCCGGCCTGATCTCTAGCCCGACCCGCGGGCCGCGCGCTTCTCCTCGTAGTGCGACGCCATCGCGTCGAGCATCGACAGATAGTTGGCGATGCCGTCGCGAGCCTGCTCGGCCTCGTCGGTGAGCCCCGTCACCTTGTCGATCTTCCAGTGCTTGAACAGGACCGGCAGCACGACCTCGTCGTGGTGGATCCGCAGGTCGTATATCCCCGCCTTCGCGATCTCGATCGCCTTCTGCTTGAACTCGGGGATGTCGAGCCCGGGCATCGCGAACCCCGTCACCTGGCGGTTGATCGCCAGCATCATCTCGGAGGGCGCGATCTCGAGCGCCGCTTTGCCGAGCTCGCGGTAGAACACGTAGTGCAGGTTCTCGTCGGTCGCGATCCGGGCCGTGAGCCGTTCGATGATCGGGTCCTGCGTGAACGTCCCGGTGTTGCGGTGAGCGATCCGTGTGGCGAGCTCCTGCAGCGTCGTGTAGACCACCCCGTCGAGCGGGTCGAGCGCGCGGGCGCCGCCGTTCCCGTCCGGGTAGTAGCCCCGCGAGACCTGGTCCATGCGCCCGCGTTCGAGCAGCACCGGGTCGACGCCGCGCGTGACGGTCAGGTAGTCGCGCAGCACGATCGCGTGGCGGCCTTCCTCGGCCGTCCATCGGCGGACCCACTCGCCCCACACCCCGCCCCGTCCGAAGATCTCCCACAGCGCCAGGTGGTAGTAGGGCAGGTTGTCCTCGGTGAGCAGGTTCACCTCGAGCGCGGTGCGCGAGACGATCCCGAGGGCGCTGTCGGTGTCCTCCCAAGGCTCGTCCACGTAGTTGCGGCCGACCTCGTACGGGACGTACTCGTGGGGGAACCATTCGGTGGTGGCGGATAGGTGGCGTTCGAGGCCGCGGAGCATGGTCGGCTCGAGGAGCGCGAGCATCTCGGCGGGCGGGGTCGTGCGTTCGTTCGTGATCACTCGTGCCTCCAGCGGTAAGCCTTCAGCCGAGTGGTTGGGGCTGAACGCGGGCGGCCGACCTTTGGGGCCGCGGACCCGCCCACGGACGTGGGCACCCAACAAGTATACCCGCTGCCGCCGTCCCAACGGGAATGTCGGCGGGTTCCGAACTGTTGAACCAATGCCCGCCGATCCCCCCGACCCTGCGAGGAGCCATGCCCACCTGCACGATCTGCGGCGACGAGCTGCATCCCGAACGAGCCGAGAGGTACGACTACTGCACCAAACGCTCGTGCCGCGAGCGCGCCGCCAAGGGGCTCACGATCGCCTCGGTCGGGGTGAACAAGGCCGCCGACCAGTTCGTGGTGCTCGACGAGCGGACCGAGCGGGAGATGGCGAAGGGCCGCTTCAAGAAGGAACCCGAGGCCGCGGGCTCACCCCGGCGCCGTCCGCGAACGCCCCCGGCCCAGACCTCCGCCTCGGTCCCCGAGCTCGTCCCCACGTCCTCCGTCCGGCCTTCGCGTCCGAGATGGAGCCCGGCGCAGGAGCGGCTCGCGATCACCTATCGGGCGATGGGGATGACGCCGGAGCGGATCGCGGGCAAGCTCGGCGTGAGCCCGTACCTCGTCACGCAGATCCTGCTTTCGGCCGCCGGCCGCGGCGGGCGCTGACCGGCCGCGAGCGCGAAGCCCATACCCGCCGTACCCTGCAACGGTGACGGTGGCTCGTGCCCTCGAGGCCGTCCTCGGCCCCGACCTCCCGATCGCTGTGCGCGCGTACGACGGGAGCCGGCTGGGCCCCGCCGACGCGCCGGCCACGCTCCTGGTCCGCTCGCCCGTTCTGTTCCGGCGTCTGATCGCCACACCGGGCGAGCTCGGTCTGGGTCGCGCGTACGTGTCGGGCGAGCTCGACGTCGAGGGCGACCTCTACGCGGCACTCGCCGCGCTCCGCGACCGGATGCCCGACGTGCGGGCCTTCGGCCCGCGGCAGTGGGCGGAGGTGCTCCGGCTCGCGGGCTCGTCGCGGTGGTGCGGACCGGGCTCGGCGGGCTCCCCGTCCCGCCGGAGGCGGCCCGTCTGGGCGGCGTCCGGCACTCGAGGGAACGGGACGCGGCCGCGATCGCCCACCACTACGACGTCTCGAACGCGTTCTACCGGATCGTGCTCGGCCTGTCGATGACGTACTCGTGCGCCGTGTGGGAGCGCGAGGACGTCACGCTCGAGGACGCGCAGGCGGCGAAGTACGAGCTCGTGTCGCGCAAACTCGGCCTGGAACGCGGGATGCGGCTGCTCGACGTGGGCTGCGGCTGGGGCGGGATGGTCCTGCGCGCGGCAGCGAACCACGGCGTGGGCGCTGTTGGGGTGACGCTCTCGCGGCGCCAGGCCGAGTGGGCCGAGAAGGCGGTCGCCGAGGCCGGCCTGGCCGATCGCGTCGAGATCCGGTACCAGGACTATCGCGACGTGCTCGACGGCCCGTTCGACGCGATCAGCTCGATCGGGATGTTCGAGCACGTGGGGCTGTCGCAGCTGCGAGGGTACTTCGGCGGGCTGCGACGGCTCCTCCGTCCCGGCGGACGGCTCCTGAACCACGGGATCGCCCGGCCGCCGAACGCCGGCCGCACGCGCTTCCAGCCGAACGGCTTCATCGAACGCTACGTCTTCCCCGACGGCGAGCTGCACGAGCTCGGGAGCGTCGTCTCGACGATGCAGGGCACGGGCTTCGAGGTCCGTCACATCGAGAGCCTGCGCGAGCACTACGGGCTCACGCTGCGGGCGTGGGTGGGCAACCTCGAGGACGGGTGGGACGAGGCCGTCGCCGAGGTGGGGCCCGGCAGGGCGCGCGTGTGGCGCCTGTACATGGCGGCCTCGGCGCTCAACTTCGAGGCCGGCAGAACCCAGGTGCACCAGGTCCTGGCGGTCCGACCGGACGACGGCCGCTCGGGGCTGCCGCTGCGCTCGAGGTTCGAGGAACCCCCGCTACGGCGTTGACGGCTCCGCCCTTAGCCGGGCAGGTCGCCGGCAATGAGGACGTCCTCGCCGGCGACGTGGACCGCTCGGCGCTCGAGCCGGATCGAGCTCGCGACCTCCGTGATCCCGAGGTCGTTCACCGAGTCGGTCCCGCTGCCCATCACGCGCGGCGCGATCGCCACCACGAGCCGATCGGCGAGCCCGAGTGAGAGGAAGGACGTGATCACGCGCGCTCCGCCCTCCACGAGCACCGACCGGATCCCCTCGTCGAACAGCGCCTCGAGCGAGGAATGCAGGTCGAGGCCCTGCGGCCCCGCCGGCACGACGACGATCGAGACGCCGCGACGACGGAGCTCCGCGCGTCGCTTCGCCGACGAGGCGCCGGTCGTCACGATCGTGGTCACGCCCTCGTCCTCGAGCACGCGGGCATGGCCCGGGATCCGCAACCGCGGATCCAACACGACGCGGATCGGCGAAGCGCCGGGCACCAGCCGGACCGTGAGCCGCGGGTCGTCGGCCAGGATCGTCCCCACGCCGACGAGCACCGCGTCGCACGCGGCGCGGAGGGCGTGCGAGGTACGCCGCTCCTCCTCGCCGCTGATCCAGCGGGCGTCCCCGGTCGACGTGGCGATCCGTCCGTCGATCGTCTGCGCGTATTTCACGACGACGTACGGGCGCGTCGTCGTGGCCCGCACCTCGCCGAGGAGGGAACCGACGTCCGGAGGGGGACCGGCTTCCTCGGCGAGAGGCATGCCCATCGGAGCCTCGTGACCCATCACGACCTGCTTCGTCGAGAGGTAGCGGACGTTGCGGGCGTGCGCCGCCGTCGGCAGGCCGACGACCGCCCGGACCGGGATCCCCGCCGACTCCAGCGCGGCGGCCTTGTCCCGGTTGTTCGACATCAGGCGGACCGATCGAACGCCGAGGATCCGAAGGCATGCCGCGACGTCACCGAAGGTCCGCTCGTCCACGCGGAACCCGAGGTGCTCGTTGGCCTCGGCCGTGTCGAGCCCACGATCCTGAAGCAGGTACGCGCGGAGCTTGTTCGCGAGCCCGATCCCCCGCCCCTCGTGCCCGGTCGAGTAGACGAGCACGCCGCGCCCCTCGGCTGCGATCGTCCGGAAGGCGTGCCGCAGCTGGATCCCCCAGTCGCACCGCAGGGAGCCGAGCGCGTCTCCCGTCACGCATTCGGAGTGCATCCGGACCAGGACGTCCTCACCGTCATCCATCCGGCCGCGGCACAGACACAGGTGGATCGACCCCTCCCACTCGAACGCGTGGGTCTCCCATCCGCCGAACGGCGTGGGCAGCGTGAGCTTCGCGACCTCTCTCGGGACGATCGTGGTTGCGGACACCGGCAGGTGTGTTCCCATCTGGGTCTCGCCGCAATCGCGGGGGTTCGATGCAGGCCATGAGGGGTACCGCAAGGGCGTGGAGGGACGCGCGCTCCGGTTCGTCGCCCCCCGCCGCGTCGAGATCCAGCGCGTGGAGGTTCACCCCCCGGCCGCCGAGGAGCTCCTCGTCCGGACGCGATGGTCCGGCATCAGCGGCGGGACGGAGCTGCTCGCCTATCGTGGGGAGCTGGACCCCGGCCTCGAGGTCGACGAGACGCTCCCCTCGCTGACCGGCAGCTTCCGATTCCCCTTCGCGTACGGCTACAGCTGCGTGGGCGAGGTGGAGCGCTCCCGGGTGGCCGGGATCGAGGAGGGCTCGACCGTCTTCGCGTTCCATCCTCACCAGGATCGGTTCACGGTGCGGGCCTCGGAGATCGTCCCGCTCGACGCGGTCGACGGGCGGGTCGCCACGATGTTCCCCCTGGTCGAGACGGCGCTGCAGGTTTCGCTGGACGCCGGCGCGCGCATCGAGGAGCCCGTCGTGGTCCTGGGGCTCGGACCGGTCGGCGTGATGACGGCGGCCCTGCTGCAACGTTCGGGAGCCGACGTGGTCGGCGTCGATACTCGGGCCGACCGTCGCTCGACCGCGATCCGGTTCGGGGTCTGGGCCGTGGACGCCTCGGAGATCCGGCGAGACGTGGAGATCTCGACCTCGGGCGCGGGGGTGCCGCTGGTCGTCGACGCGACGGGGACCCCCGCCGCCCTTCCGCTCGCGCTGGAACTCCTCGCGCACGAGGGCGAGGCCCTGGTCTGCAGCTGGTACGGGAACAAGGAGGTGGCGCTCCCGCTCGGCGGCGCGTTCCATCGGCGCCGGTTGCAGATCCGGAGCACGCAGGTCTCGACGATCCCTTCGCGCCAGGCGGATCGATGGGACGTGCCGAGGCGGCGGCGTGTGGCCGCCCGACTGATGACCGAGCTCCCGCTCAAGCTGCTCGCGACGACCGAGCTCGCGTTCGAACGGGCCGCCGACGCCTACGCCGCGCTGGATCGAGGCGACGAAGACGTGGTGCACGTCGCCTTCAGGTACTGATGTTCGAGGCCGGCGCCTCGACGTCCTTCCGTGCGTTCCACGCGATGCCCGATCGGCCCCCGCCGGAGGACGAGCGACACTCGCACGACTACCGCGTCGAGGTCGTGGCCGAACGGGAACGGCTGGACGAGCGCGGCATGGTGTGCGACCTCGACGTCGTCACCAGCTCGCTCGCCGACGTGGCCAACGACGCTCGCGACCACGACCTGTCCGAGGTCTGCGGGGCCGAGGTCGTGACGGTCGAGGTCTTCGCCGCGTGGATCCACGGCCGGCTGGCGGAGCCGCTCGGCGGTGACGGGGCCGAGGTCGTGGCGGTGCGCGTGTGGGAGTCGGACGAAGCGTTCGGAGGGGTCCGTGCGAAGGTCTGACGTCGAGGTCGCAGAGCTGCGGCTGGGGCTCGTGACGCTCGGCGATCCGAGTCGGAGGACGGGCGGGTACCGGTACCACCGGATGATGGCCGCGGCCGCCGCGGACCACGGGGCCGAGCTGAGGATCGGATCCGTCCCGTCGATGCCCTGGCCGATCCCCGCGCTGCCCGCGGCGTGGCGAGTGCGGGCGGCGGCCGAGGGATCGGACGCGATCCTCCTCGACAGCATCACGGCGGCGTTCGTCGCGCCATGGATCGGCGGGGTGCGTCCGCCCGTCATCGCGGTCGCGCACCAGCCGCCGGGCGGCCTCGGCCACGGGCGGGTCCGTGCGTCCGCCCAGCGCGCGCTCGACGGCGTCGCCTACCGAGCGGCGGCGGGGATCATCGTCGCCGGCGAGGGACTGATCGACGACCTGCGGGCGATCGGCATCGCATCCGAGCGGATCGCGTTCGTACCGCCCGGGTGCGACGTCCCGGTCGCGGCCGGACCACCGCTCGACCTCCGTCGCGGCCGTGACGCCTCGCTGCTCTGCGTCGCGAACTGGGCGCCGTCCAAGGGGATCCTCCAGCTCGTCGAGGCCTTCGCCACGCTGCCCCCGCCATCGGCCACCCTGTGGCTGGTGGGCGAGACGGACACCGAACGCGGGTACGCGGAACGCGTCCGACGTCGGATCTCGGCGCCGGACCTCCGCGACCGCGTGGTCGTACGCGGCTCGGTGCCGATCGAGGAGGTCGGCCGGCTCTACCGTTCCGCGGACGTCTTCGCGCTCTGCTCGTTCGCGGACGCGTACGGGACCGCGTGGGCCGAGGCGCTCGCGGCCGGCCTGCCCGTCGTCGGCTGGCGTGCCGGCAACCTCCCGCGCCTGGCCGAACAGGGTCGCGAGGCGCTCATGGTCGAGCCCGGCGACGCCGCCGGCCTGGCATCCGCGCTCCGAGCGATCACCTCCGACCGGAGCCTGCGCGATCGACTCGCGGCCGGCGCGCGCAGACGCGCCCAGACCCTCCCGACGTGGACGGCGACGGCCGATCGGTTCTTCGCCGCGGTCCGCGGGTTCCTTCGGTCCTCGACATCCCGGTGACGGCCCGGTGATCCGAGCCGGTGGGCCCGTGGGATGCCTAGCGACGCCCGAAGTGCCGAACGCGTGAGAGAAGCTCGTCCGAGGGCCGGCCCTCGTACGCGGCCTCCCACCCGACGACGCCTGGACGGGCGCCGAGGAGCACGATCACGGTCCCGTCGCGTTGGGGTCCCGGGCGCAGGCCGCCCTCGACGCGCCAGCCGTGCGCGCCGCCCCGGACCAGCGCGGCCGACGGCGCGGTGAACCCCTCGGTGCCGCCCGCGCGCAGGCGAGCGGCCTCGCGTCGGCACGCGGCGTACGAACGCGGTCCTCCCGTCATCGTTGCGCGAGGGAGCTCGGGGCGGGCGCCGGGGACCTCGCCCACGTCGACCGCCCAGAGCGACCGACGGATCTCGGCCACGTCGCGCGGGTCGATGATCTCCTCGTGACGCAGGAGCTCGGCCCACGCGCCCTCGGGACGATCTGCGAACGTGTTCACGGGCCCCTCGCCCTCGGCGTTCCACCGGCCGCCGGGCTGGCCCCCGGTCTCCCACAGGAACGGGAACCGCGGATCGGTGTGTCGGAAGACGATCACGTGGTGGGCGAGGCCGTGAGCGCTCGGGCGAGCGCGAGGACGCGTTCGGCGTCCGCGCCGTCCGGGTCCCAGGCGCCGGCCAGGAGGTCGTCCGGCGCACGACCGCGGAGCGCGGTGCGCGAGCGTTCGAACCACCGGCGCACCCCGACTTCCGAGTACGCGCCGCGGAGCTCGGCAACGATCCGCGCGAGCAGGTGGAGGCGCGCGGCCACGACGTCGGGCGTCGGGCGTTCGTCCTTGGCGTACCGGCGGAGGCTCGCGACCGAGACGCCGAGGAGGTCGGCCAGCCGCTCGGCGCCGAACAGGTCGAGCATCGCGGGCCACTCGAAGGCCGGCATCGGGGAGCCCTCGAGCGCCAGCCCCAGCTCGCGGAGCGCGGCGGCGACGTGGCCCGGTGGCCTCGGCGCGCGGCGCAGGGACGCCGCCGCCGACTCGCCGATCCCCACCTCCGCGGCCCGCGTGGCCACGCCGCGGATGACCTCCAGCGTGAGCTCGTCGACGTCGTCGGGCAGGAGCCCCATCGCCTCCATGGACTTGAGCACGTCGATGGCCGCGTCCGTGGTCTCGGGATCGTCGAGTGGAGGCTCGATGGAGCGGATCTGGAGCCTACTCATGCTCCATATCCTATCCGTCTGCGCTCCGGCCGTCACGATTCACCATCGCCTAGGCTCGTCGGGTGAACCGATCCCCCGTTCGGCACCGACGTGCTGTGCTGGTGTTGGCGATCGCCAACCTCACGTGGGCAGCGGTGTCAGCGGTCGGCGAGCGGCCCCCCGCGTCATCCGGCGCGGCCCCGAGCGCCTCGACCACGGTCCAAGCGTTCACGTCGATGCCCGTCGTGGCGTCCGATCGACCGAGCACCCTGCTCTTCGTCCGGCGCGCCGAGAGAACGCAAACGGCCGTCACGACGCCCGCCGGCCTCGCGCTCGCGCATCCCTCGGCGCTCGTGCGGGAAGCGTGGCCGACGAGCGCGAGCTCGCGGATCGTGCCGCTCGCGCTGCACGTGGCGGGACGAGGTCCACCCCTGCTCGCTGCCGCCTGACCGCGTGCAGCGTTCGAGCGACGCGTCGAACCGACGCGCTCGCGCGACGTTCGCCACCGAGAACGCGCTCGAAAGGGGACGATCATGACCACTGCCGATGCCGTCCGGGAGCATGCGCTCGCGCTCGCCCGGACCGCCGTCGATCGAGACGAGGCGGTCCGTGAGCTCGAGGCCCTGTGCGGGGGCCGACGTGTCGCCGTCGTCAAGGCCCGCCAGCAGGTGCTGAGCTCCCCGGAAGGTTCCGAAGAGCCGGCCGCCGGTCGCGCCGTGGAGCTCCTCGATGAGCTGCTCGGCCGGCTGCCGGCCTAGCGGGGGGGCCGATGGATACCCTCGATCGATCGCCGGCGCGCACGACACCGAGCAAGCGGGTCGAGAACGTCGGGTACGCGCTTGTCGCCGTCGGGTATGCCGTGATGACCCTCGGCATCCTCGAGGTCGGCGGGCTCTTCAACGTCGTGGTCGGGCTCGCCGGTGCATGGACGGGATGCGTGTTGATGTTCCTCGGGGAAGGGAGGCGGGACTCCGATGACATGGCGGAGTTCAGGAAGCAGCTCGACGAGCTCTGATAGCTGACGAGCGGCGGTGGGCCGCCCCTCGCTCGCGTCGTCGATCGTCCGGCGCGGCGGCTGGCGTCGCCTCGGCGCTGACCGACCGAGCCTCAGCGAGCGGTCATCTCGACGGCGGGTCGAGTTGACCCCGCGTCGGGCCGCACGGCGTCCGGCCGGAGATCGATGCGTCGGAGCAGCATCGCGTTGATCGCAACGACGATCGTCGAGACGCTCATCGCGAGCGCCCCCACCGCCGGTGCCAGGATCACGCCGCCCCACGCGAACGCCCCCGCTGCCAGGGGGATGGCCACCACGTTGTAGCCGACGGCCCAGGCAAGGTTCTCCACCATCTTCCGATAGGCCGCCTTCGAGAGCCGGCGGACCGAGACCACGCCTCGCGGATCGTCGCTCGCCAGGACCACGCCGGCCGATTCGATCGCGACGTCGGTGCCGGCGCCGATCGCGATGCCGACGTCGGCCCTGGCGAGCGCGGGCGCGTCGTTGACCCCGTCTCCGACCATCGCGACGTGGAAGCCTGGAGCCTGCAGGTCGGCAACGGCGGAATCCTTGTCCTCGGGAAGCACCTCGGCCTTCACCTCGTCGACCCCGAGGTCGGCCGCCACCGCCTCGGCGACCTCCCGAGCATCGCCCGTGATCATCACGACCCTGATCCGTTCAGCGTGCAGGGCACGGATCGCCTCGAGCGACTCCGGCCGAATCTCGTCCTCGAGCGCGAGCGCACCGATCATGCGGCCCTCGCGCAGGACGGTCAGCACCGTCGCACCCCGCGCCCGCCACTTCGCCGTCTCCTCGGCGATCTCGCCCGGCGCCGCGGGCCCGCGCTCGCGAACCAGGGCGGGACCACCGACCTCGATCGAGGACCCTCCGACTACACCGGCCACGCCGCGGCCGGCCGTGGAGCGGAACGCCGACGCCGCCGGGATCTCGCCGTTCGCCCGTCCCGCCTCGACGATCGCCCGGGCGAGGGGGTGCTCGCTGCTCGCTTCCACCGCGGCGGCCAGACGGAGGACCTCCTCGCGCGGCAGGCCGACACCGACGACCTCGCGTACCACCGGAGTACCCCTCGTCAGCGTTCCGGTCTTGTCGAACAGCACGGCGTCCACCGTTCGCATCCGTTCGAGCGCGAGACGATCCTTGACCAGGATCCCCGCTCGAGCCGCGACGCCGGTTGAGATCGCGATCACCAACGGGATCGCGAGCCCGAGCGCGTGGGGGCAGGAGATCACGAGCACGGTCACGGCGCGCTCCACCGCCTCGCCCGTCTCGCGGAGCGCGCTCCACGCGACGAACGTGATCGCGCCGGCGGTGACCGCGACGTAGAACAGGATCGCGGCGGCTCGGTCGGCGAGCGCCTGCGCCCTCGAACGCGAGGACTGCGCCTCCCCGACGAGGCGCCGGATCCCCGCGAGGGTCGTGTCGTCCCCGACGGCGTCGACCCGGATCCGGATCGCGCCGTCG
>Ga0126307_10001505_pt1 | contig 15391 bp, 13 predicted proteins | sample Plot28_FD_89955 | JGI IMG/M metagenome (GOLD analysis project Ga0126307, IMG submission 89955) | Serpentine soil microbial communities from UC McLaughlin Reserve, CA, USA - Plot28 | ecosystem: Environmental > Terrestrial > Soil > Grasslands | place: USA: UC McLaughlin Reserve, Lake County... | reverse complement strand
TGCCGGCGCCGCCCGCGGGCAAAGCCGACCTGCGCGCCTTGGCCCGCCAGTTCGCGCGGGCCGGGGCGCTCGTACTTCGTTCGCTACTGCGGTGGAACAACCGCGACCGTCAGGGTGAAGACATCCCCAAACTCCCCCATCTGCGTGCAGTTGAACGTGGTCAGGCCGGCCTTCTTGCCGAAGTTCTTCTCGAAGACCACCTCGCCCCCACTGGTGAATTCGAAGCGCGTCGCGACGACGTGCGGGCCGGTCCCCTCGGTGTCGAGCAGGTAGGCGTTGGCGGCGTCCACGGCGGGTGCTCCGAAAACCTCGACCTCACCGAGGGGGGGGCCGCAGTCAAACAAGCCGAAGATCCCCAAACCTTGGCCCCCCGGCACGCTGGCCGAAGCCGGGACCGCGGCCACGGCAATCACCGCCGCACTGCACAGCATCGCGCTTACTAGAGAGATTGACCGTCTGCCCTTCATTGCCGACTCCTTTCGGCCGAGGCCCTCTTGCATGGGGCCAGGGCTAACGCCTCAGCCGTATCACCATTTGCCCGACTGGGCAAGCAATCTCATGCAACTTGCGGTACCCCGCGCAGGGAGCGAGCGATCCGCGGCGTCGGGAACGGTGCCTGCGCACGCGCTGCCGCAGGCCGACGGCCGAAAGCCAGACCAACTGACCTCAGGCTCCTGCTTCGCGGCGACTGGGCAGTCCGGCGTCGGTAGGCCACGCGGACCAACGCGCTGCCGCTTTCGCGTTGACAGCAACAGTCGGCTGAGCTTCGCCCCCGGGTCGCGCAGGGCCGAGCGGCGCCGTGAGCGCTCCGCACCCCACCCGGGGATCAGGTAGCCGGTCAACGCTGTAGGACCAGCGTCGGCAGGGTCGCCCCTTTCCCGATCGGAGGCGGCCTCAGGGGCGTCAGCGCCTAATCGTTCTTGAGGCGTCCGAACTCTCGCTCAACGGCGGTGCGGCCCCGGTACACGCGACGGGAAGCTCGGTCGTCGTGCATACCGCCATGTCGATCCTGAACCCGTAGAACCCGTCGGCAAGCTCGACCGGCCGCGACTGAACGAGACGCTTCAGCCCGTCGAGAGCGGCGCATCCCCGAGCCTCTCGCGGCGTCGCACGACCCAAAGGTCGAGCGCGGCCCATTGCGGCGCTCGCGAGAATCACGACATGGGGCGCACGCTGAGGCTCGCCATTGGGGTCGTTGGCTTCTGCGCGGTAGCGGTGGTCATCGCCTTGCGGCAGGCGCCTGTCATCGAGCACTCGAGCCAGCTGTCGTTCCTGCCGCAGGGCTACACGGTCGAGCGCGTCCGGCTGCTCGGGATCGAGGCGTACGTGGAAACGTCTCTGGGGCCGTCAGACATGGCGACCGCCGCCTGCCTCCTCCTCGCCGGCGTACCCCTCCTGTGGCTCGCCCGCCAACTGCGCGCAGACGGCGATCCGGCCGCGACCCTGTTCGCCACTGCGGGTATTGGCGCCCTCTACTTGGCGGCCGACGACCTCTTGTCGGTTCACGAGACGATCGGGGACAACCTTGGATTCCTGGCGAACCTGCCAGTGATCGATCATCCGGACGACGCCATCTTCGGCCTCTATGGGCTGGTCGTCTTCGCGTTCATCTGGCGTCACCGCGGCCTAGCGGATGGAACGCGGCGCGTGTCTTGGATCGGGGCAGTCGTCTGCGGCGGCGCCGCGATAGCTCTCGATCTCCTCCGCCTCGATAGCCTCACGGCGCTGGAGGTAGTTCTGAAGGTGCTCACCGGGATGATGCTCCTCGTTGGCACGCTCGCAGTTGTGCGTGTGAACGTCGAGCGCGCCCACGCACGGCGGCTTCCCGAGTGATTGGGAGTGCCTCATGGGCGTGCGGCGAGATGCGTACCGTGCTCCCGATCCGGCTGCTCGTCGCCCGCTGTTGCGCCACCTACACGCGTCGCTCCACGACCCGCTTGCCCAGAGGGACTTCGACTGCTGAGTTCAAGGCCGATGGACGGTCATGGCCTGGTCGGACACGGGCGGCCAGAAGGTCAAGCACGCTCTCGAGTCGCGCATCGAGCGCTTGGTCATCGGCGCTCGAGAACAACCACGGGTTTGGATGCTCAACGCGCTCTTGCGCAGCGCGTAAGACGGCGTCGCGCGTAATCGAGGGCGGCAACTGCTCAAGCCGCGCCATCAGGAACCGCAAGCGCTTCGAACGGGCGTCATCCATGAGCCTAGATGTCCTTCCGTGGACTCGTAACCATCGCTAATGAAACGGCCGGCGCTGGTCGTGGTTGGTCGATCCGCCGAAATCCGCGGCCGAACATCTGTTGAGCGCCCGGCAGCCCACAGACGCCTTCGGCATCGTGCCATCGGTCTGCTCAAGGGCGGCTTGTTCGAGACCTCCCTGATCGACCGCACTTCATCCTGCCACCGGGTTACCGACCGGCCGCTAGCCACGTCTTCATCGTCACCGGCCGCGAGCGCGTCGAGCCACGCGAGGCGGCTCGACGCATCGACGTTCACGCCAACGGCGACGTCATCATGACGATCCGTCCGGACTCCGATCCGAACACGGCTCCGATATGGCTCACTTCTCGCTCGACGGCATCAGTTTCCGCGCCGCATAGGAACATCGGCCAAGTCGCATCGCACTTCGGCCCCCGGCGGCCGCTTCGCAACCGCGAGCATCGCCGAAGCGGGGACATGCTGCCATTCGCTCGCGCGCGCCGGGATTCTCTTCCGCAGAGCCCGCAGACGGCGTCGCCTTCAGCATCGCGGTAGAAGAACCCGCTGTCGCACTGGCAGAGTCGCGACTCGAGTGGCCGGCAGACCTCACGCTCAGCGGCGCGCTTCAGTCGCTGCCGGCACGACGCGCCGAACGTCTTCCGTCGCCGCGTCGGTGTGTGATCTCGCGGCCACACCCGCAGGCGCACCATCGGATCGGCTTGGCCGGATGGCAGCCGCAGCAGCACAGTTCTCCCTCGGAGGGCTCAGATTCGTCGCTGTCGCTGTCCCCCGGATCGGCTGAGCTCGTCCGGGATGAGCTCGACGTCCGGCGGGTGGCCCCGGGTCGATACTCCCGTGTGCGGTTGCGGACGCGACCGGGAGCCGGGCGTCGCGTCGACTGGGCGCGGACGCGCCGTACATCCTGGCGACCGCGATACGTCTCCACCGACCGATGCACAACTTCGCTGTGCCGAACCTTCTCGCGGCTGATCGTGCCGCCCTTGGTCTTGATGAAGGCTGCCATCCACGAGTCCTCGCACGTGAGGTGCGCGACCGGGTTGTCCTCCCAGAACTGGATCTCCGAGAACACAACCTGCATCGCCTCGAGCTCCGGCAGCGTCAGCGTGCGCGGAGGCGGCTGAGAAGCGCCTCTACGGCGGCCGGATTGATTGAGCCATCCGCCCTGGCGATGGGGGCGAGCCTCGGGTCCTGGGGGGGCCCGGGGGTGTCCCCGGACTCGATGCTTCGCATCGTCGTCCTTCGTCGTGGTCTTGCTTGCTGCGGAATCCTAGGGTCGCCAGCGGCGTCTGCTTCGGTGCGCGCCGGGCCTCCGAAGAGGCCCGGCGCTTCACCAAGCAAGACGGCGCCGGGGACGAATCGGACCGCCCCCCAATGCTTTCAAGGTGGTGTCACACATCGCCGAAACGCTGGCTCGCGGCCAGCGGCCCCGAAGTTGGTAGCGCGTTGGTAGATCGGCGACGCGTAGAAACGACGAAACCCGCGCCGTAGCGCGGGTTCCCAGTCATCGGGGCGCCCGGATTTGAACCGGGGACCTCACCGACCCGAACGGTGCGCGCTACCAGGCTGCGCCACGCCCCGAGGGGGTCGAGTCTAGCCGTTCAGTGCCCGGTAGTAGCGGACCGCGAGCCCGGTGAGCAGCGTCTGGAACGCCGTTTCGAGCCCCATGCCGGCCGCGTCGGCGTAGCCGCGTAGGCCCTGGCGCTCGATCGCCTCCGCCTGGGCGATGACGTCGTCGACCAGCTCCGGGTGGCGGTCGTGGAAGTAGGCCGCGATGGAGTAGAGCTCGGTGTCGACCAGCGACGCCAGGAAGGCGTCGTCGCCCGCCATGGCCCCGCTACGGAAGCTGGGCGCCGGTGACGCCGCTGACGGTGTCGCCGGCCGCGTCGACGGTCTCCTGCACCGGCGCCGTCACCGACTCGGCCGCCGGGGCGATCCGCGGCGTCTCGACCGCGGGCACCTCGGCGCTCGGCACGCTCGGCACGCTCGGCGCCTGCACGCGCGGGGTCACGCTCTCGATCACGCGCTGCACCCCGCGGCCGGCGCCCGTGGAGCCGTCGCCCGCGAGGCCGCCGCCGCTCGCACCGCCGCCGCCCCCGCTCGGGGCGCCGCCGCCGCCGGTGCCGCCGGCCGACCCGCCGCCGCCGGAGCCGTCGCCGCGGCTCGCGCGGTCGTCGCGCGCCGCCCGGTGCCGCGCGTCAGGGCTCTGCGCACGCCCGCCACGTTGGGCGCCCACGCGCGTGCGCTCGCCGCGCGCGCGCACGGCCGCGCCGGCCAGCCGCTCGCGGACGGAACCCGCCGCCGTGGCGCCCGCCGCCGCCGCGCCGCGGGCGCCGCTGGAGCTGCGCTCCGCGCCGGTCGTCGCCGCGTCGCGCGCACGGTCGTTCGGCGTGACGGTGGACACGCCCGCGCCCACACCGGCCGCGACGAGCACGGCCGCCACGCCGAGCTTCGCGAGGACGGCGCCCTGGTCGCCGAGCATCGGCAGCTGGTCGAGCCCGCTCCCGCCGCCGCGGCCGCGCCAGAAGCCGGGGAAGGGCAGCAGCCCGGCGACCTTCGAGGCCACGCGCTTGGGAAGCGGCGTGTGCACGAGCAGCTTCGGATCCACGCCGGCGGCCAGCGCGCCCCTTCGGCAGGCCTGGCAGTGGGCCACGTGGCGGGCGAGCCGGCGGCACTGGCGCGTGCCGAGCCGGCCCTTGCAGGCGGTGGTGAAGAGCTCCTGGATGCGGCGACAGCGCTCGCCGGAGGCCAGCTCGTCGTACTCCTCGGTGAGCCGGCGCCGCGCGCGGAAGAGCGTGCTCTCGACGGCCGGCCGGGTCATGCCCAGGCGCTCGCCGATCTGCTGGTAGGAGAGACCCTCGAGCTCGCGCAGCACGAGGATCTGGTGGTGCGTCTCCGAGAGGCCGCCGAACGCGCCTCGCAGCGTGTCGAGCTCCTGCTTGACCTCGACCGCCTCCTCGGGCGCGGCCTCGGAGTTCACGAGCCGGCCGTAGTCGGCGGGGGCGAACCCCTCGTCGGCCTGGAGCGAGATCTCCTCAGCGCGCTTGGAGCGGCGGAACGCGTCGATGCACGCGTTCTTGGCGATCTCGTAGATCCAGGCCTTGAAGGCGATGGGGCACTCCGTCTGGCGCATCCGGCGCAGGGCGGAGACGAAGACCTCCTGCGTGATGTCCTCCGCGCGGCAGTGGTCCTTGCACATGCCGACGACATAGGCGTGGATGCGGCGCTGGTAGCGCTGGTACAGGAGCTCGAAGGCCCGGTCGTCGCCGCGGCGGACGGCGGTCACGAGCTGCTGGTCGGACCTCTCGCCGAGGCGCCCGCCTGAGGTGAGCGGGACTTGGGCGACGGCGGTCATCGAGCTACCCCCACAGTGGAGTTCCCCCCGGGATTCCTGTGTCTGGCTGAGCCATGATTCCCCGCGGCCCCTCCCGCGCGAAAACAGAACTCTAGCGTTCATTTGACGAAGTGATCGTCGGCACGTATTCCCGATTCCCACGAATTTCATGACCCGAATCGATGTCATGGTCGCCGCGCTGGACGAATTGCTCGATCCGGCCGCGTTCGACGACTACGGGCCCAACGGCCTGCAGGTGCCCGGCGCGGCCGAGGCGACGCGCGTGGTGACGGGCGTCAGCGTCCAGCGCGAGTTGGTCGAGCGCGCCGTGGAGGAGGGCGCACAGCTCGTGCTCGTGCACCACGGGCTGTTCTGGGACTTCCAGCCGTCGGGGCTCACGCCGGTGCTCGCGGAGCGGCTGCGCCCGCTGTTCAAGCACGACATCGCGCTCGCGGCGTACCACCTGCCGCTCGACGCGCATGCGGAGGTCGGCAACAACGCGCTCCTGGCACGCGCGCTCGGGTGCGAGCGCCACGAGGCGTGGGGCACGCATCGCGGGCGGGCGATCGGGCGCGCCGGGTGGTTCGCCGGCGACGGCGTCGCGGCGGAGGAGCTGTTCGCAACGGTCACCGCGATGACGGGCCGGGAGCCGACGGTCTTCGCGGGCGGCCCGCCGCGCGTGCGCCGGATCGGCATCGCCTCCGGGTCGGGCGCCGACCTGCTCGGCGAGGCGGTGGCGGACGGCCTCGACGCCCTGCTCACCGGCGAGCCGCGCGAGCACGTGATGGCGGACGCGCGCGAGAGCGGTATCCACTTCATCGCCGCCGGCCACTACGCCACGGAGACGTTCGGCGTGCGCGCGCTGGGCGATTGGCTGGCCGAGCGCTTCGGCGTCGAACACGTCTGGGTCGACATCCCGAACCCGGTCTGAGGGCGCGCGCTCGGAGCGAAATGTTTATTTCTCGTTGAGCAGATGTTGTTGAGAGCGTCCGGTCGAGGCGGTACCTTGGGGACACGTGGCAATCCACACAGGAGGCACCAGGCCGATGGCAATCCACCTCACGCCCACGGAGCTCGCGCGCGAAGCCGGCATGGAGCGTCGCGAGGTCATCGAGAAGTGCATGGAGATGGGCGTGCCGATCTTCCAGGGCCGCATCGACAAGACCCTGTTCCTCGCCAACCTGAGCGAGCAGAGCGCGGCCACGACCGGCAGAAGCCACGTAGCCGCAGCCTGACGCCGCCGTAACGGCCGGCGCACAACTAGAATCGCCCTCCCCGGAGGACCGAGGAGGAGGGCACCACAGTGGAGTCGAGCACGGCAACGGTTGCTGAGGCCACCGGTTCCGCGACGATCGCCGACATGATGGGCATCGCCGCCGAGAAGTTCGCCGACCGCCCGGCGGTGCGGTTCAAGCGCGGCGAGGAGTGGGCCGACGCGTCGTACGCCGAGGTCGGCACGATTGTCTCCGAGGCCGCGCGCGGGCTCATCGACCTCGGCCTTCAGGCCGGCGACCGCGGCGCGGTGCTGTGCAGCACCCGGCCAGAGTGGACGTTCGCCTCGTTCGCCATCAGCAGCGCCGGCGGGGTCGTCGTCCCGATCTACCCGACGAACTCGCCGTCGGAGTGCGAGTGGGTCGCCGGCAACTCCGAGTCGCGCTTCGTCTTCTGCGAGGACGCGGAGCAGGTGGCCAAGATCCTCGAGGTCCGCGAGAACCTGCCGCATCTCGAGGCGATCGTCGTCATCGACGGCGAGGCCGACGCCGAGCGTGACATCGGCTCCTTCGACGACCTCCGCGACCGCGGGCGGCAGCGCAGCCCGGACGAGGTGGCCCAGCGCAGCCGCGCGGTCACGCCGGATGACCCGTTCACGTTCATCTACACGTCCGGCACGACCGGGCCGCCGAAGGGCTGCGTGCTCACGCACGGCAACTACCGGTCGGTGCTGACGATGTGCGAGCAGATCGAGGTGCTCGAGCCGGGCGACATCGTCTACCTCTACCTGCCGCTGGCGCACTCGTTCGCGCTGCTGATCGAGCTGATCGCGATCGACCTCGGCGGCTGCCTGGCCTACTGGACCGGCGACCCGAAGCAGATCGTGCCCGACCTGATGGCGGTCAAGCCGCACTACCTGCCGTCGGTGCCGCGGATCTTCGAGAAGATCTACACGCTCGTGACCTCGAGCGGCGACCCGGAGAAGATCCGCGCCGCGACGCAGCTGGGGCTGAAGGTGCGACAGCTCAAGGCCGCCGGGCAGGAGATCGCGGAGCAGCTGCGCGAGCCGTTCGAGAAGGCCGAGGCGGAGCTGTTCAGCAATGTCCGCAACGTCTTCGGCGGCCGGCTGCGGCAGGCGACGACCGGCGCGGCGCCGATCGCCAAGGAGATCCTCGAGTTCTTCTACGCCGCCGGCGTGCCGGTGCTCGAGGGCTACGGGATGACCGAGACGGCGACGGCGTCGACGGTCTCGACGCGTGAGAACCACCGCTTCGGCACCGTCGGGCGGCCGCTGCCGGGCTGCGACGTCAAGCTCGCCGACGACGGCGAGGTCCTCATCAAGGGGCCGAACATCTTCCGCGGCTACTACAAGATGGAGGACAAGTCCTTCGGCGCGATCGAGGACGGCTGGCTGCACACGGGCGACCTCGGCTCGCTCGACGAGGACGGCTACCTCTCGATCACCGGCCGCAAGAAGGACATCATCATCACGGCGGGCGGCAAGAACCTCACGCCGGCGAACCTGGAGAACGACCTCAAGCAGTCGCGCTGGATCTCGCAGGCGGTCATGTACGGCGACCGGCGGCCGTACCCGGTGGCGCTCATCACGCTCGATCCCGAGGAGATCGTGCACTTCGCCAAGGAGCACGATCTGCCGGAGGACATCGCTGCCCTGGCGCAGGAGCCCAAGGTGCGCGAGCTCATCCAGGGCGTGCTCGACGACGTCAACAGCCGCTACGCACGCGTCGAGCAGATCAAGAAGTTCGTGATCCTCGATCACGACCTCTCCCAGGAGACCGGCGAGCTCACGCCGACGCTGAAGGTCAAGCGCAACATCGTCAACGAGAAGTACGCCGGCCTCTTCGACGAGCTCTACCAGGAGGCCTGAGCCGCACCACGGGCGAACGGCAGCCCCGGCTGGCGCGGCGCGAGCGCGCGCAGCGCCGACCGGCGGCCGCCGCGCCACGGCAGCGTCCCGTGGAAGCGGCCGCCGCTGCGCGTGCGCACGACGAGCCGCCCGACCCAGCGTCCGCGCTCGCGGAGCTGGATCTCCACGCGCGCGCCGCGCGCGGGCAGCCGGCCGCCGGCGACGCGGCCGGACGCGGCGATCGCGTCGGCGACGCGGCGCGCGGTGAGCGTGACGGGCGCCCGCACGAGGAGGCGCAGCCGCGCGGCGCCGGCGAGCGCGGCGGCTTGTGCCGGTGAGGGTGAAGCCGCCCCGGCGGCGGGTGCCGGCGGCCAGCCGCGGCCGGTCAGCGCGGGCACGTCGGCGGCGGCGCCGGCGGCGGCGAGGCGGATGCGGCGGCTGCGGCCTGGGCGGATCGTCGCCTCGAAGTCGCCGGCCGACGTCGTACGCAGGCCGGTCCGGGCGCGCCAGCGTCCGCCGTCGCTGCGCTCGGCCATGCCCACCGCGGCGGACGGGACCGGCGCGCCGGTGGCGTCGAGGACCTGGCCGCGGACCGTCACGGCGCGCCCGTAGGGCACCGTCAGCCGCCGCAGCCGGCGGCCGCGGGCCTCGAGCCAGGCGTGCACGCGCAGGCCGCCGTTCGCGCCGCCGGCCGAGGCCGCGCCGTCGGGGGTGGCGGCACCGGCGGGCGGCGGCTCGCTGCGGGGCGGGTCCGTGTGCGGCGGCGGGTCCGTGGGCGGCGCCGCCACGTTGTCGACGACGACGCGCCACGGCGCGGCGGCGCCTTCGTTCCCGGCGGCGTCGAGCACCCGCAGCTCGAGCTCGTGTCGCCCGTCCGCGAGCGCGCGCGTGTCGACCGCGAGCGTGCCGGAGACCGCCGACGGGCACGGGACGACGGTGCGGAACGGACGCCGGCAGGTGCCTTCCGGGTCGGTCGCGGGCGCCGCCGCGACGTCGCGCCCGTCGACTCGCAAGACCGCGCGCTCCACGCCCCCGCCGCGGTCCTCCGCGCTCCAGCCGACCCGCGCGATGCCCGCCAGCACCGCGGGCGAGCCGGCCGTGACGCGCGGCGCGGCGCGGTCGCGCAGCTCGACGCGCGCGGCGCGGACGGCGAGCCAGGCGCTGACGCCGCCCTCCGTCACGCACGCCCCGCCGCCGCCGCACTCGACGCGCGCCTCGAGCCGCGTCTGGCCGGTGAGCCCCTCGGCGCCCTCCCAGCTCTCCGCGGCCTCCACCGGCCACCCGGCGAAGTTCGCGCGCCAGTTGCGATAGCGGTCACCGGCGCCCGACGTCTCGATCGAGACGATCGGCGTCCCGTAGAACACGCCGCGCGCCGCCCACCACGAGCGCAGCAGCGAGAAGCCGGCGATCTCGGTGTGGGCGGGCGCGGCGAACGTCCACTGCGCGAACGAGCTCGGCCAGCCGGTGACGCGGGCCGTCAGCGCGCGGCCGCCGGCGCAGCCGTCGTGCCACGCCACCCACAGGCCGCCGCTGTGCGGCGACCAGCCCGACGTCGAGCCCGAGTCACACGACGCCACCGTGTATGTGCTCGCGCCGGCCGGCGGCGCGAGCACCGCGACGAGCGCCAGGGCGAGGACGAGCGCGGCGAGCGCGGCGCCTGCTCGGGGACGGGGCCGGACGGTGGCGACGCGCGGTGTGGACGCGGGAACGCAGCGGGTGGACGCGATGGGAACGCGGGGCATGGCCCTGGATAGGCCCGCCGGGCGTGCGTGAAGACGCGCGCTCTGTGCCTATTCCGCGCCGGCCGACTGGCGGAGGAGTGCGCCCGTCGTCTGCTCGAGGATGCGCCGCCAGGCGCGCGTCTTCTCCTTCTCCTCGGAGAAGTGGCGCACGACCTTGCGCACGCGCGTCGCCGACAGGTCGATGCCGTGGCGCGCGCAGGTGTCGCGGATGTCCTCGTAGTCCTTCGCGAGCTTGACGGTCACGGACTGGAACCCGTGCCGCGCGACGGCGATCCGCGACGCGTAGTTGAGGATGTTCGTCTGGAACATCAGCTCGTCGTCGGGATCGGGCTCGATCAGGACGATGTCGACGCCCGGATAGCGCTCGCGCCAGTGCGTCGCCATCTCGTGCAGGCGCTGGTAGGCGAGCAGCTTGAACGTCTGGTAGCCGATCTTCGGGAAGCCCATGTCGGACACCCGCCGGGCGCGCGTGCCGAACACGGTCGGGATCTCGGTCGTGAAGTCGTTGACGTAGGGCACCAGCGGGTTGACGACGACGATCAGCCGCGCCCCCGCCTCGACGGCGATGTCGAGGTTCGTCGTCGAGACGATGCCGCCGTCGACGAGCTCGCGGTCCTTCAGCCGCACGGGCTTGTAAACCATCGGCAGCGCCGTCGACGCCTGGACCGCCGAGGAGATCGGCACGTCGTCCCAGCCCTCGCCGCCGAGGACGATGCGCTCGCACGTGTCGAGGTCCGTCGCCACGAGGTAGAGCTCGTTCTCCAGCTCGGCGAACGTGTCCGTGCGGCCGGCGTCGCTGAGCACGGTGCGCACGTACTCCTCGATGCCCGAGCCGGTGTAGACGCCCGACGGCAGCGCGTCGGCCAGCGCGATCGCGATGTCGACGGTCGACAGCGAGCGGATGTTCGAGCCCAGCGTGCGGACCAGCCCCAGCAGCGTGAGCGGCAGCCGCACGCCCTTGGTCAGGAACTCGCGGTAGTTCGGCCGCAGCAGCATGTCGAGGTTGATGTCGCGGAACGGCTGCGGCACCTGGTCGTTGACCACGCGCATCATCTGCTCGGGCGTGACGCCGTTGGCGGTCAGCGCCGCTACCAGCGAGCCCGCGCTCGTGCCGATGTAGACGTCGAACTGGTTGACGGAGCGGTTGACCGACAGCAGGTCCAGCGCGCGCAGCGCGCCGATCTCGTAGACGGCGCCCGTGAAGCCGCCGCCGCCCAGCACCAGGGCGGTCTTCGAGGCCTTCCGGCGGCGCCGGCGCGGCGTCCGATCGAGGTTGACGACGTTGCTCATCGAACTATCCCAACCCTATACGGCAACCGTTTGCAGAGGTTCCAGCGGGCGGCGTGGCGGGTTCGCGCCGCCGAGCGCGACTTCCGGGGCCCGAAGCGGTTTCATACGCCCGATGGCTCGGAGGACGACGGCGGGGCTCGGGGGGCTGCTGGCGCTGGCGCTGCTGCTCGCCCCCACCGCCCAGGCAGGCGACGAGGCGGCGACGCAGCGCTCGCTGGCGCGCGCCATGGCCGCGGCCGGGTCGCACTCCGGCGCCTACGTCGTCGACCTCGACACCGGCGAGAAGCTCTACAGCCGCCGCGGCCGGGTCACCCGGGTGCCCGCCTCGGTCAACAAGCTCTATACGACGGCCGTGGCGCTCATGCGCTTCGGCGAGGGCGGGACGCTGGTCACCGAGGTCCGAGCCGACCACGCCCCCGACCCGGCGACCGGCGTGGTCGAGGGCAACCTCTACCTGCGCGGCGGCGGCGACCCGACGTTCGGCACGACCGCCGCCCAGACGCTCGCCGCCGTGCTCACCCAGACCCAGGGCATCACCGCCGTGACCGGCCGCGTCATCGGCGACGAGAGCGCGTGGGATGGGCTGCGCGGCGGCCCCGACTCCGCCTACGGCGTCTCGGAGTGGGTCGGCCCGCTGAGCGCGCTCACGTTCAACCGCGGGCGCACCGGCCGCAACCGGCCGTTCTGGCAGCCGAGCCCGCCGCGCGCGGCCGCCAAGGGGCTCAAGCGCGCCCTGACCGCCGCCGGCGTCGACGTCGCCCTGAAGCCGCGCGCCGGCGAGACGCCCGACGGCGCCGTGAGCCTCGCCCGCTGGGCCTCGCCGACGATGGCCCAGATCGTCGCGGCCACGAACGTCCAGTCCGACAACTTCAACGCCGAGTCGCTGCTCAAGGCGCTCGGCGAGCGCTTCGGCGCGGGCGGGACCACCGCGTCGGGCGCGAGCGTCGTCCGCGGCAGCGTCGCCGACTTCGACGCCCGCCCGCAGATCGTCGACGGCTCAGGGCTCTCGCGCGCGAACCGCACCTCCGCGCGCGACGTCGTGCGCCTGCTCGCCGGCATGGACGCCTCGCCGCACGGTCCCACGTTCGAGGGCTCGCTCGCGCTCGCGGCCCGCACCGGCACGCTCTACGACCGCATGCGCGGCACCGCGGCCAGCCAGCGCTGCCGGGCGAAGACCGGGACGCTCATCGGCGTCACCGCGCTCGCCGGCTACTGCACGAGCCGCACCGCCGACCACACCGCCTTCGCCATCCTCATGAACGGCGTGGACGTCTACGGCGGCCGCCGCCTCCAGGACCGCATGGCCGCGGCCCTGGCGCGCTACGACGGCTGACCGCCCTCGCCGCGCGCGAAGCGCTTCTGGGCGCGCTCGATCGACTCGAGCGCGTCCTCGCGCGGGTACCAGCCGTCGACCTTGACCACCTTCCAGTCGGGCGTCTTGTAGATCGAGAAGAAGTGCGAGATCTCGTCGCGCAGCGTCATCGGCAGGTCGTCGAGCTTCTCGATGTGGCTCCAGTTCGGGTCCGTGTGCGGCACGCACAGGATCTTGTTGTCCTCCGCGTTCTCGTCACGCATGCGGAACAGCGCGACGGGCTTGACCTCGATCAGGCAGCCCGGGAACGTCGGCGCCGAGACGACGATCATGCAGTCGAGCGGGTCCCCGTCGGCCGCGAGCGTGTTGCGGAAGAAGCCGTAATCGGTCGGATAGCCGAGCGAGGAGAACAGCAGCCGGTCGAGCTTGATCGCCTGCAGCTCCTCGTCCCATTCGTACTTGTTCGAGGAGCCCTTGGGGATCTCGACGACAGCCACGAGCGAGTCGGACATCGGCGGCAGCGTACCCTCTCGCGATGCCCGGCCATGTCGTCGCCGTGGGCGGCGGGACCGCCTGGGAGGACCCCCGGCTCGCCGCGCTCGTGCTGTCGCTCGCGGCCCGCGCGCGCCCGCGCGTCTGCTACCTCGGGACGGCCGGCGGCGACGCCGCCGAGCACCTCGTGCGCTTCTACCGGCGCTTTGCCGCGCTCGACTGCCGGCCCGCCGACCTCACGTTCTTCGAGCGCACGGTCGCCGACCTCGAGGCCTTCGTCGCCGAGCAGGACGTCTTCTGGGTCGGCGGCGGCTCGACGGCGAACCTGCTCGCCGTCTGGCGCACGCACGGGCTCGACCGGCTGCTCGGGCGGGCTCACCAGCGCGGGGCCGTGCTCGCCGGCGTCTCCGCCGGCATGAACTGCTGGTTCGAGGCCTCGACGACCGACTCGTTCGGCCCCGAGCTCGCTCCGCTCCACGACGGGCTCGGCCTGCTCGAGGGCTCGGCGTGCCCCCATTACGACGGCGAGCCGCAACGCCGCCCGCTCTACCTGCGCCTCGTCGCCGACGGCGTCCTGCCGCCGGGCTACGCCGCCGACGACGGCGCCGCCGCGCACTTCCACGACGGCGCCGTGACGCCGCACGAGCTCGCGCCCGGCGCGCGCGTCTATCGCGTGACCGCCGAGGGCGAGACGCCGCTTGCCGCCTGAACCGCGGGGGTAGGCGCCAGGCATGAGCGAGAACCTGGCCAGCATCCTCACCGAGGCCGCGGAGCGCTTCCCGGACTCCCCGGCCTACAAGCTCGACGACACGGTCGTCCCGTGGCGCTTCGCCGACGAGGGCAGCGCGCGCGTGGCCGCGCTGCTGAAGGCCAAGGGCCTGCAGCCCGGCGACCGCGTCGGGCTCATGCTGCCCAACGTGCCCTACTTCCCGATCGCCTACTTCGGGATCCTGCGCGCCGGCGGCGCGGTCGTGCCGATGAACGTGCTGCTCAAGGGCCGCGAGGTCCAGTTCTACCTCGAGAACCCCGAGGCCAAGCTGGTCTTCGCCTGGCACGACTTCGCCTCCGAGGCCCAGAGGGGCGCCGAGGCCGTGGGCGCCGAGGTCATCTCGGTCGCGCCCGGTGAGATCGAGAAGGAGCTCGCCGGCGTGGAGCCCGACCGCGAGGTCGCCGACGTCGACCCCAGCGACACCGCGGTGATCCTCTACACCTCGGGCACGACCGGCGAGCCCAAGGGCGCCGAGCTCACGCACGAGAACCTGCTCAAGAACGCCACCGTCTCCCGCGACAGCCTGTTCGAGATCGCCGAGGACGACGTCGTGCTCGGAGCGCTGCCGCTGTTCCACTCCTTCGGCCAGACCGTGTGCATGAACTGCACCGCGCTCGGCGGCGGCACGCTGACCTTCATCCCCCGCTTCGAGCCGGGCAAGGCGCTCGAGATCATCCAGCGCGACCGGGTGACGCTCTTCGCCGGCGTGCCGACGATGTACAACGCGATGCTCAACCACCCGCAGGCCGACGAGGTCGACACGTCGTGCCTGCGCATCTGCGTCTCCGGCGGCGCCGCCATGCCCGGCGAGCTCATGCGCGCCTTCGAGGAGAAGTTCGGCTGCAAGATCCTCGAGGGCTACGGCCTCTCGGAGACCTCGCCGGTCGCCTCGTTCAACCATCCCGACTCCGAGCGCAAGGCGGGCTCGATCGGGACGCCGATCGACGGCGTCGAGATGAAGGTCGTCGGCGAGAACGACGAGGACGTCCCGCAGGGCGACACCGGCGAGATCGTCATCCGCGGCCACAACGTCATGAAGGGCTACTGGAAGCGCGACGACGCCACCGAGGAGGCCATGAAGCGTGGCTGGTTCCACACCGGCGACATGGCCTACGTCGACGAGGACGGTTACTTCTTCATCGTCGACCGCAAGAAGGAC
>Ga0126307_10001504_pt1 | contig 15391 bp, 14 predicted proteins | sample Plot28_FD_89955 | JGI IMG/M metagenome (GOLD analysis project Ga0126307, IMG submission 89955) | Serpentine soil microbial communities from UC McLaughlin Reserve, CA, USA - Plot28 | ecosystem: Environmental > Terrestrial > Soil > Grasslands | place: USA: UC McLaughlin Reserve, Lake County... | reverse complement strand
GCCGAGCCAGAAGCCGTAGTCGAGGGCGACCTGGTTGGCGATGTCGGAGAACGTCGCGGTGCCCTTGTCAGCGGCGACCACCAGGTAGGCGTCGTCGCCGTCGTGCCGCACCACCTGCGGCGGCGGCACGACCTCGCGGTGCCCGTCACGCAGGACCAGGTTGTCGGTCACGTCGAGCAGTCCACTGATGAACGTGCGGTAGCAGGCGATGCCCTCGGCGAGGACTGCCTCGCGGTCGGTCGGGTCGGCCGGCGGCCGCTTCACCACGAACCCGCCCTTGGCGCCCACCGGCACGATGACCGCGTTCTTGACCATCTGGGCCTTGACCAGCCCGAGCACCTCGGTGCGGAAGTCCTCGCGGCGGTCGGACCAGCGCAGCCCGCCGCGGGCGACCGCGCCGAAGCGCAGGTGCACGCCCTCGACCCGGGGGCTGTAGACCCAGATCTCGTAGCGCGGCCGGGGCTGCGGGAGGTCCGGGACCTTGTGCGGGTCCAGCTTGAACGCGACGTACGGCTTCGGGGAGCCGTCGGCGGCGGCCTGGAAGTAGCTGGTCCGCAACGTGGCCCGCACCAGGCCGAGCAGCGAGCGCAGGATTCGGTCCTGGTCGAGGCTCGCCACGGCGTCGAGAGCGCCGTGAATCTCCTCGAGCAGGCCCTCGACGAGGTCCTCGGACGCATCCTGGTGACCCGGGTGGAAGCGGGCCTCGAAGAGCCGGACGAGCAACCGGGAGATGTGCACGTTGGAGACCAGGCACTCCTGGATGTAGGCCTGGCTGAACGTCGAGCCGCCCTGCCGCAGGTACTTGGCGTAGGCCCGCAGAACCATCGCCTGCCGCCAGGTCAGGCCGGCCCGCAGGACCAACGCGTTGAAGCCGTCGCTCTCGGCGTTGCCCGACCAAACAGCCGCGAAGGCGTCCTGGAACAGGACCCGGGCGTCGTCGACGGGCAGCTCGCCGGACGGCTGGTAACGCAGCCCGAAGTCGTAGACCCAGGCACGGGTGCGGCCCGGCCGCTGGATCTCGTAGGGCCGCTCGTCGACGACCTCGACGCCCATCTCCTGCAGCCGCGGCAGCACCACTGACAGGGAGACCGGGTCACCGACGTGGAAGAGCTTGAGCCGTCGCTCCCCCTCGGCGGCGTCCTCGGGCACGTAGAGGTTCAGGTCGATGCCGCCGTCGTCGTCGAGGGCCTCGAGCCGGTGCAGATCCTCGACGGCGGCGGTGGCCGGGAGGTCCTCCTTGTAGGCCTCGGGGAAGGCGTCGGAGTAGGTGGCGACGAGCCGGGTCGCCTCCTCCTCGGAGCAGCTCTCCTGCAGCGCGTCGAAGAAGTCGTCGTCCCATGACCGGGTCGCGGCGACCAGGCGGGCCTCGACCTCGGCCGGGTCGACCTCGGCGACCCGCGCGCCAGGCTCGGTCCGGACCACGAAGTGCAGCCGGGCGAGGACCGACTCGGACACCAGCGCGGTGTAGTCGATGCTCGTGCCCTGGAAGGCGTCGAGCAGGATCTCCTCCATCGCGTGCCGCACCTGCGTCGTGTAGCGGTCGCGGGGCAGGTAGACCATGCAGGACATGAAGCGGCCGTAGTCGTCCCGGCGCAGGAAGAGCCGCAGCTGGCGACGCTCCTGCAGGTGAAGGACGCTCGTCACGATCTGCTCGAGGTCGTCGACGGCGATCTGGAACAGCTCGTCGCGCGGGTAGGTCTCGAGGATCTGCAGCAGGTCCTTGCCGGAGTGGCTGTTGGCGGTGAAGCCGCTCCGGGCGAGCACCTCGGCGGCCTTGCGGCGCAGCACCGGGATGCGCTGGATGCTCTCGTTGTAGGCGGCCGAGGTGAACAGGCCGAGGAAGCGGCGCTCGCCGACGACCTCACCGGCCTCGTCGAACGTCTTGACCGCGACGTAGTCGAGGTAGGCCGGCCGGTGCACGGTGGAGCGGCTGTTGGCCTTGGTGATCACGAGCAGCTGGCGGCGGCGCGCGTGCGCGCTCACCTCCGGCGGCAGCCGACCGGCGTCGCCGTCCTGGCGCTGGTCGGCGCGCAGGATGCCGAGCCCAGTGCCCGGGACGGCGACCAGCCGGTCGCTGGACCCGTCCTCGAGGGCGACCAGCTCGTTCTCCCGGTAGCCCAGGAAGGTGAAGTGCGCGTCGGCCAGCCAGCGGAGCAGCTCGCCCGTCTCGGCGACCTCCTGGGCGGACATGCCGGGCGGCGCGGTGTCGGCGACCTCGTCGGCGACGTGGACGGCGATGCGCTGCATGCGCGGCCAGTCCTCGACCGCCTCGCGGACGTCGCGCAGCACCCGCTCGAGGTCCGCCACCAGCAGGTCACGCTGCTCGTCGTCGGTCTCGCGGTCGATCTCGACCCGCATCCACGACTCGACGACGCCGTCCGTGCAGTCGTCGCGGGCGTCCTCGAGGGACGTGGCGTCGCACACCTCGAGGAGCGTGCCGGCGATGTCGCGCCGCACCACCAGCTGCGGATGGATCACCAGGTGGATCGCCCGACCGTGCCGGCTGAGCTCCGCGGTGACCGAGTCGACGAGGAACGGCATGTCGTCGCTGACGACCTCGACGACCGAGTGCCCCTCGTCCTCGGGAGTGCGTACCCGGACGGAGGCGGTGCCCTGGGGCCTGCTGGCGGCCAGTTCGCGGTGGGCCAGCGGGGCGCCCAGGACGTCCTCCACCCGGCGCCCGACCAGGTCCTCGGGCGCGATGTGCCGGTAGTAGCGGTGCAGGTAGGCCGCCAGGTCCTCGGCCGGGACCGTCACGTCCGGACGCTCCGCGGCGAGCTCGAGGGCCCGGTCGAGCAGCGCCCCCTTGGCGTGCTCGAGGGCCAGCACCCGCTCGGCCTGCCTGTCCTGCTGCCGTACCGCCGACATCGTCGTCGTCGCCCGCCCTTTGCGCTGCCTGTCTGGTCCCCCGACCCTAGCGCCGGGCCGTCACGGCGGTGCCGGAGGTCACGACGTCACAGGTGGGATCGCAGCTCCCAGAGCAGGGGGAAGTAGTGCAGCCCGAGCCGGCCGCGCAGGTAGGGCGAGCCGCTGGAGCCGCCGGTGCCGGACTTGGTGCCGATCTGGCGCTCGACCATGAGGACGTGCCGGGACCGCCACAGGGCGGCGTTGGCGTCGTGGTCCAGGAGGCGCTCGGCGAGCTCCCACACCTCGCCGTAGGTGCCCCGGTCGCCGGCCACGGTGAGCAGCGAGGCGGTGATCTCCTCGTCGGTGGCCGCCGGCAGGCCGGCGCGACGTACGACGTGGAGGAACGCCTCCCACAGCGACGGCTCGTCGAGCCGGCGCTGCAGCCGCGCCCGCTCCTCGGCCGTCAGGCCGCGGAAGCGGTCGAGGTAGCCGGGATCCTTGGCGCCGGCCAGGAACTCCAGCTCGCGGAACTGCACGCTCTGGAAGCCGCTCGCCGGCGCAAGCCGGTCGCGAAAGACCAGGAAGTCCTGCGGGGTCATGGTCTCGAGGACGGCCACCTGCCGGATGAGGACGTCCTCGATAGCGACCACCCTGGCCAGCAGGTGGCGGGCCCGCCACAGGTCGCCGGAGAACATCTCCTCGCGGGCAGCGGTCAGCTCGTGCAGGAGCTGCTTGAACCACAGCTCGTAGACCTGGTGCACGGTGATGAACAGCAGCTCGTCGTGCGCCGGTGGGTCGGACTCGAGGTGCTGCTGGTCGAGCAGCTCGGCCACCCGCAGGTACGACCCGTAGGTGAGCCGGGCGCCCTCCTCGCCGAAGTGCCGGTCATGGTCGGTGCCGTCTGCGCTGCTGACGTCGGTCTGGTCGCCCACGCGCCGAGGGTAGTGCGGCGCGCCCTGCCTAGGGTTGGTCGCGTGCCGACGGAGGGTGAGCCGATCGACGCCCGCTTCACCAAGTGGGGCGGCGGGCGGCACTGGGAGTTCCCGCTGCGCTGCGTCGGCGTCGACGAGCACGGCGTGTGGGGCGCGGGAGAGGTCGGGACCCGGCTGTGGCGGCCGGGCGCCGGCTTCGTGTCGCAGGTCGGCTGGGTGACCCTCTTCCCGCACGACCGGCCGTGGGCCGCGTCCTTCTACGGGTCGGCGCACCAACAGATCGACACCTACGTCGACATGACCACCGTTCCGGAGTGGTCCGGGTCCAGCGTCTCGATGGTCGATCTCGACCTCGACGTGGTGCTGATGCGTGACGGGTCGCTGCTGCTCGACGACGAGGACGAGTTCGAGCAGCACCGGCGAGACCTCGGCTACCCGGCCGAGATCGTGGACTGGCGCGGCGGACCGCCCACGAAGTGCTGGCCGCCGTCTGGGACGGCACCGAGCCCTTCGGGGCGGTCGGCGCCTCGTGGCTGGACCGGGTCTCCGGCTAGTCACCGTCGCGTGGTGCCCGCGACGAACCTGTGGACGCTCAGCCCATGTGGGGATAGGCGTGGTCGGTGGGCGGGACGAGGGTCTCCTTGATCGACCGGGAGCTGGTCCAGCGCATGAGGTTCTGCGGGGCACCTGCCTTGTCGTTGGTCCCGCTCGCCCGGGCGCCACCGAAGGGCTGCTGCCCGACGACCGCGCCGGTCGGCTTGTCGTTGACGTAGAAGTTGCCGGCGGCGAAGCGCAGGAAGTCGCTCGCCGCGGCGACCGCCGCGCGGTCCTGCGCGATGATCGACCCGGTCAACGCATAGTCCGCGACCGACTCCATCTGGGTCAGCATCGCGTCGTAGTCGCCGTCGTCGTAGACGTGGACGCCGAGGATCGGCCCGAAGTACTCGTTCGTGAAGATCTCGTTGTCCGGGTCGGTCGACTCGAGCACGGTGGGCCGGACGAACCAGCCCTCGCTGTCGTCGCAGGTGCCGCCGGCGATCACGGTCATGCTGTCGTCGCCCTTGGCCCGCTCGAGCGCGGCCTTGTGCTTGCCGAACGCCCGGTCGTCGATCACGGCGCCCATGAAGTTGGACAGGTCGGTGACGTCGCCCATCGTCAGCGAGTCGGTGAGCGCCGCGAGGTCGTCGCGGAGCCTCGACCACAGGCTGCGCGGCACGTAGGCCCGCGAGGCGGCGGAGCACTTCTGGCCCTGGTACTCGAAGGCACCCCGGACCATCGCGGTGCGCAGCACCTCGAGGTCGGCCGAGGGGTGGGCGACGATGAAGTCCTTGCCGCCGGTCTCGCCGACGATGCGCGGGTAAGTCCGGTAGGACGCGATGTTGTCGCCGACCTGTTTCCACAGCCCCTGGAAGACGGCTGTCGAGCCGGTGAAGTGGATGCCGGCGAGGGCCGGGTCGACCATCGCCACGTCGGAGACCGTCTTGCCGTGCCCGGTCACCATGTTGATGACGCCGGGCGGCAGGCCGGCCTCCTCGAGCAGCATCATCAGCAGGTGCGCCGCGTACTGCTGGGTCGGTGCGGGCTTCCATACGACGGTGTTGCCCATGAGCGCGGGCGCCGTAGGCAGGTTGCCGGCGATCGCGGTGAAGTTGAACGGGGTGATCGCGTAGACGAAGCCCTCGAGGGGGCGGTGGTCGGTGCGGTTCCAGATGCCGGGCGAGGAGATCGGCTGCTCGGCGAGGATCTGCCGGGCGAAGTGCACGTTGAAGCGCCAGAAGTCGATGAGCTCGCAGGCCGAGTCGATCTCGGCCTGGATGGCGGTCTTGGACTGGCCGAGCATGGTCGCCGCGTTGAGCGTCGAGCGCCAGGGGCCGGCGAGAAGGTCGGCCGCCCTGAGCAGGATCGCCGCCCGGTCGTCGAACGACAGCGCGCGCCAGCCGGGCGCAGCGGCCGTGGCGGCGTCGACGGCCGCCCGAGCGTCCGCGTGGGTGGCGCCGCGCATCGTGCCGAGCACGTGGTGGCGGTTGTGCGGCTGCACGACGTCGAGCTCGTCTCCGCCCCCGAAGCGCTTGTCGCCGCCGATCGTCATGGTCAGCTCGCGCGGCTCGCTGGCCATCCGCTTGAGGGTCTGCTCGAGGTCGGCGCGCTCGGCGCTGCCAGGGGCGTACTGCCGGACCGGCTCGTTGACGGGGGCGGGGACCTGGGTGACGGCGTCCATGGCCGCCATCGTGCCACTGGGTGCCGCCCGCCGGGAGCCCAGCCCGGTCAGGACTCCAGCTCGACCAGGACCGCGAGCTCCTGCGCGGCGTACCACCCCAGCTCGTGGTCCTCGACGCCGTCGACCACGAACGTGGCGTCGTCGTCGCCGGCGTCCGCGCCGGGCAGGGCCGCGACCGCAGCGCGTACGTCGTCGGCCGCGTCGGGGTGGTCCACCAGGGCGGACTCGACCACGGTCAGGTCCACCGGCCCGTCGACCCGCACGGCTGCGCGGTCCTCGCCGCCCGGGGTCCCGGTGGGGTGCACCCGGCCGTCGGGCAGCTCGGCCGCGAGCACGACCCGGCGTGGCGCGCCGTCGCCGACCAGCCGCAGCGACGCGCGCGCCGCCGCGGAGGTCGCGGCGTACTCCAGCTCCTCGAGGTCGCCCTCCACGTACCACTCGCGCAGCGCCGGGGTGACCGCGTAGCCGGTCCGAGCGTCGAGGCTGCCGCCCGCCAGGGCAGTGGCGAGCCCGGCCATCGTGGTCGGCAGGTAGACCCGCACTCAGACCTTCCGGCCGATGTCGTCGGGCGACGGCTCCGAGAGGGCGGCCCGGCTGGTGCGCAAGGAGGTCTCCAGGACGGCCAGCCGCCGGCGTGGGTCCATCATGTTGGCGCCGATCTCGACGAGGTCCTCGGGCCCCGGCCCTAGCACGGTGACCGAGGTGCCGGCCCGGCTCAGCGTCTGGCACTCGCCGACCAGCCGCCGGGTGACCTGCCGGCGCCACCGGCGCTCCAGGCGGGCCGCCACGGTCCGCGGCCGGTCGGCGACGAACGCAGCCATCGGCGCGAGGACGTAGACCTCGTCCAGCCCCTCGCGGGCGAGCAGGTCGACGCTGGTCGTCGAGAGGGTGCCCCCGTCCACGTAGCGACGCCCGTCGACGAGCACGGGGGCGTACCACCCCGGGATCGCGCACGACGCGGTGACCGCCTCGTCCAGGGCGGCGACCGGTGCGCCCTCGCGGCCGAACGCCACCCGTCGGCCGGTGTCGTAGTCCATGGCGACGATCCAGACCTGACCGCCGCTCGCGGTCTGCGCCCAGGCGCCGTCGGACGCCACCGACCGCACCATCGCGCCCACCTCGGCGAGGGTGCCGGTGCCGGTCGGGGTGAGCGCGGCGAGGACGGCGAGGGGCGGGACGGCGCGCGGCCGGGCGATCGAGCGCCGCAGCAGGGCCGGCGACCCCACGGCCAGCCGAGGCCGGCCGGGGTGGGAGCCGCCCGTCGACTCGTCGTAGCTCCACTCGAGGGCCAGCTCGCGCGGCAGCGGCATGCCCCGCTGGTGGGCGATCAGGTCGTCGACCGTGAGACCGCCGCCGATCAGCGCTGCCAGGACCGAGCCGGCCGACGTACCCACGACGACGTCGGCCTCCGCGGGGTCGAAGCCTTCGACCTCGATCAGCGCCTTCAGCGCCCCGATGGTCCAGGCCGCCCCAAGCACGCCGCCCGCGCCGAGCACCAGCCCGCGCCGCCTGGGTGCCCGGCCGCCCATCAGCGGGTCGCCTCCAGCAGCTCGCCGAGCGCGTCGCCGAGGCACTGCGCGAGCACGTCGACGTCGGGCATCGCGTCGCGGTCGGCGTTGAGGCCGTAGAACACCTTCCCGTCGTACGACGTCAGGCCGATGCTCAGGGCCTGCCCCTTGGCCAGCGGGACGACCGGGTAGGCGGCGAGCATCCGCGCCTCGCCGGCGTAGAGCGGCTGCTGGGGGCCGGGCACGTTGGTGACCACCAGGTTGAACCAGCGCTTGGACAGCCCGCTCGCCACCCGGGCGCCGAGGGCGTGCAGGGTCGGCGGGGAGAAGCCGGCCAGCCCCGCCAGCGCCTCGGCGCCGACCGCCTGGCCGGTGTCCTTGTGCGCCTGCATCCGGTAGGAGACCTGGTGCAGCCGCATGACCGGGCTCGGCTCCCCCACCGGGAGGTCGACCAGGTAGCTCGAGACGCGGTTGCCGGTGGGCTGCCCGCCGTCGCCCTCGCTGCGCACGCTGACCGGCACCAGGGCGCGGACCGTGGTCGACGTGGAGACCTTCTCACCTCGGGTCAGCAGCCACGCGCGCAGCGCACCGGCGACGGTGGCGAGGACCACGTCGTTGACGGTGCCCCCGTGCGCCTTGCGGATGCGGCGGTGGTCGTCGAGGTCGAACGTGGCCGTCGCGTAGCGCCGCTGCTCGCCGATCACCGCGTTGAGCGGGCTGTCCGGGGCGGACCGCGCCGCGGTGCGCGCGGCGGCGAGCAGGCCGCCGGCCGCCGAGACCGCCCGGCCAAGGGTGTGCTGCACCTCGCCGATCCCGCCGCGGACCGCGTCGATCGCCGCGGTCGGACGGCGGACCGTCTCGGCGACCGCACCGGCCACCAGCTCGACCCACGACGGCTCGGGAGCGGGTCGCCAGGTGTCGGCGGGCGGGTGCCGGCGCGCCGGTGTCGTGTCGAGGATGACCTGGCCGATGTCCACCGCGGCGATGCCGTCGACCATCGCGTGGTGGGTCTTGCTGATGACCGCGAACCGGCCGTCGGACAGTCCCTCGACGAGGTACATCTCCCACAGCGGCCGGGTGCGGTCGAGCGGGCGGCTCTGCACCCGCGCGACGAGCTCGGCCAGCTGCAGGTCGGTGCCCGGTCGCGGCAGTGCGGACCGCCGCACGTGGTAGGAGACGTCGAAGTGCTCGTCGTCGACCCAGACCGGGTTGGCGAGCCGCCCCGGCACCCACCGCACCCGCTGGCGGTAGCGCGGCACGAAGGCGATGCGCTGGGAGATCAGCTCGACCAGCTGCTCGAGGTCGAAGCCGTCGGCCGGCTCCCGGAAGACGGCCACGCCGCCGACGTGCATCGGCGTGGTGGGCTCCTCGAAGTAGAGGAACGACACGTCGAGCGGAGTCAGCCGGTCGGCCATCCCTGCATCGTGGCACGTCGGGCCCGTCCGCAGAGGGACTGCATGCCATCCTGGGCGCATGATCCGCCGCGGTTCCTGCCTGCTGGCCGGTCTCGTCCTGGTGCTCGCCCTCGGCGGCTGCGCCTCGGGCGACGACGACCCCGGCGACGCCGGCACGACGGCCAGCGCCTCGGCGACGACCGGTGGCTCGGCATCGTCCAGCCCGGCGACCGAGACCGAGCAGGCGGTGGAGATCAGCGTCGCCGTCACCGACGGCAAGGTCGAGCCGGAGCCGCGGCGGGTCGAGGTCGCGAAGGACAGCCAGGTGCGCCTGATCGTGACCAGCGACGTCGACGACGAGCTGCACGTGCACGGCTACGAGGTCGAGGCCGAGCTCGAGGCCGGCCGGCCGGCCGGCGTCGAGCTGGTCGCCGACCAGACCGGCATCTTCGAGGTCGAGACTCACGAGACCGAGCTCGAGCTGCTCCAGCTCGAGGTGCGCTGACCCGAGCGCGATGACCGGCCGGGTGATCGAGCAGGGGCACCTGCTCGCCCATGGGGTGGGCAGCCGCGACGACCTGCCGATCCCCTTCGCCTACGCGCTGACCGGCGCCGCCGTGGCGCTGATCGCCTCGTTCCTCGCCCTCGGGCTGCTCTGGCGCGAGCCGCGGCTCGACCCGGCCGGGGCCGGGCGACCCGTGCCCTCCTGGCTGGCCCGCGGCCTGGACGCCCGGTGGTTCCGGGTGACCCTGCGCCTGCTCGGGGTGGCGGCGACGGCGTACGTCGTCATGGCCGCGGTCGCCGGCCGCGACGACGCCCTCAACCCGACAGCGGGAGTCGTCTACGTCCTGCTGTGGATCGGAGTCCCGATCGTCTCGATGCTGGTCGGGCCGGTCTGGAAGATGGTCAACCCCATCCGGTCGCTGCACTGGGCCCTCTCGCGCGCCCTGCGGACCGACCCGGCCGAGGGGATGTCGCCGCTGCCGGCTTCGCTGGGGTACTGGCCGGCCGCGGTGTCGTTGCTCGCGTTCGTCTGGATGGAGCTGGTCGCGCCGGACAACACCACGCTGCCGGTCCTGCGGGTGTTCTTCGCGGTGTACGTCGCGGTGCACCTGCTGGCGGCCACCTGGTGGGGCTCCGGCTGGTTCGACAAGGGCGACGGCTTCGAGGTGTTCTCCTCGCTCGCCGGGCGGCTGTCGGTGCTGGGGCGGCGCGCCGACGGGACGATCGTCCTGCGCAACCCGCTCGACGGCGTGGCCGGCACCCCGGTCGCGCCGGGGCTGTTCGCCGTCGTGGGCGTGCTGCTCGGCTCCACCGCCTACGACTCGTTCGCCAACACGCCCTGGTGGGTGACCCAGCTGCAGAGCGGGCCGCTCTCGGCCGAGGTGACGGGGACCCTCGGGCTCTTCGGCGCCGTGGTGATCGTGACATCCGCCTTCGCCGGCGCGGCTGCCATGTCGGGGAGGGGCAGCGGCCTGCGGCCGCTCGACGTCGGCGCCGAGTACGCGCACAGCCTGGTCCCGATCGTGATGGGCTACGTGGTCGCGCACTACTGGTCGCTGCTCGTCCTGATCGGGCAGCAGACCGTCATCCAGCTATCCGACCCGCTCGGCACCGGCGCGAACTGGCTGGGCACCGGCGGCCGCGGCATCGACTCGAGCCTCGCCGGGCCGACGCTGGTCGCGGTGGTGCAGGTGGTGGCCGTGGTGACCGGTCACGTGCTGGGCGTGGTCCTCGCCCACGACCGGGCGGTCGGCATCCTGCCGCCCCGCCGCGCCCTGGTGGGTCAGGTGCCCTTGCTGGTGCTGATGGTCTGCTACACCGTCGGCGGGCTCACGCTGCTGTTCGCCGCCTGAGGACGACCCGGCTCAGTCGCGCAGGTGACGGCCGAACAGCTCCTCGAGGCGCTGCGCCGTCGTGTCGTACGAGGTGTGGTGCACGCCGACCAGGCCCAGCGACTCGGCCGCGCGCACGTTGTGCTCGAGGTCGTCGACGAAGACGGTTTGCGCCGCGCCGACACCGAGCAGCTCCAGGACGTGGGCGAAGATCTCCGGCTCCGGCTTGCGCATGCCGACCTCGCCGCTGATGACGATCGCGTCGAACATCTCGTCCCAGCCCTCGCGGGGGTACTCGTTGCCCCACGAGTTGGACAGCAGGCCGGTGAGCAGGCCGGCCCGGCGGGCCCGCAGGACCAGCCCGGCCATCGCCGGGGCGTGCTCGAACTGGTCGAACATCCGCTGCAGGAGGCCGGTGGCCTCGATCGTCCGGCCGGCGTGCTCGGAGAGGCGGCGGGCCAGCTGCCGCTCGAAGTCAGGCACCTCGATCTCGCCCCGCTCGAGGGCGGCGACCGGGTTGTCGCGGGCGAGCTCGCCCTGGTGCGGGCCGAGCCAGGAGCGCATGACGTCGACGTAGTGCTCGACCTCGAGGCCGTCGATCTCCGCCCAGGCCCGGATCGCCGCGTCGAGCGGCTCGGTGAGGACGCCGCCCCAGTCGACGACGAGGGCACGCAAGACGGTCGGCACCCCGGGATCCTACGGACCGTCGAGCGACGGCAGCAGCAGCGCGGTGACCGCGCCCAGGACCGCGCCCGCGACCAGACCGGTCACGGCGCCCAGCAGGACCACCGCCCCGGCCGGCCAGCCCGGGCCGGGCGCCGTCGCGCCGAGGAAGATGACCACATGGCCGGGGGCCAGGCCAGCGCGCTGGCCAGCACCACGGTCACCAGCAGCCAGGGCGACCACGACCACGGCCTTACGACCGCCGGACGGCTCGCCACCCATGACCCCCTGGCTGAGCCGGGCCGCCCCGGCGGCCGCCGTCATGCCGACCGCCTCGGCGGACGCGCACAGCGCGACCCAGGTGCCGAGGGTCGGCGCGGTTGTGCCGAGGTGCCGGACGACAGGTCCGGTCACCGGATCAGGCTGACCCGGGCCCGGACGTGCGGCACGGCACAAGGGGCCCGGGCTGCCCGGCCGTCCGGCTGCCTTGCTCCGCGGCGGTCCGGCGGCTCAGCGGGAGCGCGCGAGGCGGCGGCGCCGGCGGGGGGCTCGGCCGACCAGGTCCGCGGCGAGGCCGGCCAGGGCCTGGCGGGCGGGCGAGGTCGCGGCGACCTCGCTGACCGGGCGGGCCTGCAGCAGGGCGGCGTCGAACGCGGCCGGGTCGTCGGGCACCAGGACCGGCTCGGTGACACCGGCGTAGCGCTCGAGCGCCTCGGCCACCTGCTGCCGCGGGTCGCGGCCGACGACCGAGGCCCGGACCCGGTTGACGACGACTCGCGGGGTGGCACCGGGCACGACCTCGCGCATCGCCGAGAGCCCGCGGACCAGCCGGTGCACGCCGACCGGGTCGGCGCCGCCGACCGCCAGGACGACGTCGGCGGCAGCGAGCGTGGTGAGGGTGACCCCGTTGCGCAGCGGTGCCGCCGTGTCGAAGGCCAGCTCCTCGTCCTGCTCCAGGCAGAACGCGCAGTCGACGACGGTCACCTCGGCGACCTCTCGCGCGACGGTCCACACCTGCTCCACGGCGCTGGGCCGCAGCTCCGGCCAGCGCTCGGCTCGGCTGATGCCGGTGAGCACCCGCAGGTGCGGAGCGACGACCGGGGCGAGCGCGGCCAGCGCCGAGCGGTCGAGAGCCCCGTTGCCCGCCGACCGAGCCGCCGCCGCCAGGCCGGGCGCCTCGTCGAGCAGGCCCAGCACCTGGCCGACCGAGCCGCCGTAGACGTCGGCGTCCGCCAGCAGTGCGCTGGTGCCCAGGGCCGCAAGCTCGGCCGCCAGCGTGACCGCGACGCTGGTGCGCCCCGGTGCGCCCGCGGGACCCCAGACAGCGACCACCTGACCGGGCGCTGGCGCCAGGCCGTTCGATGCCGAGCCGTTCGACGAGCCGTTCGGTGCCGAGCCGTTCGGCGCCGAGCCGTTCGGCGCCGAGCCGTTCGGCGCCGAGCCGTTCGGCGCCGACCGGCCGCGCGGCGGCGAGCTCCACCCGGCCGACTCCCGGGTGCGGCCGAACAGCGCGGAGACTGCCGCGCTGACCGCGGCAGCGAGGTCGGCCGGCGCGGCGTCCCCGGGCAGCACCTGCTCGACGCCGAGCGCGCGCAGGCGGAGCGCGGCCTGGTCGTCGCCCGGGTCGTGCAGGCCGACCACGGCCACCCCGGCCGCGGCCAGGCGGGTGACGGCGTCCCGGTCCAGACGCCGCAGCCCGGCGTACAGCAGAGCGGCCCGCGACGTGCCCGTCGCGGCCACGGCCAGCAGGTCGGGCAGGTCCGCGCAGCGCCGCACCACGCGCAGCCCCGACGGGCTGCGTTCGAGGCCGGCCACCAGCCCGGCTTCCCAGGCCGCACCGGTGACGGCCGTGAGCACCGGGACGGTCACGAGGACCCGGCCGGCACGTGGACGAGGTAGACCGACCCGTGGGCCACGGCGTCGATCACCGCGGGCACGTCACCGCTATCGACGAGCAGGGTCACCGCCGCCTTGTCGCCACTGGCACCGAACCCGCCCTCACCGCGGACGTCCTCGGCGACCGTGACCGACCCCAGCACCAGCTGGGCAGGGACCTCTTCCTCACCCGCCGCCTCCTCGGGCACGACGTAGACGTCGACGACGCGGCCTTTGTCCAGGCCGGTGACCCCGTAGCGGTCCACCTCGATGACCACCCGGCGCAGGTCCGGCGCCGCGTCGTCGGTGACCGCCGACAGCGGCAGCAGCTCGCCGCGGCCGACCGGCCGGGTCAGCACCACCCCCTCCACGTCCTCGCTTGCCGCGACGTACGACCGTGCGGCCTCGTCGAGCCGGACGGCGGTCACCGACACGTCGGACGGCGCGAGCACGGTGTCGCTGCCGAGGTCCCGGGTCACCGACCAGACCTCGACCCGCTCGTCCGCGTCGGCGAGCACCTTGGCGCCCAGGACCACGGCCAGCAGGACGAGCAGCACTCCCAGCAGCAGCCGGGTGTCGAGCCAGCGCGCACGCGGCAGTCGGGTTGCTCTCGGGCTGGGCAGGTCGGTCACCGTGACGCTCCCCCGTCGTGGCTCGCGGACCGGCCCCCGCTGCACGCCGGTCGAGGCAGCATCCTGGCGTGCCGGGCGCCAGACCGCCACCCGTCGTCCACAGGCAGGCCGCCGCCGCCCGGGCCCGGCCGCCATACTGATCCACTGATCCACCTGCCGTCCCGCGAGGAGCGTCCATGACCGTCCCGAGCGACCCCGGGCCGACCGGTCGTCGCTTCCTGCAGCTCGCGGACGTCGCGGAGGTGCTCAACATCTCCTCGGCCCAGGTCTACGCGCTGGTCCGCTCCGGCGACCTGCCCGCGATCAAGATCGGCGGCCGCGGTCAGTGGCGGGTCGAGGTGAGCGAGCTCGAGGCCTACATCGCCCGGATGTACGCCGAGACGCGCGCCTTCGTGACCACCCATCGCTTCGGCCGGCCGGCCGAAGACGGCGGCCCGCCGGGTGCGGTCGACGACGGCGACGGCGACGGGGGCGACACCGAGGCCGGTCCCGTGACCAGGTGACCCCGCCCGACCTAGCCCCTGAACCCGCTAGGCCCGCGAGCGCACCAGCGCCAGGGCGGCGAAGGGCACTGTGCGCACGGCGCCGGACCGGCGCGGCCGGACCTCGGCCGCCGGGTGCTCGGTGAGCTCGACGAAGTCCGCGCCGACGCGTTCCAGCGTCCCCTCGACCGTGCCGCCGCCGGTCAGGTGGACCACGACCGGCGACCGGTCGCGAGCGATGGCACGCAGCGCGACCCCGAGGCCGAGCCGCACCCGCTGACCCGCAGGGGCCGCCATCGACTCCGAGGTCGGCGCCAGGTCGGTGACCGACTGCACGGCGGACATCGTGACCAGGACCTGGGTGCCCGCGTCGCCGGCGAGGAGCAGCCACTCGTCCGAGACCTCGACCACACGCCCGTCGACCCGACCCGCCCCCACCGCGTGCAGACCGACCCGGCCGCCGAGCGACCCGCCCAGCCGTTCGGCCAGCGTCAGCAGCGCGCTCTCGCGCCGGGACCGGTCGGCCACCTCGGCGACGACCGAGGCAGCCTCGGCGGCGTCGAGCTGCGCCTCCAGGTCGCCGAACAGGTCGTCCCAGCGCATCCCTGCTCTGCCTCCCCACGCGTGACGCCCGTCCGACGCCGACGCCCCATCCTGCCCAAGCCGGGCGTCCGAGTGCCCACCAGGCCTGTGGACGACCGATTGACACGAGGTGAACGGCACTAGTAGAACGCAAACATACGTAAACAAAGGTAACGGGGCGGAATGGCACTTCATCGATTGAGGCTTCGCGCGGGGCTGGTCGTGGCGGCCACCGCCGGTGTCGCCCTGGTGGTCGGGCGGCTGCTCGCCGGCGTCGTGCTGGACGGGTCTGCGGCCGCTGAGCGGTCCGGCCCGGCAGCGCTCGACGCATGGGTCGGCCACACCGCGGCGGCCGGTGCGCTGCTGACCCTCTGCTGGTGGTCCGTCTCCTTCACGGTCGCAGTCGTGGCGCAGGCGGGGGAG
>Ga0126307_10001503_pt1 | contig 15405 bp, 15 predicted proteins | sample Plot28_FD_89955 | JGI IMG/M metagenome (GOLD analysis project Ga0126307, IMG submission 89955) | Serpentine soil microbial communities from UC McLaughlin Reserve, CA, USA - Plot28 | ecosystem: Environmental > Terrestrial > Soil > Grasslands | place: USA: UC McLaughlin Reserve, Lake County... | reverse complement strand
TAACTTACCGCAGGGCCCGTAGCTCAGCCAGGTAGAGTACCGGACTTTTAACTATCATAGAAAGAAATCCGGCTGTCTCGGGTTCGAATCCCGACGGGCCCGCTATGATATCACTCCTAAAATAGGATTCTTGGGAATAAAGGAGTGAAATATAGAAAAAATGCAAGCAGAGGAAGAAGGTGAAGAACCATCGTCTTGTACCACGATCATGGATCCTTGGTCATTGTTCCTTTATGGAATGAAGGCTCCGATGACTAGAGAAAAATACAGAGGAAGGCTAGCCAAATTTTTCGATTTTATTGGCTTAACAGTAGGCACTATGAAAGAACGCGCTACAGCCTTCACAGAAAGGGGCAAGAGACAACCAGACTGGGTATTTGTTTGTGTTCTGCGCTTTGCACACGCTCAGAAAGAAAGGGTCAGAAATGGAGAGATAAGTCCTGCGACTCTTAGAAACTACATCAAAGCAGTCAAGCTGTTTTGCGAAATGAACGACATTGTCATAACATGGAAAAAAATCACCGGAGGTCTGCCAAAAGCGAGGAGGTTTGCAGACGACAGAGCACCTACGCTTGATGAGATCCGCAGAATAATAGAATATCCAGATCGCAGAATCACGCCTGTTATCTGCACAATGTTATCGTCAGGAATGCGTCTTGAGGGATGGAATTATTTGCGCTTGAGCCATATCAAACCAATAGAACTAGACGGTAAAATCGTCGCTGCAAAAATGATAGTGTATGCCGGCGACCCTGAAGAATATTTTACCTTCATTACACCAGAAGCGTACCAGGCACTAGCAAGTTGGATGAAATTTAGGAATGACTCAGGGGAAGATGTTACATCCAACAGCTGGGTCATGCGTGACTTGTGGGATACAAAGAAAGGCTGCATACAACATTTTGTAACTATTCCAAAGAAGCTTAAAGCTACAGGGGTAAAACGCCTGGTTGAAGATGCTCTATGGACATCATATTCCCTTGGACTTTGCTAGAGAACAAACATGTAGCGTGACAGCCTTATAGCGAATTGATTCTAGGCTGGTCTTGATTTCTTAAATAGAGTATCGAAGTAATTGATAAATGCCCGACCCAAAGATGTATCGCTGGAAGCATCAAATCCATACATCGGGCTATCGTCTCCTTTACGATCAGGCATATAGTATTGCACATATACTTCTTTATTGTCTGCGATTACCAGCCTCCAAGGAGAATATTCTTTAAACAGTTTGCATTCTATATGCCGGGAATTCTTGCAAAAGTCTATAGAACTCTGTATCTCCGCCATGTAGGCGCCGCGACTAGGGAAATTACCAGCCTTGTACCTTTCTTCCACTATGTCAGTAGCTTCAGGATCCAGCAATAATACCTGAACTGTTCCATCTATTTTTCCCAATAGTATATCGTACATTGGCGAAGTAACATTTGAAAAAATCGGGTTTCCAGTGTAAAAGAGTAGGTTCAAGTTTCTGGCATTCCGCGCCAACTCAGCGAATTTGTCATTGATTTTCTTCCTGTTTTCAGATGTTGTACTTCCATTGGGATTATAGTAGACGATGTCAGCCGCAGAGAATAGCTCTTTGGCTTTGCTTCCAGTTAGCTGCTGCGCGTCAGCAGGTGTTGGCTTTAGTCCGTTGATGTGTCCTACTTCCGAATTCAGCGGAATCTCAATCTCCTCTTTGGTAACGGAGGCAAAGCTACGTTTTTCAAATATAGCATCAGCAAAAATCGTTGGGCTAACTAAACGGCCTTCTGAACCTGAGAAAAATGCTAGCTCTATGGCACCTTCGATAATTACCTCGTTTCCTCCTCTAAATTCGACTTCTTCAAACAGCCACTCCACTTCATCAGATTCTGTCTTTTTAGTTGCGATAATATTTTTTGCAACCGGGATGCTTGCTCCGATATTGGCAACAGAAATTCCAGCTCCTATTTGGATGGTCGCCTTTTCCTCTTGCAGATCTTCCGGTATCATCTTAAAGATCTTGACAAAATCAGATGCATTTTCCAATTTCAATATGACTTTCAGGCTTTTGACCCTGTTAAATTTTTGGCCGCGCTCAAGTGTCAAACTCCATTGAATTGCCACATGGTCTCCGAGAATTGGCTCACTCAGGCTGGGTTTAGAATCTTCAAAAGTAATTTGGTTTAATGTGATTTTACCTTCAGTGCGTCGCTGTCTCAGAGGCGACTTCAGCAGATTTCTAAGCATTAACGAAGCTATATTATCAAAGTTAAGCATAAAAGTATTTTATCTCTGAATCTGCGATAACCACTCTATAGCCTCCTTGTAGGTGATATCTAACTGCGGAACCAGAGAGGTAGTAGTATGAAAGTAAAAGAATTAGAACTAATACTGCGATTCTTTGAGTTCGATTGCCATTTCCATTCGTGTTATCGGAGTAATAGTAGTATACACATTAGGAGGTCTCGTAAGGCACAACAGGAATCACTCATATGCAAAGATCTTTTCAGGTCAAGCAAATGGAGAAGGGTGTTACGCTCTCTTCAGACCGACCTCCAAGTATATACGTGAGCCGCAGTTTGTAGACATTATTGCTAAGATAGATGGCAAGAAGAGCAGTAGTTCTTTGTCTTTTTTTAGTCAGGGATGATGGTGATGCAGCAGAAGCAGAACCAGAAGACATAGATGTGCTCAAATTAGGTCATCACCTCATGCTTGTAGTTTAGAGCGGAATACAAATTAGGACTTATCCAGGCTTATATTAGACATCTCGGCCCTTTAGCTTTTTCTATATATATAACAATGAACAGGGATTACTATTATGTTATTTTAGTACGTGAAGTTCATTGCCTTAGAGCTTTGCATACTTTACTAGATACATGGAAAATATCTCTGACATCTCCACCATCTCCGCCAGCGACGAATATGAGCACAAATAATAACAGAAATAGCGGAGATACCACTTCAGATAGAGGAGATATTACCTCCACTACTAGCAAAATACCTCCACCAAAAGAGCCGGAAAATGACGCTCATTTGAAGAAAAGTGGAGATATCGGAGATGGTGGAGATATTATCCGATTGTCTCTAGGCAGTTACGGCAATTGCAGTACCGACCTTATTCAACTGGATGATAAGGACTATGTCGCATTTGATTTAGAGTGGGATAACGATCATACAGGCAACAATCGAACTATCTATACAGCTGCATTTGTAGACAACCGAGGGAATCAAAAGGTGCTACACATTTCTGATTATGGAAATTCTGAGCCTGCTCTAATTCGGGCAATTAGAGAAGAGATACTGAAGTATCCAGCTTCTATCGGATGGTATACGACGGGCATCGCTCGAAGATGAAGTGACAATCACAAAGTTAGGGCAACAGGTGTTAGTGCGGCGGCATGATTACCGAGAATGAAGTTAACTCGGACTTAGCGGTATTGAATGAAAGGTGCATAAAGAATGGTGTACCATCACCAGTGAAATTCCTTTGGAACAGCAGACCCACCATCGAAGGCAGAGTCCATATTGACCTATGCGAAGTCTTCCGAAAAGAGCTAGTTAAAGGAACCATTTTCAGGAATAAGTATAGAACACTCAAACTTGAAGATGTCTCACAAGCACTACTTGGAAAAGGAAAGCATGGTTCGGGGGTCATATCTGGCGCGAATGTCCATACCCTAACAGTAGAGCAGCAGAAGCAGTATGTACTACAAGATGCGCAGCTAGGAATGGATCTATCAAAGGTCAACAACGGACAGATAATTAGCCTTATGCAGGCAATAGCAGAGCTTACAGGTTTAAGTCTAGAGCAGGTCTGCCATAGCAGCCTCTCAACATGGTGGACTAAAGTCTTTGATGATGTAGGCTGCGTACCGCCACTGCCTAGTGCTCAGGAGAAAAATACAAATCAACTATCGGATTATCAAGGTGGGCTTGTAATAGAGCCTAAGCATGGGCTCTATAGAAACCTAAAAGTTGTGGATGTAATATCTCTGTATCCCTCCGTTGCCATACTTCATAACATATCGTTTGATACCGTCAACTGCTCCTGTTGCATCAACAGAGAAGATGCTAAAGTATCGGCCGATATAATAGACAAGGGCTACTGGATATGTAAACAAAAAGAAGGTGCCTTTCCAAAGAAACTACACCAGTTCAAAGAAGAAAGAGTAAGACAGAAGCAGCTTGGAAATGAGGTGAAGCAACTTGGACTTAAGATCCTCATTACCGCCTTTGGGAGGGATACTTTGCGCAACATGAAAAATATTGCAGAATCACATGGCTTTACGGTCATAGCGGGCGATACTGATTCTCTGTTCTTGGATGACGTTAGCAGTAACGAGAATAATATACAGTGCTTTATTGAGGAATGCAAAGAAAAGATTGGAGTTGATGTAGAACATGGACAGACATTCGCTAAAGCAGTTATTATCAAAAAGAAGCATTACTTTGGAGTCTTGACTAACGGCGAGATTAAAGTAGTAGGAATGGAAGGCAAGAAAAATGATAGACCTCTTTGGATAAACAATGTATTTGATCAATTCCTTGAGGACTTTAAGGCAAATAGAGACCCAACAGTTAACCTGAGAGCTGCACTAAATGATCTTGAACAAGGAAGAGTTGATCCAGAGCTTCTGAAAATAAGGGTAAAGCTTTCAAAAGATCCTGCAGATTATACTGTTAACAACCCCAACAAAAAGATAGGAGCTTTGCTTGGAGCAAAAGCTGGCGATGTCGTCTGGTATTACAAGACAGACACACGTGTTTCAATAGACCCCGAAGAAATTAGCGTTCTGAGATACAAAGCGATGCTCATGGCAACTGTAAAAGATGCACTCGAAATTTTAGGCTATAGGAGATTCCAATTAGGTGAAGAAGGTGGTTGACGATAAAAGAAGTAGTAGTTATTGCCTCGGTTAATTTCCTATAAAATGAGTGTGTGACGTATATCAGGGTAGTGTGTCTCTATAAGAATTCAATTAATGTACCTTCTCTGTCACGCTTTTCCACCTTTGATTCTTTTACTATATTTCCCATTTTCGACTGGACTTCACGAACCATTTTACTGTTAATAAAGTCTTGAAATTCAGGGTCGAACAAATTCTCTGGCTCTATTGTTTTCCAGTACTCACCCTTGTTCCTTTTCTAAAAGCTGCTCTTACCGACCAAATCCATCCTGCCCACTCATTGTCTCTTAACACCTTTCTTTGACGCATGTGAAATGCATATGCGTAGATGTATAGAACATACATCGCAATAGATTCTTTAGGCCCCTGATTTGCTGATTCTCTATCAAGTAGCTCGCCTACCTCTGGCCGAGCAATTGTCAACTCTGGTATGTCATGCAATTTATCATCCAAATCGTTTAGAACTTTTATTTCGATGTCAGTTGTGATAGTTCTTTGGCTTGCTTCCTTGAATAATAAAATGAAACAGCTAATATGACAACTATTCCAATTGTTTCTGCCACTCATAGTCGTAATTCCTTTCTTGTTAAGGCCGCAACAGTGTCTTAATCGCGTGGCGCTCGTCCATTGCGCTCCAGCCAAAAGAAAAAAACAGTATGCCATTGATAGCAACAGGGGCATGACGCTTGAAATTCTATAAAAAGGTCTCAAAAATAATCAGTTGCAATTGTCCGTATCATGGCAAGATAGCATGAAAGGCAGAGAGGAAAACTAAGCCAGAATTTTGACTAGTAAGATAAGACACTGTTTGTTTTAATAGGACTCAACTATTTAGAATATTCGCAGCTGCTCCGTTCGCATAACAGGGGAACTGCATTATAAGCCCCGCATGGCGTCGCTTGTCTTGGCATGGAGTTATGCGCCTAGGGAGTACCTGGGTTTGGCCTCGCTCCTACAGCTAGAGGCTATAGTATCAATCAAGACCATAGGGGCTAATTTAAGCAAAAACGAGTGGCAAGAATGGAAACAGAACTAAAGAGAAGGCCAAAAGTCGGAAGACTCGTGAGCAAATACAGAGAAGCCTATGAGTGCGACGCATGCGGACAAGTTTGGTATCCAAACCTGATCCCGGACGGGCGTCACCACAGGGGCTATCGCTGGTGCCCAAATGGGTGTCTTGAGGAGTCATAGAGACATCAGCAAGTATTTCACGAGTCTGTCATCGAGCGCTAATAGATGAATCTGTTGGACGCTCTACCCAATTCTTTTGATGTCCATATTGATCCCATCACTTAGCTGCAAAAGGCTTGGATATCGGAAGTTGTCTGATTTTCCACTTGCTATCCACTCCAAGAACAAATGTGGCTTTCATATCACCAGTTGCACACTAACTATCAAGAAAGCTTAGAATGATTCTGTAGAAGCTATATTTCAGGTCTTTCTGGTCATAATTATTACGATCATCCTCTTTAGGAGCATAAGCAGTCTTGTAATCCTGAAAATAAACTTCCTTTATGGCATTGGCAAGTGCTTCTAATTCGTCCTTGTCATTAAATTCATTTGTTCTTTTGCAATCTATATCAAGCGAGCGCAGTTTGTTTTGTAAAACGCTCTCATCATTTTCCTTAACCCGAGTAGCAATCACATCTTTTGCAGCTGTATGAGTCTAAAGTAATAAGAAGGCTTAGAAAAAGTCAGTATCTACTCATGGTGTAATGCAGTAGTGCAGGGATCTGATAATTGGCTTCATTATCTTGCTACACAACGTAATTATCAATACATATGCATTTAAGAGAATTCTATAGTTGTGAAATAGATGCAGCATAGATATCCTAAGCCATGTTCGAAAGGTAGCAAATTGCAGCGTCACATAGACAGCGCAAAACTCATAAAAAGTAGTGTGCCTTGCGCAATCTTAGGTAATCGGAAAATATCTTCACTATCTCCGACACCTACAAGAACTTGAACCCAAAATCCTTTCAAAATCGGTGAGACATCTCCAAAAAGGTGGAGGTATTACCTCTACTACCAAGCGAATATCTCCACCTCAAAACTCCAAATCCACGCTCAACAAATATACTATATATTTTCGGCGTGGTCATGTCCACCTTTTGGCCGCCGTGCTAGAGAGAAACTGTTGTATGCCCTTCTCTAGAAGCTCTTCGACTATTCTATACACTTGGTCATCAGTCCAAAACTGCTGGCATTTAAAGCAGAAATAGCCTAGCGGTTGCATGCTTCTTGAGTCTTGCGCTCTTTCTCCTCCCCCGTCTTCTCCTGTCATAGAAGCGCGAACATAAACACTTTTCATTCTATGCTCTCTATAGTCTGTATTGTCTGAATTGATGCATGGCCTGGCCCTGCCTGTGCGACGATGATAAGCTGTCATTATTGTCAAGTCTTAGATGTATCATTAAACAGCTATAAGTTTTGGTATATTATCATCTTTTTTGGTATACCATTGAGACAATTTGAGACAAAAACGCATAAAGAATATTTTTCATGGACAACCATCATGCAAAAATACTTCCATTATCTCCTACATCTCTGCCTGACAAGAACCAAGCTCAAAATTAAGGCAAAAGTGCAGAGATGTCATGAGAAAGTGGACGAGTTTCATCACAGCGAAGGTATCATCTTCAACTTCTGATGGGAACTTCACCAAAGACCATTACATCCACACTCTTTTTGAAATAAATGGAGAAGTGAGATATCTTCTATTGTGACCCAGGTGTGGAAGTCTTAATACTTGCTCTGGTATCCTCCTCCTTTTTAGCATAGAGCTTATCGATAGTATCTTGCATCTGCTTGACCCATCCAGTTAATTCTGTTGACAGAGCGCCTTCTGTTTCTTTCATCAGTCTATCAATATTTTTGGTGTCAACTTTTTCACCAAGAGTCAAGGATTGCCACCATGCCTCTATGTTGGATAGCTCAGAAGCTGTTTGATTATATTTAATGACAGTATTTTCGACTTGCCGATATTCAAGAAAGGCTGCAAAAGCTGCCATAGGCATCCAGACTGAAAAGTTATCTACTACTTAATTGACCATTATCTCTAAGCAATTCAAAAAGATATGACACTAATTCTTGGAGTGGTGCCTGATATTCATTTCGCATCGCTGTTCCTTGCAGACAAGCTTGGGATATTGGAAAAGAGCATAGCCATAAAACGTGAGGAATTTGCTAGTGGTACTGGCGAACTTGCAAGAGCCTTGACTCAGGGAACAATCAATGCAGGCATTGGTCTTACAGATGGTTTAATATCTGCTATTGTAAAGGGAGCAGCAGATTTTCAGCTAATAGCAACCTTTGTGGACTCTCCTATGAAATGGATGGTCCTTGTAAATGCAAGCTCGGGATTTACTTCCATTGAGCAATTAAGAGGAAAGACCTTTGGTATAACCAAACCAGGCGGCGGTTCTCATATCAATACAATATTATTTGCTCACAAGAACGGATGGGCTGCTGACAAAGATATTGCCATAAGAGCTCAGGGAACATTAGAGTCGGTTATTTGGGGGATTCAGAATCATGAGATTGATGCGTTTGTTTGGGAACCATTTCATATCAGGTCATTGGTAAAGGAAGGTAAGCTTCGGGTAGTAGACCAGGTAATTCCGCCGTGGTCATGTTTTATGGTTGCTGCAAGAAAACATTACATTGTAGGTAATACAGAGTCGCTAAAGAGGTTGCTTTCAACATTACAAGATGCTGCAAAAGAATTTCATAGAGATAAGGATAGAATAATAGACTTAGTTGCAAAAGAGTACAACCTGTCAAAAGAAGATGCAAGTATGTGGTTTGACTTTGTCAAGTATTCTCAAGATGGCAAAATATTGAAAAAAGATATTGAAGCAATAATTTCATTACTTATTGATGCTGATGTAATACCTAAGGACATACATGCGCCGTCGGTAATAGCAGAAGGATTTGCACCTATAGGTTAGTGTCTTGCTGCTGACGACACCTTTACCAATAGTTAGTTGATTGTTTGGAGGGTCTGTCTTAGTGGCATTAGCTCGGTTCTTGTCCGGCATACGCCACGCGTGCCGTGGTCGTCCTGCGCTAGTATCTTCTCTTGGCTTATGAGACCTTGAGTCGCTATATAGGCAGGCAGTCTTGAGTTCATAATCGTTGATGCGGCTATATGTTGTTATCCTGGATCTTACCGTGCCGCAGCTGTAATCAACTGTTGAGCTGCGGATTGTGGCATCTAGAATGATGCGGATCATTGTTTGCGTCAGGCTCGGGTTTGTTGCTGCCGCTTTTGATGATTCTTCTCCTGCAATCACACTCTGTATACTATTCTTGTTCATCCGTTGCTTTTAGATTCTCTTCCTTTGGCTCTTAATGGGACGGCAGTAGCGTTGTCTTTTCGGTTGGAGCAGCCGCTGCTGCTACTGCTGCTTATTACGCAAGTATTCATACCCTTTGTCAGTTAGCTTGTAGATGACTCTTATAGCTTTGGCGCGGTGTTTGGCCCAGACTCTAGCTGCTTGGTGTGGCCAGTCGTGCAGCATTATCTCTTCCTTGCTCAACAGGCCTTGCTCAACTAATACTGGCAAACGCCTCTCAAGTTGCCCATAATTTAGGCGTGCATACCTCATTATCCTACTTTTCACAGTGCCGTCAAAATAGTCTGCGTCTGAGCCTCTTATGGTGGCAGAGAGAATGCGCGATGTTATGTCTGCTTGAGTGGAGAGTGATCGTGACAATTTTATCATTACGCCTCATCTAGTATCTTCCGGCTTTTTGCCTGTTGCCTTTTCTGCAGCCCTGCCTATCAGTATGGTTACAACTACTGCTATTATTGTAACTACGACTGCATAGAAAAATCACTGCCCATAGGGCGCTCTGCTGTCCAAATACCAATCTGAAGATTTCTTGTATCGCACTATTCCACGCAAGAGCCGCTACTAGACCAAAAGCAGCTGTCATGAGAGCTGTTATTTTATCAATTACTTCTTTTTGCATATACTGAGTTATCTAAGATAACGACGACAAAAAGGGTGGATATCAAGACTTTGCTACATCAAATACAAGAATATTTGATAATACTCAGAGACCTATTCAAGCTCTTCGTCTACATTTCATTTTCATCTTCTGAGACCATAAAGGCTTCACTGCTACACACTCCACTTTCACGCTAGGACCAAAAGGCTGCCGCAGCTGCTAGTTCTGCTTCTTACTTCTATCCCTGGAAAAATTTCCCTTTTGAAATGCAGTATATCCAATTTTTTATGCAGCTCTCTGTAATTGGCTTTAGCACTTTAGCTCCTAGCGACGCTATTGTTGTCATTGTCCTTCTTGTAGTACCTTAAGCATGCCCTGGTAAACTGCCAAGAACATCTGCATATCTTATCAGATAAATTATCCAAAAATTCCGGTCTATCTAGATTGCATTCCACCTTTAGCCACCAATCATCCGTTAATGTGATGATAATGGTTAGTTTTTGTAAAATATAAGGTATAATGTGTAGATGGCTAATGTCTGAAAAACAGTTATGGATAATACTTAATACCTGTTAATTCCTTCCATATTTGATGGCGCTTGGATGAAACAGATGTCAAGATACTCAAAAAGTTGCTGTCCGACGCTAGGATGTCATATCGCAAAGTGGCTGAAGAGATTGGTGTTTCTCCTCCTACAGTCCTTGCTAGAGTTGAAAAGCTGGAAAGCGACGGCATAATTAGATCCTATTCTACGTTGCTTGACCATGAAAAGCTGGGCTATGACCTGACAGCTATCATTGAGATAACAGCCACAAAAGGCAAGATTGTAGAACTTGAAAGACAGATAGCCAAGTTCCCTAACGTATGTGCAGTATACGACATAACAGGGCTGACTGACATGGTGGTCGTTGCCAAGTTCAAGAACCGAAAGGAGCTTTCCAATTTTGTAAAAAAAGACATATTATTGCCATCTGTTGAGAGAACCAACACGCACCTGGTACTGATTACAGTAAAAGAAGATTTTAGGTTCATAGACACATAACATATGACAAGTGCTTTTTCAATTAGGTCCCTAACATTTAACAAACGGTAAGCAATTGCTGTCTATACTTTACAATTAGTTAGATTTTCTATAGCTAACCTTATATTCATGAACACAGTAATAGTGGCGATGTCTGAAACTCTACAGTTGGTCGCATACTCTCTGCTTGGGTTTGGCACAGCATACTTAGCACTGGAGATGGCATGGCACTTTACGGCCTGCAGGATCCAAGGAGGAACTCTACTAAAGCCGTGTTTATTCAAGCAGGTAAAAATGGCAATGGTTAGCAGTAGCAGAAAATGATGCAACCTCCCGTGGCACATTCAAAGACCATCAATTCGAAATAAAAGAAGCGTAAAAATGATGTGCAAGTAATGACATTGAATGCCTCTAAAAGCGTAAGTTATATGCAAAAGGCTGCAGAGACATGTCACAAAAGATAAACAGGATCTGATTTCATTATGTTAAACCTAGCGACATGATCGCCTAAGGATTTTGTGTTACTGCATGGCAATATGTTCGCCAAAATTTTGGAGCATTATCATGATGATAGTAGCGACCGCATTCCAAAGACTGTCTGAGTAGGCCGCTATCTCAGTAATAATTATTATTTTTTGCTGCAGTTGTCAATATCATCATCTAACTCCTCCTGATGATCTTCTTCTGCTGATGAGGGAAAGAAGTGTTTAGTACTGAAAGCGCAAATTTGGTTGGTTGCTTCATCAAGCTCTTTGTATAGCGTGTCGTCAATGAGAACAAGAATCGCTGGAGATCGCACAAGAGTGGCGGGATTAGATCCTTATTCTTCACCGAGACCATAAGGTGTAATAATACTCTGTGATCTCGTATTCAATATGCTATAATATATGTTATTACCGCTGCTGATAAAACAACAACCAATATTAGCAGAGGAAATGACGACGTAGTTATTACTAAAGGTTGTAGGTCCATAACTTGAGAAGCTATTATTACCTCAGCAATGTAAGGCATGATCGCTTTGCATTAGAGGTACGCTATTTATTACCCTGCTATCATGAATTTGGGGACCTTAGCAACTATGTTGTTGTCTCATCATTTTTTTGACATAAGGGTTAGATCATCATCATTTTCTGATGATCACAATAGGAGATGAAGAAGAGGAGGAGCAGCAGAAGCGCCGGCAGCGGTTGCTCCTCCTGCCACTATTGCAGCTTGGTCTGTCTGTGATGACGGATTTGGGGGTGGTGATGAGGAGCAGAAAGGCAAGACAACAACAGCACCCATAGAAGAATTGGGTAGAGCAACTTTTGCATAAGAGCAAGATTGTAAACTTGTCCAGGATCTCATAAAGAAAGCTAATAACCTGATGTCATTCATGCTATCAGCAGCTCTAAAAAGACCAGACGAGTTCACAGCTTCCTTGTATTATGAAGAAGAGAAGATGATGACTCAGTTGTTGTTGATATCACCTTGAGCGCCATCATCATACAGAAGACCGATTTGCTTCTGAGAAAGACAACAACGATTACGACAGCTTATTATGGAATAATGATAATAATAATCTTCCGGAGGATAATAACAAAAATATATGTTCGATTCTGGCTGAACTTGCTGCAGATACGAGCAGGATATTTTATTTAAATTACAAGAAAAAGAGGTAAATATAATAATTATTAGATCACCAGAAGAACAAATGTTGTAAAACATGAATTTGCCTCTAGAAGTTTGCTCTGTTAGCTTGAATAACTCTGTATCCCAATTATCGTTATCATGAGTGTGTATTCATACCATAATGAGCAGCAGCGCAAGACTCGTAAAAATGCATTAAAGGTTGTCATCATTACTGCAGCAATAGGGGCAGTTACAGCTATCAGCGCATTCTTGTTTGATGCTTTATGGTTATTTGGATGGTAAGATCTGAAATTACAAAAAGATAAACAAACCCTCTGCTCCATCCCTTTTCTCTAATCCACAACGTACTGAAATTTTTTTTAATCTGGATGTAGCGAGCCCAATCCATCTCAATCAATCAATTGATGGCGGTGATCAGATAGAGCTGCTGGGCTAAGGTCGTGGATTCAAACCAAGATATCTGGGCTATGTCAGAAAAAGACGCTTGACTGCCCGAGAAAATCAAGATGTCATAGATCGCATCATGAATTATCTGTGATAAAAAGAAAGAGTACAGCAATATGTGTATATGATGTTGAGCACGATGCAGAATTAACTAGACACGCATATTCAGTGGGGTAAAACCATATACCTGTAATAAAGTGCTGAATGAAGCAAATAGGGAGGAACTCCAAAAAACTTAGGCTAGTCCTATAGGCAAGATTAGAATGATAAAGGTATGATTCATATGATAACCCTAGAGTTGTAGGGGAACTTAAAGGAGGTTGATACCGATTGTCCATCAAATGCTCTATTGCTCTTCAGCAAAACTGCAAGACATATAACACGACCGCAAAAACCAATAAAATATTCCTTAGCCATGGAAGTGTTATATATGGTTACTACTATTTCAGCGGATGAGCTTAAACAACACCATATCAAGTATTGGAATGACCTCCTAAGCCACAAGTTTATTTTAGAAATGACAGCCGATTCTCTTCCAATAGAGAAGTTTGCCTTTTACTTAAGGCAAGATCATATATTTCTAAAAGAATTTTGTGCATTCTTGTTAACTGCAAAACAAAAATCTAGTGATCAAAAACTAAGGGTATGGTTTGAGAGCCTGTATCATAGCACAATTGATTCTGAGATGCAGATGCAAAGAGAGCTTCTCATATCATTGGGAATATCAAATATTGACAATAATGCTACTACTAGTACTACTATAGCTATGGCACCTGCTACATTAAACTATGTCTCATATCTAAGACAAGTATCATCGTCTGCTAAGAATCTTGAAGTAATAGTGTCTGCTATGGCCCCCTGTCCATGGTCATACTTGGAAATAGCACAAAAGTTATCTAAAAGTAATATCAAGACGGATGTTTATTGCAAATGGATCCGATTTTATTCATCAAAAGAGTCTCAACAACAAATTAAGGAACTCAAAAATATTCTTAGTAGACTATATGATCGGGCTGATGAAAGTACGAAGAGGCTTATGGAGGAACATTTTGGAGCAGCTTGCAAATATGAATATGACTTCTGGGAAATGGCATACAATAATGTAGAAACCAAACACTAAGAAGGGATTATTCTCACGGAGAGCTTTTAGTACTACAACTGGATTGTAGCCTAGTATTGTCCGGCAAGGCCAGCTCGTAACGCTAGATGAGCTTTTCTTCAGTAATATATGTGATGCTGCTTTTTCCTTCTGGATTTGTGTACAAGAGCGAGCCATCAACTTATGATGTATGTTGATAAGTATATAGCTAGATGCAAATATGTACCTCACAAGCTTCTTCTTAGAAAAAGACCTAACCGTGGTTATCTGCTAAAACTGTATCAGTAGGGCAGTTTGCATAAATAGCCGTATCCAGAAGAGTAAGCGGAGAGATCTATCAGAGACATGTCTGACGACAGAATGACATTGTTTGAATTGAAAGAAAAGGCGAAATGGTCTAGTGATCCTGAAGAAAAGAAGGCTGCAATTAAGGAGCTATCGACTCACGGAGAAAATGCAATCTCCGAATTACAGGAGATAATGAGTATTACTGCTTATGAGGATATCAAGAATGCCTGTGCAGAAGCTATCAAGTCAATGCGTACACGTAACAATGTTGAAGTCAATGAAACTTACGCTACCGATAGCAGCAGCAATTCCGCAGCAGATGTTGTTGCGACTAAGGATCAAAAAAAAGAAAAATTCGAAAAAGAAGCCAAAAGCGCATGAGAAACCTGAATCAGGCTAGCTGACCCAACCCTTAATCTTTTTTCTAGGTTCTGCCAGCACGAATTTCATTCTTCTTTGATCTAATGTCTCTGAAGTAACATGTAACTCTGAGTTGACTTTAATTACAAACCTTAAAGCTGGAGGTTTGTTGAACCCTACTACATGCAAGACTTAAATCCCTTTGGGCCCATACTCTAGAAAACCTTTTGATTCCCATATTGTGCATAGCTAATCATATGTAGATATTGAGCACTGTGGATATGCGTATTGCGGTGCCCTACGCCAATAGCAATCTACAACTAATACTGATAGTAGGTCTAGACCTTAATTTTCATTTTATTCACTGATTCATCGAGTGTATTTAGTTGATTCTTTCAAAAATGGGGAATAGGAGTAACTAAACACAGTACTGTTGAATAGAAAAAAGGAATTTCTTTAAAACTTAATAACTCGTGGTCGTATTTTACCTACGAAGACTGATGAGCTACGCACACCCCGAAGTTCTAGTAGATACACAATGGGTAGTGGATCACATGAAAAACCCTGAGGTTCGCATAGCGGAAATGGACTATGATCCAACAGCCAATTACAATCTAGGTCACGTACCAGGTGCTGTATTATTTGATTGGAAAAAGGACATAAACGATCCGGTAACCAGGAATATTTTCAGTAGGCAAGCCTGCGAGGATTTACTGCAAAAAGCGGGGGTT
>Ga0126307_10001502_pt1 | contig 15405 bp, 11 predicted proteins | sample Plot28_FD_89955 | JGI IMG/M metagenome (GOLD analysis project Ga0126307, IMG submission 89955) | Serpentine soil microbial communities from UC McLaughlin Reserve, CA, USA - Plot28 | ecosystem: Environmental > Terrestrial > Soil > Grasslands | place: USA: UC McLaughlin Reserve, Lake County... | reverse complement strand
GGCGCCGTCGGTGCGGATTTGGACGCTCTCGAAGCGGAGGGGGCTCGGCAGCTGCTCCAGGCGCCGCTGCAGGAGCTCGATGCCGCTGTCCCCCGAGTTGAGCCCGTTTCCCGCGTCTGTCGTGGAGCGGAAGACGCTGACCCTGCGGTGGGCGACCACGTCCGAGGCCGGGCCCGGCAGCTCGGCGAGCGGGCCTGATCGGAACAGCGGCGAGGCGGCCGGGTCGTGGACGGTGATCGCCCACGAGAGCTGGTGCGGAATCGGCGGGCCGACGTAGCGGGCGACGCCGTTGACGATCGGCACCGTGTCGAGGTCCTTCGCAATGTCGCCTCTCGGGTCGACCCAGAAGAAGCTCGCCACCTCGCCCTCCGCGGGCACGCCGGACTCCGTGACGACGCTGATCCGGACCGGGAAGCCCGGCTGCCTGCAGCCGAGGAGCACGCCGGCACGCGGCAGGTCGGCGACGGTGCGCGCGCAGACGTCTGCGGGCTGGGCGGGACCGACGATCGTCGCCGAGAAGCCGTTCGCGGGGCCGCTCGGCCGCGGCAGGTTCGCCGTGACCGTCGTCCGCACCGCGCCGCCCACGAGGATCGCGACCTGAACCGGCCGCCTGATCGTGCGATCGCGCGCCCAACCGGACACGACGAGGTTCCGCGACCCCGCGGGGGCGACCCGCTCGAGCTGCCCCTCGTGGTTCGCAACTTTGGCGCCTGCCGTCTCCGCCGAGGCGACGGCCTCGTCGATCTCCGTCAACGGTTCCCCCCTTGCAGGCGACCCTACGCCCGCGGCCTCGATCGGTCAACGTCCGGCTGTGACACCGATGGCGCGCGCCTGCCGGCAGGATCCGCCGCCCCGGCTACCGCTAGCCCGTCTGCCGAGGCACGTCCAGCGCGTCCAGCGCCGGGTTCCCCTCGAAGAAACCGTCGCCATCCGCGGAAGGCTCGTCATTCCGCGCCCGGCGGATCTCATCCGAAGTGAGCCGGCGGACATCGGCCGCCATGGGACACTGCGTGCCGGATCGAGGAGGGCGGGCGTCCGAGCGCCTCACGTGCCGTACGGAGTAATGATGACGGCTGCTTCGTGGATCTGGCAGGATGCCGCCACCAAGCATCCACGCACGGACACCGAAGACCTACCGGGTCCCGAGGGGAGGCGCGATGGCAGTAGTCGACTACTTCATCAAGTTCGACGGCATCAAGGTCGAGAGCGCCGATGCAAAACACAAGAACGAGATCGACGTTGAGTCCTGGAGCTGGGGCGAGACGAACGCGGGCTCGTCGGGCGCCGGCGGCGGCGGCGGTGCAGGCAAGGTCGCAATGCAGGACTTCCATTTCGTGATGAAGCTGAACAAGGCGAGCATCAGCCTGATGAAGGCGTGCGCGACCGGCGAGCACATCAAGGAGGCCACCCTCACGTCGCGCAAGGCGGGCAAGGGCCAACAGGAGTTCCTGACGGTCAAGCTCACGGACGTCCTCGTCAGCTCGTTTCAGAGCGGCGGCTCCGAGGGGAGCCAGGCCGTGCCGACCGACCAGGTGTCGCTCAACTACGCCAAGATCGAGTTCCAGTACAAGGAGCAAAAGGCGGACGGGACGCTGGGCCCGGCCGAGATCTTCACGTTCGACCTGAAAGCTCACAAAGCCTTCTGACGCGGATGCCGGGCGCGCCGCCGGAGGTGGAGCCCGCCAGCGTCGTCCGCCCTCGCACCCGGCCGAGTCCGCCGCGGGTGGAGAGCACGGATTCGGCCGCGGACCTTGCTCGGCTCTTGCGGACCGCGGGTTACGAGGCGCAGCGAATTCAAGAGCGCTTGGCGACCGGCGACCAGCTGCTCGCGCGCTCGCCCGAGCTGCCCTCCTACCTGCGTCGGCTCGGAGGCGCAGACGAGCTGGCGGTGCTGCTGCGGTTGTTCCTGCTCGGTGTGCCCGTCCCGCGCGACCGGCTCGACGAGCTGGTCAGCGCAGAGCTTCGCCGGCGCCTGGATGCCGCCGCGCTGCTCGTCGAAGAGTCGGGAGCCGTCCATGGCGCGGCGCGCCTCGTTCCGCACGACGAGCTGCTGATTGCCTCCGATCACGCGTCAGGCGCGGAGGCGTATGCCGACCACGTGCCGGGCGTGCACCGTCCGTCGGTTGCCCTCGCCCACCTGACCGTCCGCGGGGCGCAAGAGCGAGCGCTCGACCTCTGCACCGGCAACGGGATCCAGGCGATCCTGCTGGCTGCGCACGCCGAGCACGTCGTCGCGACGGACGTGAACCCGAGGGCGCTCGAGTACGCGACGTTCAACGCGGCGCTGAACGGCGTTCGGAACGTCGAGACGCGCGTCGGCAGCTTTTTCGAGCCGGTCGCAGGCGAGCAGTTCGATCTCGTCGTCGCGAACCCGCCGTACGTCGTCTCTCCCGAGAGCGACTACCTGTTCCGCGACGGCGGCATGAGGGGCGATGCCGTCTCGGAGCACGTGGTTCGCTCGGCGCCTGACGCCCTCGCGCCGGGTGCGTTCGCGTGCGTTCTCATCGCGTGGGCGCTCGACCCGGAGGCGCCGATGGAACGTCCGCGGAGCTGGCTCGCCGGCTCGGGCTGCGACGCGTTCCTGCTGCACACGTCGACCGACGATCCGATCGAGACCGCAACGGTGTGGAATCGCGATCTGCTCGACAAGCCCGAGGAGTACGCCGACGCGCTCGATCGCTGGCTGGCGTACTACCAGGAGCTCGGGATCGAGCAACTCGGCTACGCCTGCCTCGTCGTGCGCAAGCGCGCGGACGGGCGTGACGGCTGGCTGGAGGCGCAGCAGCTGCCGCGGGCTGCACTTCGCCCCGCCGGGCGACACGTCCGGAAGCTCTTCGAGACGCACGACCGGCTGGCCGAGCTCGATCAGAAGGCGCTCCTCGGCCGCCACCTGCGCGTGGCCGACGACGCGGTGGTCGGCCAGGACACGCGCTTCGGCGAAGGCCGTTGGCACGCCGAGGCGGCCACGCTCCGGCTGGAGAGTGGGCTGCCCTTCTCCGCGGAGCTCGATCCGAGCACGAGGCAATTGATCCGAGAGCTGGACGGCTCGAAGACCCTCGGCGAAGCGCTCGCGGCAGCCGTCGAGCGAAACGAAGGCGATACGGGCGCCGCCATCGCGCGCCAGATGCTCGCCGTCGGTTTCCTCGACTTCGCGGACTAAAGCCGGGAACGTTGCGGACTCCGAGGGGCCGTCGGCATCACCGGAAACTCGACGCGCGGGTGGTGCGTGAGCGCCAGCCGTGTAACGGCGGCTTCTGATCAGAGGAACGAGACGAACTTGTCCCAGAGCCAGCTCTGGAACTTCTCGCCGGCCGACTCGGGTGGCCGGCCGGGCTTCGAACGGGCGATGTCGGGTTCGAAGAGCCGCTCCTCGAGCAACGCCGCGGTCTCGGGGCTCCGCGCGATCATCATGATCTCCGAGTTGCGGTAGAGAGCCCAGGCATCGAGGTTGACGGTGCCGAAGCTCACGATGTCGTCGGCCACCACCACCTTGGCGTGCACGACCGTCCCGGGCAGTTCCCACACCTGCGCGCCCGCGTCGATCAGTCCCGGGTACCGGTGCTTGAGCGCGGCTGATGCCTGCGCGTTGTTGGACGTCTCAGAGATCACGATCCGCGTCTTCACTCCGCGCCGCACGGCCGCCAGGATGCGCTCGATGATGTCGTGATCCGTGATGTACGCGTTCATCACGTCCAGCCTCTCTCGCGCGCCGTCGATCTGCTCCCGAATCGCCTGCGAGGCCGCGACGAAGCCGCCCGGGATGACCTGCGCGAGCGCGATCGGCGTCGAGCCGGGCTCGGCGGGCTCGGGGAAGTACGGCGAGAGCTCGCTCGGCAGTGGCCCACCGTGGCCGCGGAAGCTCGTCAGGAAGGCAGCCTGCGCCTGGCGCACGACGTCGCCGGTGACGCGCGTCATCATGTCGTGGAAACCGCCGTTCTCGAAGTGGTCCTCGATGCCCGCTCCGCCGGTCCACGCGACGTCGCCGTCGATGACGTACAGCTTCCGGTGGTCGGCTCGGCCGACCTCGTCCTGTCGCCAGTCGACCTGCTGCTCGTGCGGGAAAAGCCCGTCGCGGTCGAGCGGGAACACGTCGTTGACGACGATCTGCGCTCCCGCGTCGGCGAGTCGCGTGAACATCTCCCGCGCGTCCTGATACGGCTTCGAGCCGAAGCCGTCGACGATCACGCGTACGTCCAGACCGTCGGACAGCTTTCGCTCGAGCAGTGAGGCCATCTGCATCCCGACCTCACCCTCCCGCCAACCGAACATGAGGATGTGTACGGACGATTTCGCAGCCTCCACGTCCGCGAAGATGCGAGGGAAGAAGTTCTTGCCCTCGACCCACGGCTCGATCGTCGCCGCGGTGGACCAGGCGAAATCGAGCGACGCGTCATGCGGCCTCGTCCCGCGTCGTGACGCGAACGCCGCCGTCGCGGCTTTGGCGCTTGCGGCCGTCACGGCGTCTGACGGCGGCGGCCAGCTCCGCTGCTGCGTGATCCCGAGCACCTGGCGGTAGAGCGCGACGAACAGCGCCGCCGCAACCAGTCCGACGACCGCGATCGTCCGGCGCCCCCTTCCCTGCGGAGCCTCGGTGTTAGTGTCGCCGCTCACTGCCGCAGGAAGCTACACGCCGTCACGCCTGGACATCGGCGACCCACGCCGTCTCCTGGTCCGCGCTCGCGGCCGCCGTCGCCGGCGTCTTCCTCACGTGGACGACGGACGGCCCTGTGCAGCTTGACGGGACGGAGGGACCTGACAACGGTTGGCTCGTCCTGATCGTCGCCGCGTTCGCGATCGGCTGGACACGGTCGATGAACCGGGGGTCGCGGCTCGGCGTGCTGGGCGTGTTCGGCGCTTCGGTCGTGATCGCGTGGACGGCGTTCGAGAACTGGCTGGACAACCGAGCGGTGTTCGGCGCAGAAGCGAGCTACGGCCTGACGCTGATCGTGGCGGCGACCGTGGTGTTGGCCGGCGCGGCGGTCGCACGAGGCGTGGAGCTGGCGCAGCGCCGGCGTGCCTCATCCTGAACGCGCGTGCGCAGCTTCTCGTGCTCGCTTATGGGACCGTGGTGGGGAGGATCGTACGCGGGGGCTCCGCCTGCCGGTCGAGGAGGACGAGGTCGATTTCCCACCTGCCCTTGCACGCGCCCCGCCGCACGCGCGCCTGTCCTCCGGCATACGGCCCGGTGGTGAAGAACACCTCCGCCTCGAAGCCCTCGTTGTCCATGCCGGCGGGGCGGTAGCCGGCGGCGAGAACGGCATCCTGGACCAGCACCGTGACCTCGTCGATCGGCTTCGCCGTGACCGCCAGCACCGTGACGTAGCGCTCCTCCTTCAGGACACGCGTCACCGTTCCGATCTGGTCGAAGGAGAGGCCCGCCGGCATGAGCGCGGTTTCGGCCGCAGGAGCGGCCGTCGGGGCCGAGCACGGGTCGTATGGTTCGTCGACGACGAGCAACTTCGCGCTCACGACCAACGCTGCCGCCGCGAGGCCCACAACCCACAGCCGGCGGCGTCGAAGGCGTTCGAGCATTTCGTGATTCTTGCGGCGGCCGTCGCGTCCGACAGCCGACGCAGCCATCGGCGCTCGAGAGCTTGGCGCGCGAGTAGTTCGGGTGTACTCTGCCCCCGCGCGGGGGGCGTACGTCTGAGGCTGATGCCACCAGGAGACGCAATCGCCGCGGTGGAGTCAGGGCGCAAGCGCGCCATACGACCTGGGGAGGTACGCGCACCGAATGGAGAACAAAAAGTATGCCGCGATCGTGGCCGCCGCGGCGGCCCTCCTGATTCTCGTGGTTGCCGGCACCGCAGCGGTGATCAAGGGCGAGGGGACGGAGTCCGTCGCGGTTCTCGTGTCTCAGCCCACCGCCGAGCCCGACGGCGCCGAGGAATGGATGTACATGCAGCGGGCCAACGCCGACGGCTCGATCCCGGATGCCGCGGTCAACGAGGCGATCGCACAGTCCAAGGCGGCCGGCGCGGCGGGCAAGGGCTCGCCGAGCACGGATCAGGTGTGGGCCGAGCTCGGCCCGAGCAACATCGGTGGCCGCGTCCGCGACACCGCCGCTGATCCCACCACGAAGGACGTCGCCTACGTCGCCACCGGCAGCGGAGGCCTCTGGCGGACGGCTGACGGCGGCGAGACCCTGACCAGCGTGTGGCCCCACTATCTGCCGCAGTCCATGGGGTCGGTCGCGGTCGACTCCGACGGAGTCGTCTGGGCCGGCAGCGGCGAGCCCGACCACGGTGGAGGTTCGGCGTACTACGGCAACGGCATCTACAAGTCGACGGACGACGGCGCGACGTGGACCCACATGGGCCTCGAGGACGGCGACACGATCGGCGAGATCGTCATCGACCCGCGCGACGACAACCGGGTCTTCGTCGCCGTCATGGGCGCGCTGCACGACGAGGAGCCGTCTCGGGGCCTGTTCATGACAGAGAACGGCGGGGCCACCTGGACCCGCGTCATCGTGCCGGAGACCACGTCTACCGGCGCAATCGACGTCAGCATCAACAAGACCAACCCGGACGTCATGCTCGCGACGACCTGGGACAAGATCCGCGACGAGAAGTCGCGCATTTACGGCCCGCACTCATACGTCTACCGGTCGATCGACGCCGGCCACACGTGGGTCAAGGTTCAGAACGCGCCGCTCCCGCAGAGCGAGACGGATCCGGCGCTGCAGACGCCGGACAGCCTCGTCGGCAAGATGGGCGTCGACTTCAGCGACAGCGACCCGAACCGGGCGTACTTGATCTCCAGCACCGCCCGCGGCAACTTCAACGGCTTCTTCACGAGCACGGATGCCGGCGCAACGTGGGCTGCTGTCGGACCGACCACGACCGGAACGCTGCAGAACATCAGCGGCGGCTTCGCCTGGTGGTTCGGCAAGGTCTACGTGGACCCGGTCGATCCGCTGCACGTCTTCGCCGACGGCGTCAATCTCGCCGAAAGCACGAACGCCGGCCTGACCTGGACGACCTCGCAGGCGCCGCACGCAGACCAGCACGGCGTCGAGTGGGACCCCTTCACGGCGAACAAGGTCTTCCTCGGTAACGACGGCGGGTTCTACCGGTCGCTGGAGAACGGTCGGGCACGCGGGGTGTGGACCAAGACGGCGCGCCTGCCCGTGACGCAGTTCTACGCGATGGACGTCTCACTGCAGGACGGCGCGCGTGTCAACGCCGGCTCGCAGGACAACGGCTCCCTGAGGTCGTGGGGCCCGGGGAATCAGAACGACGTCGTCAACGGCGACTGGGCCGGCTTCGTGGGCGGCGACGGGATGATGAACCGGATCGACCCGACGAACGACCACAAATTCTACGGCTGCTCCCAGAACGGCGGCTGCCGCGGCTTCGCCCCGCCGCCGACGGCGAACGGCGGCTTCTCGATGACCATGCCGAATGCCGACCGCAAGAACTGGGTCGCCCCGATCGAGTTCGGCGCCGACACGCGCTTCGTGTTCGGCGGCAGCAACTTCGTGCTCCGGATGAACACCGATATCGGCCAGCGGACGTGGCAGCGGATCAGCCCGGACTTGACGGAGGGCACTGAGCCGCGCGCCCCGGGCTTCGGCACGATCACGGCGCTCGGCACCACCGCCGCCGACGAGAACCTCGTCTACGCCGGCACCGACAGCGGCCTGATGTGGGTCAGCCACAACGCGATGGCAGCGACGCCGACGGACGTGACGTGGCAGAAGCTCGAGAGCCCTGTCTTCCCTGGCCGCTGGGTCACGCGCATCACCGTCGACCAGGACAACCCGAAGATCGCGTGGGCGACCTTCTCGGGTTGGCGCTCGGGTGACGGCTACGCGCACATCGTGATGACGAGCGACGGCGGCAACACGTGGGCCGACATCGCGGGCAAGATGATCCCGCAGGCGCCGATCAACGACGTCATCCGCCATCCGGCGAAGCCGAAGTGGCTCTTCATCGCCACCGACGTCGGCGTCTGGCGCACGCCGAACCTCGGCAAGACGTGGCTCAAGGTGGGAGACAACCTGCCGCTCGTGCCGATCAACGACATCGACCTGCCCGCCGGCAGCGAGACGCTCTACGCAGCGACTTACGGTCGCAGCGTCTGGACGACCTCGCTGGCCGACGCTTCCTGAATCGGAGCGCGCCTCGCCCGTACCGCCCTCGGCGGCCGCGGGCGAGGCGCGCTTTCGTCGCACACCGGGCTCGAGACGTCTCAGACGCTCGGCTCGAGTCGTCGAACCGATGCGTCGCGGTCGAACGAGGCGATGACTCCGACGCCGGAAAGCTCCGCGCAAGCCGACGATCGCACGTACGAGCTCGGCGACCCGTTCGCGCTCGACCTCGTACGAGATGGGCCGTGAAGGATTCGAACCTTCGACCTTGGGATTAAGAGTCCCCTGCTCTACCAACTGAGCTAACGGCCCGCAGGGACGAGGAGGCAGTGTAGCGCCGGTCAGGCGCGTTCGATCGCTGCGAGCACGTGGTCGACGCGGCCCGCGAGGAGGTCGTCGAGCAGCCGCTCGCCGCTCGTCAGGCCGCTCCTGCGTGCGAGCAGGACGCCGAGGCGGTCTGGCGTGAGTTCCCGCGCTCGCGCTGCGGCGAGCACGCGCTCGACATCGGGGCGGACGCGTCCGTCGTCCCCGAACTGCCATGCCGGGAAGCGCCACTCGTGCGATCCCGCCGGCCTCACGGCAACGAGCTCGCCGGCCCGCCGCATCCCTTCGATCCTGACGGTGTCGATCCCCCACTTCGTCGACAGCCACGCGGCGGTGAGGCCGTTCGCGCTGAGATCGGTCGACGCCGCCACGAGCTAAACGTATCGCGGCTCCGCGTCCGAAAGGGCGGAGCGCCCGCCGCCGACGATCCAGCCGCCGACGGCGAGCGCGAGCGCTGCCAGGATCAGGAGGGCGATCAGCAGGCGCGTCTTCACAACGTCTCCGGCCTAGACGTTCGGGGCGAGCTCGCCGGGGATCGGGTCGTAGGTCGGCGTGAAGCCGAACAGCTTCGCGGTGGGCGCGCCGAGGGCGAGTCCCGCGCGCTGCATCCAAACCGGCGGGAACGGCAGCCGCACGTCGTCGAAGTGGTGGCGGGCGATCGCCGAGAGGCGGATCGGGCCCGGCATCCCCTTCTTGTTCGTCTTCCCGTCGGCGGCGAGCGAGTACATCGTCGCGATCAGCCGCTCGAACTGCAGCGCGGGAGTCACGGTGCAGCGGAAGCGTACGGTCTCGTCGCCCGTGTTCCAGAACTTGTGCGCGGTCAGCGGTTCGACGACGACGTCCTCGCCGGGCCCGAGCTCCAGCGTCTCCTTGCCGCGCCGCATCCCGAGCGTGCCTTCGAGAACCTCGAAGCACTCGGTCTGGTGCGGGTGGAAGTGCGCGGCGGCGACGAAGCCGCGGGGCTTGACGATCGTCTCGAAGACGACGCGCTTGCCGCCGTTCTCGGCCGACGTCTCGACGAAGATCAGCCGCTCGCCGGTAACGGGGTTCTCGATCTGGTCTCCTGCGCGGAACAACCTTTCGCCCTCCGTGGTCTTTTGGGAATCGGTACGAGCACTCTGCGGCTCGGGCACGCGAGCCGCATCGGCCGCAGGCGCGATTCCGGATCGGCGGCGCGGGTGATTCGGCAGCAGGCTTTCGTCGTCCCTGCGGACGAGGCCCGCTGTCGCGCAGGGGCAGCGGCGTGTTCGGTCGTAAGGCGCTGCTCCGGCAGCCATGGAGACGAACAGCCCGGCGTCGAGCTGGGCGCGCACGTGAATCGCGTGGACCACCCGCTGTTTGCGTGGTCACCGGAGGGCCGCTGCGCCTTCGCAGCGCGCTTCGACTACTCCGGCGATGCCTGATCGGCCGCGCCGGGCTGCACGAGCCCGGACTCGTAGGCGAGCACGACCGCCTGAACGCGGTCACGGAGGCTGAGCTTCATCAGCACGCGTGCGACGTGCGTCTTCACCGTCGTCTCGCTGACGAAGAGCTCCTTCGCGATCTCTGCGTTCGAGAGCCCTCGCGCCATCGCGCGGAGCACCTCCAGCTCGCGCGACGTGAGGTCGCGAATGCCGGGCGGCGGCTCGCGTTGCTGCATCCCGCCGGTTCGCACGAACTCCTCGATCAAGCGCCGCGTGATCGAAGGTGCGAGCAAGGCCTCGCCCTTCGCGACGACGACGATCGCCTGGACGAGCTGCTCCGGCGGCGTGTCCTTGAGCAGGAAGCCGCTCGCGCCAGACCGGAGCGCCTCGTAGACGTATTCGTCCAGGTCGAACGTGGTCAGGATCAGCACCTTCGGCGGCGCGGCCTCGCTGCTCGTCAGGCGACGCGTCGCTTCGAGCCCGTCGAGCTCGGGCATCCGGACGTCCATCAGGACGACGTCCGGCCGCAGCGCGCGCGCCGCGTCGATGCCGGCGAGACCGTCACCCGCCTCGCCGACGACCTCGATCTCGGGCTCCGCGTCGAGGATCATCCGGAACCCGGCGCGCACGAGCGCCTGGTCGTCGACGATCAAGACGCGAACGGCCACGGGCGCACTACCGTACTCCTGCCAACGGAAGGTGAGCGCGGACGCGGAAGCCGCCCTCGGGGCCGGGGCCTGCTTCGAGGCGGCCGCCGTACACGGCGACGCGTTCTCTGATTCCGGCCAGGCGCTCCTCGGAGCCGCGGCCGTTGTCGTCGGTCACCTCGAGCTCGAGCTCTTCCGGTGCGAAGCGGACGCGCACGCGCGCGGCGCCCGCTCCCGGGTGGCGAAGCGCATTCGCGAGCCCCTCCTGGATGATCCGGTACGCGGAAAGGTCGAGCCCGGGCGGAAGCTCGACCGGGTCGCCGTCGACACGCAGGTCCACGTCGACGCCGGCGTTCCGAACCTGCTCGACGAGCCGGTCGAGATGCTGCAACCCGGGCGCCGGCTCGCGTGCCGGCCCCTCGTCCCGTTCGCGGAGGACGCCGAGCATGCGGCGCATCTCCGTCAGCGCCTCGCGTCCGATGCGCTCGACGACGAGGAGCGCTTCGCGTTCGCGTTCCTGCTCGGGCGTGAGCAGTCGCCTCACGCCCGCAGCCTGGACGACCATCACGCTGACCGAGTGCGCGATCACATCGTGCAGCTCGCGCGCGATCCGGCCGCGTTCGTCGGCGACGGCGTCCGCAGCGAGACGTTCCCGTTCCCGCTCGGCCCGTTCCGCGCGCTCCTGGAGCCGCGCCGCCTCCTTCGTGCGCGTCGCGATCATGTACGCGGTCACCCAGGCGGCGGAGAAGAAGAGCGTGAGGAAGAAGGCGTCGTCGTACGTCCCATCGGGATCGCGCCACACGATGTAGGCGACCGCGGCGATCGTTCCCGCGAGGCCGGCGAGCGCGTGGCGGCGCTCAGGCGCCGCGCCCGCGGCGAACGCAATTGCCATCACCGCGAAGAGTGGCGTTGTCACCTCGTCGAGCCCGTCGGCGTCGAAGCTCACCGCGAGGAAGACGAGTGCGAGCGCCGCGGTCAGCGAAGGGATCGGCCGGGATCGTCTCGCGAGCAACGCCAGGACGGCGAGCGCGCAGAGCGGCGTACTCGTCGCCTTGTCGAGCTGCTCGTTCGAGCTCAGGAGGAGCTCGATGACGATCGCTGCCGCCAGGACCACGACCGCGAGGTCTCCGGCGTTTCGCCGCAGCCGGGACCACACCTTCCCTGTCACACGCGCACGGTACTTTGGCCGCGGGCTCGGCGCGTCGGCCGCGAGGACGATCGCTGATCCTCCTCGAGAAGGACCGCTGTGACGTCCGAAGAGCCTGCTCGGCACAAGAATTCGCGCCAACGTCCGCGCGGAGCGGCGGTACGATCAACGAGTGACCGAGCAAGCGGTGCGGGTACCGCTCGAGGACGCCGGCGAACACGAGCGTGAGCTCGAGCGGCTTCGGATGCTCGTGGAATCCTCGGGGCGGCTGCTTGCGACGCTCGAGCTCGACGAGTTGCTCCCGCAGGTGCTCGACCTTGCACGCTCGAGCCTCGCCGCCGACGCATACGCCCTTTGGCGCCACGACCGCTCCGTCGGGGAGTGGAAGCTCGACGCGGTGTCGGGGCTGTCGGACGCATATGTCACCGCAGCCTCCAGCGCCGTCGGCACGAGCACCACGAGCGTCTCGCTGGAGGGGCCGATCGTCGTGCCCGACATCGACGCGACGGAATGGCTCACGACCGAGCATCGGAGCGCGCACGCAAGCGAGGGCAACCGGGCGTTTCTCGCGATGCCGCTCACCCACGCCGGCGTCCTGATCGGAACGCTTGTCTTCTATTACCGCTCGCCGCACCCGTTCGACGACGGCGAGATCCGTGCGGCGACGGCCGTCGCGACCATCGCCGCGGCGGCGATCGGCGCCGTCAGCCTCTACCGCGCGCAGAGCGAGCTGGCGACGAACCTCCAATTCCTCGCCGAAGCCGGAACGGCCCTCTCTTCGTCACTCGACTACGACACGACCCTCGCAACCGTGGCGCGGCTCGCGGTCGGTCACTTCGCGGACTGGTGCATCATCGACGTCGTCGAGGGGAGGGACATCCGGCGGGTCGTCGTCGCGGCCGACGATCCGGACCAGCAGGCCGCGCTGGACGCGCTCAAGGAGCGATACCCCCCGACGTGGGACTCGCCGCAGCCCGCGGCGCAGGCCCTCCGCGAGGCGAAGCCCGTCCTGATCGCGTCCTTCGACGCAGACCGGCTCGAGGAGACGACGTACGACGAGGGACACCTCAAGCTGCTGCGCGTCCTCGCTCCGCGTTCGGCGGTCGCGACCCCGCTGGTCGCACGCGGCCAGATGCTCGGCGCAATCACGTTCGCGTGGTCGCGAACGGAGCGCCGCTACACGGCGCCCGAGCTCGCGCTGATCGAGGCGATCTCGTCTCGTGCCGCGCTTGCTGTCGACAACGCGCGCCTCTACAGCAGCGAGCGCCTCGCGGGCGAGCGCCTCTCGTTCCTGGCCGAGGCGAGCTCGAACCTCGCCGCGTCGCTGGACTACGAGACGACGCTCGAGAACGTCGCCAAGCTCGTCGTCCCGCGGTACGCCGACTGGTGCGCGATCGACATGCTCGAGGAGGACGGGGAGCTGCGGCGACTCGCCGTCGTGCACAAGGATCCGCAGCTGCACGACTGGACGCTTCGCTCGCGAGACGAGCACGCGCCGACGATCCAGGAGCTCGAAGGCTCGGGCCGCGTTGCGCGCACCGGCAGGTCGGCGCTTTATCACACGATCTCGGACGAGTTGCTCGAGACGACTGCGCGCACGCCGGACCAGCTCGAGGTTCTGCGGGCGCTCGGAATGGCTTCGGCGGTCGTGGTGCCGCTCACCGCGCGTGGCCGTGTGTTGGGAACGCTGATGCTCGTCTCGTCGGATCCACGCCGCCTCTACGACGACGACGACCTGACGTTCACGGAGCACATCGGGCGACGAGCGGCCGCGGCCGTCGACAACGCGCGTCTCTACCGGCACTCGCGCGGCCTGGTCGCGCTCCTCGACACGCTGTTCGCGACCGCGCCCGTCGGACTCGCGTTCTGGGACACGGAGCTGCGGTTCCAGCGCATCAACACGACGCTCGCCGAGATGAACGGCCTCACGATCGACGACCACCTCGGTCGCGCGATCCACGACGTGCTTCCCGAGTTGAGCGAGCAGATCTCGAACGACCTGCGGCGAGTGCTCGCCACCGGCGAGCCGGTCTTCGCCGAGGCCGTCGGTGCGACCCCCGCGCAGCCGAACGTCGCCAGCGTCTGGAGCGCTGCGTACTACCCCGTGCGCGCGGCGGACGCCGAGGTGCTTGGCGTGGGAGGCGTCCTCCAGGACGTCACGGAGCGGCGGCGCGGCGAGAACGCGCTGCGGTTCCTGGCCGAGGCCGGCCGGGTGCTCGGCTCGTCACTCGATCACGCGGAGATGCTGCAGAGCGTGGCCGACCTCGTGGTCCAGGGGCTCGGCGACTGGTGCACGGTCCATCTCGTCGACGACGACGGCGTGCTCGTCCCGGTTGCCGCGGCCTCGTCGAATCCCGAGACGGCGAAGCTCGCGAAGGACGTCGAGCGTCTCTGGCTGAAGACCGTCGACGGCGGCGGCCCGGCCGAGGTCGCGCGGACTGGCCGACACCAGCTGATCTCGGTGGTCACCGACGAGGTGCTGACCGCGGCCGCCGACGACGACGAGCAGCTTGCGGCGCTCCGAGCGCTCGGAATGCGTTCGTACATGAGCGTCCCGCTGCACGCGCGCGAGCGGCTGCTCGGCGCGCTCTCGGTGGCGAGCGCCAACGCCCGCCAGCGCTACGACGAGGAGGACGTGCAACTCCTGAGCGGCCTCGCTGGACGCGCCGCTCTGGCCGTCGAAAACGCGCTGCTCTTCCGCGAGCTCGAGCAACGCGCGCAGGCGGCCCTCGCGCTGGCGTTCGTCGGCGACGGCGTCTTCGTTGTCGACGACGCTGGGATCGTCCGTCTCTGGAACACCGCCGCGTCGGTGATCACCGGCCTCGCCGCGATGCAGATCGTCGGCCGTCCAGCGGCCAGAGCGGTGCCGGGGTGGCAGGCCGTCGCGGAACGCGTCATCGCGTCCGAGGCGCCGGGACTGCCGCGCGCAGAGACTGTTCCGGTCGAGATCCACGGCGGCGAGCGATGGTTCTCGATGTCAGGCGTCGCGTTCTCCGGCGGCACCGTGTACGCGTTCCGCGACCTCACCGAGGAGCGTCGCGTCGAGCGGCTCAAGAGCGAGTTCGTGTCGACGATCTCGCACGAGCTCCGCACTCCGCTCGCGGCGATCTACGGCGCCGCGCTCACGCTGAAGCGCGACGATCCGGCGCTCGAAGCACAGCGCGATGCGCTCCTCGACGTGATCGCCGCCGAGTCCGAGCGACTCGCGCGCATCGTCAACGACATCCTGTGGGCGAGTCGCCTCGAATCGGGGACGCTTCACGTCGCGGTCGAGCATTGCGATGCCGGCGCGCTCGCTCGGACGGTCGTCGAGGCCGCACGCGCGCACCTCGCGCCGCGTATCGAGCTCGACCTGTCGGTCGAGCCGAACCTTCCGCTCGTCGAGGCCGATCCGGACAAGGTGCGGCAGGTGCTGACGAACCTGATCGACAACGCGATCAAGTACTCGCCCGACGGCGGTCTCGTTGGTGTCCACGTCGACGCCGGGAGCCGCGGCGTCCGCTTCACGATCACCGACCATGGGCTCGGAATCCCGCCGGCCGAGTACGAGCGGATCTTCGACAAGTTCTACCGCCTCGACCCCGAGCTGATTCGAGGCATCGGCGGCACCGGCCTCGGCCTCTACATCTCGCGAGAGCTGGTCCGACGGATGGAGGGTCACATAACCGTCGAATCCACCGAAGGCGAGGGCTCGACTTTCACCGTCGAGTTCCCGGGTGCGCACGAGCCGTAGGCATGAGTCGATCACACGCGCAGGCCGCCGGGCGAGGAGCTTGACACCGATCGTTC
>Ga0126307_10001501_pt1 | contig 15415 bp, 9 predicted proteins | sample Plot28_FD_89955 | JGI IMG/M metagenome (GOLD analysis project Ga0126307, IMG submission 89955) | Serpentine soil microbial communities from UC McLaughlin Reserve, CA, USA - Plot28 | ecosystem: Environmental > Terrestrial > Soil > Grasslands | place: USA: UC McLaughlin Reserve, Lake County... | reverse complement strand
GACCTGGTCCCGGCCGCAGCGCACATCACGGAGCGATACGACAACAACCCGGTCGAAAGCGATCATGCCCGGTTGAAGGCGCGGCTGCGGCCGGTGCGCGGGCTGAAACAGTTCCGGTCCGCCGCGCGGATCGCTGCCGGTCATGCGTTCGTGCAGAACCTCCGCCGCGGCCACTACGACCTGGCCACCGAAGCACCACCGCCGCTGCGCCTGGCCACCGCATTCACCGAACTCGCGCAGGCCCAGGTGACCGGCGCTTCCTCCACACCCGACGCCTGCCCGTCACGCTGGACGCAACAGACCCCACTTATGCCCCCTCAATTCGCGATCTGCGGTCAGGTAGCGACTATCTTCGCCTGCGGCGACGACCGCTCATCGGCAGGAGCGTCTTATAAGATCCCCCCCCCCCGGCGCTGGCCGCTTCGGCGGCTCAGTCGCCGGACGCCTGGCGGCGGGCTCCGGCCGGGGACGCGGTGGTCGGTGGGGCCGGCGGCTCGGACCGGAGCCCGGCGTCGGTGCGCTGGCTGCGCCGGAGCCGGCCGGGGGCCCGCGGGATCCGGATTCCGCCACCCGGGCCAGGGGCCGCGCTTCCCGGCGAGCCTGGGGGTGCCTGGCCGGCGACCGGGCGCCGGCGCCGGCCTGCCCGCCTTCGGGTGAAGAGGAGGGCGTTGGCCAGGACGGCAAGCACCAGGACCGCCAGGATGCCGGCCACCCACTGCAGCAGCCGTCCGTCGTGGGCGGACAAGGTGCGCGCGAGGTCCTGCGGCCAACTGCGCCAGCCGGACCAGGGCAGCCAGCCGGGCCGGAGCACTATGACGGCGAGCGCCGCCGCCGCCCCCAGCACGACCGCTAGCCGTACCCGATCCCACCGGTTGTGCGGCAGCCTGAGCAGGAGGTACGCGACAGCGCCGACCAAGAGCGCGAGAGCGACCGCCCGCACCCAGCCGGGCTTCTCGACCGACCCCAGCACCGCCACCGGGACGGCGATCATCAGGCACAGCAGCGCAAACGCGGTTCTGCTGTGCTGCAGGGCGGTTCGCGCCAGCGCGTACACGGCGAGGGTCGCCCACCGGACCAGCGCGACGGCCGGCTTGATCACCGCCGGCGCCTTGGCCGTGACCCCGCTGGCGGCGGCCACGGCGGTCGCCGCGGCGGTGCTGGCGGTGTAGGTCAGCAGGTCCGAGCCGACCTCGTCGTCGAGCGTCTCGGCGCTGACCCGGCAGCGCTGCAATAGGCTGACGGCGGCGGACCACGGCACCGTCCCGTTCGGCACCTGCCGGTCGTACTCGCTGCGGAAGTCCTCGCTTGCCCGCACGCTGGCGCCCTGACGGCTGTCGATGTCCAGCTGCTTGCGAACGCTGGTCAGCTCCTCCCGGACCACCTCCAGCTGCATCCCGGCGGCGACGAGCAGGCTGGTGGCCGGCAGCGACGGCGGCAGGTCGCCGTGGGGGTCGAGCACCTGAGCCAGCTCGGCGACCGCCCTGGCCCGGTTCGTCCGGGCGTTCGGACCGGACCGGCCGGACGGGTCGATGTAGGTCCGGTCCCCAAGCTCGTCAACGACCGCTCGCGCGTCCCGGTCCCCACGGCAAGCGGCGACGACCAGCTCTGTGAGCAGAGCCTCCGGGTTCCAGCCACGGTGCAGCACCCGCAGGCGTTTCGGCGCCAGCAGAACGTGCACCAGCCATCCGACGCCGTCCAGGCGGCCCCACATCCAGTCGTTCGCCCGCCAGGACGCTTTGAGGAATGCGCCGAAATGGTGCAACTGCAGGCCGGTCAGCTTGCTGGCCGGCCCGCGGCGCAGAAGGTCGAGAAGGGTGCGGGTGTTCGAGCTCATCTGGATCAGCTCCACCGCTTGCTCGGGCAGCGAGTCGCGGACGCCGAGCACCCGCTCGTACGCCTCGAGCAGCACCAGCCGGCGGGCGACCGCCGAGTCCGGTGTGCCGGCCCCGGCAGGGAGGAGGTAGGTCAGGTAGACCCCGAGCTCCTCCTGCTCCTTGTCCTCCTCGTCCCCGCCAGGCAGGTCCCCCAGCACGTCCCGCGCCGTGCGCAGCGCCTGGACCATGCTCCTCCAGGCCGTCTCGACGGCGGCCGGCGCGGGCTGGTCCCGCGCCCTGTCCCACTGCAGCTGTCTGCGCTCGGCCAGGGTGCGGACCGTGCCGGACGTCCAGGCCGCCAGCGCTTTGCCCTGCGTGTCGGCCGCGCAGCGCGAAACCTCGTGGTAGAGCTCGAAGCGCGGTGGGAGCGCGCGCAGCGCGAGGTAGAGGTCGCGGGTCGCCGCCCGCAGGGTCTGCGGCGGGCCGCCCGGCGCAGGGCAGAGCGCGATCGTGCGCCGTACGACATCGATGGTCACCCCGAGCGCCCAGTCGAACGACTGCCGGCCGAGAGCGCCGCACCGCCGGGCATAGTCTGCGTCGTCCTCGGCGAGGGGCAGGCCGTCCGCGCCGGGCAGCTGCGCCCGCACCTGGTCGATGACCTCCTGCCGGCGCCGGCGGTACGGCTCCGGCTGGAACTCCAGCTCGATCTCCCAGTCCTTGGGCAGTTCGCGGCGAGCCCGCATCCCGTTCAGCTGCCGGGTGATCTCGTCGATCAGCTCGTCGGCCTCAGCCTCTGCACGCAGGGTCTGGTAGTCCCGCCACACCGCTGCGGCGTTTACGCCGTCTCCGCCGAGATCCCGGCCGGCCAACCGCAGCACATGCGGGCGGAGCTTCCGCCGCGCGGCCACTTCTCGGTTGTGGTCGGTGACCCGGGCGAAGTCGGCGCTCACTGATTGCACCTGCGGAATCTCCAGCAGGGTGCGCAGCAGCACCTGCTGGAGGGACGGCGGCTTCGCCGGGTCCTCCGCCTCACCCCAGGTCGCACCGCCCGTGTCCGGCACCACGTACGCGAGGACCCGGCGCACCGGACGGTCCGCGGGCGCGTCGAAGATCGCCTCCAGGGCCGGCCCAACTGGCTTGTTCATCAGCACGCCGCCGTCCACCGCGAACCGGCTCATCGTCGCGTTCACCTTGTCGGCCGGCAGCGCCGTCACCGTCCGATCTGGGCGTGTCGCGGCAACGCTGTCCCGATCCTCGACCCGGACGAAGCTGGCCTCGAAGGCGCCCGGGAACGACGCCGAGGTCCGCGCCGCCAGGGCGACCTGCCGGATGAGCTGGTCGTCGGTGAGGTCGCGGGCGTCGAAACGGAACCGGAGCCGGTGGTCGACATCCTGGATCACCGTGCCGAAGTCGTCGCTGACACTGCGCGACTCGCCCTGAAGCAGGGTTCCGGTCATCTGCAACCGGAGCCGCTGCACGGCCGCGGTCACCCTCTCGTCCCGGCCGCTGATCCCCTTGCCGGTCTCGGCGACCCGTTCGAACGCGCTCTGCACCGCCGGCAGGAAGACCTCGTCCCCCTGCAGCAACGACAGCGGCTCCTTCTCCCGGGGCGAGCGGAGCAGGCGGGCCAGCCCGGCCTCGGTGAACCACAACTCGCGCAACACGCCGAGGTCGGCGCCCCGCGCGTACCCGAACGCCAGCACTGCGCCGTTGATCCCTCCGGCACTCGTACCAGTCACGACGTCGAGCGTGGCAAGCGTCCTCGTCTTCTCCTGCAGCGCGCGGTATCCGTCGACGTCGGCCAGTAACCGGCTGATCTCATAGGTAAGCCCGCCCATCCAGACGGCGAGGCTGACCCCGCCGGTCATCACCGCGGCCAGGCGCAGCTCCTCGTACGTCGACGTGTCCGGCGCCGACCCTGCTTGCACACTCATGTCGAACCCCCCGGGTGCACGGCCATTGTCGACCGGCTGGCACCGCAGCCGTACCAACCCGGACCGGTCGGGCACAAGCCCTGCCTCTTAGGGCAGCCCGACGTCCGAGCGGTCCGCTCGCGCTCTGCAGGAGCCACTCCCCGTACGGCGGTCGGGTGTCGCACCTGCGGTCACCCCGACGAGGTCGGAGAGGCACCAGCCGGCTATGAATCTCGATGCGCCGCCCCCGCGTGACCGGTCGCAGTGACCTCTCAAACTCCTCGAACCGAACGGGACGCCGCGGCCAGCACGGTCCAGGGTGGATCAGTGCCTGGTAAGCCGAGGCATCCTGCGGGGCCGGGGTAGCCGATCTTGAGCAGGTCGATATTCAACTCGTTCAGGGCTCCAGCCAGCTGCCTCGACGATGGCATCCTTGCGCGCTCCTGGGCTGAGCGTGCCTCCGGGATAGGTGGAGATGAGTTTCGATCACGGCCGGCACTACGACGACATGGCAGTCGTCGACCGCATCATGGCAGCCAACGTTGTCCGGCGGCGATCATGGACCGTGTCGACGACGCGTGAAGACTGACCCTCGAGCGCTCGTTCCTGCCCGGCCGCACGTTCACGGGGCCAGCCGACTTCAAAGGACCAGATCTCGGGCTGGCTCGCGCGCGTGAACACCCGGCCGCGGCGGACACTGGGCTGCGCTGCGACCGACCGGCTCGCCGCGGACCTGGCCGGAATGCTGCGCTGCCGCCGGTCGCCCCGGCGACAGGCTGGCGGACCTCGACCCGGTTGGCGCGGGATCACTACGTGCGCCTGGACAGCAACGACTACTCGGTCCACCCGGCCGGATCGGCCGGGCGGTATTGCGTTCAGCTGGGACGGGCAGGCTTGATCGCGTGGGAGCCTCGCTCAGAACGCCGCTCAGTTACTGGCCTCGATGGGTACGGTGGGCGACTGCTATGACAATTCGATGATGGAGTCGTTCTGGGGCACCCTGAAGCTCGAGCTCCTCGACACCAGGCAATGGCAGACCCGGGACGAAGTTGCCAACGCCATCTTCGTGGCCAGCATTTACCCCTCGACTCCCAGCGGGCGGCCGCAGGCTTTAGGGATAGACGCCCGCCGTGTCCTCCGGACGTACCAGGACCGGCGCCGGACGAAGTCAGCGTCGAGCAGACTCAATGCACCGTTGAAGATCCGCCCGGGGATCAGTGCGCTCCGCATGACACGCGCCGCTTCGCGATGTCATCGCCGCACCCCCCGGCGAAAGCTCGCTTGCAACCAGAGCGTTGCACTGCCGCCGGAGCGGTGTCAACGGCCGGACGTTTCCTGATCGGGCAGACGTGGAGGTAGTTCCCCGCCTACGCGTTGACTTCGCCGTGCGGCCGCGAGGATGCTATGTCCTCCGGGAGTGTGGCGCACCGGGGGACGGGGGGTCGCGTCATGCACGTGTACGAGGCGATCGTTCGGGGCCTAGAGGACCTCGGTGTGCGGACCGCCTTCGGAGGTAACGGCGAGAACATTGCCAGCCTCACCGTCGCACTCCACCGATCCAGGACGATTCGCCCGATTCTCACCCGGCATGAGCAGGCGGCCGCCTACATGGCGTGCGGCTACTCGATGTTCACCGACAACCTCGGGGTCTGCTTCGCCACCGTGGGTCCAGGCGCGTTCAACCTGGTCAACGGTCTCGCGGTGGCGATGAGCGACTCCTACCCGGTGCTCGCCCTGACCGGCTACATCGAGACCTCCTGGGAGGGCCGTGGGGCCGTCAACGACACGTCAGGGCGCAATCGGACGCCTGACTCCCAGGCGCTGTTCGCCGCCACCACCAAGAAGTCCTTCAAGATCACCGAGATCGAGCAGACCTGCGACGTCCTCGAGGAAGCGGTCAACATCGCGTTCGAGGGCCGCCCGGGACCGGTGCACGTCGCGGTCGCGCAGGATCTGACCCACCACCACGTGCACGTCCCCAACTACCACGACCTCCGGATCACGGTGTCCCCGCCACAGCCGGAGCCGGCCGCGGTCGAGCAGGTCGCGGACGCCCTCGCGGAGGCGTTCGCCGCGGGCCGCAACGTGATCCTGCTGGCCGGGTTCGGTGCCGTCTACGGCGGCGCCCAGGCCGAGGTGAAACGGTTTGCCGAGCGCTTCCAGACTCCGGTGGTCACCACCCTCGACGGCAAGGGGGTGATCGCGGAGAACCACCCGTTGTGTGTCGGGGTGTTCTCCGAGAGCGGACACTCCAGCGCCTGGAAGGCGTTCCGCAACGCCGACGTCGTTCTCGCGGTCGGCAACTCCCTCAACCAGCACGCCACTTTCGGTCTGCGCGAGGACCTCTTCGACAACAAGACGTTGATCCAGGTCAACATCAGCGCCGGCGAGATCGGCAAGTTCTACCCGGCCCAGCACGCCCTGGTCTCCGACGCCCGTCCTGGCCTAGCCGCGATCACCGCTGCGCTCGCGGCCAGGGTGGGAGCGCGGGCGCCGGCTAAGGTCGACGCGCAGGACTACGAGGCCCGGCACATTCCGCATGTCACCGGCGACATCCATCCCGGCCAGCTCGCGCAGGCCATGGGCAGGATGCTGCCGCCCGGCGGCGTCATTCTCGCCGACGCCGGCGCGCACCTGGCCTGGCTCGGCTACTACCTGGAGCTGGAGGAGGGGCAGAACTTCCGCAAGTGCGGCACGTTCGGGCCGATGGCGGCCCACACCAACGCCGCGATCGGGCTCAAGGCAGCCCAACCACATCGCACTGTCGTCGTCGGCTGCGGAGACGGCTGCTATGCGATGGCCGGGTTCGAGCTGATGACCGCGGTCGAGAACGACCTGCCGGTGATCTGGGTCATCTTCAACGACGCCGAGTTCAAGCTCGTGAAGTTGTATCAGCTCGCCAACTATGCCAGGACCGGGCTGGTGGAGCTTGCCTCGCCCGACTTCGCCGCGTACGCCCGGGCCTGCGGCGCGGATGGATACAGCGTGGACAGCATCGGGGAGTTCAGCGAGGCCTACGCCGCCGCGCTCGGCTCCCGCCGCCCGACCGTCATAGACGCGAAGATCACCCGCTGGGCGCTCCCGCATTACAGCAGCTCGCCGAAAGGGCCGCTGCACGGGGTGTGGGAAATGCTCGAAGAGCGCCTCCGGGGCGGCTGAACGCCGGGCACCGTGGCGTTCTCCGGGACGCCGCCTCCCCTGATCGAAACCGGCTCAGGGGACTGGACTAAGATGGGGGTACCCCAAATGAGGGTCTACGAAGCCATGGTCAAGGGGCTCGAGGGAATCGGCGTCGAGGCCGCCTTCGGCGGTGCCGGGGAGAACGCGGCCGGGCTCATGCTGGCGCTCAGCCAGTCGACGAAGATCCGCGGGATAATCACCCGGCACGAGCAGGCCGCCTCGTTCATGGCCTGCGGGTACGCGATGTACACCGACAAGCTGGGGGTCTGCTTCGCCACCGCCGGACCGGGCGCGTTCAACCTGTTCTCCGGGCTCGCGGTCGCGATGAGCGACTCTTATCCGGTGCTTGGGATCTCCGGCTATGCGGCGATGGAGTGGAAGGGCCGCGGATCGCTGAATGAGACGTCGGGCTGGAACCGCACCCCCAACTCCCTGGACATGTTCGCCGCGACTACGAAGAAGTCGTTCCTGCTCACTCGTATCGAGGACACCTGCGACGTCCTCGAGGAGGCCGTGAACGTGGCCTTCGAGGGCCGGCCGGGCCCCGTGCACATCACCGTCCCAGAAAACCTCACCCATCGTGGGCAGAGCGTGGAGAATTACCACGACATCCGGTTGGACGTGAAGCCCGTGGTGCCCGACCCTGCGCATGTCGAGGCCGCCGCGAATGCGCTCGCCCACGCGCTGCACCGCGGTAAGAAAATCGTCGCCCTGGTCGGCTTCGGGGCGATCCGCGCGCACGCCGAGCCGGAGATCAAACGGTTCGTCGAGCGTTTCCAGATCCCGCTGTTGACGACTCAGGACGGCAAGGGGATTGTTTCCGAGGGCCACCCGCTGTGTGTCGGCGTCTTCTGCGACAGCGGACACGCCAGCGCCTGGAAGGCTTTCCAGGAGGCCGATGTGGTGCTCGCCGTCGGAAATGCGTTCAACCAGCACGCGACCTTCAACTACCACGAGTCGTTGTTCAAGGACAAGATCCTGATCCACGTCAACATCTCGGAGAACGAGATCGACAAGGCCTACAAGGCCGACCATGCGTTGGTCTCCGACGCCCGCATCGCGATGGCCGCGCTGTACGCCGCGCTCGACGCGAAGGTCGGTCCGGTCGAGCCGGTCACCGTCGACGGGCAGGACTGGGAGAAGCGGCACATCCTGCACCTGACCGACTCCCTGCACCCTGGCGAGCTCTCTCAGGTGATCGGGCGGCTGCTGCCACCGGGAGCGATCCTGCTCGCCGACGCCGGCGCGCACCTGGCCTGGCTGGCGTACTACGTCGAGCTGGAGGAGGGCCAGAACTTCCGGAAGGCCGGCGAGTTCGGACCGATGGCTGGCCACACCAACGGTGCGATCGGCGTGAAGACGGCGTACCCAGACCGCACCGTCGTGGTCGGGTGCGGCGACGGCTGCTACAACCTCTCGGGGTTCGAGCTGATGACCGCGGTCGAACACGACCTGCCGGTGATCTGGGTCATCTTCGACGACCGCGAATTCAAGCTCATCAAGATCTTCCAGTACGCCACCTACCAGAAGACTGGGCTGGTCGAGTTCCGCAACCCCGACTACGCCGCCTACGCCGAAGCCTGCGGCGCCGACGGCTACACCGCCGACACCCTCGAGGAGTTCGAGACCTGCTTCGCCCACGCGCTGGCCTCGGGGCGGCCCTCCGTGATCGACGCCCGCATCACCCGCTGGGCGATCCCGCACTACAGCCCTTCACCCGACGGTGTCATCCCGGGCCTGGTGAAGATGTTCGAGGAGAGGTTCCGGTCCCGATGAGCCGACGTACCTTGACCCGCAAGTCCACCGCCACCGTCCCCGACCAGCACACCCGGCCGGCCGGCACCGGCTGGACCGAGACCTACGAGGGCGGCAGCCCGGACGCCGAACGGACCCGGTTCACCGCGTACGCGGCCACCATCATGGCGGCGCAGTCGGTGGCCCAGAAGAAGGCCAGCGCCCACGGGGTTCCGCATCCGCCGGCCCGGACCCTGCACGCGAAGGCGACACTGGCGCACGACGACGCCGAGCTCCGGTTCGTCGACGACGTTCCCGAGGAGCTCCGGCACGGGTTCGCCCAGCCGGGTGCGGCGTACCGGTGCACCGTCCGGTTCTCCAACGCCGCGAACACCGGGGAGCCGGACTTCAAGCCGGATCTGCGCGGGGTGGCCCTGCGGGTGCACGCCGACGGGACCACTGTCCATGACCTGCTGATGACGAACTTCCCGGTCTCCCACGCCCGCGACGCCCGACAGTTCGTCGAGTTCGCGTACGCCACCGCCGGCGGCACCGTCGCCCGACTTGCTGGGATCGCGCGACTGGTGCGGATGTTCGGCCCACGCGAGACGATCCGGATGCTCAAAAACGTCGTCAAGGCGCGCGGCCAACAGCCGGGCAGCGTGTTCACCGAGACGTACTGGAGCCGCGGGGCACTGCGCTGGGGTCCGAGGATGGCGGTGCGCTATCTGCTGCGGCCAGCCCCTGGCACACCCGAGTCCAGCCCGTCGACGACGGACCCGACCTACCTGTCCGCCGACGCCGCCCGACGACTCGCCGCCGGTCCGGTGACGATGGAGCTGTGCATCCAGCGGTACCGCGACTCGGTTTCCACCCCGATCGAGGACACCTCCGTGGAGTGGACCGAGGCGGCCTCGCCGGTCGAGAAGATCGCAGTGCTCACCGTGCCGCGATGCAACATCACGAGCGCCGAGGCGCAAAGCGTCGCCGAGGCCGTGGAGGCGCTCGCGTTCAACCCGTGGAACACCACCGACGAGTTCGCGCCGCTGGGAAACCTGAACCGGGCCCGCAAGGCGGCCTACGACGCGTCCGCGGCGATCCGCGGCGGCGCCCGCTGGCGGACCAGCGTGCCGACCCGCAACGTGGCCGCCAGTGCGGTGGTCCGCGCCGTGTTCTCGGTGGTAAACCGGCGGAGGCCCTGGTACCGGCTGCCGGTGCGGCTCTCGGTGCTCAACCTGGCGGCCTACCGGCATGTGCTGCGCAAGCAGAACCTGATCGACACCGAGCCAGCTGAGGCTCCACCGGTGGCCCGGCCGGTCCCGGAGGCCCCACCGGAGCAGGCCCGGTGGGCTCGTACCGCCGACGGCCGGTACAACGACCTGTCCGCGCCGTCGATGGGGGCCGTCGGCGCCGCGTTCGGTCGGAACCTCACACCGGACTACACCCAGTCCTTCGACTACCCCAACCCGGTCAGCGTCAGCGACCGGCTGCTGGCCCGGGAACGGTTCCTGCCGGCCACGTCGCTGAACCTGCTTGCCGCCGCCTGGATCCAATTCCAGGTCCACGACTGGGTCAACCACGAGCGCCTCCCGCTCCGCCACGCCGACGTGAAGGTGCCGATGCCCGGGGGCCGGGCCTGGCGCAACACGCCGGACGGCCGCCCGGAGAACATCATGCGGATCGCCGGGAACAAGGCGGTCGGGACCGGATCGGACGGCATCCAGCGCCTGTTCGCCAACGCCGCCTCGCACTGGTGGGACGCCTCGGAGGTGTACGGGTCCGACGCGGCCAAGGCGCAGTCGCTCCGCGAGGGCGACAAGACCCGGCCAGGCGCCAAGATCCGGCTGCACGACGGCTACCTGCCCCAGGACACCTCCGGCATGGACGTCACCGGCTTCAACGAGAGCTGGTGGCTTGGCCTGTCGGGGCTGCACACCCTGTTCGCCCGCGAGCACAACGCGGTCTGCGATGAGCTCCAGGCGCACTACCCCACCTGGACCCCGGAGCGGGTCTACCAGACCGCGCGGCTGGTCGTCGCCGCGCTGATCGCGAAGATCCATACGGTCGAGTGGACGCCGGCCATCCTGGCGACCGAGGCGATCGATCTGGGTCTGAAGGCCAACTGGAACGGCCCGCCGTCCAACGACTGGATCACCAAGCTCGGCCTCTGGCTGATGGACGTCCACGCCGGTGTCGGCATCCCGGCCACCACCCCGGACCACCACGGGGTCCCCTACTCGCTGACCGAGGACTTCGTCACCGTCTACCGGTTGCATCCGCTGATCCCCGATGACTACCGGTTCCTGGACCACGCCGACGGGCACCTCATCAAGACCTGCGGTTTCGACGCCCTGTCCGGAACGGCCGCCGACGAGCAGCTGCGCGATCTCAGCCTGGAGAACATGCTCTACTCCTTCGGCCGGGCGCACCCCGGAGCCATCACCTTGCACAACTACCCGGCTGCGCTGCGCGACTTCGTCCGCGACGGCGAGCACATCGACCTGGCCGTGGTCGACCTGGTCCGCAACCGCCGGCGCGGCATCCCCCGCTACAACGACTTCCGGGAAGGACTGCACAAGCCGCGGGTCCGTGACTTCGAGGAGATCTCGACCAACCCCGAGTCGGTACGCCGGATGCGGGAGCTGTACCGGAGCGTCGACGACGTCGACACGATGATCGGACTGTTCGCCGAGACGCCGCCGGAAGGCTTCGGGTTCTCCGACACCGCGTTCCGGGTGTTCATCCTGATGGCGTCGCGGCGGCTGCAGTCCGACCGGTTCCTCACGGTCGACTTCCGGCCCGAGATCTACTCGCCGGTGGGGATGGACTGGGTCGCGCAGAACTCCATGACCAGCGTCATACTGCGGCACTGTCCCGACGTGGCAGCGCTGCTACCGCGCGGGCAGAGCGCCTTCGCTCCATGGCGGCCAGTCACGGCGCCATCCAGTCGCCCGGGGAGCCAGGGGCCGACGTCCCGGGCCAGCTCGAACGGGGGCATGTGATCACCCAGCAGAAGACCCGCAGCCACCCGGGGCTCGACGCGCTCGCCGACCGGCCGTTGGTCACCGCGCTGTGGCGGCGGCGTACCCACCGGGTCAGCCGGGGCTCCTCCGTCGAGGCCGGGGCGATGAGCTACACCTCCAGGGAGGCGCGGACCCCGCTGACCGACCTCGAGGAGGCGGTGCTGATCGCGGTCACCGGCTGCACCGGGCTGACCATGCCCGACCGCCCGTTCAACGACCCGCGCACCCACCAGCCGATCATGGCCAAACCGAACCTCAACATGGCGGGCCGGACCGCCGGCAGCCCCGACAACGCGCAGGGCACCCATTTCATCCTGATCAACGACACCGGCACGTACTACCTGCGCAAGCTCCCCCCGGACGAGTCCGGAGCGTCGGTGCTCGACCCCGACGCCCTGCTCGCCCGGGCCGCGCAGGCCAAGGTGAAGCTGCTCGACCGGCGCATCGACGTGCCCGACGGCAACCGGGACTTCCCCGCCTACCTCGACTCCAACCGGTTCCTGTCCAACCTGCCCGGCACCACCATCCTCTTCCCGGTGGTCGACCTGTCCCGGCAGTACATCAACGCGATCATGTACCTGCTCACCCAGCCGGCCGGGGCCAGGCCGACCATCGTCGACGACCGGAACTTCTACCGGAAGGCCGGGGTGGAAAGGTGGGTGAGGAACGGGTTCCTGAACAAGGACATCAAGCTCCCGCTGGGCAACCTGGGCGCGATGCGCACCCAGATCGAGGCCGACCTGCTGCTGCAGAACCTGATGCTCACCGCAGACTCGATGGGCCTGGGCGCCTGGATCCACGCCTCGATCTCGCCGCCCGTGCTGCTCGGCGACCCGAAGTTCACCGGCCGATACGGCTCCATGCTCGGCTTCGACTGGGTGGTGCCGAAGTGGAAGCCGGCCGACGCGGTGCGCTGGGGTGTCTGGTTGCCGATGATGGCAAACATCCGCGCCAACGCCATCGGGCTGCGCCGGCTGGGAGAGCCGCTCATCAAGGCGATGTGCCCGCCGAACTACCCGAGCATGAACGAGGCCGTCGACGCCGTGGTTGCCGACAAGTTCGGCCCGGGCGGCATTTACACCGACGAGGCGCTGTTCAGGCGGATCTACAACGGCGAGTTCGGCGACCGGTACCTGGAGGAGGCCAGCGACTACGCCGCCGACGTGATCGCCTGCACCCGGGACATTTGCAACTACATTTACCGGACGCACGGGCGGTTCCCGGCGCACACCGAAGCCATCCACGTGCCGGGCGCCTGGCTGCAGGCACACCACGTGGAGAAGGGCTACTACGAGAAGTTCTTCCGCAACGGACTGACCGAGGCGCACCGGGACCACGACACGACCTGGCATGCCTGATGCCCTGACGCCCGCGCCGGGACGCCGGCCGACCCGCGCCGGCTCCAACGGCGGAGCTGCCTCGATCGGCGACCGTGCCTCCAACCAAAAGCGTCGCGAAGAAGACCTGACCCGCCGACCAGCCCGCGCGCTCAAGGAAGTCCAGGGCGATCGCCTGCACCTTGGACTGTCTCGTGCCACCTCCTCCTCCCGCTTCTCCACGGACATGCGCCACCGCGACCCGACCAGACGGCGGCGCCGACGCAGCCGGTCGGAGCTTCGCGGGTCCAGCGAGGTGCGCGGAGCGCACACTCCGCGGCATGTTGGTGCGTTGCCGGGCTCGCTGTCGGCGTCCGGGTGAGACGGCGCGGCGGTGGCCGCATAGCCTGGTCTGGTGTTGACACCCCGTCGAGCTGTCGCTCGGGCGGATGTCGAGCTGCTGGCGGGTCGGGGTTGGCTGAGCCGGTCGTACCGGGAGGCGCTGACCGAGTTGGTCGGCTTGGGCTGGCTTCCGTGCGGGGTCGGCGACTGGGCGATCGCCCTGCGGTCCCCGGACGGACTGCATGCCGCCCGGGTCTGCCCCTTCGACCCGGCGTACCCGGCGTTCCTCGAGCTGTGCCGACGGTGCCGCGGCAACCGGTACCTGCCGCAGGTCGATCTGGAGGCTGCGCTGGCCGGCGGCGGCTCGCTGACCGTTCTGGAGTTCTTGACGTCGGCGCCGGACGCCGCCGCGACGGAACTGGTCCGGCAGTGGACCAACGACCAGGGAGACGCCGAACTTGCCACAGTGAAGGCCACGGCACGTGCGATCGAGAAGGAGTACCGGGCACGGGTGTCCTGGTGGGACGGGATCGACATCAACCGCGGCAACATCCGGCTGTCCGCGGACGGCCGGCTCGTGTTGATCGACATCTTCTGCATGGACGGAGCCGCTCTGTACGGCCAGGTCCTGATGGACGCCGCCGTCGTACGCCGCCGGCTACCGGAGACCGCAGGGCACCAGCTTCTCGAGATCCCCTTCCTGGCCCGGGAGAGCAGCCCGACCGAACTGCAGGCGCTGCAGAATGCCTGGGCAGAGCCAAGAAGCTCAGGTTCACCGCCGACCGACCAATAGTGCCGGTCCCGCGACCCCAGCAGCGCTAAGCCGCGACCATCGACAGCGCCGACTCGCGGCATGAGCGAGCATTGGTCGGCGTGCGAGGGTCAGGCCTGCCGCCCGTAGCGCGGGAGGAGGGCCCACGGGCGTGCCCGGTCTCCGGCTTCGACTCGTTGGACGAGCTGCTGGACCGCCGCGAGCGCCGAGTGACCGACTGGACCGCTGCCGAGCAGCAGGCAACGGACTCCACGATGAACTATCCCGCCGATTGAAGGACTGCATGGTGAGCATCTACAAGGGCGATCTCGCCGCCACTGAGTACGCGGGCCGGCTGCAGCTGCACCCGTTTCCCGCCCGTTGGGGTCCGCCACCCGCCGACGTCGAGCAGCGGGCCCGGTGGATCCTGACCTGAGCCGGGCGCGAGGACGCGAGCCGCGAGCGCCGCGAGAGCACTCGGCGGCAGATCGCTCTGTTTGCCCGCCGGTATGGCCCCATCCGGATTGTGACGAGCCTCCGATCGGCGAATCCGTCTAGGCTGGAGGCGACCATGACCGCGAACGTGGCGAACAAGCAATCTGCGGCGATTCCACAACCCGTCGCGGACGACTTCGAATCCGTCGCTGCATATGCAGTATCTGCCCGCGACATACTGGGTACGACCGCAATCAACGTCGGCGCCGTTGAGGCGCCCGACACTTTCCGAAACCGTCATGACTCCATGGTTACAAGGACTGTGTGGCTCTGGTAACTGTGTAGGCGCTTCACCCCCGTGCACCCGGAATGATCGCCGTCATGATCAATCCTGTTCGAGCACCTGCGCGTGATGATGACCATGTAGACGGTCCGGCAGAAGTTCGCGCCGCCGAGCGGACGCGTTTGGGCCCACGCACCGGCCGCAGCCGGGCCTTGAACCGGCCATGATCGGCTTCGATCCGGTTGTTGGGCGTACTGCTCGGTCACGTGTACCGCGGCGGGGAGCGGTCCTAGGGTGCAGGGCGACAGCACTTGCGGACCGGTAGCGCGGGCGAGCAGGCGATCTTCCACCGCTGTATCCGGCGTGGCGAGAGGCGGAGCGAACGATGAAGGCTTTCATTGTCGAGCGCTACGGGGACGCCGGCGGGGTGCGTGCTGGCGAGATGCCGGACCCGGACGTGGGCGAGGACGACGTCCTGGTCCAGATCCGCGCGGCGAGCGTGAACCCGCTGGACCTCAAGACGCGGGACGGGGCCTATAAGGCGATCCTGCCGTATCGGGTGCCGTTCGTCCTGGGCAATGACCTGGCCGGGGTGGTCGTCGGGGTTGGTGCGGGGGTAACGCG
>Ga0126307_10001499_pt1 | contig 15418 bp, 12 predicted proteins | sample Plot28_FD_89955 | JGI IMG/M metagenome (GOLD analysis project Ga0126307, IMG submission 89955) | Serpentine soil microbial communities from UC McLaughlin Reserve, CA, USA - Plot28 | ecosystem: Environmental > Terrestrial > Soil > Grasslands | place: USA: UC McLaughlin Reserve, Lake County... | reverse complement strand
TACTTGTCTGAGACGAACAGCTGGGCGTCGGTCGTGAACAGGATCGAGAGGTCGGCGTCGCCCTTGTCGAGCACCTCGTACCGGAGGCCGATGTCGACGGGCGTGAACGACTTGAAGTCCAGCCCGTAGTACTTCTCGAGCCCGACCAGGCAGTCGATCCGCTGGCGGCACTCCGGCGAGCCGTACAGGGTCAGGTCCTGCGACTTGCCTTTCAGGTCGGAGATCGTGCTCACACCGAGATCGTCGGCGGTCGAGCTGAGGAGCCCGACGGCGTTCGCGCTCGAGAACGGCGTCGGCGGATACGAGACGAGCCCCTCGCCCGCGAACTCGTCCTTGCTCTCCTCGTAGGCCTGCTGCGCGTCGCCGGGGACGTCCTCGGGCGCGAAGTCGAAGAACGAGGTGAGTGCCGTCGACGTGTACTCCGGGTAGCCGCTGATGTCGCCGCTGTCGAGCGCCTTCAGCGCCACCTGCTCGTCACCGAGGTTGAGATCAGTGGAGACGTCGTACCCGGCCGCCTCGAGCGCCTGGGCGTAGATCTCGCCGAGCACGATCTGCTCGGTGAAGTTCTTCGAGCCGATCGTGAGCTGGACGCCGCTGTTGTCGGGGTTCTCCTGGATTGCGGTGGCGCTCTCCTCGGTGCCGGTCTCCTCGGAGTCGCCATCGTCATCGTCACCGCATGCGGTGACGGCGAGCGCGAGGACGAGGGCCGCTAGGAGCGCGAACAGCGCCCGCAGGCGGGGGTTGGTGCTCATCTGTTTCTTCCTCCCTCTGGTGCGGAGAGTCGTGCGGGGATGGTTGATCCTAAGCGGTCGCGCCGGCGGCCTCGCGCTCGAGCGCGAGGCCCCGAGGCGTGAGCAGACGTTGGACGCCCGCCAATACGAGCTCGACCGCGAGCGCCAACAGCGCCACCAGGATCGCCCCGGCGAGCAGCCCGTCCTCGCCGTAGTTGGCGTTGTTGATGATGAAGTCACCGAGCGTCGAGACGCCCGCGATCGATGCGATCGTCGCCGTGGCAACGATGTTGATCGCCCCGGTCCGGACGCCGCTCATGATCGTCGGCACGGCGAGCGGCAGCTCGACGCGGCGGATCACCCCGAGCTCGGTCATCCCCATCCCGCGCGCCGCCTCGACCGCGTCACGGTCGACCTGGCGGACGCCGACGAACGTGTTGGTGAGGATCGGCGGGATGCCGAGGATCATGAGCGCGATCGTCACGTTCAGCACCCCGACGCCGATGAACGCGACCATCAGCGCGATCAGCGCCAGCTCGGGAATCGCACGGCCGGCGTTGCCGACCGCGACCGCGACCAGCTCGCCGCTGCCCCGGTGGCCGAAATAAAGGCCGATCGGCAGCGCGATCGCGACGGCCACGGCGAGGGCGAGCGCGCTGATCCAGATCTGCGTCCACATCAGGTCCCAGACCTGTTCGAGCCCGCCGACCTGGCCGCCAACGCCGATCGCATCACGGGGCTCGAAGATGAAGTCGATCGCGCCAGAGAACGAGTCGAACACGTCGGCCGGCGGGAGGCTCATATGGCCCGCACCTTCCGCCACGGCGAGATCACGCGTTGGCCGGCGACGTACAACGCGTCGAAGCAGACGGCCATCGCTATGGCGATCAGGCTGCCGACGACGATCGCCGTCTTGAAGACGTCGTTCTGGAGGCCCTGCGTGTAGATGACGTCCCCGAGCCCACCGGCGCCCGCGAAGATCGCGAGGGTCGCGATCGCGACGGTCGAGACGGTGGCGATCCGCAGGCCGGCGATGATCTCCGGGACGGCGAGCGGCAGCGCTACCCGCCACAGGAGCTGCTGCTCCGTCATCCCCATCCCGCGTCCCGCGTCCCGCGACGCCTCGGGCACGTTGCCGAGCCCGGTGACGATGTTGCGGTAGATGATCTGGAGGTTGTAGAGCGTCAGGGCGATGACCGCGGTGACCGTGCCGCGACCGGTGATCGGCAGCAGGATCAAAAACAGCGCGATGCTCGGGATCGTGTAGATCACTCCGGTGGCCCCGATGAACGTAGGCTCGAGCCAGCGCCGGCCGTGCGAGAGGAGGGCGAGGCCGAAGGCGATCGCGAAGCCCGCCGCGACCGACGCGGACACGAGCAGGAGGTGCTCGAGCGTCGGGGTGACCCAGCGGTCGATGTTGTCGAGCGCCCAGCCGATGCAGACGGTGTTGTTCTCGCCGACGCAGCTGGTCGGCCCCTCGCCGGGTGGGCGGACGAAATCGCCGGCCTGAGCGATCAGTGGCAGCTGGGTCAGCAACCCGACCATTGCGTCAACCGAGTGGCCGCTCGGCCGCCGGATGCTCCTCGACCCGCGCATCGTCGGAGGTCAGGAACTCGGAGACGATCTCGACCGAGAGCACGCCGGCGATCCGCCCCTCCGCGTCGACGACCGGCGCGTAGCGGGTCTCCGCCTGGAGGAGGTCCGAGAGCGCGTCCCGGAGCACGTCCTCGCGCTCGACCTTCGGGTCCGGGCTGTGGTCGGGGCTTTGCGGCACCGTCGCCCCCGCCAGATTCCTGTCGGAGAGCCAACCGAGCGGTCGCCGCTCGCCGTCGACGACGAGCGCGTACGGAACCTCGGCGCCGTCGAGCTTCGCGCGCACCTCGGCGGTCGACTGCCCGACATGAGCAAGCGGCGCCTGCCAGAGGTCGACATCCGATACCCGCATCAGCGAGAGCCGCTTGAGCGCCCGATCCGCGCCGACGAAGTCCTCGACGAAGCCGTCGGCCGGATCCATGAGCAGCTCGGCCGGCGTCGCGTACTGGGCGAGGTGGCCGCCCTGGCGCATGATCGCGATCCGATCGCCCATCTTGATCGCCTCGTCGATGTCGTGGGTGACGAATACGACGGTCTTTCGGATCTCCGCCTGCAGGCGCAGGAACTCGTTCTGAAGCCGCTCGCGGTTGATCGGGTCGACGGCGCCGAAGGGCTCGTCCATCAGCATCACGCCGGGGTTCGCGGCGAGCGCTCGCGCGACGCCGACCCGCTGCTGCTGCCCTCCGGAGAGCTGGGACGGATAGCGATCGGCCATGTCCGGGTCGAGGCCGATCAGCGCCAGCAGCTCGCGGGCACGGGCCCGGGCGCGCTCCCGATCCCAGCCGACGAGGGCCGGCACGGTGGCGATGTTCTGGGCGATCGTCCGGTGAGGGAAGAGGCCGACCTGCTGGATCACGTATCCGATCTCGCGCCGCAGCTCCGCGGGACGGCGCTCGCGGACCGAGCTGCCGCCGATCAGCACGTCGCCGGAGGTGATCTCGATCATCCGGTTCGCCATCCGCATCGCGGTCGTCTTGCCGCATCCCGACGGTCCGACGAGGACGCAGATCTCGCCGGCGGGGACGTCGAGGGTCAGGCCGTCGACGGCCGGTGCGGCGGCTCCCGGGTATCGCTTGGTGGCGTCCCGGAACTCGACCGAGACCGCCTCGCCGGCGCCCTCTGTGGGCCTGGTGCCCTCCAAACCAGCTCGATCCTACTTAGATGGTCTCGGCCGTCCAGAGGGGTCAATACGCTCGCGGCGCTTGACCGCCTCGCGCGCCAACCCGAACCGGTGGTGGATCCTCGTCGGCGCCTGCGCCGGCCTCTTCGTGCTCATGCTCGACTCGACCGTCGTCGTGCTCGCGCTCCCCGCCATCCACGATGGCCTCGGGGCCTCGCTCGACGCTCTGCAGTGGGTCCAGAACGCGTACCTGCTGACGCTCGCGGCCGCGGTCGTCACCGGAGGGCGGCTCGGGGACATCCTCGGCCGGCGCCGGATCTTCCTCGTCGGGATGTCCGCGTTCGGGCTCGGGTCGCTGATCTCGGGCGCCGCTCCGGACGAGCTCGTCCTCATCGTCGGGCGCGTCGTTCAGGGGCTCGGAGGCGCGGCGCTCATCTCGCTCTCGCTCGCGCTGACCACGAACGCGTTCAGCCCCGAGGAGACGCCGCGGGCCCTCGGTATCTGGGCGGCCGTTTCCGCCGTCGCGCTCGCCATCGGTCCGCTGGTGGGCGGCGTGCTGATCGAGGTCGCCAGCTGGCGCCTGATCTTCCTCGTCAACCTCCCGATCGTGGTCGCCGGGATCGCGATCCTCGTCACCCGCGGTGAGGAGTCGCGGGACCCTCGGGCGTCCTCGGTCGACCTTGCCGGCGTGGCGGTGCTGGCCGCGGGCCTGACCGCCGTCGTCTTCGCGCTGGTCGAGGCCGACGACTGGGGATGGGCGTCTGCGCGGACGATCGCGCTCCTGGCGCTCGGCCTCACGGCGCTCGCCGGCTTCTGGCGGCTCGAGCACCGAGTCGCGGCGCCCCTGGTCGAGTTCTCGCTGTTCCGCAACCGCCCCTACCTCGGTGCGACCGCCGCTGCCTTCGCGATCGTCGGCGCCTACTGGGTCGTCATGTACTTCCAGCCCCAGTACCTCCAGGACGAGCTCGGCTATTCCGCGATCGAGGCGGGCGCGATGATCCTGCCGGTCACCGCCCCGATGGCGGTGTTCTCGCCGCTCTCGGCGCCGCTGATCGCGCGCTTCGGTGCGCGCGCGACGATGACCGTCGGGATGCTGTTCGGGCTTGCCGGCCTCACGCTTCAGGCGCTTGCCGAGGACGCCGGCGCCTACGTGGACCTCCTCCCCGGCTTCGTCTGCTTCGGGATCGCGCTCGCGCTCGTCTACGCGCCCATGTCGACCGCGGCGATGGCGGCGATGCCGAGGGAGAAGAGCGGGATCGCGTCCGGCGTGCTGGCGATGAACCGCGTGCTGGCGGGCGCGCTCCTGCTCGCCGTCGCCGGCTCGGTCTTCCAGGGATCGCTCGGCAACGGCCCCTCCGCCGCCGCGTCGAACTTCGCCGACGCGGTCGGCCACGCGCTGTGGCCGGCGATTGCGGTGGTGGCGATCGCGACCGTGCTCACGGGCCGGTTCGTGCCCGGCCGCGCGGCAGCGCCCCCGGCACCGGGCGCCGAGCCCGAACACCACCAACACCATCGGCGCTTCCACATGTAGGCGCTCGGCGGGCACGCGGCGCCCGCTCCGGTATAGATGGAGCAGTGGAGGCGGCGTCTCTGACCCAAGGGCTCTCGAGCGAGGAGGCGGCGCGCCGGCTCGCGCGCCTCGGGGAGCCCGAGCCGACCTCGAGCCGCTCGGTCGCGAGCATCGTCGCCGCCAACGTCCTGACGCTGTTCAACGCGATCATCGGCGTCTTCTTCATCCTGATCCTCTCTCTCGGCCTCTGGGCGGATGCTCTTTTCGGGCTGGTCGCCATCGTCAACTCCGCGATCGGGATTCGCCAGGAGCTGAAGGCCAAGGAGACCCTGGACCGGCTCGCGCTGCTGGTCGCGCCCCGCGCCCGGGTCGTCCGCGACGGCCGCGTCATCGAGCTGACGGCGAACGAGGTCGTCCCCGGCGACGTCGTCCGCGTCGAGCCCGGCGACCAGCTCGTCGCCGACGGCTCGCTTGTCGACACGCGCGGACTCGCGGTCGACGAGTCGCTCCTGACCGGCGAGTCGGACGGGATCCGCAAGCGCCCGGCCGACCGGATGCTCTCCGGCTCGTTCGCGATCGCGGGCTCCGGCCACTACGAGCTCGACGCGGTGCGCGAGGACAGCTACGCGGAGAAGATCGCGGGCGAGGCGCGGGAGTTCCGCCATCCGCCGTCGCCGCTTCAGGTCGAGGTGAACACGGTGCTCAAGGCGACGAGCCTCGCGCTCGCGCCGATCGCGGTGATCGTCCTCGTCGGCTTCACGCTCCACGACACGCCCTTCCGTGAGGCGGCGCAGGAGGCCACCGCCGGGCTCGTCACCCTGATCCCGGAGGGACTCGTGCTGCTGATGAGCGTCACGCTCGCGGTCGCCGCGATCCGCCTCGCGCGCCAGAACACGCTCGTCCAGCAGATGGCGGCGACGGAGTCTCTTGCCGCCGTGGACACGATCTGCGTCGACAAGACCGGGACGCTCACCGACGGCACCCTGAAGCTCGTCCGCGTCGAGATCGCCGACCAGGGCAGCGCGAGCGCCACGGAGCGTGCGCTGGGCACATTCGCCGCCTCGGCCGGGGAGCGAAACCGCACGCTCGAGACGATCGCCGATGCCTATCCGGCCCATCCCGAGCGGCCCAGCGCCGAGGTCCCCTTCTCATCGCAGTGGAAGTGGAGCGGCCTGACGCTGAACGGCTCGAGCTACGTGATCGGCGCGCCCGACATCCTGAAGGGACAAGGGGCGCTCTCGCTCCCCGAGGGGCTCGAGCGGGCGCTCGACGAGCACACGCGCGCCGGCCGCCGCGTGGTCGCGTTCGGCGAGGCCCGCGGCGGGCTCCCATCGGACCCGGCCTCCCAGCCGCCGCCGCGGCTCGAGCCACGGGCGCTCGTGGTGCTCGAGGAGACCCTCCGCCCGGACGCGGCGGCGACGATCGCCTACATGCGCGACCAGCAGGTCGACCTGAAGCTGATCTCCGGCGACGCGCGCGAGACGGTGACGGCCGTCGCGCACGCTGTCGGCGTGCCCATCGACGCGCCCGTGATCGAGGGGCCGCGGCTGCCGACCGATCGCGGCGGCCTCGCCCAGGCGGCGGAGCGGCACACGATCTTCTGCCGGATCGCGCCCGACCAGAAGAAGGCGCTCGTCGGCGCGCTCGCGCACCGGGGCAGGTTCACGGCGATGATCGGCGACGGCGTCAACGACGTGCCGGCACTCAAGCAGGCGCGGCTCGCGGTCGCGATGGGCTCCGGAAGCCAGATCACGAAGGGCGTCGCGGACATCGTGCTCCTGCGCGACCAGTTCGCGATGCTGCCGCGTGCGGTCGGCGAGGGCCGCAGGATCGCCCGCAACATCCACCGCCTCGGCCGTCTGTACCTGACGAAGTCGGTCTACGCGGGCTTCCTGATCCTGCTCGCTGCGATCTTCGACTTCACCTTCCCGTTCCTGCCCCGCCAGCTCACGATCGCGGCGACGCTGACGATCGGGATCCCGTCGTTCGTGCTCGCGCTGGCGCCGAGCGAGGGCCCGCTCTACCGCGGCCGGCTTTTGCGCGCGCTGGCGGCGTTCGCGTTCCCGGCGGGGATCTCGATGGGGATCGCCTCGCTGCTCTCCTTCGTTTTCGTGGACGGCGTCTTCGGCGGCACGCTCGAGGAGGGGAGGACGGCCGCGACAACGACGCTGATCGTGCTCGGCCTGTGCTTCATCGTCCTGCTCGAGCGCGGCCCCGGCCGCGAGCACATCACCGTGCAGAGCTACATGCTGGCGCTGGTCGCGGGCCTCGGCGCGATCTTCGCCGGGATGCTCGCGGTCGAGCCGGTGCGCGAGTTCTTCGACATGTCCCTCCTCTCGGGTGGCCAGTGGTTCCTGGCGCTCGCCTGCGTGGCGCTCGGCCTCGGCATGGCGGGGGCTGTCTGGCGGCTGCCTCAGGTGCAGCGACTCGAGCTCCCGGAGGGTGCCGAGCTCGAGGCCGAGGAGGGGCCGGGGCCGACCCACACCCCCCGAACTGGCGAGTTCGAGGCGGTCACGACGCCGCAGGCCGTGTCGCCCGACGCGCCCACGGAGCGGCTCCCGTGAGCGAGCACCGGCGCACCAAGATCGTCGCCACGATCGGCCCGGCGACGCGAACCGTCGAGCGGATGATCGAGCTGATCGAGGCGGGGGCCGACGTGTTCAGGCTCAACTTCTCCCACGGCACGCGCGACGACCATGCCGAGAACATCGCGATGGCGCGCGAGGCCGGAGTGCGGACCGGCAAGCAGGTCGGGCTCCTCGGCGACCTGCCGGGTCCGAAGCTGCGGCTCGGCGAGGTCGCCGACGGCATGGTCAACCTGCGCTCGGGCAGCGAGATCACGCTGATGGCCGACGGAGCGACGGGCACCGCGGAGCGCCTGCCGGTCTCCTACGACGGGCTGGGGTCCGCGGTCAAGCCGGGCGGGGAGATCTACCTCGCGGACGGCCGGATCAGGCTGCGGGTGCTGGAGGCGGCCGGGCGCGAGGTGCGCTGCGCGGTCGAGGTCGGCGGCCGCGTCTCGTCGCACCAGGGGCTCAACCTGCCGGGAGCGACCGTGGCGCTTCCGGCCGCGGGGCGAGAGGACCTCGCGTGGGTCGACTTCGCGGTCGACCATGCCATCGACCTGCTCGCGGTCTCCTTCGTCCGCCGCGCCGAGGACCTCGAGCCGGTCGAGCGGCGGGTGCGCACCGGCGGCGCCGACATCCCCGTGATCGCGAAGATCGAGAAGCCGGAGGCGGCGGAGCGCGCCGAGGAGATCGTCAAGGCCTCGGGCGCCGGCGTGATGATCGCCCGCGGCGACCTCGGGATCGAGCTTCCGATCGCTCAGGTGCCCGGCGTCCAGCGCCGCCTGCTGGCGCTCGCCGGCAGGCATTCCCAGCCCTCGATCACCGCCACTCAGATGCTCGCCTCGATGGTCACGTCGCCGCGGCCCACCAGGGCGGAGGTCTCCGACGTCGCGAACGCGATCTACCAGGGCACCGATGCCGTGATGCTCTCGGAGGAGACCGCGATCGGCGAGCACCCGGTCGAGGCGGTGCGGGTGATGGACCGGATCGCGCGCGAGACCGAGCCGGACCTCCCGTACGGGGACTGGGTCTTCAACCGCGTCGCCAGCGATCCCTCCGACGTCGCCGGCTCGGTCGCCCGCGCCGCGGTCGGCTCCACCTACACGCTCGGACTCGCTGCGATCGTCGTCCCGACCCGCAGCGGACGCACCGCGCGGCTCGTCTCGGCGCACCGGCCGCGCGTGCCGGTGCTCGCCGTCTCGCCGCGGATCGAGACCGTGCGGCGCCTCAACCTCCTGTTCGGCGTCCAGTGCAGGCTCGCCGAGGACTGGTCCGGGCTCTCGGCCCTGCTCACGGACTGCGCGCGGCTCGCGCACGAGACCGGCGTCGCGCGGTCCGGCGACCTGATCGCGATCACCGCCGGCCTCCCCCAGCAGCAGCTGGGCACGAACCTGTTCGAGGTCCACAGGGTCCCGTGAGCGGAGCGCTGCCGCGCGCCATCGCGCCGCTCGCCCTGATGGCGCTGATCTTCTACCTCTCCGGTCAGGAGCAGGTCGGGCCGGCGCTGCCGGCGTTCACGCGCGTGATCGCGCACTTCAGCGAGTACGCGCTCCTGGCGACCCTCTGGGCCTGGGCGTTGTGGCCGGTCCTCGGGCGGCGCGCACTCTACGCCGCGGCGACGATCTCGCTGCTCTACGCGATCAGCGACGAGATCCACCAGAGCTTCGTGCCGGGCCGCGACTCCGACCCGCTCGACGTGCTCGTAGACGCGATCGGGATCGCGACCGCGCTCAGCCTGATCGCAGCGCGGCGAGCAGCTTCGCGTCGTCCTCGGACGTCCCGCTGATCCGCTCGCCGTCCCAGCACATGTCGGCGTCCATCGCGTCCTGGAGCTTCGTGTGCTCCTCGAGGCTGGCGCCCGCGAAGTGCGCGAGCGAGAAGGCCGAGTAGAGGGTGGGCAGCGGATCGTGCCAGCCGTCGCCCGCGTCCCGGACGCGGGCGAGGTCGCGGATCGTCTGCGGGAAGCGCTTCATGTGGTCTGAGAACGCGTCGCCGACCAGCGCCAGGTCGAGCTGCGTAGACGTCCCGGGCGGCAGCACGAACGTATCCGCGTGCGGCTCGAGGAGGCCGCGCGCGATCTCCTCCGGCGCCAGGAGCAGCGCCCCATCGGTGGCGCGCGGGTTGCACTCGACGAAGCTGAGGCCGTCGTCGGTGACCAGGAAGTCGAACGACATCTGACCCGTGTAGTCGAGCTCGGCGGCGATCGGCTCGATCAGCCGCAACGAGTCCGAGGCGTCGACCGACTCGAACTGGATGCCGGTCGAGTGGTGCCATTGGCGCGGAATCCGGTACATCAGGTGGCAGGTGACGTTGCCCGAGTGGACGGTCGAGTAGGTACACACGGTCTCGCCCTCGACGAACGGCTGGATCACCCATGGCTCGTCGGGCGTCGGGTGGACGGCGGCCGGGTCGAGCGCGCCGGCGAGCGGCCCGGTGTTCGTGAGCAGCTCGACGCCGCCGCGCGAGAAGACGGCACGCCCGAAGTAGCGATCGAAGCGCCCGATCGCCGCCTCGAGCTCCTGGTCGGAGGTGACGACGACCGTCTCCGGGATCGGCAGCCCGAGGCGGCGCACGAGCTCCTCGAAGGCCGCCTTGTCGTGCAGACGCGCCAGGGCGGGAAATTGGCCGACGAAGATCCTCGCCGAGCGATCCAGCCGCTCCCGCTGGGTCGAGATGAAGAACGCCTCCTCGAACGCGGGGACGACGACGTCGATCGCGTTCTCGGTGATGATCCGCTCGAGCTCGTCGACGAACGCCTCGGTTCGCTCCGACGCCGACGGGTAGACGAAGTGCCCGGACAGGTACTTGGAGTGGCTGCCCGGCGCGCGCGAGTAGGAGTCGGCGCCGTAGACCTCGTGGCCGGCGGCGGACAGCTGACGGACGATGCCGAGTGCGAACGGCATCCGCGAGCTCGTGATCAGCGCCTTCACCGCGCGCCGCCGCCGGCCGTGAAGCCGCCGAGCCCGTGGTCGCCGAAGGGTTCGTCACGGCGCCGAACGGCCTCGCGGTAGCCGTGCTGCACCGCGTCGCTCGCGAACCCGAACCCCTCCGGCGTGTGCCGGGCGATGCCGTCGAAGAAGGTGCCGAGAAGCTGCGTCGAGTGCAGCCCCTGCGCGTAGACGGCCTGGTTGACGAGCAGCTTGTGCATCACGAGCTGGTTGATCGGCAGGCGCGCGACGCGCTCGAGGAGCCCCTCGAAGGCCGCGTCGAGCTCATCCGCGGGGGCCGAGGAGATCGCGAGCCCCCACTCGACCGCCTCGCGGCCGGAGAGCGAGTCGCCGGTGAGCAGCAGCCGCTTCGCGCGGGCGGGGCCGACCCGGTGGGCCCAGAGGGCTGTCGTCGGCACCCCCCAGACCCGCGCTGGCGGGTAGCCGATCCGTGCCCGGTCGTCGACCAACAGCAGGTCGGCGCAGAGCGCCATGTCGGTGCCGCCGGCGATGCAGTAGCCGTGCACCTTGCAGAGCACCGGCTTCTCGGAGTGAAACAGGCTCATGAAGCCGCGCACGTTGCGGCTCATCATCTGGAAGTCCGTCACCGGGTCCCAGGGTGTCGACGGATCGTGGTTGCCCGCGATCGTCAGCGGGTCGATGGGAGATCGTCCCTGCGCCGATCCTGAGACGCCCGGACGCGAAGCGGAGGACGTGTCAGGCACTTGTTCGAGGTCGTAACCGCCGCAGAAGCCCGTGCCGTTGCCGGCAAGCGCGATCACGTGGACCTCCGGGTCGAGGTTGGCGCGCTCGACGCAGTCGGCCAGCTCGCGCGGCATCGCGAGCGTGATCGCGTTGCCGCGCTCCGGCCGGTCGAGCGTGATCCGTGCGATCCGCCCGTCGCGCTCGTAGGTCATCGTCTCCAGCCCGTCCACCGGCGCGTGATTCTCGCGCACGGGGCGGCGCCGCGATGAGATCCCGGGCGGCCGAAGGTCTAACGGGCTGAAAGGATCTCCGCGGATGGCGAAGGAAACGATCGACATCGAGGCCTCCGGGCGCACCATGCGCCTCTCGAGCCCTGGCAAGGTCTTCTTCCCTGAGGCGGGGCACACCAAGCTCGACCTCGCCGAGTACTACCTCGCGGTCGCCGACGCCGCCTGCCTGCACCTGCGCGAACGCCCGACGACGATGAAGCGGTTCGTCGAGGGGGCCTCGGGCGACTTCTTCTTTCAGAAGCGCGTGCCGCGCAACGCCCCGGACTGGCTCGAGACCGCGACGGTCCGGTTCCCGAGCGGCCGCAGCGCCACGGAGCTGTGCGCGAACGACGCCGCGCACCTCCTCTGGGCGGTCAACCTCGGGGTGATCGACTTCAACCCGTGGCCGGCGAGGCGCGCCGACCTGGACCACCCTGACGAGCTCCGCGTCGATCTCGATCCGACGCCCGAGTCGTCCTTCGACGAGGTACGCGAGGTGGCGATGGTGGTGCGCGAGGTGCTCGCCGATCACGGGCTCACCGGCTACCCGAAGACGTCGGGCTCGCGCGGCATCCACGTCAACGTGCGGATCGAGCCCCGCTGGACGTTCAGCGACGTGAGGCGCGCCGCGCTCGCCCTCGCGCGTGAGGTCGAGCGCCGCTCGAAGCTGGCGACCTCGAAGTGGTGGAAGGAGGAGCGTCACGGCGTCTTCGTCGACTACAACCAGAACGCCCGCGACCGTACGGTGGCGTCGGCCTGGTCGGTTCGCCCGACGTCCGACGCCCGCGTCTCGACGCCGCTCGACTGGGACGAGGTGCCCGACGTCGACCCCGCCGAGCTTCGCCTCGACACCGTCCCGGCGCGGCTGGCGGAGCGCGGCGATCCCTCGGCGACGATCGACGACGTCCACCACTCGCTGGAGCCCCTTCACGAGCTCGCCGACCGCGACGAGGCCGAGGGCCTCGGCGACGCGCCGTGGCCGCCCCACTTCAGGAAGCAGCGAGGCGAGCCGAAGCGGGTGCAGCCAAGCCGAGCGCGCGAGGATTGACGCTCAGACGTCGAGCTGCTCGTATCGGCACTCGGACGGGTCCTTGTCCTCGCGCCAGCGAAGGAGCTTCGCGCCGTGACGGATGCGCCCGGCGGAGACGTGGTCGAAGCTCACCTCGACGACGAGCTCGGGCCGCAGCCCGACCCACTCGAGGTCGCGGTCGGCCGACCAGCGGCTCGGATCGGCCGAGCCCTTCTCGCCGCTCGCGTACGGCGCCAGCGTCTCCACGAGGTCGCGCTTCTCCTTCGCCTTGAGCCCCGAGGTGTGACCGACGACGCGGAGCTCGCCGTCGTCGTAGAGACCGAGGATGAGCGAGCCGACGGTGTCCTCCTCCTTGCCGGGGCGCCAGCCGACGACGACGGCGTCGATCGTCCGCACCCGCTTCACCTTCACCATCCCCTTGCGCTCGCCCGGCCGGTAGGGCGCGTCGAGGAGCTTCGCGATCACGCCCTCGCCACCTCGAAGCCACGGCTCGGCGTCACCCCGATCCCGCGCGATCGGGGTGAGCTCAATCGTTCCCGGGTCTCCAAACCCCTCGACGAGGGCCTGAAGCCGCTCACGCCGCTCGGCGAACGGGACCTCGAGCTCCGCCGAGTCCTCGTGCGCGAGCACGTCGAAGGCCCGGAACCGCGCCGGGGTCTCCTGGGCGAGCATCCGGACCCTGGACTCGGCCGGGTGGAGGCGGTTCTGGAGCGCGTCGAACTCCTCCGCGCCGTCGCCGTCGACGATCACGAGCTCGCCGTCGAGCACGTACCGGCCCTCAGGGAACACGAGCTCGGGGAAGTAGCGGGCCAGCGGGCGGCCGTTGCGCGACTGCAGGAAGAGCTCGGGGCCCTCGACGAAGGCGAGCGCGCGGAAGCCGTCGTACTTCGGCTCGTACGCCCACTCCTCGCCCTCGGGCAGCGCCTTTCGCGAGAGCGCGAGCTGGGGGTGGATCGGGGGGCTGAGGGGCAGCGCCACCCGGCTAGTCTCGCACCGTGGCGTCGCCGGAGCCTCCTCGAGATTGCGATGTGGTGGTCGTCGGCGCCGGGATCGTCGGCCTGGCGGCGGCGAGGGAGCTGGCGGTGCGCCACCCAGGGGCGAGCGTCGCGGTGCTCGAGCGCGAGCCGCGGATCGCCGCGCACCAGACGGGCCACGCGAGCGGCGTGATCCATGCTGGCGTCTACTACGCCCCGGGATCGCTGAAGGCCCGGTTATGCGTCGCCGGCGCTGCCGAGCTCTACGCCTACTGCGAGCAGCGCGGCATCCCGGCGCTACCGAACGGCAAGCTGATCGTGGCCGCGGCACCGGCCGAGGTCCCGGGCCTCGACGAGCTCGAGCGGCGCGCGCGCGCCAACGGCGTCCCCGGGCTCCGCCGGGTCGAAGCCGAGGAGATCGCCGAGATCGAGCCGCACGCGCGGGGGGTTGCCGCGCTTCACTCGCCGAACACCGGCGTCACCGACTTCGATCGGGTGGCCGCCGCCTACGCGGAGGACGTCGCCGCGAATCGCGGCTCCCTCTCACTCGGCTGCGGGGTGGACGCGATCGTCGAGCAGGCCACAGGGGTGACGGTGCGCCATGCGCGCGGGACGACGCGAGCGACGGCGGTCGTCGTCTGCGCCGGCGCCTGGGCGGATCGCCTGGCGCGCGCCGCGGGGGCCGCGGCCGACCCGCGGATCGTTCCGTTCCGCGGCGCCTATCTGCGCCTGCGCCCCGAGCGCGCCCACCTCGTGCGCGCCAGCGTCTACCCGGTCCCCGACCCCGAGCTGCCGTTCCTCGGCGCTCACCTGACGCGCGGCATCGATGGCGCGGTCAACCTCGGCCCGTCGGCGCTCATGGTCGGCGCCCGTGACGCCTACAGGCTCCTGCGCCTCAGCCGCGCCGACCTGCGCGACACGCTCGGGTGGCCCGGGACATGGCGACTCCTGCGCCGCCACTGGCGCGCCGGCCTGATCGAGATCGCCCACGCGGCGTCGCGGCGCGCGTTCGTCGCCTCCGCGCGGCGGCTCGTCCCGGAGCTTCGCTCGCGCGACTTCCTCGCCGGGCTCGCCGGCATCCGGGCCCAGGCGGTCGGCCGCGACGGATCGCTAATCGACGACTTCGTCGTCTCGCGCACCGACCGCGTGCTCTACGTCCGCAACGCGCCCTCCCCCGCCGCCACGTCCTCGCTGCCGCTCGCGCGGCTGATCGCCGACGAGACCGAGCCGCTGCTCGCCGGAGCCGGGCCGTCAAACGGCCGCGCGGGCTAGAGCCCGAAGGTCTTCGAGACGATCTCGCGCTGGATCTCGCTGGTGCCGCCGTAGATCGACATCACAAGGGTCGACCGAACGTGGCGCTCCATGTCGTACTCCGTCGCGTAGCCATAGCCGCCCATCATCTGCATCCCCTCGAGCGCCGCGTTCTTCGCGACCTCGGTCGCCTTCAGCTTCGCCATCGAAGCCTCCCGCGGCAGCATTCGGTCCGGGTCTGCATCGACCTTGCGGGCGACGTCGTAGACCAGCAGGCGCGCGCACTCGATCTCGGTTGCGAGGTCCGCGATCCTGTGCTTGAGCGCCTGGAAGGAGCCGATCGGGCGGCCGAACTGCCTTCTCTCCTTGACATAGGCGAGGACGTCGTCGAAGGCTCGCTGCGCGATCCCGAGCGCGCTGGCGGCAAGGATCAGGCGCTCGACGTTGAGGCCCGCCATGAGCTGCATCCAGCCGCCGTCGACCCGGCCGAGCACCCGGTCGGAGGGCACGTGGCAATCGGTGAGGAAGACGTCGTTCACCTCGCGGCCGCCCATCGTCTCGATTCCGCGGATCTCGATTCCCTGGGCGTCGGCCGGGACGGAGACCATCGAGAGACCGTCGTGCTTTCCACCCGTCGGATCGGTCCGGCAGACGACCAGGACGTGGTCGGCGATGTGCGCGGCGGAGATCCAGGTCTTCTGGCCGTTGAGCACGAAGCCGCCATTGGACGGCTCGGCGCGG
>Ga0126307_10001498_pt1 | contig 15418 bp, 14 predicted proteins | sample Plot28_FD_89955 | JGI IMG/M metagenome (GOLD analysis project Ga0126307, IMG submission 89955) | Serpentine soil microbial communities from UC McLaughlin Reserve, CA, USA - Plot28 | ecosystem: Environmental > Terrestrial > Soil > Grasslands | place: USA: UC McLaughlin Reserve, Lake County... | reverse complement strand
CGATGTGGGACAGCGCGATGAAGGGCGAATCGAGGACGTCGACGCGATGCTCGACGACCCAGCGCTGGAGGTGCTCGTCGATCGCCGTCATGACCGCGACCGGGGCGGCGTGGTCGGCGCCGCCGAGTCGGCGCCTTGGCGCGTTTGGCGAACCCAATGGTGTCGACCGGTCATTTCAGACGCGCGACGGGCGAAGCCGGTCGCGCTGATGGTCGGCGCCGCCGAGTCGGCGCCTTGGTGCGTTTGGCGAACCCAATGGTGTCGACCGGTCATTTCAGACGCGCGACGGGCGAAGCCCGTCGCGCTGATGGTCGGCGCCGCCGAGTCGGCGCCTTGGTGCGTTTGGCGAACCCAATGGTGTCGACCGGTCATTTCAGACGCGCGACGGGCGCAGCCCGTCGCGCTGATGGTCGGCGCCGCCGAGTCGGCGCCTATTAGGTCGGGAGCATCTGCTTCGTCGACTCGATCAGCTGCTGCGGGTCGAACGGCTTGCCGATGAACCCCTGCGCACCGAGCGAGGACGCCTCGCTCGCCGATGCCGCGTCGACCTTCCCGCTGAACATCAGAACCGGAATCGCACCCACGCCGTGCCGCTCCTGGACCATCCGCAGCATTTCCCAGCCGTCCACCCTCGGCATCATCACGTCGAGCAGGATGAGGTCCGGCGCACCCTCTTCGAGCGCGGCCAGGCCCTCGTCCGCGCTCGCCGCCTCGCGCACGGCATAGCCCTCCAACTCGAGGCGCGCCCGGACGAAGGCGCGCAGGCCAGGATCGTCGTCGACGATGAGGACGACCGGCCCCTCGCGTACGCGGCCGCCGGGACCGGACCGCTCCAGGAAGGCGTCGAGGTCGCCGCGGCGGTAGCGGCGATGCCCGCCCGGCGTGTAAAACGCCGGCAGCCGGCCCTGGTCCGACCACTTCCGAATCGTGCTCTGGGCGACTCCGAGGTACTTCGCCGCCTGGCCGAGCGTGAGCCAATCGGGCTCGCTGCCTGGCGCGAGCGGCGCCATCGACTCGCGGTTCGCCACGGCAGGAATCTAACCAAAGGTGAAGGTTCTTAACCGTCGGCGTGACCAACGCGTTTGCGCGCCCCTTGTTCAGCCGCCGGTGACCGTCACCGTCACGGTTTGGCGGGGCGGAGCGACCGTCGCCGGCGCGAGCGTGCGCACACTCGTCCGCGTCGCCGGCGCCGGCACGTCGTCGAGCGCCTGGCCGAAGGCGACCCCGACGATGAACACGACCGCAGCGCCTACGGTCAGTAACGCGGCGCGCACTAGCCGCGCGCGTCGGCGGCGCCGACGCCTCCGCTCGGGCGGATGGATCAAGGCGAGTAGTCGATCGCGCCGCGCGCGTAGGCGTGGAACGCTGCGCCCTGGACGAGCGCGAGCGTCGACGTCCATCCCGGGGGAGGTCCCGTCTCATCGACCGCCTCGCGGCTCCAAACGTCGGCGGTCGCGTACGCGCGCCCGAGCTCCGCCAGCGTGAAGGTCTCGCCCAGGCGCCGGCGCAGCTCAGCGGTGACGGCCTCGACCTGATCGAGCAGCTGCTCCAGATGCGTGGGGTCGCGCGCGTCCTCCTCGAGACGGCGGGCGCTCTGGCGCCACTCCTGACGAGCGTGCTCGACCCCGGCGTCCACGCACGGCGATGCTAGCCGTCTTCGCGCGCGGTCCCAACATCCGCCGCCACGAGCGACGCGGAACAGCACTCCGGCGGCCACAGCGGCTCGAGCTCGGCCACGATCCGGTCGCCGAGCTCGTACTCCGGGCACGCGAGCGCGAACGCCGCGTGGGCGTGCAGGCACTTCAGGCGCTCTGGCTGCCTCGCTCCGGCGATCCCGAGCTCGAGCGACGCGCCGGCGTCCGAGCCGGTCCGCCCGCCGGCCAACGCACGGCGGATGCGGCGCTGCGCCTCCGTTGCCCGGGCGAGGCTCACGCGGAGAGCCGGCTCGCGGAGCGCCGCCTCGCTCCACCGCTCGACGCCTCCCGCCGCCTCGATACGCGACACCGCCGCCACGAGGTGCGGGCAGGTCAGGTAGTAGGTGGTCGGGAACGGGTCGCCGTCGTCGTCGTACGGCTCCTGCTCCGTGACAGCCGGCAGCGCGAACGGGCAGCGGACGACCACGCGCCGCAGCGCCCTGGGGCGGCGGCCGAGCTGGCGCGTCACGACAGTCCGGTCATCCACGCTCCGCGAGCCTAGCCGCGCGCGCGGCCTCGGCCCGTGCGCGCTCGCGGCGCCAGGCGGCGATCCCCTTGACGATGAAGAGCTGCTCACCCGGCTTCACATACCCGAGCCGTCGCGCCTCGCGCTGAAGCGTCCGCGCGCTCGCCTCCGCGCGCAGCCGGCGCTCGAGGCGGTGCTTCTGCATCCGCAGGGACGCAACCTCGGCGTGTTGGCGCTCGAGCGCGGAGCGTGCGTCGAAGTACGCGACGAGGGGTCGGTAGTAGAGGACGCCGACGAGCCCGAGCACGAGCACGGCGAGCCAGCGCCGCGCCGAGCGCGCGCCGCGGAACCGCCCGCGCCCGCGGGACCGGCGAGCCGCCGTCGCCATCCCGGCTGCTTTCGATGTGCGACCGCGCAGCCCTGCTGCCGCACCTGACGCTTCTAAACCACTTCGACCTTGATGACGTTGGTCGAGCCGGGGATGTTGACGGCCGTGCCCGCGGTGAGCACCACCCGGTCACCGGCCTGGACCAGCCCGCTCTCGCGCGCCGCCTCGACGGACAGGCGCCAGAGGTCCTCGACGTCGCTCGCCTGGCCGATCTCGACCGGCGTCACGCCCCACTCGAGCGCCATCTGCTGGAGCGCGTAGCGCCGGTGGGTAAGGCCGAGGATCGGCCGCCGCGGTCGCAGGCGCGCGACGACGGACGCGGTGCGGCCGCTATACGTCGGGACGAGGATCGCGCGCGCGCCCAGGGCTTCGGCGAGGTCGCACGCCGCGTTCGACGTCGCCTGGCCGATGGTCGGGTTCTCGCTGGCGTCCGGAAGTTCGTGCCGGTAGCCGAGGCTCGGCTCGACGGTACGCGCGATCAAGTCCATGGTGGAGACCGCCTCGACCGGGTACTCGCCGACGGCGGTCTCTTCCGAGAGCATCACCGCGGACGTGCCGTCGAGGATCGCGTTCGCGACGTCGCTCGCTTCCGCGCGTGTCGGCTCCGGCTGCGACACCATCGACTCGAGCATCTGGGTGGCGGTGATCACCGGCAGGCCGCGCTCGAGCGACCGCAGGATGATCCGCTTCTGCAGCAGCGGCACCGCGGCCGCGCCGATCTCGACGCCGAGGTCCCCGCGCGCGACCATGACGCCATCCGCGACGGCGAGGATGTCGTCGAGCGCGTCGACGGCCTCGGCCTTCTCGATCTTGGCGATCACCCGCGCCGTCGACCCGGCCTCCTCGACCAGCCGGCGCAGGTCGCGGACGTCGGCGGCGGAGCGCACGAACGAGAGCGCGACGTAGTCGACGCCGAGCTCGAGCGCAAGCGCGAGATCGTCCAGGTCCTTCCGCGTCAGCGACGGGATCGGCACCGGCACACCGGGGAGGTTCACCCCCTTGTGCGAGCGGATCGTCCCCGGCGTGAGGACGGAGCAGCGCGCGCGACCCTGCTCGACGGCGTCGACGCGGAGGCGCACGAGCCCGTCGTCGACGAGCACCTCGTTGCCCGGCGTGAGGACGCTGCCGATGACGTCCGGGCTCACGGGCAGGTCGCCGTCGCGTGCGGCCGCCTCTCCCGCCACGACGACGTCCATGCCGCGTGAGACGACGGCCGGTGCCGGGAGGTCGCCGATCCGGAGCTTCGGGCCCTGGAGGTCGGCCATCAACGCGAGCGGCCGGCCGGCCTCCGCCTGCACCTCTCGCACGAGCCGCACCCAATCCGCGTGCTCGGCGTGCGAGCCGTGGGAGAAGTTCAGGCGGGCCGCGTCCGCACCGGCGGCGACGATCGCGGCGAGCCGGTCGCGCAGTCCGCAGGCGGGCCCGATCGTCGCCACGATCTTCGTCCTGCGCGGGTCCGTGCGGACCATCCTCGCGAGCGTAGCGACTGAAGCGCGGGGGAACCCGTGGTTCCCCCGCGGGCCCCCTCCCTTTAGCGCGGGGGAACCCATGGTTCCCCCGCGGGCCCCCCTCCTTTGCCTCGAGATAGCCGGCTGCAGCAGGGCTTCGGCGGGAGCGCGGTCCCGCCTTCGCCTTCGGCCGCTTCGCGTTGTACGGCTGCTTGGGGCGGCGCGCTCCGCAGCGCGGGCGGTGGCGGCTTCGCCGTCCCCGCCCGCGTCAGTTAGGCCGGCCTACGAGCGATGGCCCGGAGAGCCGTTCTCCGCCCGACCTTCAGCGGCGGAGGCGCGGGAACGCTTCCCAGCCGGGGTAGACGGCCTGTTCGCCGAGCTCCTCCTCGATCCGCAACAGCTGGTTGTACTTCGCGACGCGCTCCCCGCGCGAGGGGGCGCCCGTCTTGATCTGGCCTGCATTCGTCGCGACCGCGAGATCGGCGATGGTGGTGTCTTCCGTCTCGCCCGAGCGGTGCGAGATCACGGTCGCGAAGCCGTGGTCGCGAGCCAGCGAGATCGCGTCCAGCGTCTCGCTCAGCGTCCCGATCTGGTTGACCTTGATCAGGATCGCGTTCGCCACGCCCTCGTCGACGCCGCGCCGCAGCCGGTCGACGTTCGTGACGAAGAGGTCGTCGCCGACGAGCTGCAGCCGGTCGCCGGCCCGCTCGGTCAGCAGTCGCCAGCTGGCCCAGTCGTCCTCGGCGAGGCCGTCCTCGACCGAAACGATCGGAAAGCGCTCGGCGAGGTCGGCGACGAAGCCCGCCATGCCGGGGCCGTCGAGCTCGCGACCCTCGAAGCGGTAGCGGCCGTCGTCGTAGAGCTCCGTCGCTGCAGGATCGAGGGCGACGGCGACGGCGTCGCGATGCCCGGCGCGGTCCGCCGCCTCCAGCACGACCTCGATCGCGGCCTCGCTCGCCTCCAGATCCGGCGCGAACCCGCCCTCGTCCCCCACGCCGGTGGCCAGGCCGCGCTCGTGCAGCAGCGCCTTGAGCGCGTGGAAGACCTCCGCGCCGATCCGCAGCGCCTCCGCGAAGGAGCCCGCGCCCGCCGGGACGACCATGAACTCCTGGAAGTCGAGCGCGTTCTGCGCGTGCGCCCCGCCGTTCACGACGTTCAGCATCGGCACGGGCAGCACGTGGGCATTCGTGCCGCCGATCCAGCGGTAGAGCGACACGCCGCTCTCCTCGGCGCCGGCCTTGGCGACGGCGAGCGAGCAGCCGAGGATCGCGTTTGCCCCGAGCCGGGCCTTGTTCGGCGTGCCGTCGAGCTCGATCATGCCTGCGTCGACGGCTCGCTGGTCGGCCGCGTCGAAGCCGCGAAGACGCGGCGCCAGCTCCTCTTCGACGTTCTGGACCGCCCGCGCGACGCCCTTTCCGCCCCAAGCCGAAGGGTCGCCGTCGCGGAGCTCGACCGCTTCGAACGCGCCCGTGGAGGCCCCAGACGGGACGGCCGCCCGTCCGAACGCGCCCGATTCGAGGACGACGTCGACCTCGACCGTGGGGTTCCCCCGGGAGTCGAGCACCTGCCGGGCGCGCACCTCCGAGATCCGGCTAGCCACGCAGCTCGGCCTTCGCCTCGTCGTAGTACCGGTCCTGCGCCTCGAGCTCGAGCGCCGTCCACCGCTCGCCCCGCTCGGACGCGAGCTCCTCCGCCCGCTCCACCCGAGCGACGAACTTCTGCGCCGCCCGCCGCAGAGCGAGCTCCGGGTCGACGTTGAGCCGCATCGCGACGTTGACCGTGAGGAAGAGGACGTCACCGATCTCGTCGACGGCACGCGAGTCGGGCTCCTGCTCGGGGGCCGGCGCGCCGATCCGCTCGATCTCGGCCTGCAGCTCGTCGAGCTCGGCGCGCAGGTGCGCGAACCGGCTCTCGAGATCCGTGTACTCGAAGCCGACCGCTCCCGCACGGCGCTGCACCTTGCGGGCGTGCAGCAGCGCGGGCAGCGCCTCGGGCACGTCGTGGAAGATGCCTTCGCGCTCTTCCTGCTCGCGCTTGATCGCCTCCCACCGCTCGCGGACGCGCGCCGGCGTGCGGACGTCGGCGTCGCCGAAGACGTGCGGATGCCGCCGAACGAGCTTCGCGTGGATCGCGCGGGCCACGTCGGCCAGGTCGCCCTGCTCCTGCTCCTCGAGAAGGAGCGCGAGGAAGTAGACCTGGTAGAGCAGATCGCCGAGCTCGTCGAGCAGCTTCTCGGGGCTGTCCGCGATGGCGGCGTCGGCGACCTCGTACGCCTCCTCGACGGTGTGCGGCACGATCGTCCGCGCGGTCTGCTCCCGATCCCACGGGCAGTCGCGCCGGAGCCGCTCGGTCAGGCGCTGGAGATCGAGGAGCGCGTCTGCGAGGCCGTCCGTCACGGGGACGAGACGCTAGCGCGACGGCGCGAGGCTCGCCGGCGCGCTACTTCGAGACGGTCTGGGTGGAGGACTTGGGCGGGGCGAATCCGACCTGGTAGTCGGTCTTGTCGCCGTACTTCGCCTTCGTGTCCTTCACCCACTTGCTGAGCGCTTCGCTGCGCCGCGTCGAGATCAGCTGCGAACGGATCTGCACGGCGACCTTCTTGAGCGGCGTCGTCGTCCTCGCCTTGATCGGCGTCAGCGGCTCGATCACGTGATAGCCGTAGTCGGTCTTGATCGGCTGTGACAGCACGCCGGTCTGAAGGCTGAACGCCGCCTCGTCGAACTGCGGGACGGTCGAGCCCTTCGAGACGGTGAGCTTCCCGCCCGTGTCCTTCGAGCCGGGGTCGGTCGAGTACTTCTTCGCGAGCTTCGTGAAGTCTCCGCCGCTCTTCAGCTGCCGCCGGACGTCCTGGATCCGCGCCTTGGCCTTCGCATCGGACAGGCAGCCGCGCTGCTGTTCCGCGGAGGCACCGCTCTTGCACACGGAGATGAGGATGTGGCGCACGCTCCGTGATGCGGGCGTCGCGAACTGCTGCTTGTGCTCGTTGTAGTACTCCCGGACGTCGTCGTCGGAGACCTTGATGTCCTCCGTCAGCTTCGCCGCAACGCCCTCCTGCAGCAGCTGCGCCTTGACGTCCTGCTTGACGTCGGCCTCCGTCTTGCCCGACTGCTGGAGCGCCTTCTGGTACTTGCTCTCGTCGACCGTCTTACAGGCGGTCGCCGCGCCCCCTTGTGGGGAGGGCGGCGCCTGCCCTTGGCAGAAGTACTGCTTCTTGAGCTCCTCGAGCCGCTTCGTGACCTCGGCGTCGTCGACCTTGGCATCGAGATCCTCGGCGGCGAGCTCGAACTGCTCGCGCTCGACGAGGTAGTTGACGATGTTCGTCTTCAGCGTCTGGTACTCCGGCGACCCCTGCTTCGGGAACTTGCGCCCCGTCTGCGAGTAGCTCTTCTCGGTCTGGTCGAGCATGCGGTCGTAGTTGGCCTTGCTGATCTCGTTGCCGTCCACGACCGCGATCGCGCCCGCCGGGACGTCGCCGCCGCCGCTGCCGCCGCAGCCGGCCGCGACGACGACCAGCGTCGCGAGCAGGAAGAGGGGGAGAGTCCTGAGTCGCGTCATAAGAACAGCGCCCGGCCGGCAAACCTTCATGCCGCCTGACGCAGCGCCACGATAGCATCGACCAGCCGCAGCGCCCCCCGGAATTCATCGTCCCTTAACGAAACCTCCTGGCGGGCCGTCGTATAGACGGCAGTGTCCAGGTCCGCGCGCAGCAGACGCAGCTCGCCCGACCCGAGGACGAGCGGTCCGACGCTCATGCGGCCGCCCCGGAACACCAGATAGTCGGCGCCCGCCCGGGCGAGCTTCAGCTTCGCCTCCTGGATCGCGAACAGGTTCTCGACGGGGTCGGGTACCGGGCCGAAGCGGTCCTCCGTCGCCGCGTGCAGCTCGCGGAGCTCGTCCTCGTCCTCCACGAGCGCCAGCCGCCGATGAAGGTCGATCTTCAGCGCCTCGGAGCCGATGTACGTCGCCGGCACGTATGCGTCGACGCGGACGTCGACCCGCACCGGGCGGACGTCGACCCGCCGCTGGCCGGAGAGCTCGGCGACCGCCTCGTTCAGCATCTCGACGTAGAGCTCGAAGCCGACGGCGGCCACGTGCCCGTGCTGTTCCGCACCCAGGAGCTCGCCCGCACCGCGTATCTCGAGGTCGCGCATCGCGATCGAGAAGCCGGCGCCGAGCTCGGTGTGGTCGGCGAGGGTCGCGAGCCGCGCTCGCGCCTCGGCCGTCAGCTCGCGCGCGTCGGGGTAGAGCAGGTACGCGTAGGCGACCCGGTCCGAACGGCCCACGCGCCCCCGGATCTGGTAGAGCTGGGCGAGCCCGAGCGCGTCGGCGCGCTCGACGACGAGCGTGTTCGCCTGGGGGATGTCGAGGCCCGACTCGATGATCGTCGTCGAGGCGAGCACATCGGCGTCCCCGCGCAGGAACGCGTGCATCCGCTCCTCGAGCTCCCGCTCGCGCATCTTGCCGTGGGCGACGAGGATCCGGAGCCCAGGGGAGAGCTGCTGGAGCTTCTCGGCTGCGGCGTCGATCGTGTCGACGCGGTTGTGGAGGTAAAACGACTGCCCGCCGCGGGCGTGCTCGCGCTCGAGCGCGGCCTTGATCACGTCCTCGTCGTACTCGCCGACGTGCGTTCGGATCGGGCGCCGGCCCTCCGGCGGCGTCTCGATCACCGAGATGTCCCGCAGCCCCGAGAGCGACATGTGCAGCGTGCGCGGAATCGGCGTCGCCGACAGCGCGAGCACGTCGACCTCGAGCCGGAGCGAGCGCAGGAGCTCCTTCTGGCCGACGCCGAAGCGCTGCTCCTCGTCGAGGATGACGAGCCCGAGGTTCTTCGGGATCACGTCGCGCGAGAGGATCCGGTGCGTCCCGATCAACACGTCGACCTTGCCCTCGGCGAAGTCGCGCAGGACCTGCTTCGTGTCCGCTCCGGACCGGAAGCGGGAGACCATCTCGACGCGGACGGGGAAGTCGCGGTAGCGCTCGCGGAACGTGTTCCAGTGCTGCTCGGCCAGGATCGTCGTCGGCGCCAGCACGAGCGTCTGCTTGCCGTTGACCGCGACGGCGAATGCCGCGCGGACGGCCACCTCCGTCTTCCCGAACCCGACGTCGCCGCAGACGAGCCGGTCCATCGGCCGCGGCGACTCGAGGTCCTCCTTCACAGCCTCGATCGCGCGCCGCTGGTCCTCGGTCTCGCGGTACGGAAACGCCGCCTCGAGCCGCTCGAGCCAGTCGTTCTCGAGCTCGAAGGCGGTTCCCTCGGCCTGCTGGCGGCGGGCGTACAGCCCGAGCAGCTCGCCGGCCAGCTCGCGGACCGACTCGCGCGCCCTCGACTTGAGCAGCTGCCACGCCTTGCCGCCCAGCTTCGAGAGCGCTGGCGCGCGGCCGTCGGCGCCGATGTAGCGCGAGAGCTTGCCGAGCTGCTCGTGCGGGAGGTAGAGCCGGTCGTCGCCGCGGAAGGCGAGCAGCAGGTAGTCGCGCGTGACGCCCGCGACCGTCTTCGTCTCGAAGCCGAGCAGCTTGCCGATGCCGTGGTCCTCGTGGACGACGTGGTCGCCGGCGCGCAGGTCGGCGAAGGTCTGGAGCGCGCGGCCCAGGCGGGCGTCCGCGCGCGGCGGTCGCTTGCGGAAAACCTGGACGTCGGGCAGCAGCGCGAGCCCGACCTCGCGCCAGACGAAGCCGCGTCGCGCCGGCGTAATCGCGAAGAGGAGCTCCGGCCTGCTCGGAAGCGGCTCGCTGTCCTCGACGATGCGTGCGTCGATCCGGCGCAGGAGGCTCTTCGTCCGGAGCGCGTCGCCGCGGTGCGCGAACGCGACCACGACGCGCAGGCCGGCGCGGACGAGCGCGACGAGCTCGTTCTCCGCCTCGGCCAGCCCGCGCGCGGCGAGCGCCGGCCGCTGCGCCTCGAACGCGTACGCCTGGCCACGCGGGAAGGGGTCGAGCTCCCCCGCCGCGTCCAGCGACGACTCGTCGTAGCCCTCGTCGTGCCACGCCTCGCGTACGTCGTCGGCGCGCCAGACGAGGTCGGGCGGCCGGTCGAGCGCGGGGACAAGGTCGTCTCGGACGTGTCCTAGGGACAGTCCCTCGGACGTGTCCGAGAGCGACGGCTCGGTCGCGTCGAGCCGCCGCTCCGCCGCGGGGTAGACGACGGCCGCGTCGACGGAGTGCAGCGCGCGCTGCGTGAACGGGGAGAAGGCGCGGATCGACTCGATCTCGTCGCCGAAGAGCTCGACCCGGAGCGGCTCGCGCCCCGTGGTCGGGAACACGTCGACGAGCCCGCCGCGGATCGCGAACTGGCCACGCTCGTCGACGCGCTCGACGCGCTCGTATCCGGCCAGCGCGAGTTGCTCGGCGAGGCCATCGAGCCCCGGGTCGGCGCCGACTGCGAGCGAGATCGGCTCCGGGCGGTCGGACGCCGGCGGCAGGCCCTCGGCGAGGGCCGCGGCGCTCGCGCAGACGAGACCACCCGCGGCGAGCACCTCGAGCGCCCGTGCGCGCTCGCCCACGAGGTGGGGCGGCGGCGCGAGGCCCGAGTCCCAGCGCACACCGCGGCCGGGCAGCAGCCCCACCCGCTCCGCGCCGAGCAACCAGCCACACGCCTCGGCGACGTCGCGCGCGTCCTCGTCGTCCGGCGCCAGCACGACGAGCCCGCGGCCGAGTCGTTCGTGCAGCGCGGCCGCGACGAGGGGGAGCGCCGGTTCGGAGACACGGGCGCGCGCGGGCAGGGCGTCCGCGAAAGCGCCGAGACGCTCGCTCTCGGCGAGCTCGCGAACGAGCGGGTGCAGCGGCGGACGGTCCATGACGAACGACGAGACGGGGCGTCTCGCGAGGGTCAGTCTATCTCCGGCTCCGAGCGCGGCCCGGGGCGCGAGGCCCGTCGCCGGATCATCAGTTGAAGCGCTGTTGGGCGACCTCGAGGCCGTCGCGGACGACAGCCTCGACCGCATCCGCCGCCCGAGCGACGATGGCCGCGGCATCGTCCTCGGGCGTGAAGTCCGAGAGCACGTAGTCGGAGAGCGGCCGGGGATCGCCCCGCTCGGGCCGGCCGACGCCGACCCGTAGCCGCAGGAAGTCCGGCGTCCCGAGCTGCTCGGCGACGGAGCGGAGGCCGTTGTGACCGGCGAGGCCGCCGCCGCTCCGCGCCTGGATCCGTCCGAGGTCCAAGTCGCCCTCGTCGTGGACGACAAGCAAGTCCTGCGGCTCGAGCTTGAAGAACCGGAGCGCCGCGCCGACGGAGCGCCCGGACTCGTTCATGTAGGTCTCGGGCGCGAGCAGCGCCACACGCCTGCCGTCGATGCGAATCTCTGCGAGGCGGCCCGAGAACTTCCCGCGCCAGGAGCCGCCGTGCCGGCGCGCCAGCTCCTCCACCACCATCCAGCCGACGTTGTGGCGGTTGCGCTCGTACGCGCGACCGGGATTCCCGAGCCCTGCGACGAGCAGGTCGAGCGACGGGGCGGCGTCGCCCCGGCGGCGAAGCCGCACCGCTTCTTAGCCCGGGGTGGTTCCGGGCTCGCCCTGGTCGCCGGAGCCGCCGCGGCCCTCCGGCTCGGCGGGCGCCTCGGCCGCTCCCTCCGGGGCCTCCTCGCCCTCGGCGAGCTCGCCCTCTTCCTCCTCCTCGACCAGGTCCTCGGGCAGCTCGGCCCGCGTCGGCTGCGTCAGGGTCGCGAGCACGGTCTCGTCCGGATCGTCGAGGTAGGTCACGCCTTCGATCGTCGGCAGATCGGCGAGCCGCAAGGTGTCGCCGATGTGCATCTCGCTGACGTCGGCGTCGATGTGCTCGGGAATCTCCATCGGCAGCGCCTCGACGTTGACGTCACGCGTGACCTGGGAGAGGACGCCGCCTTCCTTCGCGCCCGCCGCCTCGCCGACCAGATGGACGATCACCGTGGCGTGGATCAGCTGGTCGAGCCGGACCTCCTGGAGATCGAAGTGCGTCAGCGTGCCGCGAATCGGATCCTGCTGGTAGTCCTTCAGCACCGCCGGCCGTGGCGAGCCGCCGTCGAGCACAACGTCGAGGATGGCGTTCAGGCCGCCTGGACCGCTCAGCGCGCGCCGGAGGTCGCGGTCGGCGACGCAGACGACGTGCGCCGGCTCTCCCCGCCCGTAGACGACGCCCGGGATCATCCCCTGCTTCCGCAGGCGCCGCGATTCGCGCGAGCCGCGCGCGTCGCGCGGCTGCACCTCGAGTCTCACTCGCTCGGCCACGGCGCGCGATTGTAGCGGGCGCGCGGCCTACGATCCGTGCGTGGCTCGATCTCACAGCACCGCCGAGACGCCGCTCGTCTCGGTCGTCATCCCCGTCTTCAACGGCGCCCGGTTCCTACGCGAGGCGATCGAGAGCGTCCTCGCGCAGACGTATGCAAATGTCGAGATCGTCGTCGTCGACGACGGCTCCACCGACGAGACGCCGGCCATGATCGCGTCGGCCGTTCGGCCGGCTTTACGGGAGCGTGCAAGCGCGCGTCCCCGCGAGTACACCCGGTGCCGGGCCGGGAATCGGGCCGTGCGGGCGAATCACAGGCTGGACCTCGTTGATCGAACGGAGGGCTCGTAGCGCACGAAGTGGCGCACCGGCGTCTGAACCCTCGCCGCGGTAGACCTTCACCTGCGCTCGGCTCGTAAAGAGCACGGGGGCGCCGTCGATCCTGCCTACGGGGGCCCCGCGGACACGTCGGTGCAGCCAGATGGGCGCACGGGCGACGACCTCGAGGTGCGCACACAGGGGCTGGATCTGGACCTGCAGCGGCGGCGAACAGCTCGGCTCGTCGGCGCCATGCGGCGTGCACCTCCCGTAAACGAAGGTCGAGAAGCTCGTCGGGCTTACTTCGACATGCTCGAGATCCCAACGCTCGAAGCGATCGCCCAGCCAGTAGAGCGGATATCCATCGAATTGGCGGGCGGCGTCGATGTCGATTTCGTCGTGCCCCGCTCGCCAGGTGCAAGCGGTCGCGGCGAAAACGACGATCAAGAAGGCCATCGGCAGCGAAGGGCGGTGTAGACCAAGTCGCACCGCTCAAGTCTCGCAGCGAGCACGGGTCCCGTGAGATCGCGCTAGAAGAGCTGGTTCTCGCCCGCGAAGATGGCCGAGACGGACTCGTCCGAGAAGACGTTCCAGATCGTCTCGGCGAGCAAGCCCGAAACCGACAGGACGGTCACCTTGTCGGGGCGGCGCAGGGGGTCGATCGGCACCGTGTCGGTGACGACGACGCCGTCGAGCTCGTCCGCCCCGGCGAACCGCTCGAGAGCGTTCCCGGCGAAGATCCCATGGGTCGCGAAGACGTGGACCTCCGTCGCGCCGGCCTCCTTCAACGCCCGGGCGCCGGAGATGATCGTGCCGCCGGTCATGATCACGTCGTCGCCGACGACGGCGACCTTGCCGCGCACGCTCCCCGTCACCTCCGTGACGGACGCCTGATCGTGCTCGGGACGCGTCTTGTGCATGATCGCGAAGTCGCCCTCGATCATCTGCGAGAACTTGACGCCCATCTTGGCGCGGCCCGCGTCAGGCGCGACCGAGACGACAGCGTTGCCGGCGATGCCCTTGTCGCGGAAGTACTGCGCGAAAAGCGGTAGCGCAGTCATGTGGTCGACCGGCACGGTGAAGAAGCCCTGGATCTGGCCGGCGTGGAGATCCATCGTGAGGACGCGATCCGCACCCGCCACCTGCAGGAAGTCGGCGACGAGCTTGCCGGTCACGGGCTCCCGCGGCGCGGACTTCTTGTCCTGGCGCGAGTACGGGTACCAGGGCACGACGGCCGTGATCCGCTTCGCCGAGGCGAGCTTCGCCGCCTGAATCATGATCAGGAGCTCCATGAGGTTGCGGTCGACCGGCTCGCACCCCGTCTGCACGAGGAAGAGGTCGGCGCCGCGAACCGACTCCTCATAGCGGCAGTAGGTCTCGCCGTTCGCGAAGGTCTTCAGCGTGACCTCGCCCAGCTCGACGCCGAGCTTCTCGCCGATTCGTTCGGCGAGGTCGCGGTGCGAGCGCCCGGAGAACAGCATGAGCCGCTTCTGCGGCGCATGCTCGCGCCAGTGACCGATCGTCGGCTCGGTCATGACCGGGGGCGTCTCGAGCCCCGGCAGCGGGATCTCAGTCGCGACGCCGTCTGGCACGGACGTAGCCCTCCTTCGTCTCTTGGCGCGGCGGGAAGCCCGCGAGCGCGTCGGCCGGAACGTCCTCGGTGATTACAGAGCCCGGCGCGATCCACGCGCCGTCGCCGATCTCGACGGGGGCCACGAGCGAACTATGAATCCCCGTCTTGACGTCACGGCCTATGCGGGTGCGCTGCTTCGCCCGATCCTCGTGGCGGACGTTGGCAGTGATGTTGCCCGCGGCGATGTTCGTCCCCGCTCCGACATCGGCGTCGCCGATGTACGACAGGTGCGGCACTTTCGTGCCTTCACCGATCGTCGAGTTCTTGATCTCGACGAACGTGCCCGCTTTGGCGCCTGCCTCGAGCACCGTTCCGGGGCGAACGTAACAGAACGGACCGATCGTCGCTCGCTCGCCGACGATCGCGTCGACGATGACCGTGTGGGGCCCGATCGAGGCGCCGCGCGCGACCCTCGTGCGGCCGCGGAGGATGGTGAACGGCTCGACGACGGCGTCCGCTTCCAGCTCCACGCCGGCGTCGATCCACGCCGTCGCCGGGTCGAGGATCGTGACGCCGGCCTCCATGTGCCGCGCGTTGATGCGGTCGCGTAGCGCGGCCGCCGCCTGCGCGAGCTCGGCGCGCGTGTTGACGCCGTCCGCCTCGGACGCGTCGCTCGCACGGTGCGCAGCGACCGTGCGGCCGGCGCCGACGAGAGCTGCCACGGCGTCCGTGAGGTAGAGCTCTCCCTGCGCGTTCTCAGTGCCGAGGCGATCCAGGCTTCGCCAGAGGTCGTTCGCCGAGAAGACGTAGATCGACGCGTTGAGCTCCGTGATCCCGAGCTCCTCGGGCGTCGCGTCGGCGGCCTCGACGATGGCTGCGACGCTCCCGTCCGGCGCGCGCAGAACGCGGCCGTACGCGCGAGACACGTCGGGCTCGACCGTCACCATCGTCACCGCCGGCCGCTCGCGGCGGTGCGTCGCGAGGACGTCTTCGAGCAGCTGGGGGGTGAGCAGCGGCGCGTCGCCGGGGACGACGAGGACGTCACCGTCGAAGCCGTCGAGCACGGGCCGCGTCGCCGCGACCGCGTCGCCGGTTCCCCTGGGCTCGGGCTGGACGGCGATGTGAGCGCCGTCGAGCGACCCGGCGAGCTCGTCCTGCGCTTCGGGCGACGTGACGACGACGACCGGATCCGGCTCGAGCGCCAGCACCGCATCGAGCGCCCAGTCGACCATCCGGCGCCCGAGCAACACGTGCAGGTGCTTCGGCGTCGCGGAGCGCATCCGCTTCCCGAGCCCGCCGGCCATCACGATCGCCGCGAGACTTGTCTGAGTCAT
>Ga0126307_10001497_pt1 | contig 15422 bp, 18 predicted proteins | sample Plot28_FD_89955 | JGI IMG/M metagenome (GOLD analysis project Ga0126307, IMG submission 89955) | Serpentine soil microbial communities from UC McLaughlin Reserve, CA, USA - Plot28 | ecosystem: Environmental > Terrestrial > Soil > Grasslands | place: USA: UC McLaughlin Reserve, Lake County... | reverse complement strand
TTTATTGATAAGATTTTTAAACCCAAATTTTTCATTTTTGGGTTGCCAATTACTAATAAGCTCCGCATTACAGCCCGTCAACTTAGTGAAAAGAAATGTAACCTTAAATTGTGCACATAAATCCTTACTGGTCAGTAAAAGTCCAACATACAGAAGGGCAATTTTGCTTTGAACGTGCATTTATTTCAATGTAGGAAGATAAGCTTGTACCTGTTTTAAAATTCCCTGGCTAAGCGGCACTAAGGGAAGACGTAAATAATTTTTAATAATTCCTAATTCAGCCAGTACCGCTTTCACTCCTGCGGGGTTATTCTCCATGAACAATAGGTCATAGCCCTGGAGTAATTTGTTGTTCCATCCCCGTGCAGTAGTGTAGTCATTATTTAAGGCTGCTTCGACCATAACGGAAAATTCTTTTGGAAAACAATTGGCAGCCACACTAATAATTCCCCGCATGCCACAAGCAATTTGGGCAAGCGCCAGGTTATCATCTCCACTCACAACCAAAAATTCCTGGGGCTTGTCACGCAATATCTGCATGCACTGGTTCATATTACCACTGGCTTCCTTGATGCCATGAATGTTATCTACTTCGTTGGCCAATCGTATGGTTGTGCTGGCAGTGATATTGCTACCGGTACGGCCTGGAACATTATAAAGAATGATGGGTCTTGAAGTAGCCCCGGCGAGAGCTTTATAATGCTGAAATATTCCTTCCTGTGAAGGTTTATTATAATAAGGACTTGCCGAAAGAATAGCCGCCGCTTTTTCTACGGGGAAGGTTTCAATGTCCCTGATAATGGATTGTGTATTGTTCCCACCAATGCCCACAACAACAGGCACCCTGGCAGATACTGTTGAAAACGTAAAATTGATAATGTCTATCTTTTCTTCCCTGGTGAGGGTTGGCGTTTCACCTGTTGTACCTAAGGTTACTATATAGTTTACACCTTCACCAATTACAAAATCAATCAATTTTTGAAGGCTATTGTAATCAACCGAACTATCATCATTAAAAGGCGTAACCAAGGCTACTCCTGTTCCTATTAGGAGATCTCTTACTGACATGACTGAGTGTGTAGTTTATATTTTATAGTTTGTAGTTTCCTGTACTTCATCGTTCCTTGCCCCCTGCTGTGCCTGCGCCAAGTGGCTCGGTGTGGAAACCGAACGGCCTTCTTCTGGAGTTTCAGATGAAACTTCTTCTTCCCAAAAGCCCATTTTACCAAACTTCTTTATACGTTGGTTGATTCTTTCTTCAGGAGACATTGGTTTTAATTCCTGCAACACATTTTTCAGATGAGCTTTCACTATTTCAGCAGCCTGCACATAATCCCAGTGTGCGCCACCATCTGGCTCAGGGATGATACCATCAACGAGGCCAAATCCTTTCATGTTGTCTGCAGTTAGCTTCAATTGTTCAGCGGCAATTTCTTTTTTATCCCAACTGCGCCATAAAATAGAGCTACAACTTTCAGGAGAAATAACGGTATACCACGTATTCTCCATCATGTATACCCGGTCACCTACTCCAATACCCAAGGCGCCGCCCGACGCTCCCTCGCCAATGATCACGCAGATCACAGGTACTTTAAGGCGAATCATTTCATAGACATTCCTGGCAATAGCTTCCCCCTGGCCACGTTCTTCTGCTTCTAAACCAGGGTAGGCTCCTGGCGTATCTATTAAAGTAATAACAGGCTTGCCAAATTTTTCCGCCAAACGCATCAGGCGTAATGCTTTTCTATAGCCTTCCGGATTGGCCATACCAAAATTGCGCATCTGCCTTGTTTTAGTATTAATGCCTTTTTGCTGACCAATGATCATCACTGTTTCTCCGTCAAGCATAGCAAAGCCACCTATCATTGCCTTATCATCTTTTACATTCCTATCGCCAAACAATTCCACAAAGTTGGTTGTCATGTTTTGGATATACTTCAAGGTATAGGGTCTATCTGGATGACGGCTCAATTGTACTTTTTGCCAGGCACTCAGGTTTTGTGTTACCTCTTTTCTTCTCTCCACAATTTTACCTTCAAGCTCTTCAATGGTTTTTGAGTGGTCGATCTTTTTTTGTTCGGACACATGTTTCAATCGCTCAATTTCATCAATCAGATCTTTAATTGGCTTTTCAAAATCCAGGAATTGTCTGTTTGCATTCGACGGCATAGGCAAATAAGATTGGCGCTAAAATTAAGCAGAATCAGTGAATGTAAATGGAATGGCCAATTGGCAACCTATTTACGACACTTGTTTAGTTATACGTGTCTATTTTTTTTGCTTATATACTCCTATAGTGATTTGTTGTTTCTAAAACGGATGCTTCCCCAGGCAGCTTTTCTCGTTTCCGTACAGAAATTCTATTCAGCTATTGTTTTAGAGTTTTAAGGAGGTTTTCAATTTTTATGGAACCTTCATAAGTGGAGATCAGGACTCCTTTTTTGTTATATAAAGCATGAAACGGGAGATTACGTATAGCATAAAAAGAGGGCAGAATATTATAAATGTCTTTACCTACTACTATATTTTTTACTTCTTTCAACCCGTACCTGCGAACAAACTCGTTCATCTGCCATAAGGGGCTAAGCGTTATCATTACCACTTGTATGTTTTTAAGATCGTCTTTACGCGCATACAACTCCTCAGTTTCGTGCTGGCAATGGCTGCAATCAGGACTAAAGAGTATAAAGAGAACCGGTTTATTTTGAGGAAGGTTTTCTTTAGTGTATTTGGTCGTGCTGTCGCCCAGCAAAATCTGGATGGGAGGCAGTGTTGGAAATTTTTTATAAGGAGGGGTAGTCGAATCAACCTGCGCAAAAGATGGAATGGATATGCAAATCAACACTAACCTTAGCAACCAGCTTTTCATGTGAACTTTTTTCAAAAATAAAAATTGTTTTTACAAGAATTTACCAAGACGGATGTTGATTCTTCGACCTTCTTTCGATATTCCATAGGTGACTACCATTGCCATTTTATTGAAAGGAACCATTATTACACCGCCGCCATACCCATAATGCCATTTATTGGATTTTTCCCCAGGTTGCCAAACACGGCCCTGGTCATAAAAGCCAACCAATCCAAGTCTCCCACTGAATAAACGACCCTTTACACTGGGCAACCAGCGGAGTTCATTTTGGTTATAGGCGGTTGTTTGGCCATAAAAACGATAGCGCCAAAAGCCGCGTAATGTATAAAACCCTCCAATACTATTAAGCTGATAAATTTCAGGGGCGCCTCTAAGTGTGGAAGCCCCCATTTTTAAAGCAATCGAAAACGGTTTAAACAGCGGCAGGTATATATTTAATGATGAAACAGCTTTCTGTACCGACCTCCTATTGTCTTTTATATTTTGTGTATACGAACCCGATAACTGAAAACTCACCCCTTTTGTTGGAAGAACATTATCGTTTGTATTCAGATAAGAATAGGTTAATTGTGTGCTTCCAAATTGCTTCCAACTAAAATTAGAAGAATCTATAATACCCTGGGATTTTGAAGTATATCGGCCGGGATTGTCAATGACTTGTACTGTGTTGTAAAAAAAGTCTAACCGAAGGTTGTGATGACTAAGAAATGTCTGGTCAACTCCAAAGCTTCCGTACACTGTCTTCACACGTAGCCAGTAATAGGAGGCGTCATCGCTGACAATGACAGTTTCGTTGCCTAAACCAAAATAATTAAACCTGCGTACCTGGTCATAACCTACATTTAGATTTAGGTTCCATCTTCCTATTAATTCGCTAAACGTGCCCTTATAATAAGGGTGAAACGATTTTTCAACCAGTGAGTAACCTATTCCCACACTATGTTTTGCACTGAAAGAACCATCTCTTGCTTTGTTTTTTGTAAATGAATAGCCTAATCCAACGTAGAACCTGTAGTAACTGCTATAGTAAAAGATCGGTTTAATTCCTCTTGAGTTATACCTGAATACATCATAGTTATAACGGTTGATGGAAGAATGTCTGGACGTATGAACTTTTGTTTCTTTAGCAGTAACAATTGTATTCCCGGGGTTATCATAAATTTTAGTTTTATGGCCCCATCCTTCTACATAAGAAAGATCCAGTAAGGAATCTTTTTCAGGGCCGCCGACCAGTCGTATCTTAATTCCTTTATCTACCACTCCTGTTACATTAAAAATATCACTGCCACCAATGCCATATACACGTACTTCTTTTGTATCCTTATTTAAAAATGTGCGGGAAAAGATAGGTTCTTCTCTTTTTACTTGGCCTTCCTTATCAATCCTATAAACTATTACAGACGTTTCATCATCATTTACTCTTTTTATTTCAAATAGTTCTGATTTTTTGCTCCCTGGCACTTCTACGTCTTTCGCCAAAAAAGCATAATATTCCGCTGCATAGTCAACAAGGTGATCTCTGCGTGATTTCAGTTTCCGAATAATTTCCTCACCTGAAGTAGCAAAAATCTGTGGCGGCATATCCTTTACTGCATTTTCTATCACCGCATCGGTGAGATATTGTTGTAAATCTTTAGCAGAATCGATCCAAACTGTTTGCGGTAAGCTGTTGGTAAACCGTTTGTCTAATGCATAGGCAGGATAATTATACCATTTAACATTTTTGATGTTCTCTTCAAAAGTTTGAAGTTCTTTGAATTTGCCAGCCTTGATAATCAGGGATAATAATTTTCCTTCGAATTTAGCATAGGTCTGGTCTCGGTCTTTGGGTATTGGCTTATATATTTTGAACGTTCCACTACCGAACACAGCCCACCTCCAGTTATCTTCATGACGTCCCCAGTCGCCAATCAGCATGTCAAATAACCTTGTTTTTATATAAGCATATTGATCTACCAGGTGATTGTTTTCTTCTAAAACTTTTTCCATCATTTGTTCAGAGCTTACTATATCCTGGGGATTACCAAAACTGGATTGACTTATTTGAGTAACATCAGGACGTTCTTCAAGCAAACAAAGCGTATTGGCGAAGTCTTTATTATACTCACCCAACCGGTTGCTATAGCGAACAATAAAATAATTTGGGTTCGTATGATAAACGCCCGCGGCATCGGCCATTTGGGGCACCGTTAAAGCCGCATAAGGGTGGTTGGTAGCAATTTGATCATTTGCTAAATCTTCAATAAAAGTACCTTGTACAATTTCAGGCAATGCACCCAAATACGTTTTGTTCACTGTGCGCAAAACATATTGCTTTCCGTTTGGATCTTGCAACCGGAGCGATTTGGTTTGACGGCCACCACCTTCTTTGACAGGTGTTAATCCTCCAAAAGCAGAATCAAGGTTTAATACCGGGAAAGTCACCGGCATAGTCCATTCCTTACGATAATCTCTTCCCCAAAGAAACTGGTGAAAACCGCTTCTTTTATATTCAGCGCCGGCAATGGCAGTTTTTTGAAATGGACTTACCGAATCAACGACGGTTGTTTTTTGTCCATTTAAAGAATAAATCCACAGCGTACTCACTAAAACAGCAATCCATTTTTTATCAGTTCCCGGGGTTATTGTTTGCGTAAAGAACTTTTTCATCTGTGGTGTCTTATACTGAACAGCCAAAAAAAATAGTGCCAATTGAATAAGAGAGGGGATTCTACATTTTTGCAGAGCCTATTTTCCTTACTTTTGCCCGCCCAAACGTTATAATAGACGGGGTGGTTACTAAAACTTAAATCTTAAGTCGTTTATGGCTTCTACAGCAGATATCAGCCGCGGTTTGATCATTAAACTTGACGGCAGTCTTTACAAAGTGGTGGAGTTTGGAGAAAATAAAACTGCGCGAGCAGCAGCGAAAGTGTGGGCTAAATTAACCGGGGTTGATAATAACCGAAGCATTGAAAAGACATGGAATAGTGGTGATACCATATACCCGGTTCGTGTCGAAAGAAAGGAATACCAGTTTCTTTATAAAGATGATACAGGATACAATTTCATGGATAATGAAACATTTGAGCAAGTGGGCGTTGCGGAAAATCTCATTGATGCTCCTCAATTCCTTAGAGATGGTGACGCGGTTTCTGTTTTGTTTAATACAGAAACTGAAACTCCAATGAGTGTGGAGTTGCCAGAGAAAGTGGTAGTGAGAGTAACTTATAGTGAACCAGGCTTAAGAGGTGATACAGCTACCAGGACACTAAAACCAGCCACTGTTGAAACAGGTGCTACCGTAATGGTTCCTTTGTTTGTAAATGAAGGCGAATTGATTCGTGTTAATACAAAGAGCGGTGAATATGTGGAAAGAGTGAAAGAATAATTCAAGCTATAAATTTATTTGAAATAAAGGCGTCATTTTTAGGTGACGCCATTTTTTTTAAATGACTTTACCGCTGGTTTGACTTTTAACAATGAACTATTATTATTCCCTATCTTAGCCGACCTGTATTAACCAAAATCATAATAAATTGAAACAAATGGATTTCAAGCAAATTCAGGAGTTGATCAAAATGGTCAACGATTCTAATATTGGTGAAGTAACGATTGAACAGAAAGAATTTAAAATAACAATCAGGCAAAAAGAAGAACAAATAACACAGGTAATGGCAACTTCGGCGCCCATAAATTACGCACAGTTGCCACAACAAAACCAGCCACAAGCATTACCATCTGCTGCAGCATCAACAGAAAAGCCGCAGGTTGATTCTACACAAACACCTGCCAATACAGTTACCATAAAAAGCCCCATGATCGGAACATTTTACCGCAGACCCTCGCCCGATAAACCCATTTTTGTAGAAGTAGGAGATGAGGTAAGTCCGGGAAAAGTGGTGTGTATAATAGAAGCAATGAAATTGTTTAATGAAATTGAGAGCGAAGTAAAAGGTAAAATTGTTAAGATTTTGGTGGAAGATGCTTCGCCCGTTGAATATGACCAACCGTTATTCTTAGTAGAGCCTTCCTAAACTTCCATGTAAAAATGAAGCTACAACAAATGAGCTTTTGCATTTTTACTTTTTCATTTTAATTTTTTATATCGTGTTTAAAAAAATACTAATTGCTAATCGGGGAGAAATTGCTCTTCGTGTCATACGCACGTGCCGGGAAATGGGAATAAAAACGGTTGCTGTTTATTCTACTGCAGATAGAGACAGCTTACATGTAAAGTTTGCTGATGAGGCTGTTTGTATTGGTAAGCCCCAAAGCAGTGACTCGTATTTGAACATTCCTCATATAATGGCGGCTGTAGAAATTACAAATGCAGATGCCATTCACCCTGGTTATGGATTTTTAGCAGAGAATGCGAAATTTTCACAGATATGTGCTGATCATGGAATCAAGTTTATAGGTCCCACACCTGACATGATTAACAGGATGGGCGATAAAATATCCGCCAAAGACACGATGATTAAAGCAGGCGTTCCGGTAATACCAGGCAGTGACGGATTATTAACCAGCCTGGAGGAAGCCAGGAGTATTGCCAAAGAGATGGGGTATCCTGTTATCTTAAAAGCAACGGCGGGTGGCGGTGGAAAGGGAATGCGTATTGTTTGGGAAGATAGTGAAATGGAGAGGGCGTACGATACGGCCAAAGCAGAGGCAGGGGCTGCGTTTAAGAATGATGGGATTTATATAGAGAAGTTTGTTGAAGAACCACGCCATATTGAAATACAAGTAGCAGGGGACCAGTTCGGTACAATTTGTCATTTAGGCGAAAGAGATTGTTCTATTCAACGTCGCCACCAAAAATTGGTGGAGGAGTCGCCCTCACCTTTTATGACACCTGACTTACGTTTTAAAATGGGCGAAGCCGCCAAGAAAGCAGCCGGCGCCATTAATTATGAGAGTGTAGGTACTATAGAATTCCTTGTAGATAAGCATCGTAATTTTTACTTCATGGAAATGAATACCCGTATCCAGGTGGAGCATTGTGTTACTGAGGAAGTGATCAATTACGATTTGATCAAAGAGCAAATTAAAATTGCTATGGGAGAAAAGATCTCGGGAAGAGATTATGAACCCCAACTGCACGCCATTGAATGCCGTATTAATGCTGAAGATCCCTACAATGATTTTCGTCCCTCTCCAGGTAAAATAACTGTATTACACCAGCCGGGTGGGCATGGGGTTCGGGTGGATAGCCATGTTTATGGAGGTTATGTGATTCCTCCTTATTACGATTCCATGATTGGAAAATTAATTACAGTGGCAAGAACAAGACAAGAAGCAATTGACACCATGTACCGTGCTTTAAGCGAGTATGTGATCGAAGGAATTAAAACAACCATTCCTTTTCATTTACAACTAATGAAAAATGAACAGTTCAGGGCGGGTGATTTTAACACTAATTTTCTTGAGGGTTTTAAGCTTCAATAAATAATAAATCCCGACGATAAGCGCCGGGATTTATTTGGACATTGTTTTATCTTAATCTTTGTTCTTGTTTTTTACTTTTCCGCCATTTTTGTGAGGGTTCCCTTTCCCTTTTTCCCATCCTAAATGCTTACCGTTATTTCCTTTGTTCTTGCTTGTCTTATAATTATCGTCATTAGTATTACTATACTCACCATTAATTTGCCTGATTCTTCTTGCCCTATCGTTTTCTAACTGACGAATGGCCCTGTCTTTCTCAGCTTGTGTTAAATTGGGATTATTCCTGATAGATTGAATCTTAATGTCATACTCACGGTTTACCTGTTCAATTTGTGCCTCCCTTGATCCGCTTGGATAAGTACTAGGAGTACTAGGGTTACCTCCGCCTAAAATAACATCTCTTGGATTTTGAGAAGGTGAAGTTTGTGGTGAGTTCTTAGGTTGTCCTAAGATAACTCTTCTTGCCTCTTCTTTAGAGGTTTGGGCGTTTACACTAATTAAACAACCCACAGCAAGTAGGAGGGTAAGAATCTTTTTCATAGTTGTGATTTTGTTACTCCAATATCCTCGAAAAAAAGTGCCAATTGAAATTTTTATAGAGAAGGAATTGTTAAAGCAAATACTAACGGCTCAGTTTTAAATGTTTCTTACTATTTGATACATACATACACGTAAAACTACTAAGGGCTTAGGGCACTTTTTTTGTGACAGCTTGCTTTTACCATAAACCCTTAGCCATGAAAAAGTTTGTCGGCCTCGCCAATTTTGTAACAGGTTCTCTATTTATGCTTCTGCTTCTTTCACAATTTTCTTTTAAAGAAAATAATGGGAACAATCCACAATGGCATGCACCTACGTTGCCGGATGAACTTTCTTTCGCAGGTGAAGAAGCTCCTTTACAGCGCTGGGATGTAAGAGAAAAATTTGATAAAGAATTCTTATTGAATTACTACAGCCAGGGTAATATTATTTACCTATTGAAATTAGCTAACCGCAATTTCCCCATCATTTCTGCCAGGCTAAAAGCCAATGGTGTGCCTGATGATTTTAAATATTTGTGCATTGCAGAAAGTAATATGCAAAGTTGGGCAGTTTCAAAATCGGGTGCGGTTGGTTACTGGCAGTTCTTAGACGGCACTGCACCGGGTTATGGGCTGGAAGTATCAGCTCAGGTAGATGAACGGCAAGATCTTGAAAAAGCTACGGACGCAGCCTGCATCTATTTTAAACAGGCATACGAAAAGTTTGGAAACTGGACGGCTGCCGCTGCGTCTTATAATTGCGGACAAGGCGGTTACAATAAACAAGCTGCGTTTCAAAGAACAACAAAGTATTACGACCTGCAACTGCCTGAAGAAACGAATAAATATATTTTTCGCATTCTAAGCTTTAAACATTTAATGGAGAATGCTGAAGAACTGGGTTTTATAGTGAAAAAGGAAGAAACGTATCAGCCGATGCCTTTCCAGGCCGTTACCATAAATTCTACTATAGATGATTTAGCACAATATGCCACCAATAATGGAACTACTTATAAGATGATTCGTGCTATGAACCCGTGGATCAAAGGAAGGTCATTAACAGTAAGGCCAGGAAAATCCTATACTATTAAATTGCCTCAAAGCAATTGATCAGAAGCGTAAAAGTGTATTGGTTAAAATAAAATCAGGATACTCCGTCATTTCATTTGTTGTGGCAGAGCAATCTTGTTTTTTTATCTGCTTATTGACTAAACAGGTTTTCACGACGAGGTTCTTATCACAGGCATTTGTTGTGGTACCAATAAGTGTAGCCACACCAGAAATAGCTATTGCTGAAAAGATTGATTTAAAAAATACCTGTTTCATAAAAAATTATTTACAGTTATTAATGATCAGGTTAAGCGTTTCCCTCATTTGCAAGAGGTCTTTTTCACTAATGTTTTTTAACGCTGTTGCCCGGTTTTGTGCTACTATTTTTGACATATCCTTTATCATGGTTATTCCTTCTTTCGTAAGAACTAAACTAAATCTCCTCCTATCTGAACTATGACTTTCCCTTGTCAAATAATTCTTCTTAATTAAAAGGTCAATAATTCTTGTTACACTGGCAGCGTCCTTAAATACCTTTTCAGCAATTTCCAGCTGGTTAGTGCCCGGCTTCTCAGCTATGGCATTTAAAACAAGCCACTGGTCAATCGTTATATCTAATCCTGCCTCTATAAACTTTCTTTGCGCAAACTGCCTGTAAGTTTTTATTGATTTATCCAGCGAATAAAAAATTACCCTGTCTATTTTTTCCATAGTCCAGGGCAAATATAATTAGATTTATCAATAGTTGATATATCAAGCAATATTTTTTTAGAACCTTACGGCCTTATAATTGTTAGTTTTAAGAATCGTTGTTTATGGAGTTGCCCGATTTTACCAATCTTGCCTGGTTTTTAACCTTAACAACGGCCATTTTTGCTGTTGTGATAGGGCGTTACCTGCTTATAGCCGGGTTATTCTATACCATTTTTTATTTATGGTTTCCAAACTACTGGAAGAATAAAAAAATTAATGAGAGACAGTATAAAAGTGGCCAATTCAGAAAAGAAGTTGGATGGAGTACTATCACTGCTTTAATCTTTGCCTTGTCAGGCGCTATAACAGTATTGTTGTGGCAACGCGGTTATATCAAAGTCTACAATGAAACAACTGCATACCCTTTATGGTGGTTGCCAGTCAGCCTTGTTCTGGCTTTGGTATTACACGAGACTTATTATTATTGGCTGCACCGGTGGATGCATCATCCAAAAATTTTTAAAACAGTACATAAGGTGCATCATGATAGCAATATAACGTCACCCTGGACGGCTTTTTCTTTTCATCCTATTGAAGGATTTTTCCAGGCTTTATTTCTTCCGGTTCTGTTACTGTTGATTCCAATGCATTTGTATGTATTAATTATTCAACTAACGATTATGACATTTAGCAGTGTGATCAATCATTTAGACATTGAGATCTATCCAAAAAACTTTCACAAACATTTTTTGGGAAGATGGCTTATAGGGGCAACGCACCATTCTCTTCATCACAAGCAATTCAGGTATAATTATGGGTTATACTTCACTTTCTGGGACAAATGGAAACACACAGAAAGTCCATTATACGAAAGACTGTTTGAAGAAAAAACTTCCCTGGTAAAGGCTCAAAAACTTGATGCAGTACAAGTGAGTGACACAAGGAACGCCTCATAGCAAGGCTACAGTTAAGTACATTTCATTCCTCAATCCTTAAGCAACCCATTCACTAAACTTTTCCACTGAAGTTTGGAGAAACCAGTGATAGCACCTGTAGCTACAGCAGTATTTCTTGCTTTATCTATAACTGTTTCAGAAGCGGTGTTTGGTTTTTCATTTCGACCATAAACACCTGCTATCACTTTATTGTCTTCTAACTTAACAATAAAAGAAGAGGTTGCCTCTTCACTAAAAAAATGGGCGACGTCTTTTCTTTCATTTAGGGGATTTGTTGCCGGGCGGACTTTTATTGCAGTAAATTCTTCGTCGCCATTTTCGAATTCTTCAATGGATTCTATTTTTACCCAATCGAACCCCTCGCCGGTAACAGGCCCAGGCCCCGGTATATCAATTTTAAAGTGATCCCCTTTTTGAGCTGCACGGTTTACCTCATTACCTTTTTCGTCTGTGAGCCGAAAGCTCGCAGTTGCAACGCCAGCCAGATCATGCCATTGATTTACATTGAGCAAACGACGTTTTGCTATTTGGTAAAAAGCCGTGGCTTTCTCTTTTCCATCAAGAAGTTTCGAACTTTCTGTATTTGTTTGAGTGCCTGATTCATTTTCAGGAATAAGGTTGGGCTTTTCCATATTCATACTCACAATTGTATTTTCCCTTGTGCGCCTTCGGCTAATGTTTTACCAGTCACTACAGAAGCTGCGATCTTAAAAAACTGAACCATTTTACCGGACTCTGCATCCCAATAATAGACAGCAGTCGGTTCAACTTTAAGTAGCCCGAGATTTGGATCGTTTATACCATCAGGAAACCAGGCTTTTACAATGGGAGACCACTTATCTACAATAGTTTGCTTATCGGTTACTACGCTTGCTGTCCCCCAAACATCTATATAACTTTCTTTTCCGGGGTGGGCATATGCAAGATTAACATTGTTTTCAGCACTTACTTCTTCCACCTTTATAGAACGGATGTCAGTATAAAACCAAAGTGTGCCGTTCTCTTCCACTTCTATTGTTGCCATCGGCCGGGTGTGGTCAGTATCTCTATTATTGGTGATGAACATACACACATTTATGTCGGTAACCAGCTTTTTAAATTTTTTTAAAGCTTCCTCGCTCTGAAGGTTTTTTTCCATGATAATATTTTTAAGGTGAATGCTACCTAAAATAATATGCCATTTATTGTTGAACTTTTGTAGGGTTATTTAATTCCTTAATGGCTTCTTTTTCTGACACAAGACCAATTTTTTTGGAATGGAGAATGGCATCGGAACTATGCTTGAAAAAACAACAGGGGACACCGGCCGCCTCAATTTTATATAACACGTCCTGTACTTTTTCTTTATTATTTTCGTAAATGTCGCGTATGTACACAGCATGCACCTGCTTTGGAAAATGTTTGACTACTGCTTCATAGATGTAAGGGTCGTGTTGCGAACTGTCTCCTAATAAAATAAACCGTTGCTTAGGATAAGTTTCAAGTATCCGTACTATTCTGGTGAATTTTGTTTGATGATTATTTTGTCCTGTTTTTAATAACTGGCTTAACAGTTTTAATTGATTTAAAAGAAAAACACCTCTTGGAATTTCATTGACAACCGTGAACTCCAAAATATAATCATACAGGTTCCACTCACTGCTGGAAACGTAGAAGAAGGGATTAGGCGCATCAGGTGTGGTATTGCTGTTTGCTAGTAATTGGTAATGTTTTACTGAGCCTTCAAAGGGCTTCCTGCTTCGTGCATTTTGCGTAAATAAAACGTAAAGTCGTTTACGTAAATTGGCTGAGTGAGAAATCAAAAATGTATCGTCAATATCAGAAATAAAACCATATTGTGTTTCGTAAGGCACGTATATACTTCCCTTTGAAGTTGCAATTAGGTTGTTATTTACCATGGCCTTTACAAGTACTTCCTGCCATCCTTTTGGCAATGGAGGTTTATCCTTCCAATCGAACTTGAAAAAGCCATCTTTATCAGTTTTTGTATAAAATATCTCGCCTTCCCATTCCATAGAAACATCAACGTTGGCAAATGGTTTTACCATAAATAAGCGAAGCAAAGCAAACGTGTTGCGAATAACGCTTTTCCTATATTTTTTTCTGGGTAATGGTCCAAATTTCAACACGTGGCCATGTATCATCAACTGGTCGCTCTGACCGTAGCCATGGTAGACCTTAACGGTTGGTTCATTGGTTAATCCCAACCGCTGAAGTAAACGGGTTCGCCAACTGACATGTTTCTGTTGGTCGGTTGTTTGCATTATAAATCCTATACAATAAGCATGCAGAATCAGGAGCCGCTAAAGTTATTGTTTGTTATAAACCCCGTTTCGGGCGGGAAAGTGAAGACTGACTGGGAAAATTCCATTCGTGAATTCTTTAAAGAAAAAGCTCATAAGCCGGAGTTTTATTTATTAACCGGTAAAGATGATAAAATCTCCGTTCAACACCATATAGAAACCATAAAACCGGATAGAGTAGTGGCGGTAGGCGGCGACGGAACGGTTAAAATGCTAACAGAATTATTAAAGGAAACCAGCACTCCACTTGGAATTATTCCAGCAGGATCTGCAAACGGAATGGCTAAAGAATTGGGCATCCCGTTGACAATTGAGGAAGCATTACATATTATTCTTGAGGGAGAATGCAAAAAAATTGATGTTATCAAGATCGATGAAGAAGAGATATGTATCCATGTAAGTGATATAGGCCTAAATGCTATGTTGGTGAAATATTTCGAACGATCGAAAGGGCGGGGAATGTGGGGTTATGGAAAAGCCATATTCAGAGTGCTATGGGAAAAGCAAAAGATGCGTGTGGTCATCAAAACTGACGATGTAACCGTCAGACGTAAAGCTTATATGGTAGCATTAGCCAATGCTCGTAAATATGGCACCGGGGCTAATATTAATCCTGATGGTAATGTAGCAGACGGGAAATTTGAAGTGGTTGTAGTTCGTAAATTGAATTTATTTGAAATTATAAAGTCCATTTTTACTGACAGGTCGTTTCATCCACAGAGCATAGAAGTTTTTTCTACAAAAAACCTGGAATTAAACGTTCATCGGAGAGCTTATTTCCAGGTAGATGGTGAATTTATGGGCAAAATAACAACTATTAAAGCCCGGATCCTTCCTCAGATTATTAACATAATGACACCGCTTGAAAATGCAGCACAAAATTAGATTGGCATAAAATTTTTATTGATGAGGAAAACAATTATTATGGATGAACTAGAATTAAGAGGCAGATGGCACGAACTTAAAGGCAAAGCCAAACAAGCCCATGGCGATCTTAGTGATGATGACGTAAGATGGGAGGAAGGAAAGGATGAGGAATTCTTTGGGCGTATGCAAACTAAGCTTGGCAAAACAAAAGATGAAGTAGTGGATTGGATCCGCTCATTGGGCAGATAAGGACACTATGAATTTAGAATAGGCTCTTCTTCCAAAGTATTCGTACCCTTCATTTTCTTTTTCTTTTCCATAAAGTATGGAATGAATAAAGCCATTGAGCTCTACTTGTTGTGTGTGAAATATTTTTCGTTCAAGGTTGTCCTTTAAAAAGAACCCAATCTTTTTGCTCTTGGTTTGTAAAAAGATCAAACTGTCATTTCTTACTTTCTCAATTCTAAAATCCTTTTTGGAGGTGTTGCAGCATGAGATGAGACCTGTACCAGGTACCTCCTTTCTCCGAAACAACGGGCTTGTTATTATAGAGAGCAACGCTGTCATTGTAAGCAAATACCGTTAAACAAGTGTTTTTTAGTCCTAACCATTTCTTGAATTTTGCGTAATAAAAGCTGTCATATCCATAATTGCTGTCCAAAAAGTTTATACGGCTGATGTAGGACGGAATTTTTTTTATGCCTTCTATATAGCCAAAAATAAAGCTGCCGCCCCCGCT
>Ga0126307_10001496_pt1 | contig 15439 bp, 15 predicted proteins | sample Plot28_FD_89955 | JGI IMG/M metagenome (GOLD analysis project Ga0126307, IMG submission 89955) | Serpentine soil microbial communities from UC McLaughlin Reserve, CA, USA - Plot28 | ecosystem: Environmental > Terrestrial > Soil > Grasslands | place: USA: UC McLaughlin Reserve, Lake County... | reverse complement strand
CGGGCCGTGGGCCTGTTCGGCTTCCTGAAGAAGAACGACGAGCGGGCGATGCCCGAGCCCGGGACTCCCGAGTTCGAGGAGGCGGTCGCCGGTACCGCGATCCCCGACTCGCAGAGTGTCTCCATGGGCGAGGAGGGCTGGACCATGCCCGGCCCCTCGCAGACGGTCGACCTGCGCGGCACCGGCAAGCGCGAGGAGATCCAGGAGGTGTTGCGGGAGCACGGGATCGATCCCGACCGGAAGGGTCAGACGATCGACGCCTCTCAGGTCCCCGGCCTCAGAGCGGCACTGCTGAAGGCGCTCTTCCGGGGTGTGCCGAACTCCGGTGGGATCGGCGAGGGAATCCCGAAGAATCGCGATTGACCCGGCCGGGGCGCTTTGCTCGCCCTATGGCCGAATAAAGCGCCCCGCGCCGGGCTACTCGACCGGAGCCGGGCGCGGGGGGAAGAGCTTCGGCATCCGCGCCAGCTGCCGGAGCGAGCCGCGCGGCTTGAGCTTGCGGCGGAGGATCGCCCGGCGGGCGTCCTGACCGCGGATCGAGATGTCGATCCAGTCCGCCCAGGTGGTCCGCAGGGTGAGGTCAGCGTCCTCAGCGACTCCCGGTGCCGAGCTGGTCGAGCCGTTGTCGATGCGGACGTGCCAGGGCTCGGCGTCCTCGAATTTCCACTGGATCGTCACCGGCCGATCGACTGCATCGGTGTGGGCCGAGCGTGCGACCACGTCGAAGAGGATCTCCTCGACCTCGTGGTTCGCCTGCGGCTTTCCGTTGGGCGCACCGAGCACCCCGGCGCGGAGCAGCGTGATCTGGCGCTCGGCTCGTTCCTTGTGCGGCATCTCGGGGTCGAAGGGGTAGATGCCGGGCGGGTGCTCTGAGAGCGGGTAGCCGGCCGCCCGCCACTTCTGCTCGACCGAGCGCATGCCCCAGGCGTAGAGCTCGGCGATGGTGAAGCCGTACTCGGTCGTGTATCGCTCGTCCCAGTTGGGCGGCACGAAGATACCGGTCACGTACGGCAGGACCTCTCTGAGGAGCTCGTCGGCGGCGGCCTTGCACTCGTCGGACTCGGCGAACAGCTCCGAGAGGACCTTGACCCCGAAGCCGATGTGGCGCTGCTCGTCGCGCGAGACCTTTTCCATTCCCGCGCTGAAACCGGGCATCGTGCCGGCCTTTACGAAGAAGTCCTCGATGAAGTGCTGGGTCGGCTGGGCCATCGTCGCTTCGATGACCATGTGGTAGAGCGTGATGGCCTGGGCGAACTTGGGGAGGGAGCGATCAGTGTGGAGCTCGTCGACCATCTGCTCGAGCCGCCCGAAGACGTTCCGGTAGCCCCAGCCCAGCTCCGGCAGGGTGGCCTCGAGGCCGGTGGCGATGTCGCCCTCGACGCCGATGACCTCCTTGAAGAACCGGTAGAAGAAGACGGCGTGGCGGGCCTCGTCGACCTGCTGGGTGGCGAGGAAGTACTTCTGCTCCTCCTTGGGGGCGGCCTCGATGTAGGGGGAGAGTCCGTCGGCGACCGCATCCTCGCCGTAGAAGAACATCGAGTAGACCCACATCGCGGATTTCCGCTGGATCTGGGAGAGGGACGCCCAGCCCTGCTTGTCCTCGGTGAAGTCGAGCTCGGTCGCCTTCCAGTTGCCCTCCTCCCAGCGGCGGTACAGATCCTCGTAGGTGATCTGCTGCGCGATGCTCTCCTGCGCGACCGACATGGCGCTCCTCTCGTCTTGTCCGGCTTCGCCACATCCGGCGGCCACAAACACCGCCGCCGAATCAACGCCTATAGTAACTGACTGACCAGTCAGTTAGTAGCGTGAGTCCCGTCACTCAGACACGCAAGGGAGCCCAGTCGCGGCCGCGGATGACCGCCGCGGATCGCCGCGATGCGATCCTCGACGCGGCCCGCTTCGCCTTCGCGGAGCGCGGCTACCACGAGACCTCCCTCGATGCGGTGGCGGACCGGGCGGGGGTCTCCAAGGCGCTGCTCTACGAGCATTTCTCCTCCAAGCGCGAGCTCTACGTGGCGATGCTCGAGATGCACGTCCACGAGCTGGTCGAGCGGATCAGCGGGGCTGTCGCCGGTGCCGAGCCGGGGGAGGCGCGAATGCGGGCCGGCGTCGAGGCCTTTTTCGGCTTCGTCGAGGAGCGGCGCGGCGCCTGGCGGATCATGTTCCGCAACGCCAGCGATCCCGACGTGGCCGTGCGACTCGACCGCCTGCGCGACGAGGTCGCCGCCGCGATCGCTCAGCTGATGAGCGAGGAGGCCGAGCGGAAGGGCCTCGACTTCCCGAAGCTGCCGGAATTCGTCGAGATGATCGCCCAGCAGATGGTCGGCGCGATGCAGTCGCTCGCCGACTGGTGGGATCTCCACCGCAAGGTGCCGAAGGAGGAGGTCGTGCAGGCGGCGATGGACTTCGCCTGGGTCGGCCAGGAGCGGATCAGCCAAGGGGAGCGCTGGACGGGCTAGACGCGGGCTAGTTTGTGCCCGTGAACAGGGTCGTTCTGTGGATCGCCGGCGCTGTAAGCACCCTGCTCGTCGTCTTCGCGTCCGGCTACGGCTACCACCGCGACGAGCTCTACTTCCTCGCCGCCGGTCATCACCTGGCCTGGGCATATGCCGATCAGGGCCCGCTCACTCCGCTGATCGCCCGGGCGATGACCGAACTCGCACCTGACTCACTCACAGTCCTGCGGCTTCCGTCGGCCATCTCGGCGGGACTCGTCGTGCTGATCACCGGCCAGCTGGCGCGCGAGCTCGGAGGCCGGCCACGCGCGCAGGCGATCGCCGCGGCCTGCGCTGCCGTCGGCGTGATCGTGCTCTTCACCGGCCATCTGCTTGAGACCTCGACTTTCGACCTCCTCGCCTGGACCGCGATCACCTGGCTGACCGTCCGGGCTGTCCGCACCCGCGACGATCGGCTCTGGCTGGCGGCGGGCGTTGTTCTCGGCGTGGGGCTGCTCAACAAGCCGCTACCCGCCTTTCTCGGGCTGGGGCTGCTGGCTGGCGTCTTGGTCGCCGGCCCGCGACGCCTGCTCCGCAACCCGTTCGTCTGGCTCGGTGCCCTGATTGCGCTCGTCCTGTTCTCGCCGTGGGTCATCTGGCAGGCCGATCACGGTTGGCCGCAGATCGACGTTTCGCGCTCGATCGCAGAGGGCCACTCAGCCAGCTCCGAGCCGTGGTGGGCGATCGTGCCGTTCCAGTTCCTGCTGATCAGCCCGCTCTTGGCACCAGTGTGGATCGCCGGCCTCGTTCGTCTCTTTCGCGATCCCACGCTGCGCGACTACAGGTTCCTGGCCTGGGCCTGGGTCTTTCTCGCGGTTGTTTTCATGGCTTCCGGGGGCAAGCCGTACTACCTCGCCGGGCTGCTTCCCGTCCTGCTCGGGGCGGGGTCGGCCTCAGCGGCCGAGTGGCTCGAGCGCGGGCGGCGAGGGCTCCGCAGGGGACTGCTCGCCGGCGCCGTGGCGCTGAGCGCCGTGATCGGCGCGCTGATTTCGCTGCCGGTGCTGCCCGCGAAGGACGCCGACCCGGTCATCGCCGTCAACGGAGACGTAGGCGAGACGATTGGCTGGCCCGAGTTCGCCCGGACCGTCGCCGGGGTGTATCGGGAGCTGCCGGATCGGGGGAGGGCGGTGATCCTGACGAGCAACTATGGCGAGGCCGGCGCCGTCGACCGATACGGCCCCGACCTTGGGCTGCCTGGTGCCTACAGCGGCCACAACGCCTATGGCAGCTGGGGGCCGCCGGCGGAGGGAGGCGCCCCCGTGATCGCGATTGGACTCGAGGCATCGGAGCTCTCCGACGACCTTCGAGGTTGCCGTATGGCTGCGCGGATCGAAAACGGCCTGGGCATCGACAACGACGAACAGGGGACCGGGATCTACGTCTGCATGGGCCCACGCGCGTCCTGGTCGAGCGCCTGGCCCTCGCTGCGGCACCTCGGCTGAGGCGGGCTAGCCGATCCGTTCGGCGTGTCTCACGCCGCGGCGCCGAGCTTCGGGGAGGTCCAGGGCTCCTTCAGGCGCCGCGTGAGCTCCTCGGTCAGATCGGCGGTCGGCAGGCGGACCTGCTCGAGCGAGTCGCGGTCGCGCAGGGTGACCGTGTCGTCGTCCATCGTCTGGTGGTCGACGGTGACGCCCCAGGGAGTGCCGATCTCGTCCTGGCGGCGGTAGCGCTTGCCGATCGAGCCCCCCGTGTCGAACTCGACGGGCATCAGCTCGCGCAGCGTCTCGTAGATCTCGCGCGCCTTCTCGGGCTGACCGTCCTTGTTGACCAGCGGCAGGACGGCCACCTTGACGGGGGCGAGCCTGGGGTGGAGGCGGAGCACGGTGCGCTGGCGGCCCTCGACCTCCTCGGTGTCGTAGGCGTCGATCATGAAGCTGAGCATCGCCCGGTCGACCCCGGCGGCCGGCTCCACGACATGTGGTACGTAGCGGTCGCCGCTTCCCGAGTCGACGTATTCGAGCTTGTCGCCCGAGAACTCCGCGTGCTGGGTGAGGTCGAAGTCGCCGCGATTGGCGATCCCCTCCAGCTCGGACCAGCCCATCGGGAAGTCGTACTCGACGTCCGAGGTCGCGCTCGAGTAGTGCGAGAGCTCGTCGGCGCCATGGGCGCGGAGGCGCAGCTTCTCCGGCCGGATGCCGAGCTCGGAGTACCAGCGCAGCCGCTCCTCCATCCAGTACTCGTGCCACTCGCCGGCGTCAGCGGGAGGGACGAAGAACTCCATCTCCATCTGCTCGAACTCGAAGGTCCGGAAGATGAAGTTGCCCGGTGTGATCTCGTTGCGGAACGACTTGCCGATCTGGGCGATCCCGAACGGCGGCTTCTTCCGCGAGAACTGCAGGACGTTCTTGAAGTTGATGAAGATGCCCTGCGCGGTCTCGGGGCGGAGGTAGGCCTTGTTCGACTCGTCCTGCACGGGGCCGACGAAGGTCTCGAACATCAGGTTGAACTGGCGCGGCTCGCTCAGCTCGCCGCCGCAGACCGGGCAGCGGATCTCGCCCTCGGCATCCTCGGCGCCGAGCTGCTCCTCGCGCAGGTCGTCCTCCCGGAAGCGCTGCTTGCAGTCGCCGAGGCACTGGACGAGCGGATCGGTGAAGCCGGCGAGGTGCCCCGACGCCTCCCAGACCCTGGGGTTCTGGATGATCGCCGAGTCGAGGGCGACGATGTCGTCCCGCTCCTGCAGCATCGACCGCCACCACTCGTTCTTGACGTTGTTCTTGAGCAGGACGCCATAGTGCCCGTAGTCGTAGGTGTTCCGGAATCCGCCGTAGATCTCGGACGCCGGGAAGATGAATCCGCGTCGCTTGCAGAGGGCGACGATCGCTTCGAGGGTGGCCTCGCTCATGCGCGTCAGCCTAGTGACTGCCAGGGCGCCCCATCTCGAGCGAGGGGCGAAGCCCCGAGCGGTTGTGAGGCGCGGCCGCCGGCGGTCACGATCTGGTGTCGGCGGCTCCCGTGCGATGCCCGTACGCGCAGCCGACTACCCTCTTGCTCCGCCATGCCGATCTACGAGTACCGCTGCACCAACGGACACACCTTCGAGGTGATCCAGAGCATGTCCGACGATCCCGTCGAGACATGCGAGGTGTGCGGCGCGCCCGTCGAGCGAGTCTTCCACCCGGTCGCGGTGCACTTCAAGGGATCCGGCTTCTACACGACCGACTACGCCAAGAAGGCGAAGGCGGGCGCGAGCAAGGACGGCGACTCCTCGTCGAGCGACTCCGGCAGCTCGGACTCGGGCTCCTCCGAGACGAAGTCGTCGTCGAACGGCGGGGACAAGACGAAGTCGGGCTCGAGCTCCGACTGAGAACGCATCAGGGCGAGCACTGCGCGTCGTGCGGCGGGTCTGAGCCCGTGAGCTTCTTGACCGCATCCACGCATTCGCTCTCGGGGATCTGCAGGCTGCCGCCGGGGCCCGAGGAGATGGCGGCCTTGTTGCCCCCCAGCACGTTGGTCTCGCCGCTGCCGCCGAGGATCGCGGCGATGGCGACCTGGGGGAGCGTGAAGCCGCCCATGTCGCTGATGAACGCCTTGGGGGCGTCCCACCCGATGAAGGGGCCCTTGAGGAAGTTGTAGGGGAAGCGGGTGACGCTGGTCAGGCGGTCCTTGATCCCGTTCAGGATCTGCTGCTGCCGCGCGTCGCGGTCGCGGTCGTCCTCGGCCGCATTGCAGGTGTTGTGGCGGAGCCGGGCGTAGGCAAGCGCCTTGTCGCCCTGAAGCGTGACCTCGCCCGGGGGCAGCTTGAGCGAGATGCCCCCCTGCTTCTTGCCGCCGTCCACGTCGCCGCACACGACGGCCCCCTCCTTGTCCTGGTTCCTGGGCACGTCGATCTTCACCCCGCCCAGCGTGTTGATGAACTCGGCGAAGCCGTCGAAGTTGACGATGATGATGTGGTTGATGTCGATCCCGAGGAAGTTCTCGACGGTCTTGATCGTCGAGGCGGGGTTGCCGTTGGGGCTGTTCGTGTTGCAGGCGAGAGAGGCGTTGATCTTCTGCTCGCCGCAGTCCGGGATCTCCGCGAAGCTGTCGCGCGGGATCGAGAGCTTGTGGAACGAGGTCAGCGAGGCGTGCAGGACCATGATCGTGTCCGCGCGCGGCGGGCCCTGGCCCTCTGAGCCGCTCGCGTTCCTCTGGGTCTTGCCGCGCCGATCCCCGCCGAGGATCAGGATGTTCTGGCCGAGCAGCACATCGGGCCCGCCCTTCAGCGCGTCCTTGGCGGACTGAGGCAGCTGGCCCTTCTGGATCTGGGCCGAGACGGCGAAGCTGATGAAGCTGAGCAGCAGCCAGCCGAAGGCGATGATCAGCACCCAGCGCAGCCAGGGGCGCTTGCCCCCGACCATGCGGCCCAAGCGGCCTCGCCAGCCGCCCTCGGCAGTCGAGGTCCGAAGACTGGCGAGGCTCGGCTTGCCGAACCGGTCGCGCAGGCTGGGCCTCGAGCGATAGACGCGGTAGGGCGGCTTCTCGCGCCGGCCGCCGGGTTTCTTGCGCTGAGGGTCTTCCCGCTTCTTGCCGGCACGGCCGCCCTTGCCGTAAACCGTGTACTCGGGCTTGTTGCCGGATTCGCGCTTGCCGGTGCCCCCGGACCCGCCGGGCTTCTGGGGCTCCTCGGGCTTTCCACCGCCCTCGGAGCCCCCGGACCGCCTCGGCGGCCGATCATCTCCCTGCGGAGACATGGGGTATCAATACTGGCGCATGCCGCCGGACCCTTCCTACACGTCGATCCCGTCCATAAACCGGACGGGCACGTGACGACTCGGGAGACCATCGGCGTCGACCTGGGGGGGACCAAGATGGCGGTCGGAGTCGTCGATTCCGACCAGAAAGTCCACTACCAGGGCAGGGAGCCCTCGACGGGGCTGAGCGAGGAGAAGCTGGTCGAGGAGCTCGCGCGCGAGCTGCTGGAGGCCAAGCAGGCGCGCCCCGACGTGCTCGCGGCCGGCCTGGGCATCCCGGCCACCATCGACCGCGACCGCGGGCTCGCGATCCACGCGGTCAATCTGACGATCACCGACGTCCCGATCCGCGATCTGATGCAGGAGCGCGTCGGGCTGCCCGTCTTCGTCGACAACGACGCCAATGTCGCCGCGCTTGCCGAGCACCTCTACGGCGCCGGCCGGGGAGCGCAGAACGTGGTCATGCTGACGATCGGCACGGGGATCGGGGGCGGGCTGATCCTGAACGGCGAGGTCTACCGTGGGTCGACCGGCGCCGCCGCGGAGCTCGGGCACATCGTGATCGACGAGGACGGGCCACCCTGCCAGGGGAACTGCCCGAATCACGGCTGTGTCGAGGCGCTCGCCTCCGGCACGGCGATCGCCAAGGCCGGGAAGGAGGCGGCGGAGCGCGACCCCGATTCCGCCCTGGGGAAGGCGCTCGCCGAGGGGCCGATCGCCGGCCGCACGGTCACCGAGCTCGCGCTCGCCGGCGATGGGCCCGCGCGCGAGATCGTGGCCCAGGCGGGCCGGCGGATCGGTGTCGCACTCACCAGCCTCGCCAACATCTTCGATCCCGACGTCTTCGTGATCGGCGGAGGCGTCTCGGCTGTGGGTGACCTGCTGCTCGACCCGGCCCGCGAGGAGCTGCGCTCCCGCGCGCTGCCGCCGCAGAATGAGGGGCCGGTGAAGCTGGCCGAGCTCGGGCCGGACGCCGGGATGGTCGGGGCGGCGGCGATGGCCCTGATCGAGCTCGACGGGGAGGGCTGATGCCAGGCAAGCTGGTCGTCTGCCCGACGCCGATCGGGAACCTCGAGGACATCACTCTCCGGACGCGCCGGGCGCTCTACGAGGCAGACGTGATCGCCTGCGAGGACACGCGCCGGACAGGACTGCTGCTCGAGCGGATCGAGATTCAGGCGCACCGCCTCGTCAGCTACCACGAGGGCAACGAGACCGAGAGGGCCCGGGAGCTCGCCCAGCGGATCGAGCGCGGCGAGAACGTCGCGCTCGTCTCCGATGCGGGCATGCCGGCGATCTCCGACCCCGGATACCGGTTGATACGAGCCTGCATCGACCGCGACCTCGATCTCGAGGTGCTGCCCGGGCCGAACTCGATACTGACCGCGCTGGTTGCGTCCGGGCTGCCGACGCACCGGTTTCGCTTTCACGGGTTCCTGCCGCGGCGGACGGGCGAGCTCGAGCGCGTCCTGCAGTCCACCGAGACGCTGATCGCGTTCGAATCGCCGCGGCGCCTGCCGGAGTCGCTGCAGGCGCTCGCGCAGCTGGCGCCTGACCGGCCGGCCGCAGTCTGCCGCGAGCTCACCAAGCTGCACGAGGAGATCGTCCGCGGCACCCTCGGCGAGCTCTCACGCCGCTTCCGGGACGAGGCGCGGGGGGAGATCGTCGTCGTGATCGGCCCCGCGGCGGAGCGCGGCACGGCCGACATCGGCTTCGCCACCGACGCCCTCCGGGGCCTGATCCGCGCCGGGGCGCGGCCGCGCGCCGCGGCCAGCGTCGTCTCCGCCCTCACCGGCGTCGCGGCGAACGACCTCTACCGCGGCATCACTGGCCGCGACATGCGCCAGTAGCGGCCACCAGGCCGCTCTATAACGAGCGAGGGGCGAAGCGACGAGCAGTTAGGTGGAGCGGCCGCGGCTATGTGGCGAAGCCACTTTACGCCGCGACCTTCGCCTTCTTCTTGCCGCGGACGACGAAGCCGTTCTCGGACTTTCCCCTGCCCGGCTTGAGGGCGTAGATCACCCGATAGCCCGTCATGTAGAGCAGCCGCCCGTCCGAGATCACCGGGTTGTAGGCGCCGTCCGTGGAGGCGAAGACCTGCTTGCCGTTGCTGGCCCGGAAGCCGAAGGTCTGCGTCGTCTTCAGATCGCCGACGTAGAAGACGTCGCCGATCACGCTGCCGGCGCCCGAGACGGGTCCGTGGGCGGGTTGCGACCAGCGCACGCTGCCGGTCCGAGCGTTGAGGGCGTAGACGGAGCCGCTGTAGGACCCGAAGTAGATGCTCGGCGGGGTGCCCGGAGCCTTCGCGGCGGCGACCGCGCTGTAGAGGTAGCCGCCGATGCCGGTGCTCCAATCGAGGTTGCCCGTGCGCGCATCGAACGCGTACATCGAGCCGGAGACTGTTCCGGCGAAGACCCGCCCGAACGCGACGGCCGCCGTGGCGTAGATGCGCCCATTTGCCGAGGCCGTCCACCGAACGGCACCGTTGGAAGCGCGCAGCGCCGTCATCTGGCCGCTGTAGCTGCCGACGTAGACGGTGCCGTTGGCAAAGGCGGGCGAGGCTTTGACGGCGCCGCCGACCGCCGTGCTCCAGAGCTGCTTCCCGGTCCGCTTGTTGTACGCGTAGACCGTCCCGCACTCACAGCCGGCGATCACGGCGTTGCCGACCACCAGCGGGGACGACTCGCTGCGTCCGGGCAGCGAGTTGCGCCACGCCACCTTGCCGTTGGAGGCATTGATTGCCTGTACCTGGCCGGGCTCGAGGTTCGAGATGTAGAGCTTGCCGTCGCTGTAGGCCGGGGCCGAGGCGTTGAGCGTCGCGACGTCCCGCCGCCAGAGCTGCTTGCCGCTCGCGGCCCGGAGCGCGAAGGCCTCGCCGTTGTTGTCGATGCCGTAGACGATGCCGCTGGCGAGGATCGGCGAGTACTCCATCAGGTGCCGTGCGTCGTAGCGCCAGGCGACCTTGTAGGGCGGCTTCACGTCCCTGGTCCGCAGATGGCGCGTGCGCGCGTTGTCGTAGCCGTAGGTCGGCCAGGGGCTGAGCGGTGGACCCGCCGGGGCGGCGGCCGTCGTCGCGGTTGTGGTCGTGGTCGTGGTCTCCTGCGAGCCGCCGCTGTCGTTGCCCGGCAGCATGGCGCCGCCCACGCCGACCACGGCGACGAGCGCGACGGCGCCGGCGATCGTTGCGGCGCGGTACTGCGTCCAGAGAGTGGTGAAGAGGTTCGCCATGGCGGGAGAGCGAAGCGGGGATTGAAGAGGAAACTCCTGATTCCGGTCGGAAGAGCACGAGCGGGGCGCTTTACTCGGCCATGGAGCGACAAAAGCGCCCCGCAAGCGAGAAGTCACCGGATGACCGCCGCGGCGCTACCGTCAGAGAGCGAGATGGCCAAGCGCGACCCACGCATGGTTTCGCTGGGCTACGGGAAGTTCGCCCGGGCGGATCGCATCTATGCACTCGTCCCCCTCGACCCGAAGGATCGCGGCGAGGGCCGGCGGACCTACGTCCACGTCGACGACATGGCCGAGCCGATCGTCGCCTCCCGCTCGGAGCGGGCCATCCTCAGGGACGTCGAGGAGGCGCTCGCCGAGGCCGCCGGGATCCCGCGGCGGCGGCGCAAGGGCGGCAGCAGGGGGCAAGAGAAACTCTTGTAAGTAGGCTCACTCTCCAGTGAGCTTCTACGTCACCACCCCGATCTACTACGTCAACGGCGAGCCCCATCTGGGGCATGCGTACTCGACGATCGCCGCCGACATCCTCGCCCGGCATCACCGACAGCGCGGTGAGCACGTCTTCTTCCTCACCGGCACGGACGAGCATGGCGAGCCGGTCGCGCAGCAGGCCGAGGCCGAGGGCGTCACCCCACGCGAGCTCGGCGACCGCCTCGCGCCCCGGTTCAAGGAGCTCGCCGCCAGGGTCGACGCCTCAAATGACTTCTTCATCCGGACGACCGACGAGGGCCACATGGAGCGGGTCCAGGAGATCGTCCAGCGGGTCTACGACAACGGGCACGTCTACGAGGGCATGTACGAGGGCTGGTACTGCCCACGCTGCGCCGACTTCAAGACCGAGTCGGAGCTCGGCCCCGAGAACACCTGCCCGATCCACAAGATCCCGCTCACCCGCGAGAGCCAGAAGAACTGGTTCTTCGCCCTGTCGAAATTCCAGGACGATCTCGAGCGCCTCTACGAGGAGCGCCCGGACTTCGTCATTCCCGAATTCCGCCGCAACGAGGCCCTTTCGTTCATCAAGCAGGGTCTCCAGGACGTCTCGCTCTCACGTCCAACTCTGAAGTGGGGCGTCCCCGTGCCATGGGACACCGACCAGGTGATCTACGTCTGGTTCGACGCCCTCCTCAACTACTACACGGCGCTCGGCTACGGGGCCGACGAGGACGTGACTGACAAATTCTGGCCGGCGTTCCACATCCTCGCCAAGGACATCCTCAAGTTCCACGCCGTCTACTGGCCCGCTTTCCTGATGGCGGCCGAGATCGAGGTGCCGAAGGGGATGTTCATCCACGGCTACCTGCTGATGGAAGGGCACAAGATGTCGAAGTCGCTCGGCAACGTGCTCGACCCCGACGACGTGATCGACAAGTTCGGAGCGGACCCGCTGCGCTTCTACTGCTTTCGGGAGGTCTCGTTCGGCCAGGACGGCCAGATTTCGCCCGCGGGCTTCGAGTCGCGCTACGAGACGGAGCTCGCTGACCAGTACGGGAACCTGGCGAACCGCGTGCTCTCGATGATCGGCCGCTATCGGGACGGCGCGGTTCCCGACGCGGAGGCGGAGGAGGCACTCGCCTCCGAATTCGACCATGTCCCCGATCGCGTCAGGGCGGCGCTCGACGAGGCGGAGCTGACGCAGGCGCTCGAGGAGATCTGGAAGCTCGTCCGCCGTCTCAACCAGTACGTCGAGGAGACGCGGCCGTGGGAGCTCGCCAAGGACGACTCGGCTGGGGAGCGACTCGACGGCGTGCTCTACGGCTTGGCCGAGGGATTGCGAGTGACGACCCTGCTGCTGCACGCGTACATGCCCGAGACGACGGCCCGGCTTCTCGACGCGCTCGGCGAGCCGGACCGGTCGCTCGCCGAGTTCGGTTCACGCGGCGGAGGCCAGTCGCTGGGCGAGCTGCAGCCCCTCTTCCCGAAGCTGGCGCCCGCCTGATCTAGACAGCTGTTCGCCTCGCGCCGCGGGGCCTCTGGAGGTCGAAATCCCCGTGGTAACGTGGCCGCCTAACCAGGAGCCTTCGCGAAGGGAGCAGCTTTATGAGCAGGAGAGCAGGGAGCCGTACGACTTTTGCAGCGCTGGCCGTGAGCGCCGCGCTTCTGATTCCCGCCTCGCAGGCGGTGGCCGGCGCGCACATCGCGAAGGGCGGGGACGGTCCGGTCGCGACCAAGTCGGGAGCCATCGTCAACTTCGTACCGGCCGGCAAGCTCAAGATCGCCCGGCACTTCCAGCCGCTTGCGGTCTGCTCGGTGGACTGCAACGTGACCGGGACCGCGGTGCTCAAGGGAATGGGCGGCAAGGCGACGATCAGCGACAGCGGGTCGTTCGCCGCGAACCAGCCGTTCGGCCTCCAGATCACGGTCAAGGGTGTACTGCTCAAGCTGATGAAGGCTCACCCGGGCAGGTTCCGGCTGAACGTGACCTACGGCGCGGTCGATCCGGCCACCGGCGCAACCGACAACATCTCGCGCCCATACAGGTTCAAGCGTTAGGCCTCTGCTGCAGATCGGCGCCGTGATGGGTTCGCGTGTTGCCAGGGCGGGCGCGGCGCTGATCTGCGTCGCCGGTCTGCTGTCCTTCGCCGCGGCTGGGGCCGCAGCGAACGGGCCGCGGGCCAAGGCCAGCGTGGTCGGCGGGACACCGGCCAGCCTGACGGACTGGGGATTCACGGCGGCGGTGCTGACCCCGCACACCCTCTGCACGGGATCGGTGTTGTCGCCGACCAAGGTGCTCACGGCCGCCCACTGCCTCTCCAGCCCCTCGACGATGACGGTGCGAACGAACTCGACCTCCGCGTTCATCGGCGGGGAGGTGCATACCGTCACGGCCGCGGCGACCAATCCGGGTTGGAACCACGGCTTCCTCGGCGATCTCGCCGTTCTCACCCTGGGGACACCCACGAGCGCTCCGTCCATCCAGCTGGCGAGCCCTACGGAGGACTCGGCGCTGACCGCTCCGGGCGCAGCCGTCTCGGTGGCGGGCTTCGGTGCCAGGAGCCCAGCCCCCCGGCGCAAACCGAAGATCGGCCCGCTGACGGCCGCCACCGTGTTCGTGCGCGGGTTCTGCCTTCTTCCGACCTCGCTGCTGTGCGACGCGGGCGGCAAGTCGGGCCTGGTCGCGATCAGCAAGTTCAAAGGGCGAGTTCACAAGCGGCCGATCAAGAGGACCGTCTGTGCTGGCGACAGCGGCGGTCCGATGGTCGCGGCGAGCCCGGCCGGCCCGAGGCTGGTCGGCGTCGCCGAGGCTACCTCCGCTCCGCCCAAGCACTCCGCCTTCGGGTTCGTCTGGTGCGGTCTCAAGGGCTTCCCGGCGATCCACACCCGCACCGCCACCTGGCTGGGCTTCATAGACGGGACCTAGACTCGGCGCGTGGTCGATACCCACGCGCACCTCGCTCTCTGCGGGGCGAATGAGGACGAACTGGTCTCGGCCGCCCGCGCGGCGGGGGTCGGTCGCATCCTCACGGTCGGTCTCGGCGAGGACTCGAACCCGGAGGCGGTACGGGCCGCCGCCGAGGCGGAGGAGGTGTTCGCGGCGGTGGGCCGCCATCCGAACAGCGCGGACGGCTTCGACCAGAGCGCCGCCGAGGCAATCGAGGAGCTCGCGGCCCGGCCCGAGGTGGTCGCGATCGGGGAGACCGGGCTCGACTTCTACCGCGACCGCGCTCAGCCCGAGGACCAGCGGCACGCCTTCTCGGCGCAGATCTCGATCGCGAGGGGAACCGGCAAGCCGGTCGTGGTCCACCTGCGAGACGCCCAGGGGTCGGAGGACGCAGCTCGAGAGGCGTTCGCGAGGCTCGCCGACGAGGCGGAGGGCGTGACCGTGATCCTCCACTGCTTCTCGATGGGCGCGGCCTGGGCCGAGCGGGCCGCGGAGCACGGCTGGTACTGCTCGTTCGCGGGCAATCTCACCTACCCGAAGGCGGAGCAGATCCGGGAGGCGGCCGGCCTGGTGCCCGATGACCGCCTGCTCGTCGAAACCGACTCCCCGTTCCTCGCGCCCCAGCCGGTGCGCGGCCAGGCGAACCAGCCGGCCCACGTCGTGGCGACGGCGGAACGGCTCGCCGAGGTCCGCAACGTCCCCTACGGTGAGCTCGAGCGAACCGTGGAGGCGAACGCCGCGAGAGTCTTCGGCTGGTGACACCGCCGGCCCGGCCGCCGGAGCGCTCGCCGCGCCGGCTCGGTCAGAACTTCCTCGCCGATCCGAACTTGCTCGACGCGATCGTGCGGGAGGCCGCGCTCGAGCCCACCGACGCGGTCCTGGAGGTCGGCGGAGGCGGCGGCGCGCTCACCGAGCGCCTCGCTCGCGAGGTGGCCTGCCTGCACGTGATCGAGGTCGACGAGCGGCTGCGGGAGGAGCTTGGGCCACTCGCACGTGAGGCGGGGAACGTGAACCTCGTCTGGGGGGACGCGCTGCGCGTCGAACTCGCGGATCTGGCCCCTCCGCCGACGAAGATGGTGGCCAACCTGCCGTACTCGATCGCCACCCCGCTGCTGATCCGGACGATCTCCGAGCTGCCGAGCCTCGGGAGCTGGGTCGTGATGGCCCAGCGGGAGATCGCGGACCGGCTCCGGGCCGAGCCTGGCGGCCGGGAGTACGGCTCGCCGAGCGTGCTGATTCAACTCGCCTGCGAGGTGTCCCTGCTGCGCACCGTCGACCCGGCCGTATTCGTGCCGCGGCCGCGCGTCGGATCGGCGCTGGTCGCCCTGCGGCGGACGGGGCCCGGCGTCTCGGAGCCCCTGGCCAGGGTCGTCCGCGCCGCCTTCGCCCACCGGCGCAAGTCGCTGGCGCGCTCGCTGGAGCTGGCGCGACCGGGGACGCTGGGGCCGGCGCAGCGGGCCCTCGAGCGGATCGGCCGGCCAGCGGACGCCCGGGCCGAGACCCTCTCGCCACGGGACTTCGAGCGCTTCGGTGAGGCGCTGGCAGAGGATGGGGTGGAGCTGTGAGCGAGGGGATCCCGGAGCTGGTCCGCGCACCCGCCAAGCTCAATCTCTGCCTCTACGTGGGGCCGCGCCGCGACGACGGGCTGCACGAGATCCGCTCGCTGT
>Ga0126307_10001494_pt1 | contig 15442 bp, 11 predicted proteins | sample Plot28_FD_89955 | JGI IMG/M metagenome (GOLD analysis project Ga0126307, IMG submission 89955) | Serpentine soil microbial communities from UC McLaughlin Reserve, CA, USA - Plot28 | ecosystem: Environmental > Terrestrial > Soil > Grasslands | place: USA: UC McLaughlin Reserve, Lake County... | reverse complement strand
CGGGCTTCACCCACCGCTCGACCGGGTGGTGGCGCGGCGACGGGCGCAGGTACTGCGTGATGGTGACCAGCTCGGTGCCGGCGTCGTGCAGGTCGCGCAGCGCCTGGCTGACCTCCTCGCGGGTCTCGCCCATGCCGAGGATCAGGTTGGACTTGGTGACCAGGCCGAACGCGCGGGCCTGGGTCAGCACGTCGAGGGAGCGGTCGTAGCGGAACGCCGGGCGGATCCGCTTGAAGATCCGCGGGACGGTCTCGACGTTGTGGGCCAGCACCTCGGGCCGCGACTCGAAGACCTCGACCAGCAGGTCGGGCTTGCCGTTGAAGTCGGGGATCAGGTTCTCTACACCGGTGCCCGGGTTGAGCTGGTGGATCGCCCGCACCGTCTCGGCGTAGAGCCACGCGCCACCGTCGGGCAGGTCGTCGCGGGCGACGCCGGTGATGGTCGCGTAGCGCAGGCCCATCGCCTGCACCGACTCGGCCACCCGGCGCGGCTCGTCGCGGTCCAGCGGCTGCGGCTTGCCGGTGTCGATCTGGCAGAAGTCGCAGCGCCGGGTGCACTGGTCGCCGCCGATCAGGAAGGTGGCCTCGCGGTCCTCCCAGCACTCGAAGATGTTGGGGCAGCCCGCCTCCTCGCACACCGTGTGCAGGCCCTCGCGCTTCACCAGCGACTTGAGCTCGGTGTACTCCGGCCCCATCGTCGCCCGGGTCTTGATCCACGAGGGCTTGCGCTCGATAGGGGTCTCCGCGTTACGGACCTCCAGGCGCAGCAGCTTGCGGCCCTCTGGTGCGGTGGTCACGCGTCCCAGACTACGTCAGCAGCCGAGGGCCTCCGGAGGACCTCGGCGAGGCGCTTCTCGACGTACGGCAGGGCGTCCGGCACCGTGACCGGTCGCCCGAGCTCGGCGGTCAGCGACGTCACCGTCGCGTCGGTGATGCCGCACGGCACGATGCGGTCGAACCAGGTGAGGTCGCAGTCGCAGTTGAGCGCGAAGCCGTGCATCGTGACGCCCTGCGAGACCCGGATCCCGATCGCCGCGACCTTGCGCTCGCCGCGGTCGTCGGACACCCAGACACCCGAGCGGCCCTCGACCCGGCCGGCCTCGAGCCCGAGGTCGGCGCAGACCAGGATCAGCGCCTCCTCGACCCGTCGCACGTGCCCGACGACGTCGACCGGCTCGGGCAGCGCGACGATCGGGTAGCCGACGAGCTGCCCCGGCCCGTGCCAGGTGATCTTGCCGCCGCGGTCGACGTCGACGACCGGGGTGCCGTCGACCGGGCGCTCCATGTCGAGGGTGCGCTTGCCGGCGGTGTAGACCGGGGGATGCTCGAGCAGCAGCACGGTGTCGGGGACGTCGCCGGTGACCCGGGCGGCGTGCAGGCGGCGCTGCTCGTCCCAGGCGTCCAGGTAGTCGACGAGCCCGGCGTGCAGCATCCGCAGGTCGTTCACGCTCCGAGCGTACGTCAGCAGGTCGCTGTGGCTGCGGGCCCGCGCGGCGCCGGCCGGTGCTGTGCCCTGCTGCCCCTACGCTTGCGCGGGTGCGTGACCTGCGCGTCGGACTGGTCGGCTACGGCATGGCCGGGCGGGACATCCACGCGCCGCTGCTCCGCGAGGTCGAGGGGCTTCGGGTCACCCACGTCGTGACGGCCAACCCCGAGCGGGCCGCCGCGGCCCGACTCGACGACCCGGAGGTGCGGGTCGTGGGGTCCACCGACGACCTGTGGGCGTACGCCAAGCACCTCGACCTGGTGGTGCTCGCGTCGCCGACCGGCGTGCACGCCGAGCAGGCGCGGGACGCGCTGCGGCGGGACGTCGCGGTCGTGGTGGACAAGCCGCTCACGGTGCGGGCGGTCGAGGCCCGCGAGCTGGTGGCGCTCGCCGCCGAGCGCGGGGTGCTGCTCACCGTGTTCCAGAACCGGCGGTGGGACCCGGAGCACCTGACGGCACGGGCGGTGCTGTCGTCGGGCGTGCTCGGCGAGGTGGTGCGCTACGAGGCGCGCTACGAGCGGTGGCGGCCGGTGCCGAAGCAGCGATGGCGCGAGCGCTGCACGAGCGAGGACGGCGGCGGGGTGCTCATGGACCTGCAGTCCCACCTCGTCGACGGGGCGCTGGACCTGTTCGGGCCGGTCGCCTCGGTCTACGCCGAGCTGGAGGCGCTGACGACCGTCGGCGACGACGTGGCGTTCCTCGCGTTGCACCACCTGTCCGGCGTCGTCAGCCACCTCGGGGCCACCTCGCTGGCGGGGGCGCCGGGCCCTCGGATCCGGCTGCTGGGTCGCGAGGCGGCGTACCTCGTGGGTGACGTCGACGGCGACCCGTCGGCGTTCGACGCGTGGCGTGACGCCGACGACGAGCACCGCGGCTTCCTGGTGCGGGGCACCGAGTCCGAGCCGGTGCTGCGCGCGCCGGGCCGGTGGGCGGACTTCTACCAGGGCGTCCGCGCGGCGCTCGTCGAGGGGGCGCGGTTGCCGGTCGACCCTGCGGAGGCGGCCGCCGTGATGGAGGTCCTCGACGCGGCGCGGACGTCGGCCCGGGACGGCGTGGTCGTCGACGTGGTCGAGCTCGAGCAGGACTGAGCCGTGGCGCGCCGGCCGCGGCGGCGCTACGTCCCGGTGAAGGGCATGTCCAGCTCGTAGACCCCCGCGTCGGCATCCATGGCGAGCCCGTGCAGGCCGAGCTCCTGCCCGCGGCGGAACACCCGGAGCATCGCCGGGTTGCTGGTGAGCACGTCGGCGGTGAGACCGCGGACGCCGTGGGCCTTGGCGTACTCGACGGTCCGGCCGTGCAGGGCGGTCGCGACGCCGGTGCGCTGCCATCCCGGCTCCACCATGTAGGCCACCTCGGCGACCTGGTCGCGAGGGTCGACGTAGTAGCTGCTCGTCGCGACGATCCGCTCGTGCTCGGCCGGGCCGACGACCGCGGCGAAGGCCATCTCGGCGGTGTAGTCGACGTCGCACAGGTGGTCGGCGGCCTGGTCCGTGAGCGAGCGCAGCTTCTGGAAGAAGCGGGTCTGCACGTCGGTCGCGGGGAGCCGGTGGAAGAGCGCCTGCATGCCGGCCCGGTCGCGCGCCCGGGTCGGCCGCAGCAGCACCTGGCGGCCGTCGCGCAGCTCGATCCCGCGCTCCTCGTGGACCGGGTAGGCAGTGCGGCTGCGCAGCTCCTGGTCGGCCGCCACGATGCCGCGCTCGCGCGCGGCCGCCAGCAGGTCGCCGCGGTCGTCGGGATGCGCGACCTCGATCAGCGCGACCGCCCGCTCGGCGACGGAGAGGCCGAAGAGGTACGCCGTCCCGTACTCCGTCACCACCCAGCGCACGTCCGACCGGGGAAGGGCCACCGGGTCGTCCGGGCCCAGGGTGGGGACCACGCCCGGCCGCCCGGCAGGGGTGCGCGACGCGAGGGCCACGACGGGGGTGCCGCGCCGCGCCCGGAGTGCGCCGCGGTGGAAGTCGGGGCCGGTGGCAACGCCGCCGTAGAGCACGCCGTCCAGCCGCTCGGTGCAGACCTGTCCCGACAAGTCGACCGAGAACGCCTGGGTCACCGAGACCATGCGGTCGTGCCCGGCGATCACGTCGGGGTCGCAGACGTGGTCGACCGGGTGCAGCGAGAACCGCTCGTCGGTGGCTAGCCGGTCGTAGAGCCGGCGGGTCCCCATCGCCCAGCTGGCGACCACCGGGCCGGTCACCACACCGGCCTCGACCAGGTCGACGACCGGGTCCGTGACGACGTCGGAGTGAATAGACAGGTCGCGGCGGTTGCGCAGGTGGCCCAGCATCTCGTGCGGCACCCGGCCGAGCCCCACCTGCAGGGTCGACCCGTGGTCGACCAGCCTGGCGACGTACCGCGCGATCTGCTCGGCGACCCCGGCGGTGGGCTCGTGGACGTACTCCGTCACCGGGGTGTCGACGGGCACCACGTGGTCGATGTGGTCGAGGGGGATGCGGGATCCGCCCCGGGTCGATGGCATCGCCCGGACCACCTCGGCGACGACCGTGCGGGCCGATAGCACCGCGGCGAGCGTCACGTCGACGGAGACGCCCAGGCTGCAGGTGCCTTCTGCGTCCGGCGGGGCGACCTGCACCAGCGCGACGTCCAGCGGCAGGTGCCCGTCGGCGAACATCGCGGGCACGTCGGCCAGCCGCATCGGTACGTAGTCCACGAACTCGCGCGGCTGCAGGTCGCGCACGTCAGCGCCGGCGTAGAAGACGCGGTGCCGGTAGCGGGTGCGCGGCGGGTCGCCCACGCCGACGCGGTCGGTCAGCGAGTGCACGAGCGTCACGCCGGCCGGCGGGTCGGGCAGCTCCTCGAGCGCCCGCAACAGGGTCCGCGGGGTCGCGCACGCGCTGCCGACGAACACCGTGTGGCCCGGCCGGACCAGCCGGGCGGCCTCCTGGGCGGTCAGCGTCCGGTCGGCAGGCAGGGCCCCCGTCGTCGTGTTCACAGCACACCTCCTCCCGGCCCGACCGCGCCGGCCAGGAGCCGCGGCTCGATGCGGGTCTCGGTGACCGTGCCGTCGGGCGACCGCTCGACCCGGTAGGCCGCGGGACCGGGCCGGTCGGACACCGCCTCCACCAGCTCAGTGCCCTCGTAGACGAGGCCGACGCCGTCGTCGGTGGCGTAGGAGAGTGGCAGCACCTCGTCCGCGACCAGCTGGTGCAGCAAGGGCCGGCGCTGGGCCTCGACGTCGTAGTGGACCCCGTTGCCGTAGGGCAGGAAGCCGAGGCCGCCGAGAGCCGGTCGCAGCGTGGGGCCGTAGCTGTCGGTCGGGCCGCCGACGTGCCAGCAGATGGAGCCTGCCGAGACCCCGGCGAGGACCACGCCCTCCTCCCAGCACTCGCGCAGGACCTCGTCGAGGCCGTGCACCCGCCACACGGCGAGCAGGTTGGCGACCGACCCGCCGCCGACCCAGACGACGTCCTGGGCCAGCAGGTGGGCCCGGACGTCGTCGACGTTGGGCATCATGAACAGCTCGAGGTGGCTGGCCCGGACGTCGAGCCCGGACATCGCCCGGTAGAACGCGGCGGTGCCGTTGAGGCTGTCGCCGGTGGCGGTGCCGACGTAGCACAGCCGTGGCCGCTCGGGGTTGCCGACGAGCTCGATCGCGTGGTCGATGATCGGGCCGGTGCGCCACTGGAACGCCCCGCGGTCCGTGGGCAGGAAGCCGCCGGAGGTCGCGAAGATCTTCATCGCCCCACCCTGCCGGAGATCGTGAGTCGTGTCGCGGGGAGGCCCCACGGTCTGTGGCCTGTGGACGACGGCGGCTGTGGACGACGCGGATCGCGCCAGGCTGGGCTCATGACCGATCCGGTGGCGCCGTTGGTGGCGGGCTACGAGGTGACCGGGCTGCTCGGCGCGGGGTCCGGCGGCGAGGTCTGGCTCGGGCGTGACCGCGGGACCGGGGAGCAGGTCGCGCTCAAGCGGGTACGTCCCGGAGCCGGTCTGGCCGCGCGGGACCGGCTGCGGCGCGAGGCGGCCGCGCTCGCCGGCCTGACCCATCCCCACGTGCTGCGCCTGCGCTCGGTCGTGGGCTGTCTCGACACGCCGGACGACCTGGTGCTGGTGCTCGACGCCGCGCTGGGCGGCAGCCTCGCCCGGGTCGTCGCCCGGCAGGGGCCGCGACCGGCCGGCCAGGTGGTGACCGTGCTGGTGGCGGTGGCCGACGCGCTGGCGGCGGTCCACCGGGCCGGCCTGGTCCACGGCGACGTCACGCCGTCCAACGTGCTGGTCACCGCCGACGGCCGACCGGTGCTGGGCGACCTGGGCTCGGCCCGGCTCGGCGGTGCCGAGCCGGTCGGGACGCCGGGCTTCGCCGACCGGACAGGCCCGAGCGGGCCGGCGACGGACGTGCACGGCGTGGCCGCGACCTGCGTGTTCCTGCTCACCGGCCGGCCGCCCTACGACCCGGCCGGTGTCCGCGTGCCGCCCGACGGTGACATCTCCGCCTCCGGCCAGGCGGCCTCGCGGCTGATGAGGGTTCTCGACGCGGCGCTGCACCCCGACCCGCGGCAGCGGCCGGACGCCGCCGGGCTGGCGCGGGCCGCCTTCGACGCGGTGCCCCCGGAGCCGCTGACGGTGGATCCGCTCGAACAGGCCGTCGGATCTGTCGCGGGGGCCGCCCAGAGCGATGCATCCCTCCTGGTGGACGGAACGCCGAGCGGGACCTCGTGGGGCGTGCCGATCACCCAGCTGTCCGCTGCCGGCTGGACCAGGGTGCCGGAGCACGTTCCGGGGGACCGTCTTCAGCCCGCCGCGGGGGGTTCGGCGCAGCGGCCCGGCCGGCCTCGCGGCGCCCATGCCCGGCCGCGTCCCGCCACGGCTCGCGCCCCTGCATCGGCAGCGCTGCGGCGGACCCGGTCGTGGTCCGCGCTGGGACGCAGCGGCGCGGCCGCGCTGGCGACGGCCGTCGCCGTCGTGCTGGCCGCGGTGACCGGCATCGCCTGGGCCGGCGCCGGTCCGGCGGCCTCCCCGGGGCGGCAGGTGACCGCCCCCTCCCCGCCGCTGCCGGCCTCGGCGTCGGCGGCGTCGGCGGCGTCGGCGTCGGCGGCGTCCCCGACGTCCCTGACGTCCCTGACGTCCCCGACGTCCTCGGTGACCGGCGCTCCCGGCCCGGCCGTCTCGAGTTCCGCCACGCCCTCGCGCGGCCGGGCGTCGACGCACGGGGCCGCCCGGCTCACCCCGGAGCACACCTGGTCGGCCCGGCTGCGTGCCCTGGACGAGAAGCGGTCCGCGGCGTTCGCCGCCGGCGACACGGACGCCCTGAAGCAGGTCTATGCCGACGGGTCACCGGCGCTGCGTCGCGACCGGCGCCTGGTCCGACAGCTCGCCGCCGAGGGTCTCCGCGCGGCCGGGGTGCGCCTCCGGGTGGTCCAGCTCCGGGTCGTGTCGACCGCAGGCCACAGGGTCCGGCTCGCGGTGATGGACGAGCTGGCGGCGTACCGGCTGCTGGACGCCCAGACGGGGTCGGTCGTCGAGCGCCGTCCTGGCCGCGGTCCGGCGCGCTGGGTGCTGACCATGGCCCGGCAGCCGGAGGGCTGGCGGCTCTGGGAGGTGACCCGTCGCTGACGTCGTCGACGCCCTGCGGGCTGCTGGCCTGACCAGGCGACCGTCAGGAGGTGGCGCGGGGATGCGCACCCGCGAGCGACTCGCGCAGCGCCGGCTCGAAGCTCGGGTGCGCGAACACGAACCCGGCGTCGAGCAGCCGCCGCGGCACGACGCGCTGCCCGCCGAGCAGGTCGTCCGCGAAGTCCCGGAACACCGCCTTGAGCGCGAAGCCGGGTGCCACCGCGATGGTCGGGCGGTGCACCACCCGGCCGATCGCCTCGGTCATGGCCGCGTTGGTCAGCGGCTCGGGTGCCGTGACGTTGACCGGTCCCTGGATGTCGTCGCGGTCCGCGACGAGACGCACGGCCCGCACGTAGTCCTCGAGCGCGATCCACGACCACCACTGGCGACCCGACCCGACCCGGCCGCCGAGGCCGAGCCGGAAGATCGGGAGCAGCCGGCTGCCGAAGATGCCGTCCTTCCCGGACACCACCGGGGAGGTGCGCAGGTGCGTGACCCGCGCGCTGTCCTCGGCCGGCCCGGTGGACGCCTCCCAGCGGCGGGCGACCTCGGCCACGTACGACGAGCCGATCGGGCTGCTCTCGTCGCAGACTTGGTCGCCCGGGTTGCCGTAGATCCCGACCCCGGACATCGACAGCAACGTCCGCACACCGGCGTCCGAGACAGCCTTGGCGATCGTCGTGGTGCCCTGCACCCGGCTGTCCATGACGACGCGCTTCTGCGCGGGCGTCCACGGCCGGTCACCGATGCCGGCTCCTGCCAGGTGCACGACCACCTGTGCGCCACGCACGGAGCCGCGGTCGACGGTGCCCGCTTCAGGGTCCCAGCGCGCCTCGGCGGGGGACGACGGCGTACGTCGCACGAGCCGGACCACATCATGACCGTCGGCCGACCACGACGAGTCGAGGGCGCGGCCGAGCAGGCCGGAGGCACCGGTGAGGACGACCTTCATGCCGTCTCCTTCCGCGGGTCGGTGTCCACCGGATGCCTCGCGTGCACCGGGTCACACCTGTGCTGGACCTCAGAGCCCCAGGTCGGACTCGAACGCGCCCTCCTCGAGCCGGGCCTTGATCGTGGTGAGGAACCGGGCGGCATCCGCGCCGTCGACCAGCCGGTGGTCGTACGACAGGGCGAGGTAGCACATCGATCGGATCGCGATCGTCTCGCCCAGGTCCGGGTCGTCGACCACGACCGGACGCTTGACGACCGCGCCGGTGCCCAGGATGCCGACCTGCGGCTGGTTGACGATCGGGGTGTCGAAGAGGGCGCCACGGCTGCCGGTGTTGGTCAGCGTGAAGGTGCCGCCGCCGAGCTCGTCAGGCCCGATCTTGTTGCCGCGGGTGCGGTCGGCCAGGTCGGAGATCTTGCGGGCCAGGCCGGCGATGTTGAGGTCGCCCGCGTCCTTCACCACCGGCACCAGCAGGCCTCGCTCGGTGTCCACGGCGACCCCGAGGTGCTCGGCGTCGAAGTAGGTGATCTGGCCGGCCTCGGTGTCGATGCTGGCGTTGAGCCGCGGGTGGGTCTTGAGCGCCTCGACGGTCGCCTTCGCCAGGAACGGCAGGTAGGACAGCTTGACGCCCTCACGAGCCTCGAAGTCGGCCTTGGCGCGTGCCCGCAGCCGGGCGACCCGGGTCAGGTCGACCTCGACGACCGTCGTCAGCTGGGCCGACACCTGCAACGACTCGACCATCCGGGTCGCGATCACTTTGCGCAGGCGCGACATCTTCTCGGTCGTGCCGCGCAGCGGCGACGGGCCGCCATCCGGGCCGCCCTGGGCCGCGGGCTGGGACGCGGCCGCCGGCGCCTCGGCTGGTGCCTCGGCCGGTGCTTGCGCCTGGGCGGCCTTGGCCGCCTCGAGCACGTCCTGCTTGCGGATGCGGCCGCCGACCCCGGTGCCGCGCAGACCGGCGAGGTCCACGCCGTGCTCGGCGGCGAGCTTCCGCACGAGCGGAGTCACGTACGTCGCGCCGTCGCCGCCGGACTGCTGCTGCGCGGCGGGCTGGGTGGCCGGCGCCTGCTGTGCGGCCGGCTGCTGCGGGGCGGTCTGGGCGGCCGGGGCCCCCTGCTGCGGCGGCGGCGCCTGCTGGGGTGCTGGGGCCTGCTGCTGCGGGGGCGGCGCCGAGATCAGCGAGGGTTGCGGAGCCGGCGCGGACTGCTGCGCCGGCTGCTCCTGCTGGGCGGGCTGCTCCTGCTGGGCGGGCTGCTCCTGCTGGGCGGGCTGCTCCTGCTGAGCCGGCGCCTGCTGGGCCGAGCCGCCGCCACCGCCGATGAGCGCGAGCTGGGCGCCGACCTGGACCGTCTCGTCCTCCCCGACAAGGATCTTGGTCAGTGTGCCGGCCACGGGGGAGGGGATCTCGGTGTCGACCTTGTCGGTCGAGACCTCGAGCAGCGGCTCGTCGGTCGCGACCTCCTCGCCCTCCTGCTTGAGCCACCTGGTGACGGTGCCCTCCGTCACGCTCTCGCCGAGCGCCGGCATGGTCACCGGCGTGCCCTCGCCGCCCCCGCCCTGGTCGGCCGAGTCGCCCGAGGGCTGCGCGGGCCGCGCGGGCTGCGCGGGCTGCGCGGGCTGCGCGGGCTGCGCCGTCGACTCCTGCTGCTGCGGGCTCTGCGCCTGCTGGGGCTGCTCGCTCGGCTGCTCCACGTCAGCCGGGGCGGCCGGGTACTGCGCCCCGCCCTGGTCCTGCGCGGCCGCCGCCTGCTGCTCGCCCTGGTCCTGCGATGCGGCGGCCTGCTGGTCGCCCTGCTGCTGGGCCTGCGCCGGCTCGCCCTGCGCGCCCTCCTGTCCGCCGCCCGGCTGCTGCTCGCCCGACGACTGGTCCGACGACTGGCCCGACGACTGGCCCGACGAGTCACCGCCTGCGGCGCCGTCGCCGATCACGGCCAGCTCGGCGCCGACCTCGACGGTCTCGTCCTCGCCGACCACGATCTTCTGCAGCACACCTGCCGCCGGCGACGGGATCTCGGTGTCGACCTTGTCCGTCGACACCTCGAGCAGCGGCTCGTCGACCGCGACCTCCTCACCCTCCTGCTTGAGCCACCGGGTGACGGTGCCCTCCGTGACGCTCTCGCCGAGGGCCGGCATGGTTACCGAGTGCGACATTGCTCACGGGCTCCTTCTCGTCGGGCGATCCGGTCGGGCGCTGCGGCGGATCAGGTCGGTGTCGGACGCGTCGGCGGGTGCCAGGGGCTAGGGGTCAAGAGGTCAGGGGTCAGCCGTGGGCGTGCAGCGGCTTGCCGGCCAGCGCCAGGTGGGCCTCGCCGACCGCCTCCGTCTGGGTCGGGTGCGCGTGCACCAGTGAGGCGACGTCGTCCGGGTAGGCCTCCCAGCCGTAGATCAGCTGCGCCTCTGCGACCAGCTCGCCGACCCGGCTGCCGACCATGTGGATGCCGACGACCGGGCCGTCCTTCTGCCGGACCAGCTTGACGAAGCCGGCCGTCTTGAGGATCTGGCTCTTGCCGTTGCCGGCCAGGTCGTAGGTGAGGGTCTCGATGCCGTCGTCGCCGTACTTCTCCTTGGCCCGCGCCTCGGTGATGCCCACCGACGCGACCTCGGGCTCGGAGTAGGTCACCCGCGGCACGCCGTCGTAGTCGATCGGCGCGGGCTCGAGACCTGCCAGCCGCTCGGCGACCATGATCCCCTCGCCGAAGCCGACGTGCGCCAGCTGCAGCGTGGGAACCAGGTCACCGACCGCGGAGATGGTGGGGACGTTGGTCTGGCAGTGCGCGTCGACCTTGACGAAGCCGCGCTCCATCTCGAGGCCCACCTGCTCGTAGCCGAGCTCCTGCGACGTCGGGCCGCGACCGACGGCCACCAGCAGCAGCTCGGCCTCGATGGTCTTGCCGTTCTCCAGGGAGACCTTGACGCCGTTCTCCGACTTCTCGACCCCGGAGAACCGGGCCCCGAGCTCGAAGGCGATCTTGCGCTTGCGGAAGGCGCGCTCGAGCATCTTCGACGACTGTTCGTCCTCGAGCGGCACCAGGTGGGGCAGCGCCTCGACGATGGTGACCTCGGCGCCGAAGGACTTCCAGACGCTGGCGAACTCGCAGCCGATCACCCCGCCGCCCAGGACGACGACCGAAGCGGGGACCTTGTCCAGCTTGAGCGCCTGGTCGCTGGTGATCACCCGGGAGCCGTCGACGTCCAGGCCGGGCAGGCTCTTGGCGTACGACCCGGTGGCCAGGACGACGTGCCTGCCCTCTAACCGCTGCCCGTCGACCTCCACCGCGGTGGGGCTGACCAGCCGGCCCATGCCCTGCACGAAGGTGATCTTGCGGCTCTTCACCAGGCCCTGCAGGCCCTTGTAGAGCCGGGCGACGACGCCGTCCTTGTACTCGTTGACCGCGGGCATGTCGATGCCCTCGAAGCTGGTGCGGACGCCGAACTGCTCGCTCTCGCGGCTCGAGTCGGCCACCTCGGCCGCGTGCAGCAGGGCCTTGGTCGGGATGCAGCCGCGGTGCAGGCAGGTGCCGCCGAGCTCGCCCTTCTCGATCAGGGCGACCTTCATGCCCAGCTGGGCCGCGCGCAGGGCGCAGGCGTAGCCGCCGCTGCCGCCGCCCAGGACGACGACGTCGAAAGGTCCGTTCTGCCCGCTCTGGGTGCCGGCGCTGTCCGCCACGGCGCGCTCCTCGCGATCTGCACGTCCCTCTCGGGACCCTGGCTGGTTCGGTCCTCATCCTGTCACCGTTCGGAGCCGCCTGCGCACGCGGGTGATCCGACCGGAACGCTCTCCCTGTGCCCTACCGTTGCCGTGGCAACACGGGGTCTGGCGCCGGGGCTGCGAGCCCCGGGGACGAGGAGGGTGGCCGGTGCGGCTGTTCCGTCGCCGGGGACGTCCGGGGCAGGTGCGCCGGGCGGACAGCGCCGACGTCATGCACCTGACGACGTTCGCGCGTGGTCACACCGGCGTCGAAGCGTTCGTCGAGCCGCCCACGGCGGTGTCGACGACCACGGTGGTGTTCGTCGCCAACACCGGCGAGTGGACCCGCCGCCGGGTCGCCGACGCGCGCGTGGCCCACGAGCTGGCCAACCGCCTGGGCATCCCGTCCTACGACGCGGCCGTCGTGGGATACCCGCAGCGGATGCGCGACTGGAACGCCCGCAAGAGCGCCCGCCCCGACGCCTGAGATCGGCCGCTCGAGTCAGACGGCGCCGCGGGCCAGGTCCTCCGCCAGCCGGACCAGCGTGCGTACCCCGTGGCCGGTGCCGCCCTTGGGCGTGTAGTCGTGGGCGGTGCCGGCGTTCCACGACGGCCCGGCGATGTCGAGGTGCGCCCAGCGCTGGCCGTCCTTGACGAAGTCCTTGAGGAAGAGCCCGGCGACCAGCATGCCGCCGTACTTGTCACCCATGTTGGCGATGTCGGCCACCGGCGAGTCCATCGACGCGCGCAGCTCGACGGGCAGCGGCATCGGCCACATCAGCTCGCCGGCGGCGTCGGCGGCGGCACCGATGGCGGTGCGCAGGTCGTCGTCGTTGGCCATGATCGCCGCGGTCCGGCTGCCCAGGGCGACCAGCTGCGCCCCGGTCAGCGTGGCTACGTCGACGAGCACGTCGGGGCTCTCCTCGCCGGCCCGGACGAGGGCGTCGGCCAGGATCAGCCGTCCCTCGGCGTCGGTGTTGAGCACCTCGACCGTCTTGCCGCCGTACGTCGTCAGGACGTCCGACGGGCGCTGCGCCGTGCCGGACGGCATGTTCTCGGCCATCGGCGCCCACGCGGTGACGTTGACGTCCAGGCCGAGGCGGGCGACCGCAACGACCGCTGCGAGCACGGCCGCGGCCCCGCCCATGTCGGACTTCATCCACTCCATCGCGGCGGCCGGCTTGAGCGACAGGCCGCCGGAGTCGAAGGTGATGCCCTTGCCCACGAGGCCCAGGCTCGGCTTGCCCCGGCCGGCCTTGTAGGAGACGCGGACCAGGCGCGGCGGACGGGACGAGCCCTGGCCGACGCCCATGATCCCCCCGTAGCCGCCCTTCGTCAGGACCTTCTCGTCGAGCACCTCGACCGTCAGGCCGGCCTGCTTGGCCGCCGCGGTCGCCAGCGCCGCGAACTCCGCCGGCGGCAGGTCGCCGGGCGGCGTGTTGACCCAGTCGCGGGTCAGGTTGACCGAGTCGACGACCGCGGCCGCCCGGGTCACCGCGGCCTTGACGGCCCGGTCCCGCGGCGAGGAGGCCACCAGCGTGAACTTCTCGACCGGCGCCTTCTGCGCGGCCGAGGTGGCCGCCCGGTAGCGCGTGTAGGTGTACGCCCCGAGCAGCGCTCCCTCGGCGACGGCCGCGACCTCGGTCTCGTCCGCGGCCGGCAGCGCCAGGCCGACGTTGGCGGTGCCGGCGAGCGCGCGGGCGGCGGCACCGGCAGCCCGGCGGAGCACCTCGTGGGCGTACGTCGCGCCGGCTCGGCGGCCCGAGCCCTTGGGCGCTTGGCCCAGGCCGACGGCGACGACGACCGGCGCCGACACGGCGCCCAGCGAGGCGATCTTGGTGACCTCGTCGGCCTTGCCCGTCGCCCCGAGGGCGGCCAGCGTCGCGGCGAGCCGCCCCTTGAACGCCTTGTCGACCTCCTCGGCGCCGGCGGCCAGCGTGATGCCGTGCCCTCCCTTTGCGTCCGGGTCCTTGGCGACCCCCACCACGAGGGCGTCGACCTTGAGGCCGGCCGGCTTGCTGCTGGTGAGGGAGACGGTGCTCACAGGTGCGGTCCCACTTCTGGAGGCGGTCCGGTGCGTCGGGAAGGGCAAGGCTCGCGATGCTAGCGTCCGCCGGATGAGCGACCAGAACGGTGGGCTGCGGACGTCTCCGGTGAACGACCGGCACGTGGCGCTCGGCGCCAAGATGGCGGACTTCGGCGGCTGGTCGATGCCGATCGAGTACCCCGCCGGGGGCGTGGTGCGCGAGCACACCGCGGTCCGGGACGCGGTCGGGCTCTTCGACGTGTCACACCTAGGCAAGGCGGTCGTCCGCGGACCGGGGGCCGCCGGTTTTCTCAACACCTGCCTGACCAACGACCTGGGCCGCATCGGGCCCGGCCGGGCGCAGTACACGCTGTGCTGCGACGACCCGACCGGCGGCGTCGTCGACGACCTGATCGCCTACTTCCGGGCGGACGACGAGGTCTTCCTCATCCCCAACGCGGCCAACACCGCCGAGGTGGTGCGCCGGCTGCAGGCGACCGCGCCCGAGGTCGTGCAGGTCGTCGACCTGCACGAGCGGCACGGCGTGCTCGCCGTGCAGGGTCCGCGCAGCGACGACGTGCTCGGTGCGCTCGGCCTGCCGCACGGGCACGGCTACATGTCCTTCGAGGCGGTCGACTGGCGCGGCAAGGAAGTCGTGGTCTGCCGCACCGGCTACACCGGCGAGCGCGGCTACGAGCTGGTGCCGCGGTGGGAGGACACCGTCGCACTGTGGGACGCCGTGCTCGAGGCGGGCGAGCCCTTCGGCATCCGGCCGTGCGGCCTGGGTGCCCGCGACACGCTGCGCACCGAGATGGGCTACCCGCTGCACGGCCAGGACCTGTCGATGGACATCACGCCGGTCCAGGCACGCACCGGCTGGGCGGTCGGCTGGAAGAAGGACGCCTTCTGGGGACGCGACGTGCTGCTCGCGGAGAAGGAGGCCGGGCCGCGCCGCACGCTGTGGGGGCTGGAGGGCCTCGAGCGCGCGATCCCGCGGTCGCACATGTCAGTGGCGTCGGCGGACGGCGCAGCGGTCGGTGAGGTGACGAGCGGGACGTTCTCGCCCAGCCGCAAGGTCGGCATCGCCCTCGCCCTGCTCGACCGCTCGGTGACGGAGGGGGACGAGGTGTCGGTCGACGTGCGCGGCCGGTCCGCGCGGTTCCGGGTCGTCAGGCCGCCGTTCGTGGCCGCCTCCCCGGCATGACCGGCGACCGGTCGGCCCGCCGGGCGGGCACCCGGGTGCTGCTGCTCGGGATGATGGGCGCCGGCAAGACCTCGGTCGGCGAGGAGATCGCGGCGCGCACCGGCTGGGCCTACCGCGACAACGACTCGCTGGTCGGTGAGCTCGCCGGGCTGCCCACGGCCGAGCTGCTGGAGCGGGACGGGGTCGACGCCCTGCGCGACACCGAGTCCGCGGCGCTGCGACGGGCGGTCGACGACCCGGGGCCGCTGGTCGCCGGCGTCGCCGGGGGAGTCGTGGAGCGGGAGGCAGACGTCGAGCTGCTGCGACGTACCGACGCCCTGGTCGTCTACCTGCACGCCCCCCTCGACGTGCTCGTGGAGCGGGTCGGAGACGGCGGCGGGCGCCCCTTCCTGCAGCCCGACCCGGCGACTGCGCTCCGGCGGCTGTTCGATGGACGGGAGCCCCTCTACCGCCAGGTGGCCGACCTGGTCGTCGACACCTCGCAAGGCACCCCCGCCGACCACGCCAGCCAGGTGCTCG
>Ga0126307_10001493_pt1 | contig 15444 bp, 13 predicted proteins | sample Plot28_FD_89955 | JGI IMG/M metagenome (GOLD analysis project Ga0126307, IMG submission 89955) | Serpentine soil microbial communities from UC McLaughlin Reserve, CA, USA - Plot28 | ecosystem: Environmental > Terrestrial > Soil > Grasslands | place: USA: UC McLaughlin Reserve, Lake County... | reverse complement strand
GGTTGGGGCGCCGGGAACGCGGGAACCGTTAGTGACGGTCGTTTCACTGTCGCCCCAACTCCCAGAGCCATGAGATGACTGAGATGACTGGAATGACTGAGATGACTGTCGGCTCTGCTCTCCGGTCGGGTTTCCGGATTCTTGCTGGTCGCGGCCAGTCGTTTCACTCATCTCAGTTGTTTCAGTCATTTCGTGTGTTGGGGGGTCGTTGAGGTTGAGATGACTGTGATCCGCCAGCGACCACCAAGTGAACCGAGGGAATGTCTCGGAGTCCTTGATCACCACGTTCAGTTTGCTGGCTGTGCGGTTTATCGCGCTCAGACTGAAGCCGGGTCCGTTCGGCGCCTTGGCCATCCCTGCGGCCACCACTTCCGACCGTCGGACGCTCTTGTCCGTCAGGAAGTCGGTAAGCCCTGGCCGTCATCGCGAAGTGGCTTGGGCATGCCGACGCCTCGGTAACGGCGCGGATCTACGCGCACTCCCAGGACGACGCCCTGCGGTCTGCCGCGCAGACTTTGGGCGCAGTTGTGACAACGTCGTGACACCCAGGCCGGGTTCGGCGGCGCGCGACACCGGCGCGATTTGTTGAGGCCCAAGGCAGACGGCATTTCTGGTGGTGCCCCCGACAGGATTCGAACCTGCGGCCTTCTGCTCCGGAGGCAGACGCTCTATCCCCTGAGCTACGGGGGCGCACGAGAAAAAGACTATGCGCCGATTGGGCATCGACAAGCAACGGACAGCCTAACGCATCGTGGGGGTGGAAACGGATTCGGGCGCTGGCCACCCAGACCATAGGATGGACCCTCGTGACACCCGCCGACCTGGCCGAGCTGCTCAAGACCACCGCCGCCGCGGTGCTGGCCGAGCACGGCCTCGACACGTCCGCCCTGCCGGCCACCGTCACCGTCGAGCGTCCGCGCAATCCCGAGCACGGCGACTACGCCACCAACGTGGCCTTGCAGCTCGGCAAGAAGGTCGGCGCCAACCCGCGTGAGCTGGCCGGCTGGCTGGCCGCGGCGCTGGCTGACCACGACGGCATCGCCTCCGCCGACGTCGCAGGGCCCGGCTTCGTCAACCTGCGCATCGAGGCCTCCGCCCAAGGCGTCATCATCAACAATGTCCTCGCCGCCGGCCCCAACTACGGCGACTCCGACGCGTTCAAGGGCCAGAACGTCAACCTCGAGTTCGTCTCCGCCAACCCGACCGGGCCCATCCACATCGGCGGCACCCGCTGGGCCGCCGTCGGCGACGCGCTCGGCCGGCTGCTGGCCACCCAGGGCGCCCATGTTGTGCGCGAGTACTACTTCAACGACCACGGCGCCCAGATCGACCGTTTCACCAATTCGCTGATCGCCGCAGCCAAGGGTGAACCCACGCCGGACGACGGATACGCGGGCGACTACATCAAAGACATCGCCGCCCAGGTGCTCGCCAAGGACCCCGACGCCCTGAGCTTGCCCGACGACGAGATGCGCGAGACGTTCCGCGCCATTGGCGTCGACCTGATGTTCACCCACATCAAGCAGTCGCTGCACGACTTTGGTACCGACTTCGACGTCTATACCCACGAAGACTCGATGCACTCCTCCGGCCGGGTCGAGCAGGCCATCGCCAAACTTCGCGAAGCCGGCAGCATATACGAGAACGATGGCGCAGTTTGGCTGCGCACCACCGACTTTGGCGACGACAAGGACCGCGTCGTTATCAAGAGCGACGGCCAACCCGCCTACGTGGCTGCCGATATCGCATATTACCTCGACAAGCGTCAGCGCGGATTCGACCTGTGCATCTACATGCTCGGCGCCGACCATCACGGCTACATCGCGCGGCTCAAAGCCGTCGCTGCGGCGCTCGGTGAGGATCCCGCTACCGTCGAGGTCCTTATCGGACAGATGGTGAATCTCGTGCGCGAAGGCCAGCCGATCCGGATGAGCAAGCGCGCAGGCACCGTCATCACCCTCGACGACCTCGTCGAGGCGATCGGCGTCGACGCCGCCCGGTACTCCCTGATCCGGTCCTCGGTCGACTCGCCGATCGACATCGATCTGGCGCTGTGGTCGTCGGCATCCAACGAAAACCCGGTCTATTACGTGCAATACGCCCACGCCCGGCTGTCGGCGCTGGCCCGCAACGCCGCTGAGTTGGGCCTCATCCCCAGCACCGAGCACCTCGAACTGCTCACGCACGACAAAGAAGGCACGCTGATTCGCAATATCGGCGAGTTCTCCCGCGTGCTGAAAACCGCTGCGGCGCTGCGCGAACCGCACCGAGTCTCCCGCTACCTGGAGGACCTGGCCGGCGATTACCACCGTTTCTACGACTCCTGTCGGGTGCTGCCCCAAGGTAATGAGGCACCGAACGATCTGCACACAGCGCGACTGGCACTGTGCCAGGCCACCCGCCAGGTCATCGCCAACGGCCTTGCCATCCTGGGTGTCACAGCTCCGGAGCGCATGTGAATGCTCATCCCGCCGGGCCCAGGCACGCTGAGGAGATCCACCACAGCGGCGCCCCACCCCGGCCGAAGTCCCCGGCCGACGCGCTCATGCTCGCCCCGAACGTGTGGCCGCACAACACCGTCCGCGGCGCGAGTGGCATGGTCTCGATCGCCGGCGTGCCCGTCACCGACATCGCCGCCGAGTTCGGCACCCCAGTCTTCGTGATCGACGAGGACGACTTCCGTTCTCGCTGCCGCGAGATCGCCGCAGCGTTCGGCGGTGGTGAATACGTCCGCTACGCCGCCAAGGCGTTCCTGTGCACCGAGATCGCCCGTTGGGTTGACGAGGAAGGCCTCTCCCTCGACGTGGCCAGCGGCGGTGAACTCGCCGTCGCGCTACACGCCGGGTTCCCGCCCGAGCGAATCGCCTTGCACGGCAACAACAAGTCGATCGACGAGCTGACCGCTGCCGTCAAGGCTGGCAGCGGCCACGTCGTGCTCGACTCGATGACAGAGATCCAGCGACTCGACGACATCGCCGCTGCCGCCGATGTCGTGCAGGATGTTCTCGTTCGGGTCACCGTGGGCGTGGAAGCCCACACTCACGAGTTCATCTCCACCGCCCACGAAGACCAGAAGTTCGGTCTGTCGCTGGCCAGCGGAGCGGCCATGGCCGCGGTGCGGCGCGTATTTGCCGCCGATCACCTGCGGCTGGTCGGCCTGCACAGCCACATCGGATCGCAGATCTTCGACGTCGCGGGGTTCGAACTGGCTGCGCACCGGGTGATCGGCCTGCTGCGCGACATCGTCGCCGAGTTCGGCGTCGACAGGACAAGCCAACTCGAGACGGTCGACCTCGGCGGCGGCCTCGGCATTTCGTACCTCCCGCAAGACGATCCGCCGCCGGTGCAAGACCTGGCCGCCAAGCTCGGCGCCATCGTCCGCAACGAATCTGCGGCGGTTGGGCTGCCCGCGCCGAGGCTGGTCGTCGAGCCCGGCCGCGCCATCGCCGGTCCCGGCACCATCACCCTGTACCAAGTCGGCACGGTCAAGGATGTCGCCGTCAGCGGGACCGCACACCGCCGCTACGTCAGCGTCGACGGCGGGATGAGCGACAACATCCGCACGTCGCTGTACGGCGCCGAATACGACGTCCGGTTGCTGTCTCGTACCAGCGACGCACCCCCAGCGCTGTCGCGCGTCGTCGGAAAGCATTGCGAGAGCGGCGATATCGTCGTGCGTGACACGTGGATGCCCGACGACATCAAACCCGGCGACCTGCTCGGCGTCGCGGCGACGGGCGCATACTGCTATTCCATGTCGAGCCGGTACAACCTGATAGGCCGTCCCGCCGTGGTGGCCGTGCGCGACGGGCGGGCCCGCCTGATTCTGCGCCGGGAGACGGTCGACGATCTGCTTAGTCTGGAAGTGAGGTAATCCATGAACGACGACGAGAAGCCGATCGGCGTAGCGGTGCTGGGGCATGGCAACGTCGGCAGCCAAGTGGTCCGCATCATCGAGGAGAGCGCCAGCGACCTCACCGCCCGCATCGGAGCGCCGCTGGTGCTGCGCGGCGTCGGAGTGCGGCGGGTGGCCGACGATCGCGGTGTCCCGGTCGATTTGCTCACCGACAACATCGAAGAATTGGTGGCCCGCGCCGACGTCGACATCGTCGTCGAGCTGATGGGGCCGGTCGAGCCCGCGCGCAAGGCGATCCTGGCCGCCCTTGAGCAGCGCAAGTCCGTCGTCACGGCGAACAAAGCGTTGATGGCCGTGTCCACCGGCGAACTGGCGCAGGCCGCCGAACACGCCCACGTCGACCTCTATTTCGAGGCCGCGGTCGCCGGTGCGATTCCCGTCATCCGCCCGCTGACGCAGTCTTTAGCGGGCGACACCGTGCTACGGGTGGCCGGAATCGTCAACGGCACCACCAACTACATCCTCTCGGAGATGGATAGCACCGGCGCTGATTACGCGTCGGCCCTGGCCGAAGCCAGCGCCCTCGGGTACGCCGAAGCGGATCCGACTGCCGACGTCGAGGGTTACGACGCCGCCGCCAAGGCCGCGATTCTCGCCTCGATCGCCTTCCATACCCGTGTCACCGCCGACGACGTGTACCGCGAAGGCATCACCAAGGTCAGCGCTTCGGACTTCGCGTCCGCGCGTGCGCTGGGCTGCACGATCAAACTGCTGGCGATCTGCGAGCGCCTCACCACCGATGAGGGGCAGCAACGGGTTTCTGCCCGCGTGTATCCCGCCCTCGTGCCGCTGGACCACCCCCTCGCGGCGGTCAACGGTGCATTCAACGCCGTGGTCGTGGAGGCTGAAGCCGCGGGCCGGCTCATGTTCTACGGACAGGGCGCGGGCGGCGCGCCGACCGCATCGGCGGTAATGGGGGATCTGGTGATGGCCGCCCGCAACCGTGTGCAGGGCGGCCGCGGGCCCCGTGAGTCGAAGTACGCCAAGCTGCCGATTTCGCCGATCGGCTTCATCCCCACCCGCTACTACGTCAACATGAACGTCGCCGACCGGCCCGGCGTGTTGGCTGCTGTCGCAGCGGAATTCGGCAAGCGCGAGGTCAGCATCGCCGAGGTCCGCCAGGAAGGCATGGTGGACGAGGGCGGCCAACGGTGTGGCGCCCGCATCGTCGTCGTCACCCATCGGGCCACCGACTCCGCATTGTCGGAGACCGTTGCGGCACTGGCCGACCTTGATGTGGTGCAGAGCGTGAACAGCGTGCTTCGGATGGAAGGCAGCGAATGAGCGATGAGCCGCTTGCGCGAAGAGCATTGAGCACGGCACCGCCCGCCTCGATCCACCAGCCCTGGCCTGGGCTGATCGCCGTATACCGTGACCGGCTGCCGGTGGAAGCCAACTGGACCGCGATCACGCTGCTCGAAGGCGGCACCCCGCTGATCCCTGCGCCGCGGCTATCCGAATACACCGGATGCACAGTGCATCTCAAGGTCGAGGGGCTCAATCCGACCGGCTCGTTCAAGGATCGCGGCATGACCATGGCCGTCACTGAGGCCGTGGCCCGGGGCCAGAAGGCCGTGCTGTGCGCGTCGACGGGCAACACGTCGGCGTCGGCCGCGGCCTATGCGGCACGGGCCGGCATCACGTGTGCAGTGCTGATACCGCAGGGCAAGATCGCGATGGGCAAGCTCGCGCAGGCGGTCATGCATGGGGCGAAGATCATCCAGATCGACGGCAATTTCGACGACTGCCTCGAGCTGGCCCGCAAGATCACCTCCGACTTCCCGACCGTCTCGCTGGTCAACTCCGTCAACCCGTTCCGCATCGAAGGCCAAAAGACCGCGGCGTTCGAGATCGTCGATGCGCTCGGCGTCGCGCCTGACGTGCACGCCCTACCCGTCGGCAACGCGGGCAACATCACCGCCTACTGGAAGGGTTACACCGAGTACCACCGCGACGGACTGTCCGACCGGCTGCCCCGCATGCTGGGCACGCAGGCAGCCGGTGCCGCGCCGCTGGTGCTCGGCAAGCCGGTGTCCGAGCCCGAGACCATCGCCACCGCGATCCGGATCGGCTCGCCGGCGTCGTGGACGTCGGCGGTCGAGGCGCAACAGCAGTCGAAGGGCCGTTTCCTTGCCGCCACCGACGAGGAGATCCTCGCCGCCTACCACCTGGTGGCGCGAACCGAAGGCGTGTTCGTCGAGCCGGCGTCAGCAGCCAGCATCGCCGGCCTGCTCAAGTCGATCGAGGACGGCTGGGTTGCCAAGGGCTCGACGGTGGTGTGCACGGTGACCGGCAACGGCCTCAAGGACCCCGACACCGCCCTGAAGGGCATGCCCACTGTCACGCCCGTGCCGGTCGATTCCGTCGCGGTGGTTGCAAAGCTGGGGTTGGTCTAGCACGTGGCGCAGATTCTGCCGGCCGGGTTGACGGCCGCTGCCGTCGTCGCGGCCTCCAGTGCCAATCTGGGGCCAGGCTTCGACAGTCTGGGTCTGGCGCTGAGTCTGTATGACGAAATCGTCGTTGAGACAACCGAATCCGGCCTCGCGGTCGAAGTGGAGGGTGAAGGCGCCGGCCAGGTTCGCCTTGATTCGACGCACTTGGTTGTGCGAGCGATCGAACATGGACTGCAGACGACTGGCGTCACGGCGCCCGGCCTGAACGTGCGCTGCCGCAACGGCATACCGCACTCTCGTGGACTCGGATCATCGGCCTCGGCGGTCGTCGGCGGGCTTGCCGCCATCAACGGCCTTGTGGCGCAAGTAGGTTCGGCAACGCTCGCGGAATCGGAGATGATCCAGCTGGCCAGCGAGTTCGAGGGCCATCCGGACAACGCGTCGGCTGCCGTCCTCGGCGGTGCGGTGGTGTCCTGGACCGAGCATGAGGGCGTGTTGCCGCGGTATGCCGCGGCGCCGCTGCGGCTGCACCCCGACATTCACCTGTTTCCGGCGATTCCCGAGGAGCGCTCGTCGACCGCCGAGACCCGCGTACTGCTTCCCGACCGGGTCAGCCACACCGACGCCCGGTTCAACGTCAGCCGCGCGGCACTGCTCGTCCTGGCGCTGACCGAGCGGCCCGATCTGCTGATGGAAGCGACGGAGGACGTGCTGCACCAGCCGCAGCGCGCAGCCGCCATGCCGGCTTCGGCGGAATACATGCGGATACTGCGGCGTTGTGGAGTTGCAGCGGTGCTTTCCGGGGCTGGTCCTGCGGTCATCGCACTGAGTCCCCTCCTAGAACTACCTGCAGCGGCCCTGGAGTACGGCACCGCCAACGGGTTCACCGTCAACAAGATGGCTGTCGGTGAAGGCGTCCGATGGACGTCGGGCGTGGCCGTTCGGAGCTGACATGCCGGTAACACGAGTCACATGCGAATCAGGGTGTTTCTTGCTTCCGGCCCCGAAGCGGGTTATCCTCGCTGTCGTCCAGCAATCGCAGCGTCTCTGCCTGCGCCGACACTAGGACGACCACCAATTCTTCTTGGGGATGACGGTTCGCCGCATACCGGCGAATCCCGGCGATCACCGTTGCAGAGGCAACGGTGGGACCTCCGCATTCAGCGCATCAGCTGAATGCCCGGGACCCTCGCGTCGACTCGATCAGCGAGGGATCAGAAAGGAAATCCGTGACTGAAACGGACCTCATCACGGCTGGTGGCAGCAACGAGAACGTCGAGCTGCCGCAGACCCAGACCGTGACTTCAGAAACTTCATCTCCCGCGGAAGCGGATGTGCCAAACGGCACGTCCACCGCGGAAACGGCTCCCACGGCCGACGTCGCATCCGGCGACCGTCCGGCGAGCCTGTCGACCATGGTGCTGCCCGAACTGCGTGCGCTGGCCAGGGAGATCGGCGTCGAGGGCGCTTCCGGGATGCGCAAGAGTGAACTCATTGCCGCCATCCGCGAGCGCCGCGGCGACTCCAACGGCCGTTCTCGTTCGGCGGCGGGCACTGACGCGAAGGACGCCGCAACTCCTGCGACCGATGTCGGCACCACCGATGCCGGCACGACCGAGCAGGCCACCGTCGACCAGCCACCGCAGCGCCGCGAGCGTCGCGCTGCCTCTCGTGGGACCGGCGCGCCCGGCGGCTCGGACGACAAGAAGCCGGAAGCCGCCCCGCAGGACAAGGCCGACACCGAACGTCAGCGGTCCGCAAAGCAGGACACCAAGCCCGACAGCGGCGACCAGCAGCAAGGCGATCAGGGCGGCCAGAACCGCGGCGACGACGACGGCGAGGGCCGTGGTGGCCGACGCGGCCGCCGGTTCCGTGACCGCAGGCGCCGCGAGCGTGGCGGCGAGGGCGGCGGCGGTGGCGAGCGCGACCGCGATACCGAGCTGCGTGAGGACGACGTCGTTCAGCCCGTCGCAGGCATCCTCGACGTGCTCGACAACTACGCGTTCGTCCGGACCTCCGGCTACCTGGCCGGCCCGAACGACGTCTACGTGTCGATGAACATGGTCCGCAAGAACGGCCTGCGCCGCGGCGACGCCATCACCGGCGCGGTCCGGGTGCCCAAAGAAGGTGAAGGCGGCGGTCAAAATCCGCGGCAGAAGTTCAATCCTCTGGTGCGCCTCGACACCGTCAACGGCGGACCGGTCGAGGACGCCAAGAAGCGTCCCGACTTCAACAAGCTCACCCCGCTGTACCCGAACCAGCGCCTGCGCCTGGAGACCACTTCCGAGCGTCTGACGACCCGCGTGATCGACCTGATCATGCCGATCGGTAAGGGCCAGCGCGCCCTGATCGTGTCGCCGCCGAAGGCCGGTAAGACCACGATCCTGCAGGACATCGCGAACGGGGTGGCCAAGAACAACCCGGAATGCCACCTGATGGTCGTGCTCGTTGACGAACGGCCTGAAGAGGTCACCGACATGCAGCGCTCGGTGAAGGGTGAGGTCATCGCCTCGACCTTCGACCGGCCGCCGTCGGACCACACCCAGGCCGCCGAACTGGCCATCGAGCGGGCCAAGCGCCTAGTGGAGCAGGGCAAGGACGTGATCGTTCTGCTCGACTCGATCACCCGGCTGGGCCGCGCCTACAACAACGCGTCACCCGCGTCGGGCCGCATCCTGTCCGGTGGTGTCGACTCGACCGCGCTTTACCCGCCCAAGCGGTTCCTCGGCGCGGCCCGCAACATCGAGGACGGCGGCTCCCTGACGATCATCGCCACGGCCATGGTCGAGACCGGGTCGACCGGCGACACGGTGATCTTCGAGGAGTTCAAGGGCACCGGTAACGCCGAGCTCAAGCTGGACCGCAAGATCTCCGAGCGCCGCGTGTTCCCGGCCGTCGACGTCAACCCGTCCGGCACTCGCAAGGACGAGTTGCTGCTCTCCGCGGATGAGTTCGCGGTCGTGCACAAGCTGCGCCGGGTGCTGTCTGGCCTGGATCCGCATCAGGCCATCGATCTGCTGATGAGCCAGCTGCGCAAGACCAAGACCAACTACGAGTTCCTGGTGCAGGTCTCCAAGACCGCCCCGGGCAACATGGACTCCGACTGACTTTGGCGATTTCGGCGCGCTAACGGACGCTAGGCGTCCGCATCCGCGCCGAAATCACACCGCCGGGTCGGCCCGCAGTCCGGGCATGACGTAGCGGCGCACCAGCGCCGCCACGGCATCGGCGTCAGTGGGATCAAGTGTGTCGCCAGGAACGGTGGCGAGGGACAGCAGTACGCGTGCCACCCATTCCGACGCTTCGGCGATGTCGGAGTCCTGGTGGATCTCACCGCGGTCGCGCGCAGCGATCAGATAGCGCGACCAGAAGTCGGCCAGATCGGGGACCAGCCCCTGCACACCCGCCCCCGCGCAGGCGGCGAATTCCTCGGGTTCATCGAGTCGCAGCTTCATCAGTAGCGCGCCAGGATCGTCGTAGGCGGTTCGCCCGCGCACAATTCCCGCGGCGATCTGGCGATCCAGGCCCTCGATCTGCTCGAGGATCGCGTGTGCCTCGGACCAGTACGCGTCGTTGAGGCGCACGATCGCGGCACCCATCAGTGAGACCTTGTCGGGAAAATGCCGGTACAGCCAGCCGCGCGACACCCCAGCGACCTCGGCCACCTCGGACACCGTCGTCGAGCGAATTCCCTTGGCGCGCAAGCAGACTTCCGCCGCATCGATCAGGCGATCGCGCACCTTCTTGGTGGCGGTACCGCTCGTCACCCGTTGGTCTCCTCGTCCCTTGCGTCCGCCCCTTCCGGGCGGTCAGAGCATTGTGTCATCGTAGACACTTTTTCGGATCTGTTCACAGGGCTGAGCGTGGCGCTGATGCGGCCGGCGGAGGAATAGCCGTCCTCTGGCGCGCGTTTAGGCTGCTGACGGTTGAGCTGGCATAATGGACCGTCGACCCTCGGTTCCGGTTCACGCCGATACCTCTACTTCGTGGAGGGGCGACCCGGGCCCACGATTGAAGAGGAAACCATGAAATCAGGTATTCACCCTGACTACGTCGAGACCACGGTGCACTGCGGCTGTGGCAATACGTTCACCACGCGAAGCACGAAGACCAGCGGACAGATCGTCGTCGAGGTCTGCTCGCAGTGCCACCCGTTCTACACCGGCAAGCAGAAGATCCTCGACAGCGGCGGCCGCGTGGCCCGCTTCGAGAAGCGCTACGGCAAGCGAGCCGGGGCGAGCGCAGCGACGGGACAAACCAAGGCTGCTGCCGACAAATAGCTGGCTTCCCGACGCCCGATCTGACGCGCGAGCGCAGGCCGGGCGTCGGTTTGCGTTTCGGGGAAGGAGGGCGACATGACCGACACCGGCCCGGCCATCAATGCGCTGCTGTCCGAGCAAGCCGACCTTGAACGTCAGCTCGCCGACCCGAATCTGCACGCCGATCCGGCAGCGGCCCGCAAGGTCGGCAAGCGGTTCGCCCAGGTATCGCCTATCGTCGCGACCTACCGCAAGCTGGAAGCCGCCCGGGGAGACCTCGAGGCGGCCCGTGAGCTGGCCGTCGACGACGAATCGTTCGCCGCCGAGGTGCCCGAGCTCGCCGCCAAGGTCGACCAGCTGGAGACGCAGCTGGGCGACCTGCTGGCTCCGCGCGATCCGCACGACTCCGACGACATCGTGCTCGAGGTGAAGTCGGGGGAGGGCGGCGAGGAGTCCGCGTTGTTCGCCGCCGATCTGGCCCGCATGTACATCCGCTACGCCGAGCGGCATGGCTGGACCGTCACGATGCTCGGCGAGACCACATCGGACCTCGGCGGCTACAAGGACGCGACGCTGTCCATCAGAAGCAAGGGCGACGCTGTCGACGGCGTCTGGTCGCGGCTGAAGTTCGAAGGGGGGGTGCACCGCGTGCAGCGGGTGCCGGTCACCGAGTCGCAGGGCCGTGTGCACACGTCGGCGGCGGGCGTGCTCGTCTATCCAGAACCCGATGAGGTCGAGGAAGTCCAGATCGACGAGTCCGACCTGCGCATCGACGTTTACCGGTCGTCGGGCAAGGGCGGCCAGGGCGTCAACACCACCGACTCGGCCGTGCGAATCACCCACCTGCCCACCGGCATCGTGGTCACCTGCCAGAACGAACGCTCGCAGCTGCAGAACAAGGCCCGTGCACTGCAGGTGCTCGCCGCGCGACTCCAGGCGCTTGCCGAAGAGCAGGCGCAGGCCGACGCCTCCGCCGACCGCGCCAGCCAGATCCGCACGGTGGACCGCAGCGAACGCATCCGCACGTACAACTTTCCGGAGAACCGGATCGCCGATCACCGGATCAACTTCAAGGCTCACAACCTCGACCAGGTGCTCGACGGCGACCTGGATGCGCTCTTCGATGCGCTGGCCGCTGCCGACAAGCAGTCCAGGCTGCAGCAGGCATGACCCGGCTCCGCCAGGTGATCGACGACGCCGCGGTGGCGCTGGCCGAGGCGGGGGTCGGATCGCCGCGCACCGACGCCGAATTGCTCGCTGCCCACGTGGCAGCCACCGACCGCGGTCACCTCGCCTTCGCGGACACCGGCCCAGAGTTTCGCGAGCGCTACAACCAGCTGGTCGCCGATCGCGCCAAGCGGGTGCCGCTGCAACACCTCACCGGTGCAGCGGCGTTCGGCCCGGTGACCGTACACGTCGGTCCCGGCGTTTTCATACCCCGACCGGAGACCGAGTCATTGCTGGAATGGTCGCTCGCCCAACCACTTTCACAGCGCCCGGTCATCGTCGACCTGTGCACCGGCTCCGGCGTGCTCGCGCTGGCGCTTTCGAAGCACTGGTCCGGAGCCCGCGTTATTGCCGTCGACGATTCCGAGGACGCGCTGGCCTACGCCCGTCGCAACACCGCTGGAACGCCCGTCGAACTCATCCAAGTCGACGTCACCCAGGCTGGCGTGCTTGCCGAGCTCGACGGCCGGGTGGACCTGGTCGTCGCCAACCCGCCGTACATTCCCGACGGCGCAGCCCTGGAACCCGAAGTGGCCGAACATGATCCGCCGCACGCGCTGTTCGGCGGGCCGGACGGGATGGCCGTCATCGATCGCATCGTCGAGCTGGCCGCGCGGCTGTTGCGCGACGGCGGTCGCTGTGCGCTGGAACACGACGACACCACATCGGCCCTCACCGTCGAAGCATTCACCCGCACAAAGCGATTCGTCGACATCACCGCCCGACACGATCTGACCGGCCGGCCCCGGTTCGTCACCGCGGTCCGCGGCGGGTGAGAGGCTGACGCCATGACTTCCCGAAGGCGACCGCGAGTGAGGATCGCAGCGAGGCCCCCCTTGATGGAGCGAACCGCGAGCTCCCGCCCGAAGCGAGGACCGGAGCGAGTGGGAGTCGAGGCATGACAGAGGTGTTTGACTGCACCGATGCCGTGCAGCGGGAGACGGGCGTCGCGTCGGCGATCAGTGCCCTCAAGGGCGGTCGGCTTGTCGTGCTACCCACCGACACCGTCTACGGCATCGGCGCGGATGCCTTCGACAACGACGCCGTCGCCGCCCTGCTGTCGGCGAAGGGGCGTGGCCGCGACATGCCGGTCCCCGTGCTGGTGGGTTCGTGGCACACGATCGACGGCCTGGTGTACACGGTTCCGCACAGCGCCCGCGAGCTCATCGAGGCGTTCTGGCCCGGTGCATTGAGTCTCGTGGTGCGCCAGGCCCCGTCGCTGCAGTGGGACCTCGGCGATGCACACGGCACGGTGATGTTGCGCATGCCGCTGCACCCGGTCGCGATCGAACTGCTGCGTGAGGTTGGGCCAATGGCGGTGTCGAGCGCCAACATCTCCGGCCGTCCCGCGGCCATCACCGTCGAGGATGCACGGAATCAACTCGGCGACCTCGTCGAGGTGTATCTCGACGCGGGACCCTCGGAACAACAAGCGGCGTCGACGATCGTCGACCTCACCGGCGCGCATCCGCGCGTCCTTCGGCAAGGACCGGTCACGGTGGGGGCCATCGCGAAGGTCCTCGGCGTGGAACCCGATTCGCTCACGGACTGACCAGGTTCGCCTTCACGTTCGTCCAGTACGGTTGCGCCAATGGTGAGTGCCGTGGCGATAGTGACTTCCCCAGTCGCTTCGCTCCTACCCTCCGAAGGACTGCTCCCGCTCTCCGATCGGGGCGCGGGTGTCCCGCTGCGCGAGCTTGCACTCGTGGGGCTGACAGCGGCGATCATCACCTACTTCGCGACCGGCTGGGTCAGGGTGCTGGCCAGACGGCTCGGCGCCGTCGCATATCCACGCGAGCGCGACGTCCACATGCAGCCGACACCGCGCATGGGTGGTCTGGCGATGTACACCGGCGTGGTGGCGGCCGTCTTGTTGGCGTCGCAGCTGCCCGCGCTCACCCGCGGCTTCGTCTATTCATCCGGCATGCCCGCCGTCGTCGTCGCGGGCGGACTCATCATGGCCATCGGCCTGATCGACGACCGCTGGGGGCTGGACGCGTTGACGAAGTTCGCCGGTCAAATCACTGCCGCCAGTGTGCTTGTCACGATGGGTGTCGCGTGGAGCGTGCTCTACATCCCGATCGGCGGCGTGGGCACCATCGTGCTGGACCAGGTGTCGTCGATCCTGCTCACGCTCGCGTTGACGGTGGCGATCGTCAACGCGATGAACTTCGTCGACGGCCTCGACGGGCTGGCCGCCGGGCTCGGGCTGATCACCGCGTCGGCCATCTGCATCTTCTCGGTGGGACTGCTGCGTGACCACGGCGGCGATGTCCTCTTCTATCCGCCTGCGGTGATTTCCGTCGTGCTCGCCGGCGCGTGCCTAGGCTTCCTGCCGCACAACTTTCACCCCGCGAAGATCTTCATGGGCGACTCCGGCTCGATGCTGATCGGGCTCATGCTCGCCGCGGCATCCACCACCGCAGCGGGCCCGATCTCGCAGAACGCGTACGGGGCGCGCGACGTTTTCGCTCTGCTGTCACCGTTCCTGTTGGTGGTCGCGGTGATGTTCGTACCGATGCTCGACATGCTGTTGGCCGTCATTCGCCGGACCCGTGCGGGCGTGCATTTCTCGACGCCGGACAAGATGCACTTGCATCACCGGTTGCTGCAGATCGGTCATTCGCACCGGCGGGTGGTACTGCTCATCTATCTGTGGGTGGGCATCGTCGCGCTCGGTGCGGCGAGCACCATTTTCTTCGACCCGCGCTACACCGGAGCCGTCATGTTGGCCGCGATTCTGGTGGCGATCGTGGTGACTCTGATCCCGCTTCTGCGCCGCCGCGACGACCCCTTCGAGGAAATGTACGACAAAAAGTAGTAGGCGCCGTTTTTCGCCTCTAACCATGTGTTAGGGTGCAGGCAGAACCCGAAATAACCTCGCGGGTTGCCGGCCCCCGGGCCGTCGGTTCACCGCCGATCGGCACGGAACAACGACCGACAAAAGGGAGCTGCCCCTTGGGTGATTCCAGCGAGCAAGTCGCCCTCCGATACGCTCGGGGCGCCACTCACAGGAACTACGGGATCATTCGGCGACTCCATATGACCGCGGGATTGAGGTGAAGCAGTGACGACGCCAGCGCAAGACGCGCCGTTGGTGTTTCCGTCCGTTGCTTTCCGTCCGTTGCGCCTGCTCGCAATCTGTGTCGTGTTCGCCGGACTTGTGACGCTGGCCGCGGGACTGCTCGGCCATGTGATGGTCGGCGTCTTCTTCGGCGTTGGGCTCGCCGTGGGTTTGCTCAACGCCGTGCTGGTGCAGCGCTCGGTTGACGCCATTACGGCCGAGGCGCATCCGCTGAAACGCAAGATGGCGCTGAACTCCGCCACCCGCCTGTTGGTGATGACGGTCATCGGGCTGACGATCGCGTTCATCTTCCGGCCGCAGGGCCTCGGCGTCGTGTTTGGCATGGCGTTGTTCCAGGTACTCCTGGTGCTTTCCACGGCGCTGCCGGTGATGAAGAAACTGAAGGCCGGTAGCCCAACCAACACGGGCGGACTCGAAGGGGAGGCCACACCGCAATGAACGAGACGATCCTCGCCGCCGAATCCGGAATCCAGGTCGGCCATCACACGGAGGCTCACTGGTTCGGGCTGACGGTCAACACGGACACGGTGCTGGCCACCGCGATCGCCGCGGTGATCGTGATCG
>Ga0126307_10001492_pt1 | contig 15448 bp, 18 predicted proteins | sample Plot28_FD_89955 | JGI IMG/M metagenome (GOLD analysis project Ga0126307, IMG submission 89955) | Serpentine soil microbial communities from UC McLaughlin Reserve, CA, USA - Plot28 | ecosystem: Environmental > Terrestrial > Soil > Grasslands | place: USA: UC McLaughlin Reserve, Lake County... | reverse complement strand
ATAATAATAATAATGATTTTGATTCTCTTCAATATAGTAATGTAATAAGTTGTGCTTATACTATGATTAAAGTAGTCCAAGAAGGTCTAAATCCCATTTTGAATCAATACGATTATCCTGATTTAAAAGTAAGGATAGGAATTGATGTTGGAGAAATTGCGGTAGTCAAATATGGGTTGGATATAGAGAAATTTGAAAATAAGGTATTAAAACGTCCTCATCTTGATCTTATAGGATATACTATTAGTATAGTGGTAAAGATGACTTCCCGTGCTCAACCTGATCACATGGTAATTGGTGAAGAAATTTTTGAGAAATTGGATAACAATCGAAAAGATGTTTTTAACCAATTACCTAATAATCCTGAAATTTGGAATTATACAACAGAAGCAACAGGAAAGATATATGGTCTTTATGAAAATATAAAATAACTATTATATAGCAATCAGCGATCAGATTTACAAATAATTATTAATACAAATTATCTTTCTTTGATATCAAAAGAAAATTGTGTCTTTTACAAAGAACTATACAAATAAAATATACTTTGATTTATTTTACTAATAATATTGGAAACTAAATTGCTAAATGATGATATACTAATATCATTTTTTGATATAGTATATAAAATTGATAAATAAGATGGTATGGTATGGATGTACCATTGTTAATATGTCAAAGGATGTTAATTCAAAATATATAGAAATTCTAAATGAAATGTTAACTGCTGAAAACGCTGCAATAGATAGAATACACTCAAGATTAAATACTCCATTACAAGAAATAAAAGAACAATTGCAACATCATTTAAAAGAAACATAAAACCAGCAAGATAGATTACGTCAACTCATTACAAACCTCAGTGGAGAGCCAACCGATGCTAAAGCTGATTTACCAAACCAAAATTAATGCCACCCACTACTATGATAATGAAAAAAGCTATCACCGATACTTTTAAATCAATAAAAGATGATAAGACAGATAATCCCCTGTCTGAGGAGATGGAATTAATGGAAATAAAACAAGATGCAATTGTGGAAAGTGCAGAAGTAGTAGGATAATGAAGCATTAATAGCAATAACACAAAAATCTAATATTTTACCTCAGAATGACATCATCCCTCTCTTAAAACAAAGTTTACAAGAATAGGAATCTATGAAACAATGGTATAGAGAAAATACTCTCCTAGCAATTGATAAGTTATGGCCAAACATTAAGTCAGCATTCGTGAAATCTTAAATAAAATATATATATGCATTAACTTTTTATTTCTGTTATTTTATAGCCTACTTTAACATTTCATTGTAAATCTTAATTTAAACCTCTATTTTTTATTTACAAGTAAGTGTGTATACATAAATTTATTTATTGTATTTAGTAAGTTCTTAAAAATCTAATATTGATAAAAGTTACAAAATTCTAAAAACACTTTAATAAATGCTAAAATAAAGATAAATGATATATCCATTATATATATAACAAAGTGCTTTAAGTAATATTATCCATTTACATTTATGGTACTTAGTAACTGCAATAATGACAATGAGGCAAATTTTTTATCCTTAGCATTGCTACATAATTTATCAAATAATTATGCTTGTTTATTCTCAAAGTACTATCTCCCTTATTATACTTTATTTAACAAAATTATAATAGATCATACAAATGAGTTTTTCAATAATAATACCTTCAACTGGTCTCCATATCTATTAAACTATTCTTTCGACAAATGGATAAAAACAACCAATACCAAGTCTCATAATCAATTAAATGAATTTATTGATCCATTTAAAGAATATATTGAAATCTAATTAATTGTAATGCTTTTTGTATTTTTGTTATAAATTATTTTTTTCTTTATAAATATGCCAGAAATATTCTAGAACCTTTTTCTGAAAGTTGAATAATATTCTCTATTGTTATAGTAACTTTTATAATTTGGCTCACATTATTGTCTTAAACAAATATAAACTATAAGAAGTAAAGTTATATTCTATTAATCTAAAGATAAAAATTTTAGTTATAGCATTTTGGAAAGATCTCATCTTACTATGACAAAAGTTTTTCAAAAGTGTTTTTTTCAATATATAATTAATTAAAAATATCATTTAAAATTTTTTGATGAAATAACTCTTACTAAAATATTTATTTATAATCAGATAGTTGTATAGATATGACTTCTAAAGTTCCTCCATTACAAATTCAACAACAACTTTCAAAAGAAGCAAACTATGGATGTATTGTTTGTGGGTGTCCGATATTGGAATTTATAGATATAGTAAATAAAGAATCTCAAATTTCAGCTTTTTTACCTGAAAATATGGTAGCTATTTGTCCATCAGATTATATCAAATATGTTGATGGAGAAATTTCTGAATCATCTCTACGCAATGCAAAAATAAATCCATACAATAAAGTTCATACAGAAAATGCCTTTACTATAGAACAGCATAATGAACTTAACGATTTAATTGTAAAAGTAGGTAAATGTACATTTGTAAATATATCACGAATTATTGTGGTAGATGATTTTGATATTATATCGATAAAGAAAGAAGAATATGAAGGTAAAAATTATATTTTTTTAGATATTAATTTTTTTAACAAACTAAATAATTTAATTGCAATAGTGCTTCAAAATCGTTGGTCTGCAGAAAAAAGTAGAGATTGGCAAATAAATTATAAATCAAAACATTTGATTATAAAAAATCAAAAACAAAATATACTATTTGAATTAATGATACAAAACAATGAAATTATTATAATTGGAGAGGGTATGTTCTATAATGGATATCCTCTAAAAATTACTAATGATCAAATACTTTTTGATAATCAAGAGATTGCATTGGATATAAAAGGAACCGTATTAAAGAATTATGAAATAGGAATTACAGCTGAGACCTTAAATAAAAATTCATTTTTTTATTAAAGTATTTGAAATATTTTATTTATTCACTTGTAATCTAGGAATTATTATTATCATTCTAAGAAAATGAATTTTATAATAATTATATCAAGGGTTTTAAAACATCTTAAACTATGGCTTTAAAAGAATTTAATAATTCAAGAGAAAATGGACCATATGTATAATAGTACAATAAAATAAATCATATATTAGACAATAATCTTAAGGTAGCTCTACTAGTTCCACCTTGGATAAAGATCCCCTTCTCCTGCATTGTATGATCAGCTACGTAGACGAACTAGCATGGCTATGTCACCTTAGGGTTGCTCCCTCCCGGACCTCGCCCCTTTCGAGGATTAACAGTCAAGACCATACCTTCGTATAGCTCGCTGCTCATAACCATCCGGTTCGGCGTAGCTTCATCTCAACAATATAGGCAGGTAATCCTTATCCAAAGATTTACCTAGTAGTTACTGATCCTAGCATAAAGCCGATTTCTAGAATGGGGCACGGCTAGCACCCCAATCCTACCTACCACTATGTATATTGTACTTTTGCATTATAAACCTTAATTTCAAATTTAATATATAATTTAAAATAAGAAAGAAAAATCATAGCCCTCAAGAATGGATCGGATAACTTGCCAAGGAAATTGTTGTAAAAGACCATGGTATGCCAACTATTTTCTCTATGTTATAATTGAGTAAGAATATACATACAGTATAAATTATTTAAAAATTTGATATAATTGTTGTTAATAAAAGAATAAAGCCCATAGCCTAATCTAAAACTAGATGTATTTATTATTAGGCAAGGCTATGGACGTACTTTGGATGCAATTTGATGTTTTTTTCTGATTAACATATAATATATTCAACAAATTATTTAGTAATTTTAGATAAATTTATTTTAAAAACCATAGCCCTCGTTTAGGAGATGATAGATGTATGTGTGTAGAAGGCTATGGTATGAATTTTTTATTGGTTAAGGATTTTCATTTTCAAGATCGTCTTGGTTGATATAGAAAAAGGTTATACATGCTTTATAATAATTGGAGATAATTTATTAATAAAAGAAAAGGAAAAAGCCATAGCCTATTATTAGTGTCAAGCCTTTCTATAGAAAATTAGATTATGGTATGACTTTTTCAATAATATTTAATATATTTTATTAGATAATCATAATTTTGAAATAAAATACTTTAAATTTTACAAATTTATTGTTGTAATTTAGTCAATTAAGATATACTATATTTCTTTATATTATTATTCATTTTGTTACTAAAGTTTGAGAACTAACATTATTATTATTGAATCTAAAACATTTTATTATGAAAATTAACTAGTAGATACTTTCAATATATTATTATTGATTCTTTATTAAGTATATAATTCACTAGTAAGTGCTTATGAATTATTATCATTTTACAATAACTATCATAATCTTTACCTTATTATCCATAGGGTTAGTGTATGCAGAAGAAAGTAATACTATTGATGCTAATGGTGTTCAATTAAATTTAGATAAAACACCTATAACCATAGAAAAAAAGTCTACTTCCTCTTTCAATATTGCAGTTGCAGCAGATTGGGGATGTAAAGAGGATGCTAAAAAGACATCAAAAAATATCCAAGAAAAGAACCCTGAACTTGTAATTGCAGCAGGTGATCTAAGTTACAAAGGACAAGGAGATTGTTGGACAAATATAATTTCACCATTTGAATCAAAATTAAAGGTATCAATGGGTGACCATGAATATCATGATACAGAAGGTGGAAAGATAGGTGTAATGAATGAATATTTGAACCCATTGAATTTAGCAAAAACATATTATTCATTTGATTTGAATAATGTTCATTTTGTTTTTATGGATCCTTATTTAGATTATAGACCTGGCTCAGAACAATATCAATCCATTGAAAATGATTTAAAAACTGCTTCTACCAATCCGAAAATAGATTGGACATTTGTTGTAGAACATATCCCGATGTATTCTTCACCTTCCAAACATCCTGCTGATTCTACTATTAGAGATACATATCATCCACTTTTTGATAAATATGGGGTAGATTTAGTATTTAGTGGAGACAATCACAATTATCAAAGAACTTTTCCATTAAAGTATAATAATCAAGGTAGTGATAGTTCAAATAATCCTATTATATCTAATAACGATCAAAATAAGTATAACGAAGATAATGGAGTGATTTACCTAATAACAGGAACTGCAGGAAGATCTCTTTATGAGATAAAAAAACATGCACCATTTGTTGCAAAACAAGATGATAAAGACTTTGGATTTCTAAATATTGATATTGATAATCAAAATTTAAAAGGAACTTTTTTTAAAAATGAAAATCAAAAAGGAATTATTAATATAGGCTTTCCAAATAACCAAATAGCAGATCACTTTACAATTTCAAAGACAGATAAATCCTATAATAAAGTGACATAAAGAATTTAATTAGAATCAAAAAATATTTTTTATTAAAAAAGGAGAGTTTTTTCTTAAATTAAGAAAAAAGATTCTTAATGTTATATTAGCCTACTAAACCATGTGTGATATAATTCCATTCACTTATTTGCATTCCAAAATCTTCTAATGCTACTTTTTTAACCACTCTCTGGAATTCTTCCTCTTGATTCATTATAAAGAGGGATTTCAATTGGTCTTCCTGAACCATTACCACCAAATGAACAAACAGTGGTCATGTTTGATTTGCCTCTTAGTAAGAAAATAACGGATCGTTTACATAAATAAACAAAATATATTGCCTAAACAAATTAATCTTTTAATAGACAAATTGAACTAAATTACTATTTTAGAGTAATATTCATTTTATTAAACATAAATATAAAAAATCTACTATTACAACTTTATATCAAAAGAATCTTTATTCATCAGTCGGATTTCAGATATATTTACAATAGTATAACGAAGTATTGAATAAATCAAAGAATATTTCATTATTTTTAATTTTAATATTAATAGTTGGAACAATTGCTGCAATTCTTCCATCATCATCTTTTACGAAAGAAATACATGCCTTATCTGACTATGGACTGATGAGAGATGATTATAATACAAAGTATTTACAATATAATAAAGAACATATTGACTGTACCAATTTTAACCTAAATGGCAATGGATTGGATGTTAACACAATTCCAGAATCTTTGAGTGGTTTATTAGCATCTCAAGGAGAAACAGATTCAGAGATTGGTATTAGTGCATATGGCATAGATGAAAATAGATTTGGTTCTTATCATAAAGATTTTGTCTATAAGTGCTTGAATAACAATGATAATCACTTAATTATTTCTCCAACCCCCGCCAAATCCACCACCTCTACCATCACCATGTGAAATAACAGTTGATACGATAACTGAGGTAGTTGATCCATCTGGTATAGCCTATGACCCTGTTAATCAAAGAATGTATGTTGCGAACTCTTTTGTCGACGGTACTGTCTTTGTAATTGATACAAACACCAACACAGTAACAGGTGTACCTATTCCAGTAGGAGATTTCCCAGTAGGTATAGCATATGATTCTGCTAATGAAAGAATGTATGTAGCTAACAGAGGTGATGGTACAGTCTCTGTAATAGATACTAACACTAACACAGTTATAGATACAATTCCAGTAGGAAGTGTACCACAGTTCTTAGCCTATGATCCTATAAACAAAGAATCTATGTTGTTAATACTCTAAGCAATAATGTCTATGTAATTGATACCGTTACAAATACTGTAATAGATACAAATCCAACCACGACAGCAATAGATCCAATTACAGTAGGAAATGTCCCCATAGGTATAGCATATGATTCTGCTAATGAAAGAATGTATGTGACTAATGGTGATGGTACAGTCTCTGTAATAGATACTAACACCAACACAGTTATAGATACAATTCCAGTAGGAGATAATCCAAATAATATAGCATATGATCCAGTAAATGAAAGAATGTATGTAAGTAGAACAGGTGAAAGTAGTGTCTCTGTAATTGATACCAACACCAACACAGTAACAGGTGCACCTATTCCAGTAGGCACTCAACCATTTGCTATAGCCTATGACCCTGTTAATCAAGATATGTATACTCTTAATTTCGGTGATGGTACTGTATCGGTAATTGATACCGACACTAACACTGTAATCGATACAATTCGAGTAGGAGATCAACCAACAGGTATAGCCTACGATTTGATAAATCGTAGAATATATGTGACTAACATTGATGATGATACTATTTCTGTCATAAATCTATGCCCTCGTCCTGAACTACAACAACAACAACAAGGAACAAATGACATTGTTACTACTACTGCCAACAACAACAATGATAATACTATCCTAAAAAGTGTAATTCAACAAAAAGAGGAGCAAAAACAAATAGAAGAAGTAGAACAAAAGATACAAACAACAAATAATATAATTCAACCAAAAGATATTACTACAAAGGATACTACTACCATTAAAAATATACTTGAACAGAAAGAGGAGCAAAAACTAGCAGAAGAACAAAAAATACAAAAAAGTATTGTAATGTCACCACCATCACTTCCATAGAATACAATCCCTATCCCAATCTTATAAAGAACAGAATAATATGTATTGGAGGTGATAGCCCATATACGGTTGCAGTAAGAGACTTTAATAGAAAGATAAACCAAAATAACTTTTTTTGTACAGAAAGAAATGTTAAATTACAAAAATAGTCAAGTTATACAAAATGCAATTTGTTATTTAAAGTAAAAATATAAAAGTTTCAAGTGCATATATATATGCAATAATTGACCATAGATCAGCAAAATTCTGAATTTGTTCTTATTAGTCTTAGTCATATTTATTTATATGAATATGTCATAATATGTCAGGTTTCAGTAATAAATTAATATGATAAGCAAACAACAGTATGAGGCACAATTGCAGCAAGTATTTAGACTATTACTTGAAAATAAAAGTCAAGAAGAAATAGCAAGAGAACTTCATATTTCTACTCGTACAGTTGCCAGATACTCTCAACGTATCGAAAACAGGTATGGAGAAATGCAAAGACAAAAAACATATGATACAATCTTTTTGGAATCCCAACTCTTTAAAAATAGATTGCTAATATTGTACAAGGCATTAGAAACTGAAGTAATATCTGATAAAACGTCACGTACTGAAAAGGCAAAGTGTGCTGAAGTTGCTGCCAACATTGCTATAGATATTCTTAAATTAGAAAATGAGGGAATCAAAGCGGTTAAAGATTTAACAGCAAAAAATATACAAGGAAAAAATATTCTAGACAACCTTCGCAATCAATCTAAAAATAATGAATCTAATATTAATAAAAGTTACAAAAAATAATATGTAAATATTATTATTCTTCTTAGTCTTCACCACTGAATAAACTATAACCTCTCAAAATTATAAAAATTCTTAATATCTTTCTCATTTGTTGGATCTTGCGCATAACTTAAACAGGATATGCTATCTTCCAACTCCTCTTTAAACCAACCTGATTCTTTCATATATTGGCAGAACTCAACTTTATCGGATATACTAAATTCTCCTGCTAAATCTAACACTTCACCTATCTTTTTTTCTGTTTCCTCTTCATCATCGCCATCTTCATCTTTATCTTTCGAAGTAGCATCTACAAATGCTAAAGAAAATATCGCTATTAGACTAATTGATAGTGCTAATAATAGTAATCTATTCAATAAATTGCTATAGAAATATCAGATATAAAATAGAGAATAAACTTTTTTCTGAATATTTTTCTTATCTTAGCATTAAGCACATTAGAAGTAAATAATCTCTTATGCGATGATATGCTATTTCTCTTTAGAGAGAAAAAAATTATAAAAAAATTTTCAGTATTAAAATGAATAAAATCTTTATTATCTCTATTATCCTCTAATCATTCCCTTATTAAATTATATAGTATATGTTACTAAATGATTCTTCGTATTCTAAATATACTTAAAACATTATTTAACAATCATGCACAAGTCAATATTATTTTTGTTAAGTTCATTGGTAATGTTATTACCATTTGGTACTAACATGAGCAATTCAAATGTAATGGCTATTCCAGAAAATGAGGATTACACAGATCAATACATGAGATATACAATGGATATCGTAAATGATTACGAAGATGGATCTTCATATTCAAATGATGGTGGCTATGATTCAGAAGACCATCATATGTTAATGAGCATAAATACAAATCTAAAGATAGAGATAGTAGTAGTATCAGCATAAACAAATTAAATTGTAATAATAACAATGTAAATATCAACGGTAATAATACTGGAGATATCAATGTTGGTAATAGTGGTAGATCAACAGGCTCAAGCCCAGGAACTGATGAAGGATACATAGGCGTTGGTTCATTAGGTGGAAATTATGGTGAAGGATACAATAAGCAGAAAGATCAAGGCTTTGAATGTATAATTAACAACAATAACACTAACACCAATGTAGTAACAGGCGGTGACGGCAATGTAACAGATGGTAATGTAATAGAACCACAAACCTGTGAAGAATGTTTCAGAGCATTTTTAACTGAAGATCAGATTGATGTCCTAATAGGATCAGCAACCTTAGAAGGTTACTGTGATGCTATTGAGTCGGGAAATCTTGATGAAAATGATATTCGAGCAGATTTAACAGGTGATGCATCAATGGCTGATATTGATGCTATAATAGAATGTTTACAGAATTTGGAGATTTTGCCTCTTTAAGTCACAAAATACATATATCTTTTTTTAAACAAGAAGAGGAACCAATTACTGTGAATTCAGCCTAAAAACTATATTAATCATTTATTATTTTAAGAGATTTATTAAATAATTAATAATGATGATATACCGTTTATACCTTCCAGTACCATTTCCTTGATTTCATTTACTTTAGGCTAGCACAAGAATTAACAATAGGAAGAAAAGTAAGATCCTTTATCAAGTTTTAGATCGCAAAACTTAAATGAAAATTATATTTGATCGAAGATAAAAAACCTTCTGCTATAGAGTATGATGAAATCAATGGCAAAGATGTTTTTAAAAAGTAATAGGAATTTAGATTATGAGCCAATGGTTGACACTTTTTTATTATGATAAATCACCAAAGAATCTGAAATCAATACTATTTGATCTTATTGATTAGGGGGAAGAAGAAAGTTTCTCTTCTGTTTTAGGTTTGGCATTATCTTCTGCCGTACATCCTGTAATTTCGTCACCTTCCACTGTATTAAAATCTATAACTTGATCAAATTGGTCACAGATAAAAGTATCTGCACCTATACCACCAATTAATTCATCTATTCCTTCCCCACCATCAATTGTATCATTTCCTTCTTTTCCATCTATTTCATCATCGCCTCTTCCACCATATATCTTATCATTTCCTTCTCCCCCATCTATTTTGTCATTATCTCTTTCGCCGCTAATTCTATCATTTCCTTCTTCTCCCTTTAATTTATCATTACCAAATTCTCCATTGATTATATCATTTCCTTTTCCACCATATATTTTGTCATTTCCCCTCCCACCGTATAATGTATCATAGCCTTCATTTCCTTCTATTGTATCGTCTCCTTCTCCACTTTTTATCTTATCGTCACTAAGTGTCCCTTCAATAGTAACATCGACTTTAGGTTTGATAATTGGTGGTGGTTCATTCATTGATTGAAATAATGTTGTATTTGTTAAATTGGTATTAGAAGTAGAATTCAATATGGAATCATTATTTTCAATTTCTCCATCAACACTAAATGATATTAAATTTTGTATAGGTAATGCTAAAGATATTATTATTAAAAATAGAAATAGTGGAATAAAGTGGATTTTAATCATTCTTTTATAATATGAATATATCAAAATTAAGTCTTCAATTTGATTCTTTCAAAGAAGATTCTATAAAATAGATATAGAAATGATTATTAAGAAGAATTATTTAGTTATTTGTACCATATAATAAATAATTTGCCAATTTATAAATAAAATAGATAGGAACTTTATATTCAAATAAATTTTTGTTGCTGATTGTTCAACCTTGATTTTTTATATTTTTGATATAATAGTAAAAGATGAGAATCTTCAAATGCTTTCACTTTATCACCAGTATCCTCCTCTATGTATATATTAAATGGTGATTTTTGTCATGGTTTTAGAGTGTATGGATCTGCATAAGTAAAATCAGTTCCTATTAAATCACCTTTTTTATTAAACAAATTAAAATTAAGTTGCACAAATTCAGCGGTTCCATTTCCAATATTTTTTACCTGACCAATAATATTATCAGTATATCTATCGCTCTTATACTTCTGCTCTATTAGAATTATTTTAGCCTTAGTATTAGAAGAAGAATCTTCATTATCTTCTACTAAAAATACACCATAGACACTTACTTACTCCATTCAGAGAAATTAAGAAAAATGCACATGTAAATGAGAACATTAAAAAAATTATCGAGTAAAGCATACTCAAATATTGTTTCTAATAGATAGATTAAACATTTTTATAGATATTTATTTTCAACTATGGAAGCAATTCATCTTATTTTCATTTTCCATTCTAAATTATCATATAATAAAAGATTATTTGAAGAAAAGATCTTATATTAAAATAACAATGATTTAATAAAAGAAGAGAATAATAAATAAATAAAATTATTAGAAATTGGATTATTATTTTCTTCTATTGTATTAATAAGGTGTATAACAAAATGAATACCCCAACTTATAATAATAATAAAACTCACAATAATCAAAATTTTTTGTAATTTTGTTATTTTTCCGCTGTTATCATTATAGAAAATCATATCTGGATCAATTAAATACTTGGTTTCTAATATTACTAAATTTCCTTTTTACTTCTTTTCTCTTTTGGCTTTCAGCAGGAACATCATAATAGACAATCAAATACATGTTATTATTACTTGCAGCAATAATATATGTTTGAGAATCACGCACCTTCCCTCCTGAATCTCTTACCAGGTCTGAAAGATATTCATATTGTTTTTTATTGTATCTGGACTACCTGTAAGCAATTCAAAGGAATTATCCATCAACACTTCAAAGTGTACATTCTCTAACGTATTCCAGTATTTTGAATAAAAACAATTATTCTATTATGAAGCCATATAGTGTATGTTACTGAACGATTCTACCTATTCCAAATATAATTAAAAAATAGTTTAACAATATGCATAAGTCAGCAATAATATTTTTGCTAGGCACATTGGTAATGTTATTACCATTTGGCACTAGTCTGAAGGTAATGGCTTTTGAAGAATATGAATATCAGACAGACCAATATGAGAATTATGTCATGGATATGGCAAATGATAATTACTATAAATCTCAGAATACAGTCAGTAAAGAGATGTTTATTTGTAGTGAACCAACTGTTGTACCAACCTCAACAGGCAGCGGATTCCAATTTTTTAATCTATTTTGTCAAGATAGTTCTGGAAATATACCAGATCCAGATAGTCCAGTATGGATACCATGGAAAGATTGTAATGTAACTGATTTCTGTCCAATTTTCAACGAAGAAGATTTCGTCTTGCAAATCGAACAAAACCTAGGGTCAAATTTTATTCGATACGAATTTCCCGGTACAAGTCAAGGACGAAGTGTAATTGTAGAGAGTGGAACTTATCAAATATCAGAGGAAGGAAATGTCCCAGATGTTGGAACTTGTCCAAATCCATCTTATGACGGCTTTGTTGGAATTGTTAATAGTCCTCCGCCACAACCTGGTTCGAATGCATTCTTTTGTTTTATACTAGAAGATGATTGTTCTGGTACAATTGAAGCAGGAGAAGAGAAGACATGTACCGTAAGGAATTATTTGAATGCAGGAACTTTTGGGATACCAATTGGAGGTTAAGCAAACAACCAATTTAAAAATATTTTAATTCTGTTTTTATTGATTAATTCTCTTTTATAAGTTCTTAATTAATTTCTAGTAAGAGTCTCATACTTTCTTTTCACTTCCTTTTCTCTTACCTTCTGGAATCTCATAATAAACCATTAAATCCATTAAACCAGTTTTAGAATCCCTAATTATTTTGATTCGTACCTTTATTTTTTGCAATCTTTTATAAATATTTAATTTTGTTAAAAAAAATCATTTTTTATTTTTTTTATAGGTATCAATTAGATATTTTACAACATCTTCCATTGATCTTTCAGTTCCATCCTTAATGCTTAGTTGTGCACCTATCTTTACAAGTTCTCTTTTGGTTTCATCACTTATTCGCATAGTGGATGTCAATAGCGTATCTTTCATATACAATTAATAATTACATATATTATATTTATTTGTATGCTATGTATATAAAGTATATATTAATATAGTAGATAATATATACAATGTATATGAATAAACAGTTCATTAAATGTAGAAATTGTTCATATCAATTTGATCCTTTAAAAGAAGGTAATTCAAGAAAAAGGAAGTGTCGTATGTGTTGCTTTGGAGATTCTTATTCTATAAGGTCAAAGAAAGAATATGAAAGAAATTTACTTTTTATGTTGGTTGAATCATAAATATGATCAAAGAACTATCTAAATTTTTATTCCTTCCATAAAGGTAAAATCTCCTCTTTCTTCTGTCGTATCAATAACAAAGCCATTATCTTTTAAAATATTAAGTGAATGTAACATACTTCCTTCATCTAATTCTTTTGTTGTTACTGCAATAAAAAGAGAATTATGTATGATTTTACTTGTTTGTTATTATTATTAAGATATATCATCTAGAGTTTTATCGTTTATAAAAGTATTAATATCATTCCAATCAATATAATTAACTGGATCTATCGATTTACTACAAGTTTTACAATACCATAAATTTCTCTCATTATAATCAGTAACAACAATAGGTAAATGTTGATTATCTATTAGAGATTTAAGATGTTCACATATCATTATTATTAATTATTTGTTTACTTATTTATTACACTTGTTATCATCATACTCTATCATCAATCTTTTTATTAATTCATCTATTATTTCGCAAAATCTCTCTATCATTAATAATTTATTACAAGTTGATATTCTAACATTGGGGTCCTTGTTATGCTATGGCTTGTTTACAATTATTAATTAGAAATAGGTTAAATTAATTACAAAATATAATAGAAAATAATAAAGTTAAAAGGATAGAATCTATTATTAATTATTAGCCTGTTAGAGATATGTTCATATAAAAGAATAGAAAAAAATACATCGAGAACTTAATTATTATTACTTGCAAGTTACAGTTTTTCAAGATAAAGATTCACAATACCGGGATATTGTTACTCAATTCTCAAAGACTCTATCAGAATTAGATGATATTATTGAAGACACGAAAAAGTACAATAATAAGAATAATCCATTATTTTAATGCAGTAATATTGCTTTCAAAATTATAACTATTGGTTATTTTCAATAAGTAAAACCACATGTATTATAATTTTTTTGAATTTCCTTTCTCCTCATTTTCTCTGTCAAATGTCCACCAGTCAATCATTTCTATAATGTTTTGATATTGTTCAAGAAATGTAGGATGTTGATGTGAGTTACGCTCTATTGTTTTTTGACATTCAGTCCTAACAAATAGCAGATAATTTTCAAATTTGTTTTTTTCTTCTTCTAATGTTGTTGTTGCTACAGTAGTTATTCCTTGGTCATTCTCAAATTGATTTATCCATGGATCAAGATTTGGCATATTTCAAACACAATAATAGTATTTTATTAATAGGAAAGATACTTTGCTAGAGGGAGAGAGGTAGAGGGTATTACAGAAATGTGTTATAAAAGAATCTAAATCTTTTTTAATTATTCATAATCATTTCCATTAAGAAGATTTTAATTTTTTAATCTTTCCTCTTACTTTTCCTTTTGGCTTATCGTCTGTTTTTATATCTACAAAGGCTTCTCCTTTCTCTATTTTCTTGACTAGTTCTTTGGTATTCTTTCCTTGTAGTGGACCTTTAAGATCCTTGGATCTTATTTTTCCCTCAGTTAGATTACCTATAATAACTTCTCCTGATGGAGTTTCAGATTTATACAATTCTACAACTACATCCCCTTTTTCATTAGGTTTTCCTGTATGAATATCAACTTCTTTTATTTTATCTTTATCTGTAACTTTAACAGAATATTTTAAATCATCTTTTTCATCATCTTTATTATTAGGAGATTGAAATGTTGCTAAAGCAGTATCCAATGTATCTACCTCTGGTACTTCCTCTTTTCCAGTAAGTATTGCAGCAAAATCTACTATGTTTCCTTCTTTCTTTTCCTCCTCATGATTTTTATTATTGTCCGCAGGAAAATTCAATCTAATTATAAATTAATTATATTTCTTTTAATACTTAAATCATTTTCTTATATAAGATTGATAAGAAAAATAGGATGACTTATGAATTATATTGTTATTCTTCTTCAAATATCTCTTCAACTCTTACTTTTAATGGATTCTTCATATCTTTTACAATCTCATGATGCTCTTTAGGAATAATAATTATCCATTTATCACCAAGTTT
>Ga0126307_10001491_pt1 | contig 15449 bp, 18 predicted proteins | sample Plot28_FD_89955 | JGI IMG/M metagenome (GOLD analysis project Ga0126307, IMG submission 89955) | Serpentine soil microbial communities from UC McLaughlin Reserve, CA, USA - Plot28 | ecosystem: Environmental > Terrestrial > Soil > Grasslands | place: USA: UC McLaughlin Reserve, Lake County... | reverse complement strand
CCAGCTCGGGTAGGGTCGAGCGGCCCCGCGTTCAGCCGCAGTCGACGAAAGGAATCCATCCATGGCCCTGAGGGCCGGCATCAACGGATTCGGCCGCATCGGCCGCAACGTCTTCCGGGCAGCGCACGCCCGAGACGCCGACATCGAGTGGGTCGGCGTCAACGACCTCACCGACTCCAGGACTCTCGCTCACCTGCTCAAGTACGACTCGATCCTGGGGGCCTTCCCGGGCGAGGTCGAGGCGACCGAGAACGGCCTGCTGGTGGACGGCAAGGAGCTGAAGGTCTTCGCCGAGCGTGACCCGGCTGCGCTGCCCTGGAGCGACGCGGGCGCCGACGTGGTGATCGAGTCCACCGGACTGTTCACCGACCGCGAGAACGCCGCCAAGCATCTCGACGCCGGGGCGAAGAAGGTGATCATCTCCGCGCCGGCCAAGGGCCCGGACGTGACCCTGGCCCTGGGCGTCAACGACGACGCCTACGACGCCGACTCGCACCACGTGATCTCCAACGCGTCCTGCACCACCAACTGCCTGGCGCCCGTGGCCAAGGTGCTGCACGAGTCGGTCGGGATCGACCACGGGATCATGACGACGATCCACGCCTACACGGCCGACCAGAACCTCCAGGACGGTCCCCACAAGGACCTGCGCCGTGCGCGGGCGGCAGCGGTCAACTTGGTGCCCACCTCCACCGGTGCCGCCAAGGCAATCGGCCTCGTGGTGCCCGAGCTGGAGGGCAAGCTGAACGGGATCGCCGTCCGGGCGCCGGTGGCCACCGGCTCGGTGGTGGACCTCAACTTCATGGCCAGTCGAGACACCAGCGTCGAGGAGATCAACCAGGCCTTCGCCGACAAGGCGGACCAGGGCTCGCTGGAGGGCATCCTCAAGTACAGCGACGACCCGCTGGTCTCCACCGACATCGTGGGCTCGTCCTACTCGTCGGTGTTCGACTCCGAGCTGACCATGGTCATCGACGACCGTCTGGTCAAGGTCGTGGCCTGGTACGACAACGAGTGGGGCTACTCCAACCGGGTCGTGGAGCTGGCCGAGCGCGTGCTGGCCGGCGCAGCGGTGGCCTAACAGGTGCAGGAGGTCGCCGCCGGGCAAGGACGCCTCGGCAAACGCAGTGTCAGGGATCTGCCGGTCGCTCCTGGGGACCGCGTGCTCGTGCGCGTGGACTTCAACGTGCCCCTCGAAGGGGGCCGGGTCACCGACGACTCCCGTATCCGTGCGGCGCTGCCCACCATGGAGCTGTTGCTGGACCGCCGTGCGCGGCTGATCCTGTGCTCGCACCTGGGGCGTCCCAAGGGCGTCGACCCCGAGACCTCGCTCGAGCCGGCCTCGGACCGCCTGGCCGAGCTGATCGACGCCCCCGTGCACCAGGCCCCCGAGGTCATCGGCCCGCAGGCGCGCCGCGGTGCACAGCGGCTGCCGGAGGGCGCCGTGCTGGTGCTCGAGAACACCCGCTGGGAGCGCGGCGAGACCAGAAACGACCCCGAGCTGGCCAAGCAGCTCGCCGAGCTGGCCGACGCCTATGTGAACGATGCCTTCGGGTCGGCCCACCGCGCCCACGCCTCCACGGCGGGCGTTGCCGAGCTGTTGCCCTCCGCCGCCGGGCTGCTGCTGGAGCGCGAGGTCACCACGCTGCGGGGCATCGTCGAGGCGCCGGATCGGCCGCTGGTGGTGGTGCTGGGCGGCGCCAAGGTGACGGACAAGATCGCCCTGCTCGATCGCTTCCTCGACGATGCCGACGCGCTGCTGATCGGCGGCGCGATGTGCTTCGCCTTCTTCCGCGCGCAGGGGATTCCCACCGGCTCCTCGCTGGTCGAGCAGGAGGGGGTGGAGCTCGCCCGAAAGGCGCTCGATTCCTCGGAGGGAAGGCGTGCCAAGCTGCTCCTGCCTCAGGACCTGGTGGTGGGCAAGGAGTTCAGCGCCGACACCGAGCGCACCGCGTTGGAGGGCACGGAGGTGCCCGACGGCCTCATGGGACTCGACATCGGCCCGCGGACCGCAGCCGACTATGCCGAGGAGATCGCCCGCGCGGGGACGGTGTTCTGGAACGGGCCGATGGGCGCGTTCGAGCTCCAGCCGTTCGCCGCCGGCACCCGCGCGGTCGCGGAGGCGGTGGCCGACGCGCCCGGGACGACGGTGGTGGGTGGCGGCGACTCGGCCGCGGCGATCGCCGAGTTCGGCCTGGCCGAGCGCGTCGACCACCTCTCGACGGGGGGCGGCGCGGCGCTGGAGCTGCTCGAGGGCCGCGAGCTGCCCGGCTTGGAGGCGCTCGATGACGCGTAGGCCCTACGTATGCGGCAACTGGAAGCTGTGGGGGACGCGCGAGGAGGCTCGCGACTACTGCGAGCGCCTGCCCGCCCTGCTCGGGGACGACGACGACCGCGTCGCCGAGGTCGGAGTGTGCGTGCCCTACACCGCGCTAGACACGGTGGTCGGCTGCCTGCACGACTACGACATCCGCGTTGGCGCGCAGAACATGGCCGCCGAGGACACCGGCGCCTTCACCGGTGAGATCTCGGCCCCGATGCTGGTCGAGCTCGACGTGGACACCGTCCTGCTCGGCCACTCCGAGCGCCGCGAGCTGTTCGGGGAGGCCGATCCCGCGCTGCGGGCGAAGGTGCCAAAGGCGCTCGCCGCGGGACTGAAGCCGATCCTGTGCGTCGGGGAGACCGAGGAGGAGCGCGACGCCGGGGATACCGAGCGCAAGCTCCGCCACCAGGTTGGCGAGGCGCTCACCGACGTGTCCCCCGACCGCCTGGGAGAGCTGACGCTGGCCTACGAGCCGATCTGGGCGATCGGCACCGGAAGGACGGCCACGCCCGAGTTGGCGCAGGACGCGATCGCGTTCGTGCGCGCGCTGGTCGGCGATCGCTCGGAGGCGGCCGCCGAGCAGGTGCGCGTCCTATACGGGGGCAGCGTCAAGCCCGAGAACGCCGCGGAGATCGTGGCCCAGCCCGACGTGGACGGCGCCCTGGTGGGCGGCGCGAGCCTCGAGCCCGAGGGGTTCGCGAAGATCGTGGCTGCGGCGGCGCCTTGAGCGTCCCCTCCGCCTGCCTGGTGATCCTCGACGGCTGGGGGCTCGCCGAGCCGGGCCCCGGCAACGCAGTCGCCGAGGCCCAGACGCCGGTGTTCGACGGCCTCTGGGCCGCCCACCCGCACACGCAGCTGACCGCCTGCGGCAGCGCGGTCGGGCTGCCCGAAGGCCAGATGGGCAACTCGGAGGTCGGCCACCTCAACCTGGGCGCCGGAGCCGTCGTCAAGCAGGACCTGACCCGCATCGGCGAGGCGTCCTTCGCCGAGAACGAGGTGCTGCTCGACGCGACCCGCGACACCGAGCGCCTGCACCTGCTCGGCCTCGTCTCCCACGGAGGCGTTCACGCCAGCATGGAGCACCTGCACCGGCTGCTCGAGTTGGCCCGCCACCAGGAGGTCCCGGACCTGGTGGTCCACGCCTTCACCGACGGCCGCGACACCGCGCCGGACTCCGGCGCGGGCTACATGGCCGAGCTGGAGGGCTGGCTGCGCACGACCGGGGGGCGCGTGGGCAGCGTCACCGGGCGCTACTACGCCATGGACCGCGACAGGCGCTGGGACCGCACCGAGCTGGCCCTGCGGGCGCTGGTCGAGGGCGAGGCCGAGCACCACGCCGACTCGGCGCAGGAGGCGGTCAAGGGTGCCTACGACCGCGGCGAGACCGACGAGTTCATCCGGCCCGTGCTCGTGGGGGAGGAGGCGAGGATCCGGCCGCAGGACTCGGTGATCTTGTTCAACTTCCGCCCGGACCGAGCCCGACAGCTGACCGAGAAGCTCTCGGAGACCGTGGACCGTCTGGTCACCCTCACCGAGTACCAGGAGGAGTGGAGCTACCCCGTCGCCTTCCCGCCCGCGCGCCCCGAGGTGACCCTCGCCGGCGTCCTGGCCGAGCGGGGCGTGGAGCAGCTGCACGTCGCCGAGACTGAGAAGTACGCCCACGTGACCTACTTCTTCAACGGCGGCGAGGAGCACGAGCACGAGGGCGAGCAGTTCCGCCTGGTCGACTCCCCGCGGGACGTGCCGACCTACGACCACAAGCCGGAGATGAGCGCCCACGAGGCGGCAAGGGCATTCACCGAGGGCTGGCGCGAGGGGTCGTTCGGCTTCGGGATCATCAACTTCGCCAACCCCGACATGGTCGGCCACACCGGGGTGATCCCGGCGGCGGTCAAGGCGGTGGAGGCCGTCGACGAGTGCCTCGGTCAGGTGGTCGACGCGGTGCACGCGGGGGGCGGCGCCTGCCTGATCACGGCCGACCACGGCAACGCCGACGAGATGCTGGAGCCCGACGGGAGCCCGGACACCGCCCACTCGCTGAACCCGGTACCCGTCATCGTCACCGCCGAGGCCGGAGGTCTGCGCGAGGGCGGGATTCTCGCCGACGTGGCCCCCACGCTCCTGGAGCTGCTGGGCCAGGAGCAGCCGCCGGAGATGACCGGCACCTCACTCATCGAGTAAAGGAAACTTGACAAGCAGGGACTGAGGTTTCTACACTCCTGGGTAGTCAACGTTTTCAGGAGGAGGAACCATGGCTCTACTTATGAAGCCCGAGCCCTTTGCCGGCGAGTTCAACCGGCTCTTCAACACGCTGCTCGAGGCTCCGCAGTCCGGACAGGGACAGCGCTGGAGCCCCGCGATGGACCTGGTCGAGGCGGAGGGCCACTTCGTGTTGAAGGCCGACCTGCCCGGCCTGTCCCACGAGGACATCTCGATCGAGATCCAGGACAACACGCTCACGCTCGCCGGTGAGCGCCGCGCCGAGCACGAGTCCCGCGAGAAGGGCTGGTACCGGGTCGAGCGTTCGTTCGGGCGCTTCTCGCGCTCGCTGACGCTGCCCGAGGGCGTCGACGCCGACGCCGTCACCGCCGAGTTCGACAAGGGCGTGCTCGAGGTCCGGATCCCCAAGCCCGAGGAGCGCAAGCCGCGCCGCGTGGAGATCGGCGTCGGCGGTGAGACCGCCAATGGCAAGCCGGCCGCCGTGGAGGGCACGGCCGAGGAGAAGTAGTTCCCGCAGGCACCCGCGCGCCTAGTCTGCGCGGGTGCCCGGCTTTCGTATCGACGCCCGCGACGGCTCCGCCCGCGCGGGCGTCCTGTCGTTGGCGCACGGCGAGGTCCGGACGCCCGCCTTCGTGCCGCTGGCCTCCACCGGCACGGTCAAGAGCCTCCATGCCGCCGAGGTGGCCGAGCTCGGCTACGAGATGGTCCTCGGCAACACCTTCCACCTCTTCATCCGCCCGGGCGCCGAGCACGTGGCCGAGATGGGCGGCCTGCACGAGTTCATGGGCTGGTACCGGCCCATCATCACCGACTCGGGCGGCTTCCAGGTCTTCTCGCTGGGGCACGGGTCGGTGGCCGACGAGATCAAGCGCCGCCGCTCGCGCGACCAGAGCAAGGTGATCGACATCTCCGAGGAGGGCGTCCTGTTCAGGTCCTACCTCGACGGCTCCGAGCGCTTCATGGGTCCCGAGACCTCCATGGAGATCCAGGCGCTGCTGGGCGCGGACATCGCCCTCGCCTTCGACGAGTGCACGCCCGCCCACGCCGATCGCGATTACACGGCGCGCGCCACGCAACGCACCCACCGCTGGCTGGACCGCTGCGTGGCCTGGAGGCGCGAGCACCCGCAGCCGCGACAGCTGTTCATGGGCATCGTCCAGGGCGGCGTCCACGAGGACCTGCGAGCGGAGTCGGCCGAGCGCGTGGCCGCCGCGTCACCCGAGGGCGTGGCGGTGGGCGGCTCCCTGGGGGAGACCAAGGAGGAGATGCACACGGTGGTCGGGTGGTCGCTGCGCGGGCTGCCCGAAGGGCCGCCCCGTCACCTGCTGGGCATCGGTGATGTGGACGACATCCTCAGCGCCGTCGCCGCCGGCATCGACACCTTCGACTGCGCCACCCCCACGCGGCTGGGCCGCCACGGCACCGCGCTGGTCGCCGACCCCGAGGTCCGCTTCCGGCTCGACCTGGCCAAGGGGAGGTGGGCCGGATCACGCGAGCCGATCGCCCAGGGCTGTCCCTGCCCGGCCTGCCGGCAGCACACGCGCGGCTACATCCACTACCTGGTCCGCGCCGAGGAGCTGACCGGCGCCCGACTCGTGACCCTCCACAACCTGGTCTTCATGCAGGAGCTGATGAGCGGGATCCGGGACTCCGTGGCCGAGGGACGTCTCGGCGACTATTCGGCCCGCGTCCTGGCCGGCGAGGAGCCCTACTGAACCTTGCCGGTGTTGCGCTGGATCAGGTTGCGCAGCCCGTCGATCTGCTGTTGGACGTCGTCGCGATCCACCGGCTGGACCTGCGTCTCGCTTCCCGCAGAGAGGAGGGCGATGATCACGATCGCCGCCAGCGCCAGGATGGCGAGGATGGCTGCCATGCTGCCCCGGCCGCGCTTGCGCTGGGCCGGCTTCGCCTCACGCCGGCGGCTGGGAGCGGCGGTGCGCGGCGCCGCGGTGGCGGGGGCCTGGGTACGTCCCGTACGCATCGCCTGGGTTGCCGCGGTGACTCCGGTCAGCGCCTTGGTGGCGTCCTCGTCTGAGCCCAGCAGGGCGGTCGCGCCGGTGTCTTCTCCCTGCAGCCCCGCCTCCAGCGAGCGCGCCATATCCAGCGCCGAGGCGTAGCGGCTGGCGGGGTCGCGGGCCAGGCAGGCCCGCACGGCGTCGTCGAGCTCGTGGGGCACGTCGGGGCGGTGGACGCCGATCGGCTCGACGTACTCCTCCTGCTGCTTGAGCGCCAGCTCGGTGAGCGAGCCGTACTCGTGCGGCAGGCGGCCGGCCAGGAACTGGTAGGCGCAGACCCCCAGCGAGTAGATGTCCGAGGCCGGCCCCGCCTCGTCGCCGCGGGCCTGCTCGGGGGAGAGGTAGGCGGCGGTGCCGAGCACCGAGCCGACCTGGGTCACCCGCGTCTGCTCGGCGGCCTTGGCGATGCCGAAGTCCGCAAGCTTGGTGGTGCCCGTCTCGTTGGCGACGAGCAGGTTGCCCGGCTTGACGTCGCGGTGCACCACGCCGGCGCGGTGGGCGTAGTCGAGGCCGTGACAGGCGTCGGCCACGATCCGCACCGAGTCCTCGACGTCCAGCAGCTTGTGCTCGCGCAACAGGTCGGCGCATGAGGGGCCCTCCACGTACTCCATGACGATGTAGTGGCGGTGCGAGCCGTCGTCCTCGCCGGAGTCGAAGACCTGGACCACGTTGGGGTGCTGCAGGCGCGCTGCGGCCAGCGCCTCATTGCGAAAGCGGATGACGAACGCCTCGTCCTCGGCCAAGTGCTCGGCGAGCAGCTTGATGGCGACCGAGCGCTCGAGCACGGTGTCGGTGGCGAGGAACACGGTGGACATGCCCCCGGCACCGAGCCGGCGGTCGACGCGGTAGCGCCCGGCGACTTCCTGGGGCGTGCTCATCCGTCCCCTCGTGGCACTAGCGCACCGGCGCCGGTGCCTCCGCCGGGCGAGGCCTCGGGCGTGATGCCCGGTGTGCCGCCGGTCCCGCTGTTGTCCTTGCCCTTGGGCTTGGGCTTGGGCTTGGCCTCGTCCTTTTTCTCGGGCTCCGGCTTCGGTGTGGTCTCGGTGGTGGTCGGGGGTGGCGTGGTTTCCGTGGTGGTCGGGGGAGGCGGGGCCTCGGTGGTCGTGGGCGGCGGCGTGGTCTCGGCGGTGGTGTCCTTCTTCTTGTCCTCGGCCTCCTGACGGCGCTTGTCGCACTCCTGCTCGGAGAGCGTCCGGAGCTTCGTGAAGCTCTCCTCGAGAGCTGTGCGAAGGTCGGCGTCGGTGTCGTCGGGGAGCGAGTCGATCTGCTTCTGGATGGCAGGCACGGACTCGTCGAGCACGTCCTCGCACGCTCCAACGCTGCCCTGATCGAGCCGGCGCTGGACGGCACCGAGCTCGGCGAGCAGCCCCGAGGCGGTCGTGGACGGGACTCCCTTGCCCTTGTCGTCCCCGCCGCAGGCGCCCAGAACCATGGCGGCCACGCAGAGGATGGGAACGAGGAAGCGCACTGTCATTGACCTGTATAGAGACGATCGCCCAGGACGGGAGGCAGTCCGGCGTCCTGGATGGCCTTGGCGGCCTGCTCGATGGGGTACTCCACCCGCCGCCAGGAGGCCGTCCAGGCCCCGGTGTCAAGCAGCATCCAAGCCGCGCGCGGGTCGCCGTCGCGGGGTTGTCCGACCCCGCCGGGGTTGAGCAGCCAGCGGCCCTCCGAGAGGTCGGCGTCCGAGCCCCCTGCGGCCTGGGCGCCCGTCACCTTGCCGCCGTCGTCGTCCCGAAACCACAGCGCGACGTGAGAGTGGCCCACCGCCCCCACCCGCCGGGCCATCAGCGGCAGGCACTCCTCGGCCTGCCAGGTCGAGAGGACGTACTCCCAGACGGGGTCGCGCGGGCTCGCGTGATAGAGCGCCACCGCCGGCTTCTCGTCGTCGGGGTCAAGGGCGCGCAGCCACTCGAGGGCGTCGGCGCTGATGTTCTCGCGGGTCCAAGCGGCGGCGGCGGCGGCGGCGGAGCTGAAGTCCCCGATGTCGATGTCCCCTGTCACCACCAGGTCGTGGTTTCCCGCAAGAACCCGGTCGCACACTTCCCTGGCCAGGGCCACGCACTCGTCGGGCTGGGCCCCATAGCCGACCAGGTCGCCAAGGCACCAGACCTCCTCGGCACCGCTGTTGCGCACGTCGGCCATCACGGCCTCGAAGGCGGGCAGGTTGCCGTGCACATCCGAGAGCAGGGCCACCTTCGTGGGGGCCGCTCCCGGATTGTCGGTGTCTACAGTGTCGGCGGAATGAGCAGGCATCGCTCGCGGCTGTCGCTGGCGCTCGTGGCGACCGCGGCAGCGGCCGGTGTCGCCACGTTCCTCTTGCGTCCTCGAGGCGGCCTCATCGACGCGGCCGCGGTGGATCCGACAGCCTACTTCAGCGCGGCCGAGCTTCAACGCGCCAACGACTTCCGCGATCCCCAGCGGCTGATCGGGCTCGCCTCGATCGGGGTGAGCGGCGTCACCCTCGCCGTGCTCAGCCTGCGCCCGCCGGCCGCGGTCCGACGCCTGATGACGCGGGCGGACCGGCGCCCCTGGCTGGGGGCCGCGGGGGTGGGGGCCGGCCTGGCGCTCGTCCTCACCGCCGTGGGGCTCCCGCTTTCGGCGGTGGCCCATCAGCGCGCGGTGGACGTGGGGCTGTCGACCCGGTCCTGGCCTGGGTGGGTGGGCGACGTAGGCCTGTCGACTGCCATCGAGCTGCCACTGGCGGCCGGCGGCGGTGTGCTCGCACTGGCCCTCGTGAGGCGCTTTCGGCGCCGCTGGTGGCTGCCCGCCGCCGGGGTGATAGTGGCCCTGGGGGTGGCCAGCGTGTTCCTGGTGCCGATCCTGGTCGAGCCGTTGTTCAACAAGTTCGAACCGCTGCCCGGGGGCCCGCTGAGGACGGAGGTCGTGCGGCTGGCCGACCGGGCGGGGATCGACGTGGGAGAGGTGTTCCGGGTGGATGCGAGCAAGCGCACCACCGGCGCCAATGCGTACGTGGGCGGTCTGGGCTCCACCAAGCGGGTGGTGCTCTACGACAACCTCATCGAGGACTTCTCGCCCGACCAGGTGCGCTCGGTGGTGGCCCACGAGATGGGGCACGTGAAGCACGGCGACCTGCGGCGGGGCCTCCTGTGGCTGGCGATCGTGGCGCTGCCCGCGGCGCTGCTCGTGCAGCGCCTGACCGAGCGTATGGCGGGCCCACCGGAGCGAGACAGCGGGCCTTCGGTGCTACCGGCGCTGGCCCTGTCGCTGGCGCTGGTGTCGTTCGCGGTGGGCTGCGCGGGCAACGTGCTCTCCCGCCGGGTGGAGGCCTCGGCCGACGCCTTCGCGCTGCGAATCACCGGCGAGCCGGCGGCCTTCATCGCGCTCGAGCGGCGGCTGGCGACGAGCAACGTCGCGCAGCCCAAGCCGCCGGCCCTGACCCAGCTGCTGTTCGGGACCCACCCGACGACCGTGGAGCGGATCGGGGTGGGCGAGGCCTTCGCCAGGTCGCGGTAGAGCGACCCGGCGCCCGGACACGAGCTTCAGGGCCGGGCAAGGGAGTCACCCGTCCGGGCGACGATGCCGGCCCCTGCCTCCTGCCTTCGCCGGCTCGCTAGGTCTCGGTCGAGCTGCCCCCGCCCGGCCCCGGCTCGTCAGGGTCGCGCTGGCTGCCGAACTCGGGCAGGTCGCGGATGCCCTCGCGGGTCTTCCACTTGGAGAAGTTGTCCTCCATGGCGTCGATCAGCTCGCGCATGAAGCGCGGCGCCAGGTTCACGCGCGAGACCACCACCCCGGGCACCTCGCCCTCCTCGACCTCGTGGTCGAGGCGGATGAAAGTCAGCGAGAACTCGTAGTCGGAGTGGCTGACGTTGGCGAAGTTCGCGTAGACCCCCGCCATCGTCTCGGGATCGGCGTGGATGGAGAGCTGGCGCTCTTGGTCTTCGTCGGGCATCGACCCAGTATCGCGGATAGCATCCGGGCGCACTCGCCCATGCGGATCCTCGTCCTCGCCGTCGGCCGGCTGCGCCCGCCCTACGTGGACGACGTGCAGCATTACCAGCGTCTGCTGGCGGGCCTCGCGCGCGTGGAGTTCAGCGAGCTGCGCAAGAGCGACGACGTGGCCAAGCGCATCCCCGACCGGGCTTATGTGTGCCTGCTCCACCACGACGGCCGGACATTCGACTCACCCGGCTTCTCACGCTTCCTGGAGGAGCGCCGGATGGAGGGCCGTGACCTGTGCTTCGTCATCGGGGGCCCGCGCGGCCTGAGCCTCGACCGCTGCGACACCAAGCTCTCGCTCGGGCCCATGACCCTGCCCCACCAGCTCGCGCGCGTGGTGCTGCTCGAGCAGCTGCTCCGCGGGCACAAGATCCTCGCCAACGAGCCGTATCACTATTGATTGAGAGCGTGTCCGACCCGATCTCCGAGCTCTCGGACTCCGTCCGGGTCGCGGCGGCCCGCGTGCGTGGCGCCGAGCTGCCCCAGGCGCCAACCCTGGAGCGTCCACCGCGCCCCGAGATGGGCGACTACTCGACCAACGCGGCGATGCTGCTGGCTCCGACGCTCGGCGAGCCCCCGCGTGACATCGCCTCCCGGGTGGCCGATGAGCTGACCGGGGCGATGGGGGAGGCGCTGGAGCGAGCCGAGGTGGCCGGCCCGGGCTTCGTGAACCTCCACATGGCCGACCGCTGGTACCTCGACGCCATGACCTCGGCGCTGGATGCCGGCCCCGACTGGGGCGCCGGCAAGCCGTCCGCTCCGGAGCGCCAGCTGGTGGAGTTCGTGAGTGCGAACCCCACGGGGCCGATCACGGTGGCCGCCGGGCGCCACGCCGCCTACGGCGACGCGCTCTCGCGCATCCTGGCCTTCGCCGGCCACGAGGTCGAGCGCGAGTACTACGTCAACGACTACGGCACCCAGGTGCGGCTGTTCGAGGAGTCGATCCGCACCCGCGCCAAGGGCGAGGAGCCGCCCGAGGGCGCATACCGCGGCGCGTACGTGACCGAGCTGGCCGAGCGCCTGGACCCGGATGCGGACGATCTGGCCGGTCGGGGCGTGGCCGCGATGATGGAGCAGGTCGAGGCCACGCTCGAGCGCTTCCGCGTAAGGATGGACCGCTTCTTCTCCGAGCGCTCCCTGCACGAGGGCGGCGCCATCGCGCGCGAACTGGATCTCCTCGAGGAGCGCGACCACGTCTATTCCCATGAGGGGGCGGTGTGGCTGCGCAGCACGTCGCTGGGGGACGACAAGGACCGCGTGCTGATGCGCTCCACAGGTGAGCTGACCTACTACGCCGCCGACATCGCCTACCACCAGGACAAGCTCGAGCGGGGCTACGACCGCGTGATCGACGTGCTGGGCGCCGATCACCACGGGTACGTCGGCCGCGTGCTCGCCGCCTGGAAGGCCCTCGGCGGCGACCCGGAGCGAATCGAGTTCCTGATCATGCAGCTCGTCAACCTCATGGAGCGCGGCGAGCGCGTGCAGATGAGCAAGCGCGAGGGCGAGTTCGTCACCCTCGACGACCTACTGGACGACATCGGGGTCGATGCGGCCCGCTGGTTCCTGCTGCAGCGCAGCCACGAGACGACCCTCGACCTGGACCTCGAGCTGGCCCGCTCGCAGTCCCAGGACAACCCGGTCTACTACGTCCAGTACGCCCACGCGCGTATCGCCAGTATCCTGCGGCGGGCGGGCGAGGAGAAGGTCGCCGCGGCCTCGGCGGAGGCCGGCCACCCCCTGCATCCGTCGACCAAGCTGGTGATCAAGCGGCTCTTGGAGCTGCCAACCGAGGTGGCCGAGGCCGCCGCGCGCCGCGCTCCCCACCGGCTGACCGCCTACGCGCACGAGACCGCGCAGGACTTCTCGGCCTTCTACCGCGACTGCAAGGTGCTTAACAACCCCAACGAGCGGGCCCGTCTGGCGCTCTGCATCGAGACCAAGGCGGTGCTGGCCCGCTGTCTGGACCTCCTGGGTGTGGAGGCGCCGGAGGAGATGTAGGGCCCTAGCCGGCCAGGGTCAGGCCGAGCAGGGCGAGGGCCAGCGCGAGGTCGGGATCATCCTCCTCGAGCGGCTCCGAGCTTCCCACCACTTCGGTCGGCTCGAAGATCGCCCAGTTGTGGATGTCGTCGCCGAGCCGCGACCGGTAGGTCACCCCCGCGAACTGCGGTCCGCCGTCCTCGGCGCGGCACTCGAAGACGACCCGGCTCACGGCCTGGGTGGTGCTCCGTGGCACCCGGCGCCGGATCGCCGAGGCGTCGAGGTCGCCGAGGACCAGCCGTGAGCGCAGGTAGGCCAGCGACCGCGAGGCGCCGACCTGGGCGTAGTCCCCGTCGAGCGTCGCCTCGCCGACGGCCCGGTCGTGCAGCCATTCCGCAGGCACCGAGCCCGGCGGCGGCGCGTCGTCGCCGTCGCCGTCCTCGATCTCACCGAGCGCGGCCACCAGCGCCGGGTCGGGCCGGAACCGGGCCAGCGTCTCGAGGAAGGCCCCGACGCGCTCCGTGCTTGCGTAGAGGACGCGGAACTCCCCGCGGGGGTCGTCGTAGCGGTTCCCGAACGTGCCGTCGTTGCCGGCGTAGGCCCAGTCGGGCCATGCCCAGGCGTCCGGGCGGCGCGCCAGCCGGTGGACGGGGCCGCCAGCCGTCACGGCCTCTATGTCGCAGCTCATCCGCCGACGAGGAAGGCGCGTGCGGCGCCCAGCACGGCCGCGCCGTCGGACTCGACGGTCCCCTCGCGCAGGACGCGGGCCGGGGAACGGTCGTCGAGCTGCGGGTTCAGGCCCTGAAACCAGGCCCGCGCCACGCGCGGCCCGTCGGCCGCGGCGATCATCAGTGCGACCTGGAGCGCCAACCGCAGCCGGCCCTGGATGGCGGCGCTGGGCTCGCGCTTGCCGTCGGCCCAGCCGTTCACCGCCCGGCCTTCCTTGACCTCGCCCAGGTAGGCCACCAGTTTGCGGCCCAGCAGGTCGCGCAGCTGCGATGCGACGGTGGGAAACTCGGCGCGCATCGCCTCGACGTAGGCGAGCTCGGGTCGGGGGCGGGTCTCGGTTGCCATGGTAGATCACATACTAGATCACATACATGATCGCATCAAATCTCGCCGAAGAAGTTGATGCCCAGGCGATCCATCAGGGCGAGCGCTTCCGAGTTCAGGCGCGTGAGCTCGTTGGTGAACAACATCACGCCCATCACAACCAGTACGACCCCGGAGACGACGGTGATCGCGGTGTAGTGGTCGCGGAAGAAGCGAAAGAAGCCGGAGACCGAGGAGAAGGCCAGGGCGCTGAGCAGGAACGGCACCGCCAGCCCGAGTGCGTAGAAGGCCAGCAGCAGGCCACCCTCGCCGACCGTCTGCTCGGTGCCCGCAGCGGTGAGGATGGCGCCGAGGGTGGGACCGGTGCAGGGCAGCCAGGCTACGGCGAAGGCCAGGCCGGCCACGATCGGCCCGCCGGTGGAGGCGCGACCCAGCAGCGCCTGCGGACGCCATTCGCGGTTGAGCCGGGGCAGGAAGAGTGTGCCTATGAACAGCAGCCCCAGGAGGGTGATCACCACGCCGGCGACCTTGCGCAGCAGCGTGCGGTTGTCCTGCAGCACGTCGCCCAGGCCGGTGGCGGTCATGCCCAGGGCCACGAACATGACCGAGAACGCGAGGCAGAACAGCAGCGCGGGACCGAGCACCTTGCGACGGCCCTTGCCGGCCTGGAGGTCGGCGAACGACACGCCGGAGATGGTCGACAGGTAGCCCGGCACCAGCGGCAGCACGCACGGCGAGACGAAGGAGATGAACCCGACCGCGAAGGCGGCGACCACCGTGGTGTCGACCCCGCCGCTCATCTAGAGGTCGTAGCGCTCGATGTCGGCGTCGAGGCGGCCGCCGTCGGCCGCGGGAGCCGGCTCCGCCCCGTCGCGCCTGCTGCGCCAGCGCCGCGCGGTCAGGCCGATCGCCACCGCCCCAGCGAGCAGGGCCGCCACGGGCACGACCCAGGCCGCAACGTCGAAGCCGTCGTCGTCGGGCGTGGTGAGAACGCGCGGCCCGAACTCGGCCACCAGCCGGTCCTTGATCTCGTCCTTGGACGCGCACGAGTCGACGAGCCGACCGATCAGTGCGCGCTCGCGGTTGGCCTGCGGCGACTCGGTGGCCAGCTGCAGGGGCACGCCGCACTCCAGGCACTGCACCTCGTCCTCGAGGTCGCCGACGCTGGTCTTCGGGCACGCGGCCGCCGCGGGTGCGACGACCAGCGCCGCGATTAGCGCTGCCAGCAGCGCTCGCCTCACGAGGCGCTCCCGGTCAGGGGAAGCACTTCTTCGCGCAGGAACGCGTCGTCGACGGGCCCGCGCCTCACCGCCGTGATGCGGCCGTCGCGGCCGATCACGAAGGTCCACGGCTGGCCGGCCACCTCGAAGTCCTTGAGCGTCCGGCCGTCGCGGTCGCGCAGCAGGGGGTAGCGGAGGCCGTATTTGGCGGCGAAGGCGCGGGCGTCGTCGCTCACGTCCAGGACGTTCACGCCGAGCACCGCGCCCCCGTCCTTTTCGATCCGTTCGTGCCAGCGTTCGAGCAGCGGCGACTCGTCGCGGCAGGGCTCGCACCACGAGGCCCAGAAGTTCAGGACGACGACCTTGCCCCTGTAGTCGGCCAGCGACCGCCGTCCGCGTCCCGACAGCAGCGGCAGTGTCAGAGCGGGGGCCGAGCTGCCCTCGGTGAGTTGCGAGGACTCGCCGGCTCGCCGCTCGGCGCCCCCGGCGACGAGCCCGTAGACCAGCAGCGCGAAGAGCGCGAACAGGCCCGTCAACAGAGCGATCGGAAGAGGCGCCAAGAGCCGTTTCACCGCTCCTCTGAGGGTAGACTCGGCCTCCCTTCGCGGACGTAGCTCAGTTGGTAGAGCGTCGGCTTCCCAAGCCGAAGGTCGCGGGTTCGAGGCCCGTCGTCCGCTT
>Ga0126307_10001490_pt1 | contig 15451 bp, 16 predicted proteins | sample Plot28_FD_89955 | JGI IMG/M metagenome (GOLD analysis project Ga0126307, IMG submission 89955) | Serpentine soil microbial communities from UC McLaughlin Reserve, CA, USA - Plot28 | ecosystem: Environmental > Terrestrial > Soil > Grasslands | place: USA: UC McLaughlin Reserve, Lake County... | reverse complement strand
GGCGCGACCGCGGGTGGTGTGTTTCTCGTCGAGCGTCACCATGTAGCTCGGGCACATCGTGCCGCTCTCTGTGTCGCGGCACAGCCCGGCTCCCACGCAGCGCATCGTGACGTGGGCGAAGTTGCCGTTATCCTGGGGGTAGGCGAAGTGGGTTTTCGGGTGCGGCGGATTGTACTCGGCGCCGAGCTTGAGGTTGTCGGTGTGGCGGTAGGGGTTTACGATCTTGCCGGGGTTCATCTTGCCGTCAGGGTCCCAGATCTCCTTGAACTGCCCGAAGGCCCGAACTAATTCTTCACCGTACATCTTGGTGAGAAACTCGGCTTTCGACTGGCCGTCGCCGTGCTCGCCGGAGAAAGAGCCGCCGTGGCAGACGACGAGGTCGGCGGCCTCATCCAGGAACGCATGCCAGTGCCGCAATCCCTCGGCGGTCTTGAGGTCGAAGTTGATGCGGCAGTGTACCAAACCCTGGCCGAAGTGCCCGTACTTCGGCGTGTCGTAACCGTAACGATCGAGCAGAGCTTGGAAGTCCCTGAGGTAGTCTCCAAGCTTTCCGGGCGGGACCGCCGTGTCCTCCCAGCCCTCGTAGTGGTCGGCGCTTCCGGGGGGATAGGCGCTGGCTCCCAGCCCCGATTCACGTATCTCCCATAGCTTCTGCTCCTCGGCCACATCGTCGAAGAGCCGCATCGAAGGTGTGGTCTCGTCCTGCCCCAGCGCCTGCATCACCTCCCGGGCACGGCCGTCGCTCTCTTCGCGCGTGTCGCCGCCGAACTCGACCATCAGCCAGCCGTCGCCATCGGGGAGCATAGGGATCTCGCCCTCGTGTATGCCCTGCCGGAGCATGTCGTCTATGAGCTCCCTGTCTATGGCCTCACAGGCCATCGGAGCGTAGGACATCACCTCGGGCACGTGGTCGGCGGCCTCGAAGATCGAGGGGTATCCGAGCACCAGGAGCGAGCGCGCCGGTGGCCACAGGGTGAGCTTGACCTTCGCCTCCAGCACGAACGAGCAGGTGCCCTCGGTACCGACCAGCGCGCGGGCGACGTTGAAGCCCTTCTCGGGTAAGAGCTCATCCAGGTTGTAGCCCGAGACCCGGCGGGGGATGTCAGGGTAGCGCTCCCGGATGAAGTCCGCGTAGCGGTCGCGCAGCTCCTTGAGCCGCGCGTAGATCTCACCTTTTCTGCCGCCCTCGGCGATGATACGCTCGAGCTCTTCCTCTCCCGTGGAACCCACCCGCATCCTGGTGCCGTCATAGAGCAAGATCTCCATGTCTTCGACGTTGTCCGAGATTCTTCCTGACATCACGGAATGGGCACCGCAGGCGTTGTTGCCGATCATGCCCCCGAAGGTGGCGAAGGCGTGGGTGGAGGTGTCGGGTGGGAAGGAGAGGCCGTACTCTGTCTCCAGCGGCTTGGCGAGATGGTCTCGGATCACACCCGGCTGCACGCGCGCGATCCTCTTTTCGGGGTCCACTTCTAAGACCTCGCGCAGGTTGCGGGAGGCGTCGATTATCACCACCTCGTTGGTCATCTGGCCGGCCAGGCTGGTTCTGCAACCGGCCGGGGACACCGGAGCCCCGTGACGCCGGCAAGCACTCATCGCGGACACCACGTCCTCGACATCGAGGGGAACCACGACACCGAGCGGCGCCTGGCGATAGTTGGAGCTGTCGGTCGAGTAAGCGGCGCGGTAGCCCTCGTCGAAGCGCACCTCGCCGCGAACCTTCTCCTTCAGCTCCCTCTCCAACTCCCTGACGTCAAGGGAGCCGTTGCGGGGGCGAGATGATCGCCCCATGTTCACGAGTTGTCGCATGATCTTCTCCTTACAAGGGTGTCTCTATGCGGAATACTCTTCAACGTCGGCACGCTTCGGCTCGAGGCCCAGACCGGGCCGCGAAGGGTCGGGACGCAGATGGCCGGCCCCGGGGTCCAGGGCACCGTCGAAGAGCATGCCTTCGACGCGCACGTGGTCGTGGAAGTATTCGAGGTGCGCGAGCGTCTCCACCGCGCAGCAGGCGTGCGCCGAGACGGAGGGCGCGCAGTGGGCGGAGAAGGGGATCTGGCGCCCCTTGCAGATCCCATCGACCCGCAGCAGGTTCGTGATCCCGGCGCAGCGGGTCACGTCGGCCTGGAGGATGTCCACGCATCCGGCCAGGTCGGCGAGCTGTGGGAGGGTCCACTCGTACTCACCCGCGACGATGGCGAGGCCACCGGGGCCCCGGTCGCGCAGGAGGCGCAAGCCCTCACGGTCCTCCGAGCTAACGGGCTCTTCGAGGTAGGTGATCCCTTCCTCAGCGAAGCGTTCGGCCCAGTAGAGGGCCTGCTTTCGCGTATAGGCGCCGTTGGCGTCGACCAGCAGCTCGGTGCCCTCGCCGATAGCCTCCCTGACGGCCCCGACCCTCTCCAGGTCCTTCTCGGCCTCGCGCCCGAACTTCATTTTGACGCGGGGGATCCCCTCGGAGACCCAGCCGCCGAGTTGCTCCCGGAGCCTATCGAGCGAGTAGGAGGTGAACCCGCCGTTGCCGTAGATCGGCACGGCGTCGTGAAAGCGCGGGAGCGCGTCGGCGAGCGGGACCTCCAGGAGCTTCGCCTTCAGGTCCCAGAGGGCGATGTCGACCGCCGAGACGGCCATCGCGCCCACGCCGGGACGGCCGGCGTTGCGGATCGCGCCTTGCATCGCCGACCACGCCGCGGGCGGGCTCATGGCGTCTTCGCCACGCACCGTCTCGGCGAGCTTTGACTCTATGAACTTTCCGACGGAGAGGTCGCCGTAGGTGTAGCCGAGGCCGCGTTTTCCTCCGCCGATCGCCTCGACGAGCACCAGCGTCGTCGAGTCCCACTGGAGGGTGCCGTCCGCCTCCGGGGAGTCGGTAGGCACCGTGTAAGCGGAGACTTCGATCCTCTCGACGGAGATCCTCTCGCCCACCTTGGCGTCCTAGCGGTTGGTGAACTCTTCCAGCTTGCCGCGCAGCGAGTTCCAGGCGATCCGGATCTCACTCGGGTCGCCCTTCGCGAGCGCGGAGGCCATGCCCTGGGCCTGCTCGAAGCGAATGTGCGGCGGCAGCGGCGGTATCTCGGGGTCCGTTACGGCCTCGTAGACGACGGGACGGTCGGAGGCGAGCGCCTCGTCCCACGCTCCCGCCACGTCATCAGGATTGTCCACCCTTATGCCCTTGAACCCGAGCATCTCGCCGTAGCGGGCGAAGGGGAAGTCGGGGATGTTCTGGGAGGCCTGGAGCTTGGGGTCGCCGGCCAGCACACGCTGCTCCCAGGTAACCTGGTTGAGGTCCTGGTTGTTTAGGACGAGCACGATCAGGCGCGGATCGCTCCAGCGGTGCCAGTACTTGGCGACGTCTATGAGCGTGTTGTTGCCGATCATCTGCATCGCCCCGTCGCCCACACAGGCGATGACCGGCCTGTCCGGATAGGCGAACTTGGCCGCCAGGGCGTACGGGACACCCGGGCACATGGATGCCAGGTTGCCCGAGAGCGCCGCCATCATGCCCTCCCTGAGCTTGAGATGCCGCGCCCACCAGTTGGTGGCCGAGCCCGAATCCCCGGTAGTTATGCAATGCTTCGGCAGCCGGGAGGAGAGCTCGTGGAAGACCCTCTGGGGGTTGAGGGGCTCGGCGTCCTCCATCGCCCTGTCCTCCAGGATCTCCCACCACCGGGAGACGTTTTCCTCTATGTCGTTTTGCCAGGAGCGATCCTCTTTGCGCGAGAGGTGCGGGATGAGCGCCTGCAGCGTCTCCTTGGCGTCGCCGATGAGGTTGGCCTCCATCGGGTAGCGGATGCCGATCAAGGTGCCATCTATGTCGATCTGGACACCCCTGGCCTGGCCCGGCTCGGGCAGCCACTCTGAGTAGGGGAAGCTCGATCCGACCATGAAGAACGTGTCGCAGTTCTCGATCATATCGTTCGAGGGCTTGGTGCCGAGTAGCCCTATCGCCCCCGTGACGTAAGGCAGATCGTCAGGCAGCACGGCCCGGCCGTTGAGGGCTTTAGCGATCCCGCACCCAAGGATGTCGGCGACCTCCTTTACTTCCTCTTTGGCGCCGTAGGCGCCGGCCCCGATAAGCATGGCTACCTTCTGGCCTTCATTAAGGACCTCGGCGGCACGCCTGATATCTTCGTTCTGCGGGACCACGCGCGGCAGGTTGGGCATCCCCTCCCCGGAGAACGTCGCGCCGTGGGCGCGGGGCGGATCTTCATGGTCCATCTCCGCCACGTCGTCGGGGACGATGATGCAGGTCACTGAGCGGGTACTCTCGGCGATGCGGATGGCGCGGTCGATCAGGTGCGCCGCTTGAGAAGGGACCATGCAGACGTGAACGTACTGGCTCGCCACGTCCTTGTAGAGGCTGATCAGGTCTACCTCCTGTTGGAAGTGACCTCCAAGACCCATTCGCTTCTGCTGGCCCACTATTGCCACGACGGGCTGGTGGTCGAGCTTGGCGTCGTAGAGACCGTTGAGGAGATGTATCGCACCCGGTCCGCTTGTCGCCATGCACACCCCGACCTCCCCGGTGAACTTGGCGTGGGCGCAGGCCGCAAACGAGGCTATCTCCTCGTGGGCCGTCTGGGTAAACTCGATCTTATCTCCAACCTCGTGGAAAGCGCCCAAGAGCCCGTTGATGCCGTCGCCGGGGTAGCCGTAGATACGCTTTATTCCCCACTCACTCAGACGCTCCAGCATGAACTGTGCGGTGTTCTTTGCCACGATGGTCCTTCCTTTCTGTTCGCGTTCGACGTTCTTGCCCGAGCGCCAGCACTCTTAGGCGCGGGCCTTTCTCTCTTCTACCCTCTACTTCTTGCTCGCATAAGCTATCGTCGAGAGCAGCGCGTTCTCGGCCTGGCGCGAGTCCAGCCGCGTGTGCTGCACAACGATGGGCACGTCCGATTCGATCACGCTAGCGTAGTCTGTGTCTGTGGGTACCGGCTCGGGGTTCGTAAGCTCGTTGAAGCGCACGTGCAAGGTGCGCCTGGCCGGAACGGTCATTCTGTAAGGCCCTGTGGGCTCTCTGTCCTCGAAGTAGACGGTGATCTCGACGTTAGCCTCCTCATCGGAGGTGTTTAGCAAGCACGCCGTCTCATGACTGGTGAACTGTGGCTCAGGACCGTTGGACCAGCCGGGGATGTAACCCTCGGCGATGGCCCACCTCTTGTGTCCGATCGGCACGCTCACCGCGGTTTCTTCCTGCTCGGGTTGCTCAAGTCGCGATCCTCCTTTTCGGTGCCCGATTGAGCTTCACTTTCGGGCGGTGGTTCTCTTCCAAGCCGCGCTCCTTGATCCCGGACACGAGGAAGTAGATGAAGAGGAGAGCCCCGATCGAGACCGCAAGGGCCTATCGCCTGCCCTCCGAAGGCATGGCGGCCTCTTCGGCCAGCATCTTGTCGGCTACTCAGAAGGCCATCCCGCCGTGCTGAACCTCGATCGCCCTGAAATTGTTTCGGCTTGGCTCATCCTCACTGGATGCTATTACAGCTTTCTCCAGTTTCGGTAAAGGGTGTGTAAAGGTTCGGTAAGTGTCTCGCAGGGAGATACCCTCCGGTTGATTGTGCTTCGGCCTGCGAGCCTAGAAGAAGATGAGGGGACCGAGGGAGATCAGGCAGAAGAGCAGTATCATTATCAAAATGACCATCAGCAGGAACGTGTTACCGCTCACTTCGCCCACTCCCTTTGTGCGCCGGGCGAGTCCTGAGCCGTCTTTCGGGGACCCGTGACCGGCCGGTATTCTTTTATGCAACCCTTATACTACCGAACCACCCGAGCCATCGCAGGAGCGGTCTGACGATCATGGACGAGAAGCGCCGGAGAGAGCGCGTCGTCACGCGCCGAACTGCCTACACGTAGTCGTCCGGCTCCCAGTCACATCGGTTCTAGTAGAATGACTGCCGCTGATGTCTGTAACGAGGAGAGCGACATGCGGGAGCGTATGGCGTACCTGATCCTGATCGTCATGCTGCTTATTGTGGTCACGCTCTTGGTCGCTGTGGTCGGCAAAGGCGAGTATCAGCCGCCTCCTCCTGAAAAGCAGGAGCAAGGGAGCATCTCGTTCGTAGGTACGCATCCAGGAGCGCTCGCGGGGGTCTTCACCGGCCTCAACGAGGGGCGGGCGAAGCTGTGATGAGAAACGCCGCCGGCATGTTGGGGATCATCGGGTTGTTCGCCGCCATAGCGCTCGGGATGCTCGCGACCTTCGGATTCTTTGGCCCGAAAGCCCCCGTGGGAGCCAGCGTCTCCGCGGGACAAGAGGCCAAGACAGAGGTCACGAACCGGCAAGCCGAGCAAGCGGCCTCCGTCGGGGCAACCGTAAAAGCCGGAGACCTGTCTTGGACCGTGACCGACGCCTACCCGAAGGATGCGGTAAGCAAGTACACCTTCCCTCCAGAGACCATACGCGACAGCTTCGTGCGCCTGAATTTCACCGTCGAGAACGTCTCCGATCGACCTGTCACACTCACCGATGAGACGATCGCCCTCTACGACGCGGCGGGGACCGAGTACCTGCCCGAGGCGGACCGCAACTCCTCCTTCGTGCTGCCCAAGTACAACATACTGTTCAACGAGCTGGGTCTACTCCAACCCGGCGAGACCAGAGAAGGGAAGGTCAACTTCGGTGTCCTGCCTGACGCCGAGGGCTTGATAGCCCGGCTCGGAGATACTGACCCAATCGTGCGCGAAGAGAAGTACGTGGATCTGGGATTCTAGCTTGCAGCGATCAGCTCCGTTGTGGGGTGGAGGAGGCGGATTCGTGAGGGCCAAGCTCGTGGTCCTAAGTTGTCTGCTTGTGGTCTCCCTGATCGGAGCCGGCTGTGGCGGCTACACTGAAGTGGAGTATCGCAAACCTCTGGATACTGTCGAGGTGGATCTGACCGGCGCCCACAGGCTGGAGCCGAGCGAGATCACCTTGAACCAGCCAGGAACTTACGCCTTCCGGGTCAGGAACGTCGCCGACGATGTCGCCCACGCCTTCGAGATCACGAGCACAGGCGGCGCGAAGCTCAATTACGGGGAGGGATCGGTGAGGACCGAAGATCTGCCTCCCGGCGAGAGCGCCCCGGAGTTCAAGGTGCATCTCGGCCCTGGTACCTACGAGATCTCCTGCCCGGTAGACCACCACAAAGAGGAGGGCATGAAGGGCACGCTCACGGTCGAAGACGATTAGGGAGACGCTTCTTTACCTTGTCTATCAGCCCTTCCGCCTCCGGCTCTCCGCCTGCATGGCTTTCTGAAGCAGTTCCCCGGCACTCTGCTCGCCCGTGCGAGCCGTCTCCTCCTCTTGCCGGAGATTCGTCTGGAGCAGCTCATCTACGGCCAAGGACTGCCCCATCATCAGCCGCGCCCCGGTGAGCAGGCCCCGGTAGCTAGCTATCTCCAGGTGCTCGACCTTGATGATCGCTGCGTTGATCGCGCAATCGCGTAGCGCGTCGCTCCTGGCCTCTTCGAGACCCAGCCGGGCTTCGCTCACCAGCCCTTCTGCCGCCTCGCTCGTCTCTCGCCGGGGTTCCTGGCCGAGCTCACCGAAGAACCGCTCCAGGTTACGGATGTGCTGGCGGGTCTGGTAGATGTGGTTCTCGATGGACCTCTGGAGCTCTGAGTCCGTGGCCCTGTGAACCATCTGCACCTGCCCCTCAAGAAAGCGGTTCTCAGCATCGTAGAGCTCGCGCAACTCGTGCAGGAGCAACTCCCGCGTATCGGCAATGGGCATCTCTTCTCCTTCTGTAAGCCGTCTGAACCTTTGCTGCTCTTTACCCCCGACCCCGAAGCCGAAAAACCGACCAGGAGCGTGGTGGATCAGTCCGAAGCAGGACGTTCGGTCCCGTGTGTCGGCTGGTCGTAGGAGCCCGGTAGCGCGGCCGGACCCACCAGGAGCCCGATGAGGAGCGTGGCGATGGAAAGGATGACTACCACGGCCCCGAAGACGCGGGCCCCCAGGAAGTACCCCACCGCCCCCAGGACCATGCCAAGGACATCGGTCGCTACGGAGACGAAGAACACCCCCACCACGGCGAAGCTCATCCCGACCACGCAGAGCGCCCTCGCCGGGAACACGCCTCTCTCCCTTCTTCTAGCGCCGAAGATGGCGACGATGAGTAGACCGCCGAGCACGGCGAAGAAGAGTAGGACGAGGACGGCTGTCGGCCAAAAGCCGATAGCTCTTCACTCCTTGCCGTAGTACTTCGTGTATATAAAGAGAGCGAATAGCGCCTCGCTGGTCACGATGCCCACGACCAGGAGGAGGCCGATAAAGAACCTCGCCAGCGGAGGGAACAGCAACACCAGCTCCCACATCGCCATCAGAAGGTACCCCTTTCGATGGTTTTTTCGGGCGCTTCGGGACAGCCAGCGGCGACTATTTTCTGCTCCAGCGTTATGCAGCCGTTGATCAGGTACCCCGGTTCGGCGCCCCTGCGGGCCGTCTCCCTGGTGTAGCCCATCGTGGCCATGGTAGCGAGCACCGTCACGGCGGTGGCGATAAGCGCGTACTGGCTCCACCGGCTGGCCCGCCCCCAGTGGAAGCCTCTGGCAACGGCCTTAAGGTAGAGCGCCAGCGCGAAGATGCCCACCAGCATCAGCCCTATGAGCCCGACGTACTTCCAGGGGTACATTGCCCCGAGCGGTATCCTCGTCTCTTCCCCCTCGAAGAACACCCACCCGATCTGGGGCACCAGGTTCATGTCGGTCGGGATCACGTTCAGGAAGCTGAACAGGCCCATGAACCACAAAGAGCCCATCGTCATATTGCGCAGAGTGGGCATGGGCTTCGCTGCGAACCGGATCTTGTGCAGGCAGTAGGCGACGGAGGCCACGCCCATTATCGCCAGCTCGATCGCGAGCAAATTGAAGAGCCAGGACTTGTCCCCAAGCATGATATATTCGAAGGCCGCCGTGTTCTGCTCCCTGATGCTCTTCATGTACCCGAAGCCTATTATCGGCTGTAGGAGCAAGAACCCGAACCCCCAGACCAATGCCCAGTGGCCCATCCAGTCGAAGAACTCCCGGTCCTCCTCCTGCGTGCTCCTGAGGTAGCGCACGCCCGCGAACCCGGCCACCACGAAGCCCGCGAAGGATATATTGCCGACGAAGCGGTGCATGTTGAGCGGTACGAAGGTCGGGTTCATGTAGGTCGCCGCCACGTCGGTCGCCGCGCCCTCTAGCGATGGGGTCAGCATGTAAGAGGCCACTACGTTTATCAGGGTGAACTGGAGGGTCACCAGCATCGCGGCCATGAAGCCGAGGACCACGTGCAGCTTCTTGCGGAAGGCCAGCTTCTCCCAGGAGGCGTACCAGGCGTAGATGAGGACTATCTGGCCCACGAAAGCCCACGCCTCGGCGAAGAGCACCCAGAAGAAGATGTTCTGCAGGTGCGACCAGAAGACCGGGAACAGGGTTATCAGCGCCAGGACGCCGAATATTGGGATGAAGGAGCCCGTCGCGAAGATCAAGATCAGGGCCGTGGCAGCGCCCTTCGCGAACCGTTCGTACCTTGGCTGCTTGGTTAGCACCCCCATGTACTCGCTGGCTGAGGCTAACACCAGGATCCCGGCGATGAACGCGGCGGCGTACATGTGCGACTGCCAGATCACGCCCATCACGACTTCCCGGCCGATCCCCGGGATGTCGAGGTTGCCTACGGGCACGCTCTACCTCCCGCTCTCACGGAGACCCGCCGGGGAAGTTGGCGATCCGGAGGATCGCGAGGATCATGTTGAGCACCACCGTCGCTATGATTAGGAAGGCGACTACGGACATGAAAGGCCGCCTCAACGGGCTGTGTCCCGGCTCCTTGTCCACCCACGGAACCGCGAACAGCAGGACGAAGAACAGGGTCGGGATCACGATCCCCCCGAAGGGTATGAGCGCGAAACCGGGGAAGAACATTAGCATCTGGTCGTAGAACATGAAGAACCACTCTGGCCTTGGCACGTAGCTCGTTGTGCTGATGTCCACCGGCTCCGTCAAAGGCGCGGGCACCAGGTAAGACAGCACGACGACGATCACCAGAAGAACGGCCGAACTGGTGAGGTCGACCATGACCTGCCCGGGGAAGAAGCCCATTGGCGCGTCGTACCGGTCGTAGACGTTCTCCTCAGTTATCACCTCTCCCTCTTCTACCGGCGGGGGCGGACCTTGCCTTACTTCCATAACCTCCATCCCTCCTCTCTGGCGAAGATCTTAAGGACCCTTACCCTTGTGAGTCTCCACCGTCCTCCAGTGAGCCCTCGCCCTCCGTGTACGACGAGTACTCCTCTATCTGCCGACGCTCCCGGAGCTCCGACAGGCGCTTGGAGTACTCGAACTCGGCCCCGAACTCCCCGTGCTTGCGCAACAGGTACAGGTGAACACCGATGAGGGGGGCCAGGAGCGCCGGCAGGAGCCACACGTGGATGGCGAAGATCCTGGAGAGCGTGGCCGGGCCTGCGGTGTCTCCCCCAAGGAGGAAGGTGGCCACGTACTGGCCGATAAACGGCGTATAGGAGCCAATCTTTATGCCGACCTCCCACGCCCAGAACCCCTCCTGGTCCCAGCGCAGCGCGTACCCGGTGAACGCCAGGATCGTCACCAGCAGTATCAAGACGACGCCCACTACCCAGTTCATCTCCCTGGGGGCCTTGTACGACCCGGAGAAGAAGGTGCGCACCATGTGCAAACCGATCACGACGATCAGAATGTTGGCCGACCAGAAATGGATGCCCCGGATGAACTGCCCGAAGTAGGCCTCGGTCATTATGTAGTAGATGGAGTCCCAGGCCTCGTCCGTGGTCGGGGCGTAGTAGAAGAGCAAGAGGATACCGGTGAGGAACTGCAACGTTATGAGAAAGAGCGTCGCGCTGCCTAGAGTGTAGAGCCACTTCCCTTTGCTCGGCACCGGCTCGAAGAGGAACGTCTCCGTCATCGACACGATGCCGGTTCGCTCCTCCATCCAGTCCGCGAGATTCTGGCCCACTTCGCGTGTCCGCGATTTGATCCTGGCTATCATACAGGCTCCTTGTCTAGACCACCCACGGCCTGCCGTTGGTGAAGTCGTGCTTTACGTAAAGACCTCCGTCCTCGCGGATCTCGTAGGCGAAACGGAAGAGGCCGTGCGGGGGCGGCCCCGCGCGATAGTGCCCGTTTATGTCGTACTCGCCCCCGTGGCACGGGCATACGATCAGGCCCTTCTCCGCCTGCCACCTCGTGGGACACCCCAGGTGGGCGCAGTGGTTGCTCAGGACGTTTATCCGCCGGCTCAACTCCTCGACCTCGGACGCCGAGAGCGTCTGTGTGCCCCTGTTGTCCTCCAGGACACCGGGGAGCTTGCCGTCCCGCCAGGAGGCCAGAACGGCGTTGATCGCGGTCCCCACGTTGGGCGGCACTCCTTCGGGCGACGGCTCCTCTTCGGCTCCCGGCTGGCCGGCATCGTAGGTCTGCTTCTGGGAGAACTCCACCCGAAACTCCATCGGCGCGCCTGAGGGGATCTCCCAGACGGACCCCGCCTCTATCCACTCGTCGGGGATATCAGATCGCCCTTGAAAGTTGGTCTGGATCGTGGGGCTCAGAACGTAGACCGCGGGAGGGATGGTCAGCACGGCCCCGACCAGCGACCCCACTATGCCCATCATCAGGAACTGGGCCCGGCTTATCGGATCTCTCTGTAGCTCGGCCAAGTTTGACGCTCCTCCTAGGGTTTCGGTGCGTTCTCCGGTCGAAGTTCACCTGGACCTACGGGGTTCTCGCTCTGCACCCGATACGAGTCGTCGCCGTATATCGTGTAAGGCGCCCGCGAATTGGATTTCATGAAGCCCATGTTCAGCGTCACGACGGCGGCCAGAATCCCCAAGGCCAGGAGGGCCGCGCGGTGCCAGCCGCCCGGGCTCCCGTACCTGAACCGCCCTCGGGCCCGGACGTAGGCGACGAGCGTCCCCGCGGTCGCCAGGACCATGACGGCGATCATGATATAGCGCATATACAGGAACGGCCACTCGGCCATCGGCGAGATGGAGTACAGGCCGGCCACGGCCGCGAGAAGCCCGAAGAAGCGGATTGGGACTCGTCCGACCCTGTCAGGGTGCCGCCCAGCCCCCAGGTACATCGCTACGTTAGACAGGACGAAGAGCCCGACGACCATGAGCAGGTTGATCCAGAGCAAATTCGAGGTGAAGGTGCTCTCGGCCCCTGAGCCCACGAGCCGATCGTAGGGCCCGGACGCGCCAGGGGCCGAGAGCTCTCCCGCCTGGTAGTCCAGGTTCTTCAAGGTCAGGGCGATGAAGAAGCCGGCGAACGGTTGGAGCAGCAAAAAGACCGTGCCCCAGATCACGCCCATCGAACCGGCCCAGTCGTAGAATGCTTTGTCCTCAGCCTTCTTGGAGCGGGCGTACATGAAGGCGGCCCACGCGGCGACGGCGAAGGCGGGCCAGGAGAGGTTGGCGAAGGTGCGATGTATATTCAATGTCAACCACATCGGGCTGATGAGGCTGTCGAAGGCCGAGCCGATGTCGCTCACGCCGGTGCCGCGAGGGACGGCCGGGTTGCCGGGCCCGCCGCCTGTCACCATGAACGTATCTATCCCGGTCAGGATTACCTGCCATATCCAGATGAAGAACGCGGCTGCGAGCCCGGCCGCGATGTTCTTGGGGAGCGCCCTGTTTTTCGCCCTGTAGTAGTGGAAGTAGAAGAGCCAGAGGGTGAGCAGCATGGAGGCCATGGCCATCACCGGGAAGAACCAGAAGAAGTGGGTGAACAGCCCCGACGCGACCCTGGGGTAGAGCCCCACGAGGACCACCAGGAACATGACCGCCCACGTGGCGCCGAGGCTGAAGGTCAGCAGGTTGAAACGGGCCATGGAGTGGGCGAGGCGCTCGAACCTGGGATTCCCCGTGCGCACCGACCACGCCTGTAGCAGCGGGGAGCCTATGGCGTACCCCACGAAAAGCGTCGCGAAGAATATGTGGATGAGCATCACTATGCCCACGAGCCCTCGGGTCCCCAGGTAAGGGAACTCGATGCTCGGGAACTCGAGTTTCTGAAGTACCAGATAAGCGATACTTATGGCCGGAAAGTCCGTCATGGCTCTCTCTAGGCTTCCTGCGCTCCCGCAACGTGCTCCTGGTTCTCCTCTCCCGCCCGGCGCAGCGTGGCCCCGCTCGTGGGCTGGGGCTCCAAGCGCCGCCCGATTATGTAAAAGTCAGCTCCTTGCCTTTGCAGGGCCTCCCAGATGGGCCTGAGGGTCCGGCGGTCGGCCGTGCTGGCAAAGAGGAGAACCTTACCCCCTTCGAACGCGTCATTCCAGGCACCTGACTCTTCCGGGGGCGCCTCCATCTCCATAAGAATCGGGTCTACCCCGACGCTGGTGAACGCCCCGGCAGCCAGGATCGCGGCTATTACGCTAAAGAATACGAAAACCATCGTGCCGATACCGGGGGCGGTGAACGCGAAGAGGAGCGACGCGACGACGAAGATCGCCGCGAACCCTATGGGGATCTCGAGTCCCCGGAGGTCGTCGGGGACGACGATGTAGCGTGTACCCTCCGGAAAAGGCTCTGGTACGTCGGGGTCTCCGCGCTTCAAGATCACCGTGAGTTCGTCGCCCCTTATCCCTAGCTCTCTAAGGTTCGAGACGGCCTGATTTAGTCCGACACCGTCTTCCAGGACGCCGACTACCGTATAGCCGGGCTCTTTCTCGGAGAGAGCACCTAGTGACTCACTCAAAGTAGCGCCTAATCCGTGGGAGCAAGATCCATCTTTCCCTGCACAACTCCAGCACATTCCCTCATACATTGTGCCACACTAGGTGAGGCATTCTCCGCTCGTTTTGGCCACCAACTCACGTAGCGCATCCATCACGTCCGAAGGTTTCCGTGCGCCTCTGATCCGGCGGTCGGCTCTCCAACCGCTCGCGCTGGCTCTTCACGACATACTTGGGATCTCGCGCCGACTGGAAACCGGCCTTGAAGATGGCCCACCGTTTGGCCGCCGCCCCACCGAGTGTCAAGGCACCACCTAGAATAGCAGCCCAGCGCCACTTGCGTCCGAGGATAGCTGTGAACGCTGCCCCTGAGGAGGTGAGGGCTGTCGAGAGCTTCTCATAGCGGCCAGCCTCCTCCTTCTCATAAGGCTCGGCCAGTTCCCCGAGCCTGCGCTTCATCACCTCTGTGAGCCCAAGTTCCGCAACCGCCCCGCCGACGGCCAGGCGGCGTGACGGTCCGGCATCCTCGGGCGGCGTAAAGATCGTCGCCGCCGCTCCCGCGCTGGCCGCCGAGGAGGCGGCGAACACGAGCGGAAGCTCGCGCCTGGCCTCGTGCCACACCGGAACCGAGGTGTCCGCGACGAGCACAGCGGTGTAGGTGGCGAGAGCGGGACCGAGAAGAGCCGCTACTGTCTCGGCGGCCTTGCCGAGGCGCGGGAATACTCCGAGCACGTCGGTCGCCGCAACGATACCGGAGGAGGTCCCGAAAGCCGAGAGGATCCAGGTCCCCACGCTCATCGGCGAGGTCGGCTTGAAGACCCTGAGCATGTTATAGAAGCGCTTCGGCATACCCAAGTCTAGGATCAGGAGCACCGGGCTAGCCGTCGCCCCTGCGAGCGCGGCAAGCCGCGCCGTCCGAGCCAGCCGCTCGTTGCCGCCGAGGTCGGCCAAAAGACCTAGGCCCGAGGAAGCCCCGGCCAGCCCTCCGGTAAAGAAGTAACAGGGTATCTGCCACTCCCACGTGGGCTCGTTGATGATGGGCTGTGCGTAGTACGAGCGCGTCTCTCCCTGACCGTTCCTGCGGACCTCCTCGGAGACCGAACGCTTCTGGGGTCGCGCCTCGCTCATCGCCAACCCCCGATGAAGGCAGCGGCTATGCCGACGGTGAGAGCGCCCGCCGCGACGGTCGCAGATCCCCACAGGCTCTCGATCTTGCGGCTGACCACCTCAGGATCAGGCGGCAGCCCGTAGACCTCGGGGTCGTCGAGCAGGAGGAAGAAGGCGCCCATACCGTACCCTTCCTCGTCGGCGCCGTAAAGCCTGGCATCCTCCACGCCCGCCTCGTGGAGCATCTCCAACCTACCGTTGGCCTTCTCACGCAGCTCCTCAAGAGGACCGTACTGGATCGAATCGGTCGGGCACGCTTGCGCGCAGGCGGGCTCCATCCCGTCTTTCTGGCGGTCGTAGCAGAGCGTGCACTTCCACACCCGCCCGTCACCCTCGCGCTGGTCGAGGACGCCGAAGGGACAGGCAGGGACGCAGTAGCCGCAGCCGTTGCAGATGTCCTCCTGCACCACTACGGTCCCGAACTCGGTGCGAAAGAGGGAGCCAGTGGGGCACACGTCGAGGCACGGAGCAGTGGTGCAGTGCTTGCAGACGTCGGAGCTCATCAGCCACCGGAAGTCCGACTCGCCCTCTGTAGCCGGTGTCGTGACTCCGGCCTCCTGGGCCACCTTTATCGGTTTGCGCTGCTCGATGAAGGCGACGTGGCGCCAGGCGTCGGCC